>Ga0302299_10002527_pt1 | contig 11179 bp, 7 predicted proteins | sample III_Fen_N3_4_FD_198795 | JGI IMG/M metagenome (GOLD analysis project Ga0302299, IMG submission 198795) | Peat permafrost microbial communities from Stordalen Mire near Abisko, Sweden - III_Fen_N3_4 | ecosystem: Environmental > Terrestrial > Soil > Wetlands > Permafrost | place: Sweden: Abisko...
CACGGCGGCGGTGCCGCGGTCGGCCACCTGGCGGCTGCCCGTGGAGAGGACGGCGACGGCGGCGCCCTGCACGCGGCGCACCGTGTACCGGTAGCGCACCTCGCGGCCCTCGGCGTTGGCGATGGTGAACCGCAGGGGCAGGGTGCCCTCGACGGTGACCGTGGACGGCAGGGCCGCCGGTTCGCTGAAGGCGAGCGTCGTCGTCCGGTCGGGCTGCCGGGTCAGGGACAGCATCCACTGGTGGCGGCCCTGGGGGGCCAGCACGCTGAGCCCGATCAGCACGAGCGGCACCAGGGCCAGCAGGCGGGGATCGCGCCAGGACGGCCGGGGCGCGCGCAGCAGCTCGTGGCGGACCTGCCGGGCCTGCCCGCGCTGCCGCAGGACGGTCCGGTAGCCGTCGGCGAGGCGCTCGGCGTTGCGGCCCCAGTCGAAGCGCTCCACCGCCAGCTCGCGGGAGTAGGCGCCCATCGCGTGCCGCCGCCGGCCGTCCCCGACGATCGACAGGAGGGTCTGCCGCAGGACGTCCGGATGGGGTTCGACCAGTGCCAGGCCGTCCGGGTCGAAGCCGTAGGCGGCGTAGGCGGGCTCGGCGGTGGTGACCACCGGCAGGCCGCTGGCCATGGCCTCCTGCATGACCAGCGTGAGCATCTCGCCGACGGCGGGGAAGGCGAACACGTCGGCCGCCCGGTAGAGCTCGGGCAGGTCGTCCCGGTCGACCGGTCCGAGGAACCGCACCCCCGGGGGCACGTGGTCGGGGATCCGGCCGGACCCGGCGACGGCGATCTGGTAGCTCGGGTGCGCCGCCGCGACCAGCTTGTCGAACCCCTTCTTCGGCACCAGCCGGCCGACGAACAGCACGACCGGCAGGTGCGGTGCCAGCCCGAACCGGGCGCGCGCGTGCCCGACCTCCTCGGGCCCGGCCGGCGGGCGGAAGACGCCGGTGTCGACGCCGTTGCAGGTCAGCGCCACCCTGGCCGGCGGGACCCCGCTCGCCAGCAGGAAGTCGCGGACGATGGGGTTGTAGCAGGTCACCTCCCGCGCCATCCACCACAGCAGGCGGCCCGCCGTCCCGTACACGGCCCGCTGGGCCAGGCCCACCACGGCCCGGTCGTGTTCCACCACCGCGACGTGCTGGGTGAGGAACACCGGCCGCCGCAGCAGCCGGGCGACGAGCGTCCCCAGGACCGAGCTGACGTAGAGGACGTCGTGGACGTGCACGACGTCGGCCCGGAGCACCTCCCGGACCAGAGTCCACAGCCCGGTCGGGCTCCAGACGGGGAACGGGACGCCCAGGCGGTGCTCGGTCCCGTTCCAGGCCGGCACCCGGACGACGGTCCAGCCGTCGAGCTCCTCGCGGCGCGGCTCGCGCCCGGTCCGGCTGGTGACGACGGTGACGGCGAACCCCGTGGCGGCGAGCGTGCGGGCCTGCTGCGCGACGACGACCTCGACCCCGCCGACGTGCGGCGGCGCGTAGGCCGAGACGATGAGCAGCCGCGGGACCTGCGGCTCCCGCCCCCGGATCGCGCCCACGGCCGACGGCACGGCCGTCAGGGCCGCGGCCGTGGCACCGAGCGGCCACGCCGCGGCGACGCCGGCGAGCCCGTACGGCAGGAGCCCGACGGCCAGGCCGCTGACGGCGACGGCGTACACGACGTTGACCAGCACGATCGCCCTGAGCCGGTTGCCCAGGCGCAGGACCGTCTGCAGCCAGCTCATGGCGGCGACGGGGATCGCGGCGACGGCCATCAGGATCAGGGCGCCCGTCCCGGCGGAGCTGTAGCCGTGACCGAAGATCGGCAGCAGCAGCGGCGCGGCCAGGCTCAGCACGAGGCTGCCCGGGACGGCGACGGCGGCGGCCACCTTGGCGCTGCGCCCCAGGAGCGGCCGCCAGTCGTCGATGTGCGCGCCCTCCGCCAGGAAGGACTGCTCCACCGCCCACACGGCCGCGAGCAGCAGGGTGGCCACCTGGAAGTCCACGTAGTAGTAGGCGGCGGTCTCGGGGCCCAGGCCGCGCAGCACGATCAGGGGCAACGCCAGGCTGGGCACCAGGTTGACCGCGTTGGCGAGGTAGTTGGCGCCGGAGAGGGCGAGCATCGACCGCAGCCGCCCGAAGCCTCCGCGCAGCCCGGGCCGGTAGCGCAGGACCACCACGGCCACCACCACGCTGGCGGCGGCCGCCGCGGCGAAGCCGCTGGTCGCGGCGAGGAACAGGGCGAACGCGCCGCCACCGGCCAGGGCGAGGACGGCGACCACCTTGACCGCGCCGCCCAGCAGCCCGTCGATGACGGCGTTGTACCCGGCCTTGCGCGCGGCGATGAAGACGGCGTCCGTCAGCAGGTTGAGCGCCCCCACGGCCGTCATGAGCGCGAAGCCCACGAGCAGGAGCGGGCGGTGCAGCTCGCCCAGCGCCGGGGCGAAGACGGGGGCCACGACCGCGTAGACCGTGCCGGTGAGGGCCCCGGTGACGGCCACTGCGACCAGACCCGCCGTGATCACTCGGTCCCGCTGGCTCTCGCCCGGCAGCCGGGCGATGAAGGTGCTGTTGAGGCCCAGCAGCGCCAGGTAGGCGGCCAGCGTGCTGCCGGAGATCATGGACGTCGTGGTACCGACCTCGGCGGGCGGGTAGAGGCGTGCCGTCAGGGTCCAGAAGGCGAAGCCCAGCACGGCCTGCAGCCCGGAACTGAGGATCAGGAAGAGGGAGCCGCGCACCAGGTGGTCCCCGCGCAACCGGCCCAGGAGGCCGCCCTGACCCGGCTCGGCGGGCCCGGCGCCGTCCTCGGGCGCCGTCCCGTCGGCCGGCCGCTCGGGCGGGGGCCGCAGGAGGATCGGGCCGGAGATGGGGGACAGCGGGTTGAACAGGCTGTCGTACCCGGTCCCCGCGTACGGTGAGCGTCCCGTCGGCCTGCGGGGGTCGTTGCCGGCCGAGGAGCCGGCCGAGGAGTACGGCGAGGGGCGGGTCGCGCCGCTGCTCACGATCCTCCCATCGACGAGCCCCCACCGTCCCCGTCGACGCGAAGGTATCCGCTACGTGGTGTGATTTCGACGATACCCCAGCGGCTGGAGGGCAGGGCGGCCTCGACCATAATTACCTTTTGTCGCGTTCGATGATGACCGTTCGTGACGTCATCGGGGGCTGGCCTGCGCTGCGGGCACGCTCCGTGTCCTCCCCGGAGGCGGGCGCCTACCTCCAGGAACCGGCGATCGCGCGCTCCAGCGCGGCCAGCGCGGGCTTGCCCGCGCCCGCCTTGGTCGTCAGGCCGAACCAGTCCTCGGAGTCGCCCGCGTCGGTCCCGCCGTCGCGCCAGGTGTAGAGGAAGAGCCCACCCACCCAGTCGGCCGAGGCCGCCCCGGTGACCGCCTGGGTGATCGTCTGCGCCTGGGCCTGCTCACCGACGCCGCGCGGTCCCGCCGTCGGCGCGCCCGCCTCGGTGATCCAGATCTGCTTGCCGGGGTCGCCGTTCACCGCCATGACGCTGCGCAGCGACGGGCTGGTCCCGGCCATCTGCGACCACCCGGACCACGACTGGAAGCTGTCCGGCAGCGCCGGGTAGCAGTAGGCGTGGTAGCCGACGGCGTCGAAGGTGCCCTTCCCGCCGTGCGCGTAGACCGAGGAGAGGAAGGTCGTCCCGGTGACGTCGCCGCCCTCCGTCGTGACCGGTGCCAGGCCGCCGGACAGGACGACGGTGTCGGAGGAGACCTTCTTGATCGCCTGGTACGCCGCGGCCAGGATCGCGGCGTAGGCGGCGGGGTCGGCCGAGGGACCCCAGGACGCGGCCTGGTTCGGCTCGTTCCAGATCTCGTAGAGCCGCACACCCTGCGGGTGGAACCGGGCGGCGACCGCCCCGGCCCACTGGCCGAACTGCGTCGCGGACGCCGGGTGGCACGCGCCCGACTTGCTGCGGTCGCTCGCCGCCGCCCAGGTGGGGCAGCCCGCCACCAGCAGGTCGACCGTCAGGCCGGCCGCCCGGAGGCTGCCGACCGTCCGGTCCAGGTCCTTCCAGTCGTAGGACGTCGGGCCGCCGTACTGCACCCAGTCCCAGCGCGCGTCCAGCCGCACGGCGGTGATGCCGAGCGCCTTCATGGCCGCGATCCGCGACGTCTGGGACGCGGCGGAGGCCCCGATCAGGTCGGGGTCCGCGACGCCGATGGGACGCCCGGACGAGGCCGCCGCGACGGGCGCCGTCCGCGCGGCCGACCCGGTGACCGACGACCCGGAACCCTCGCGCCCCGTCGAGGTCGACGTGCGCGTGGCACCGCCCGAGGCCGCGCCCGAGGTCCCGCCGGGGGACGGGCGGCCCGCTCCCGGGGAGGTGGCCGAGCCGGTCCCGGGGGAGGCGGCCCCTGCCGCGGACCCCTCCTCCGCCGTCCCGTCGGGCGGGGTCGTCGCCGGGTCGGTCGCCTCCGCCGCGGCCTGCCTCACCTGGGCCGCGCGGTCGTCCAGGCGATGCCAAAGCCGCGGCGCGGCCACGACGGCCACCACGCCGAGGGCGAGCACGAGCACGGCGACGGCGGGCAGGACGGCGAGCCGGAGCCTGGGACGCATGGCCAGGACGGTATCGAAAGGGGTGCCCGGACGTCGCATCCTTGCCGCGAGCTCGGCCCGTCGCCGGTCGCCGGTCCTGGGATAGCCTCTGCCGCCAGGAACGACGGGCGGAGGCGGGGCGGATGCCGGCGGCTACGGGGCGGGTGCGCGAGGCGCTGATCGTGTGCGTCCCGGACGCCTTCGCCAACGCGGTCAAACCGCGGCACCTGGTCGAGTTCCTGGCGCGGCGCGACGTCCGGGCGACCACGTTCTCGACGTTGGGCCTGGGCCGGTGGCGTCCGTCCGGCCGCGGGGCCCGCCTGCCGGGGCCGCGCCCGTCGGACTGGCTGCTCTACGCGCTCGAGGCCCTGCTCTTCCTCAGCCACCGCCTGCCGCTGGCGGCCCGGCGGTGGACGTACTCCCGGTTCGTGCTCCCGGTGATGCGCCTGCGGGCGCGGGCCCTCGGCCGGGTCCTCGCCGGCCGCGACGCCGACCTGGTCGTCTGCGAGAGCAACCTGGACGTCGGCTTCGTGCTGGGCGGCCGGCTCGCCCCGATCCAGGTTCTCGACCTGCCGGCGCCGTTCGCCGAGGAGCTGTACTTCGCCGGGGAGCTGAGCCGCCCCGCGTACGAGCGGCTGCGCGCCTACGAGGTGCGGGCCTACGCCGCGGCCGATCACCTCTCCTTCCACTGGGAGACCTACGCCGACTGGGTGCGGGCGACGAAGTACGACGGCGGCAACTTCCTGCCGCTCACCTACGGCGTCGAGCCCAAGGCGGCGCGGGCCCGCTGGTCGCCGGAGCCGCGCATCGTGTTCCTGGGGTTCCTCGGCGGCTCGTGGGTGAACCTGCCGCTGCTCCAGCGGCTGTGCGAGCGGTTCCCGGCCATCGACGTCTACGGCGGACCCGCGCAGGCGGTCCTCGGGGACCGGTACAAGGGGTACGCCCCGACCCTGGACGTGCTGGCGGAGTACCAGTTCGGCCTCATCACCATCGCCGACGACCCGCTGCGCCGCCACGGGTTCTCGTCCAAGCAGCTGGAGTACTACTCCTACGGGCTGCCCGTGCTGACCCCCGCCTGGCGCGAGGACCCGCTCCTCGACGCCGCGGCGCTGCTCTACGACGAGGAGTCGTTCGCCGCGCTCGTCGAGAAGCTGTCGACGCGCGAGGCGTGGGAGGAGCTGAGCGGGCGGGCCCTCGACCTCGCACAGCGTTGCAGCTGGGAGGCCGCGCTGGCCCCGCTCGCGGGCCTGCTCCACCCGGCACCCCGGCCGTAGCGGCCCCGGGGGCGCCCGGCCGTGCCGGCTGCAGCGCCTCAGTCGTAGCGGCCCAGGACCTCCCGCAGCACCCCCACGAACCCCGCGGCGTCGTCCCGGCGCACGTTGTGGCCGGTCGCCAGCGTGACGACGTCGCAGCCGCCGCGGCAGCGCGCCGCCAGCCGCCGCGCGGTCCCGGCGTCGACGACGTCGGCCCCTACCGAGCCGCGGACGAGCGTCACCCGGCAGAGGACGCCGTCGAGCAGGTCGACGAGCGGCGCCCCCCAGGCCATCGGGGCGGCGACGGCGGGCAGGGACATCCGCCGCTTCGCCTCCCCCCACAGCCGGATCTCCTCCTCGGACCAGCCGGGGTTGTGCACCCGGGCACCGGCGGCCAGCTCGGCGTCCGGCAGCCGGCGCAGGCGCCGCGCCCAGAACAGCAACCGGCGCTCGGCGGCGAAGTCCCGGGCGCGCAGCGTGCGGCTCGGCCACGGCCCTCCCGTCGCGGGCTCCTCCAGGATCAGGTGCCGCACCTGGCCCGGCCGGGCCGCGGCCAACCGGGTCGCGGTGAGGGCGCCCATGGAGTGCCCGTGCACGACGACGCCGGTGAACGGCGGCAGCAGGTCGGGCAGCCGGTCGAGGACCGCCCCCACGGGTTCCGCCTGCGGGGCCATCCGGTAACGCCAGGACGGGCGCCACGCGCTGCCGCCGTGACCCGGCGCGTCCGCCGCCGCCGCGGACCACCGGCCCTCCAGGGCCCGGACCACGGGATCGAACACCTCGGCGGAGTCCGTCCGGCCGTGGCACAGGAACAGCGCGGGCCGGGCCGCCTGGCCGGGATCCGGGGGCGCGGCGGCGGGCCAGGTGCGGACGGCGAGCCGCGCCCGCCCGGCCCGCTGCCCGCGCGCCGTCACGAGGAAGGGTTGCACCGGGCCATTGAAGCCCCTGCGCCCCGGTCCGGGGTTGCCCTTCCGGGGCCGGTCTTCCGGGGGTCAGCCTTCCGCCGGGGCGTGCCCGTCGAGCCACCGCTGCCAGGCGGTGGTGAACTCCTCGGCCCGGCGCTCGCGGTCCGGCCCGTAGAGGTAGGCCCACACCGACACCGGGCAGGCCGCGCCCCGGCCCTCCGCCGCCAGGACCACCGTGCCCGGGGTGGGCCCGTCGAGCAGCAGGGCCAGCCGCCGGGGGGCGACGTCGACCACGGTCCCCACCAGGCGCGCGCCGTCCGTGCCGTCCCCGCCGTCCCGGTCGGGCCCGCCGTCCAGGTCGACCCGGTCGCCCACGGCCGGGGCGTCCGGCAGGCCGAGGGCCGCGCCGAGGCGGGCCCAGGCGGACGCCGCCTCGACGGCCCACCGGGCCGAGGGCAGGGCCGGGGTCGCCGTCCGCCCCGGGAAGTGCTGCAGGTGCAGCCGCAGGTTGGTCAGGAAGAGCTGCCAGCCCTCGACCAGGTCGTCGTACTGGTCGTCCCAGGGGCCGCCCTCGCCGAAGCCGGAGTTGACGAGCCGGACGACGCAGGTGCCGCCGTCCCGGGCCTCGACCAGCCACTCGAAGGCCAGGCCGCCGGCCCCCTCGCCGCCGTCGAAGACGAGGCGGTGGGGCGGTTCCCAGGCGGCGACGCGCCCGGGGATCTGCATCTCGGGGTCCGGGCCGAAGGAGGCGGTCGCGGTGCCTCCGGCGCGCTCCTCGACAGTGTGCGGCACGTACCACGACGAGATGCCCGGGCCGGTGGCGATCGCCCGCCAGACCTCCTCGGGCGTGCCGGGGACCTCGATCTGCAGGTCGATGGACGTCGGGGTGTCGGACACGGGTTCAGACCTCTCGCTCGGGACGGGTGGGTGCCGGCAGGGGATGCGCGGCGACGACCAGGCGGTGGCGCCGGCCGCCGGGGGCGGTCTCGTCGTGGTACCGGGAGGCGAGGTCGGTGACCGCCCGGGTGAGCTCGGCGGTGAAGGCGGCCCGGTCGGCGGGCGAGGCGAACCGGATCTCGGTGTCGACGGTGAGGGTCGCCAGCTGCTGGCCGGCGGCGTCCGCCGCGCGGGCCAGCAGCCCGACCTCCCGCACCAGACGGGCCGCGACGGCGATGAGGTAACGGCTGGAGAGGCGGTCGGTCCGGGAGGGATCGGCGCCGCTGCCGCCGAGCGCGGACGGCGAGACGACGTAGCTGCGCGCGCTCGCCCGCACGACCCGCTCGGTGAGCCCCCGCCGCGGCCGTTCCTCGACCAGTGCGACCAGGCCGTGCTCCTCGAGGGCGCGCAGGTGGTAATTGACCTTCTGCCGGGGCAGGCCGAGCTGGCGGGCGACCGACGTCGCCGACCCGGGCTCCGCGAGCACGGCCAGGACGGCGGCCCGCACCGGCTCCAGCGCGGCGGCGGCCGCCGCCGGATCGTCGATGACCTCCACGTCGAGCACGAGCCCAGCCTGCTATTGAAAACTTATCCTGTCAATATCCTCGTGATCATGCAATCCGGGACGATCATGCAATCCGGGAACGGCAGGGTGGAGCGGACCCTCCGTGATCGCCCGCTGCTCTGCCGACGCGAGCGTGATCTGCCGACCTGGACGGCCGGATCCTCGCGGGAAGGTCGGCAGATCACGTCACCGTCGGCAGATCAGCTCCGGAGCGGCCCGACCGCGGCCAGACCGCGGCCGCGACCCCGGCGGGCGAGGGACGACCACCTCGGGCAGGCCTGACCCTCACGGACCGGGGAGGGCGGCCCGGACGGCGACGCCGGCTCAGGGCAGGGCGGCGGCCCGGTCGAGGGCCGGACCCACCAGGTTCTGCAGCCAGGTCCGGGGCCAGTCGTACTCGACGTCCGGCGCCGCGGGCCCGGTGTCGCGCAGGTACACCAGGAGGTCGCCCCGCACGGCCCAGAGCGTGTGCACCTTGCCCCGGCTCAGCTCCAGCGTCAGGGCGCCCGCGACCGTCGTCGGCGCCGTGCACCGGGCCCCCGCCTGCAGCGCCGCGCGGGCCCGGGCGGCCCCGGCGGCGTCGAGCCGCAGCGCCACGACGTCCACCAGTCGGGCGCCCGCGCGCGAGCGGGCGCCGTACGTCTCGGCGGCGCCGCGGCCCGGCACCTCGTCCCGCTTCTCCTCCGCCGGCGAGTTCTCCTCCGCCGGCGAGCAGGCCGAGGGCAGCGCCACCGCCCCGGAGGCCGACGCCGTCCGGGCGCCGATCTCGGGCGGGACGAGCCGCCACACGCCGGGGGAGTCGGCGGCGTCGAGGTCGGCCGGCGTCGGCAGGCCGGTCGGGGCGGTGGTGGGAGCCGCCGGGTACGCCCCGGCGCGCAGGGCGGGCACGGCCGGGCGGGTGCCGGTGGCCCGCGCGACGGCCGCGGCGGCGACCCCGGCGAACCAGCGGGTCGTGGTGAGGGGGTCGGGCCGCGGGAGGGACGGCGCGTCCTCGGCCAGCGGTTCGGCCGTCAGCAGCACCAGCGTGTCGCCGACGGCGGAGATCGCGTCCAGGCGGACCAGCGACGCGTCCACGGTCCGGTACCCGACGACGACCGTCGGGCCCTCGACGGCGACGACGGTCCCCGCGTGGGCCCCTGCGGGGTAGTCCTCGTACCGGTACACCCCCGCCGCCGCCGGGCAGGCGGCCAGCTTGCGGACCATGAGCGCCCCGAGCCCGGGGACGTCGTCCGGGGCCACGGCCTCGCGCAGCCGCCACCGGGTGCCGTACACCGGCCCGACCGCGAGGGCCCGCGCCGCCCCACCGGAGATCGCGGCCTCGCCCGAGGACTGGTACTGCGTGCTGTGGTCCCCGCAGACCGGGAGCCGGCGCAGGTCCGTCGCGAGCACCGGTCCGGCGTCGTGCACGGGGAGGCCGGCCAGGTCGGCGGCCTGCAGCAGCCGCTCGCCGGCCGCGCGGGTCGCCGTCCCGCCCGTCGCCGTCGAGCCGCGCGTCAGCCGTCCCGGATCGACGCCGGAGAGCACGGCGACCGTGGCGAGCGCGGGCACGAGCGCCACGCCGACGAGCGTCGCCCGGCGGCGCGAGGCCCGGCGGGCGGCGCGGGCGCGGCCCCGGACGTCGGCCAGGTCGGGCAGCACGCGGACCGGCGTCCCCGCCTCGCCGGAGCGCAGGCGTTCGAGGGCGGCGGTGACGGAGCCGGGGACGTCAGGCACGGTGGGCCTCCTCGTCGGGGTGGGCGGGCCGCTCGTCGGCCAGCAGCAGGCCGAGCGTGCGGCGGGCGCGCAGGAGCCGGGTCTTGACGCCGCTCGGCGTCAGGTCGAGCAGGCGGGCGATCTCGGTGACGAGCAGTCCCTCGTAGTAGTGCAGGACGACGACCGCGCGCTGGCCGTGCGGCAGCCGCGCCAGCGCGGTGGCGACGGTCACCGCGTCCGGCGTCGGCCCGGGCTGGTCGGGGGGCACGGCCATCCGGTGCAGGGCCCGCCGTCCCGCCTGGGCGCGGCGCCAGCGGCTGACGGCGATCCGGTAGGCGACCCGGTGCACCCAGGCGACCGGGTCGTCGGCCTCGCGCTGCAACCGGTCCCAGCGCAGCCACGCCCGCGAGAACGCCTCCTGCACGCAGTCGCGCGCCTCCTCCAGGTCGCCCGTCACCAGGTAGAGCTGCGACACCAGGCGGTTGAGGCTGCCGAGGTAGAGGGCGTCGAACGCGCGCTCCCCGGCCGGGGGAGCCGGACCGTCGGGCTCGGCCACGAACGGCGAGACCTGCTGGCGCATGGGACCTCTTCGTGCCGGGGTCCGGGGGCCGGACGGCGGATCGCGGGCCCGCGGTCGGGCCCCTCTACCCACTGGACGCGCCGCCCCGCCCGGAAGGTCGCACGCTCCGGTCAGCAGGAGCGCGTCACGCCGACCGGACCTGGTCGCGGCCCGCGGCCTTGGCCCAGTAGAGCGCCACGTCGGCGCGGGCGAGCAGGGCGTCCAGGTCGTCGTCCGGCGCCGTCCGGGCGACGCCGATGCTGATCGTCACCCGGATCGGGTCGCCGGCGGGGCTCGCGACCGCGGTGCCGGCGACGGCACGGCGCAGGCGCTCGGCGACGTCCAGGGGGTCGGCGCCCGGCGCCGTCAGCAGGACGGCGAACTCCTCGCCGCCGTACCGGCCGAGCAGCCCCTCGTCGCGCAGTTGCTCCCGCATGGCCCGGGCCACCGCCCGGATGACGTCGTCGCCGCAGCTGTGGCCGTACGTGTCGTTGACCTGCTTGAAGTGGTCGACGTCGATCATCATCGCCGCCGCGGGACGGCTGCCGCCCCGGACCGCCGGGGCCAGCCGGCCGTCGGCCAGCTCGGTGAAGGAGCGCCGGTTGTGCAGCCCGGTCAGCGCGTCGGTGACGGCCATCTGCTGCACCTGGGCGAACAGGCGCGCGCTGTCGAAGGCGATGGCGCCCTCGCCCGCCAGCGCCGAGACGATGTCGACGTGCGTCGTGGTGAACGCCGCCGACGTCGACC
>Ga0302299_10002528_pt1 | contig 11175 bp, 10 predicted proteins | sample III_Fen_N3_4_FD_198795 | JGI IMG/M metagenome (GOLD analysis project Ga0302299, IMG submission 198795) | Peat permafrost microbial communities from Stordalen Mire near Abisko, Sweden - III_Fen_N3_4 | ecosystem: Environmental > Terrestrial > Soil > Wetlands > Permafrost | place: Sweden: Abisko...
TTCGTGCCCCAGCTGATCCTCCTGCTCGGGATCGTCTTCGCGTCGATCGACCTCGGCGCCGGAGTCGGCGAGGCCCTGCCGCTCGTCGTGCCGATCCTCGTGAGCACGGTCGTCGCCGCGGCGTTCTTCTCCGGCGTGGGCCTCGTGATTGCCGCGTTCGTTCCCCGGCGGGCCTTCTCGGCGGGCGCGATCGTCGCAACGTTCCTGGTGCTCAGCGGTGTCGTGCAGGTCCTGGTGGTCCAGGGCCGGCTGCGCGATCCATTCCGCTACGTGGCCCTGTTGGACCCGTACGCGCTCCTCGACGGGCTCGCAACGACGATGTTCGGGGGCGTGGGTCGGAACGCGACCGTGACGCGCTCGGGGATCGATCCCGCCGTCTTCGCGGCAGGTGCCTGCGTGGTCGCCGTGGTGACGCTCATCGTGCTGGTCCTGCGCTATCGCCGGATCGAGGCGTGAGCCAGCTCGGCGTCAGCCAGCTCGCCACGCCCCCGAGCGTCGCGGTGAGTGCGGTCGCCAAGTGGTACGGCAACGTCGTCGCGGTGAACGACATCACCTTCACCCTCGAGCCGGGGGTCACGGGCCTCCTTGGCCCGAACGGAGCCGGCAAGAGCACGCTGCTCCACCTCGTGGCCGGGCTGCTGCGGCCGTCGGCCGGAACCGTGACCGTGGACGGGAGGCCGACCTTCGGCGACCCTGCCGTCTATCGGCGCGTGGGCCTCGTCCCGGAGCGAGAGGCCGTGTTCCCGTATCTCACGGCCCGCGAGTTCGTCCGGCTCAGCGCGCAGCTCCAGGGCCTGCCCGTTGGCACCGGCGCCGTCGATCGGGCGCTCGGCACGGTCGAGCTCGCAGCAGCCGCCGACCGCGAGCTCGCGACCTACTCGAAGGGGATGCGCCAGCGGGCGAAGGTCGCGGCAGCGCTCGTCCACGATCCGGCCGTCCTCGTCCTGGACGAGCCGTTCAATGGGATGGATCCGCGCCAGCGGATCCACATGATGTCGCTCCTGCGGACGCTGGCGGACGAGGGCCGGGTGATCCTCTTCTCGTCGCACATCCTCGAAGAAGTTGAGCGCGTCGCGGAGCGTGTCCTCGTGGTCGTCTCCGGGCGTCTCGCGGCGTCGGGCGACTTCCGCGAGATCCGGCGCCTCATGACGGATCGCCCCCACTCCTTCACGCTCCGGACATCCGACGATCGCGCGCTCGCAGGCCGCCTTGCGGGCCGGCCAACCGTCTCCGGGCTCACCTTCGAGGACGGCCGCCTGGACGTTCGAACGGCCGACTTCGCGACGTTCACGCGCGAGCTCCCGGTCATGGCCCGCGATGCTGGCGTCTCGATCTTCGAGCTGGCCCCTGCCGACGAATCGCTCGAGTCGGTGTTCGACTACCTGGTGCGCCGGTGAGCGGCGGAGTGCCGTCCACCGGTCGCGACCCCGTACCCGGCTGGCCCGCGGCCGCGCCGTCACCGCCGCCCCTGCCGCGACGTCCGTCGGCGCCCGTGCTGGGCGCTTCGGTTCTCGGGCCGCTCGTCGAGGTCACCATGCGTGGCCTGCTGGGAAGGCGCCGGATCCTGCTGGTCGGCCTGCTGGCGTTGGCGCCTGTAGGCGTCGCCGCCATCCTTGTCGTCGGCGGGGGAGTGGGCACGACCGCCCAGCTCACCCGCCAGCTGTACGACTCCCTGGTCATGACCACGGTCGTGCCGCTCGTCGCCCTCATCCTCGGCACCACGGCGATCGGGGCTGAGATCGACGATGGAACGGTGGTCCATCTCCTGGCCAAGCCCGTGGGACGCGGCTGGATCATCCTGGCCAAGATGCTGGTCGCCGGGACCACCGGGGTCGTCCTGTGCGGGACCTCGATCACGGTCTCGGGCCTGCTCCTCGTCCGGCTCGATGCGCCGGGGCTTCTCGTTGGCATGCTCGCCGGCGTCGTGCTGGCTGTGATCGCCTACACGGCCGTCTTCGTCACGCTCTCCGTGTGGACGGGCCGCGCGCTCATCGGCGGGCTCGCCTACGTCCTCCTGTGGGAAGGCCTGGTCGCGACGTTCTTCTCCGGAACGCGGCTCCTCTCGATCCGCGAGTACGGGCTGGATGTCGCCGCGGGGATCGCCGGCGCGGAGGCAGGCACGCTCGGGCGTGACGTGCCCCTGGTGACCGGCCTGGTCCTCGCGATGGTCGTGACGGGCGTTGCGTTCTGGCTCGGGGCGCGGCGTCTCGCGCGGTTCGAGATCTCGGACGCGGGGTAGGAGCGCGCTCGCGGCATCCCGGCCCACGGCCGCGCCCTCCGGCCCGTACAATCCGGCCCGTGCCGAAGCCACACCCGTACCGACCAAGACGGTCCCGTTCCGGAGACGTGGCCGGGACCTCGGGCACGCCCACCCCCGGCGAGGGCCTGGGAGCAGAGGCTGCGGCCGCTGCCGAGGCTGCGGCCGAGGCAGCCGCCGAGGCAGAGTCCGCTGCATGGGTCGGACCGCCGGGCGGGCCGCGCGGCGACGTGCTGGCGGGTCCGGCGGACGAACCGCCCGGCTGGTTCCGCGACGAACCGCTCGGCGACGCGGGGGATGCCCCGAGCGACGCGGCACCGACCCTCGCGGAGGCGAGTGCGGCTCCCGCCCTAGCGGCGGCCGGTCGCGAGGCGGTCGTTCCGGGCGAGGTCGCTGCGGCCCCGGCCCCCGCGGCCCCTCCGGCCGCGATCGCCGAGCCCGAAACGCCCGACGGGCCTGACGAGGACGCTGATCTGGAGTCGGTCCCGCCCCCGGGGACAATCTTCCGAACCGAGCCGCCGCCGCACGACGCCGCGGCCCGTTCACGGCACCGATCGCCGATCGTCTCCGTCCTCCTGGGGTTGCTGATTCTCGTGGTCGTCGGGGCGGGCGGTTTCGGGATCGGCATGCTCCTGCCCCTTCTCGTCCCGCTTCCGGCCGGTGACACCTCCGTTGTCTCGCCCGTCCCCAGCGGCGCCGCGCCATCGGCGACGCCGGTCCCGAGCGTAAGCGCCTCGCCCACACCGGCCGCGTCCCCATCGTCTCCCGCGAGCCCGACCCCGACACCGACCGCCACCGCCCGGATCTACGTCGTCAAGCAGGGCGACCAGCTCGGACGGATCGCGGCGTCGTTCGGGGTGACGCTCCAGGCGCTCCAGGCCGCGAACGGGATCGCCAACCCGAACCTGATCATCCCCGGCCAGAAGCTCGTGATCCCGGCGCCGTCTTCATCGCCTGGCGCGTCGCCGAGCGCCTCCCCGAGCGCCTCCCCGAGCGCCTCCCCGAGCGCTTCGCCCTAGGCTCCGACCTGCCGGGGACGGCGCAATCGCCCTCGCGGATGGGCGGTCAGCCGGCGGCATCCGGGTTCGGGACGCCCAGGATGTTGAAGCCGCCATCCACGTGGACCGTCTCGCCGGTGACCTGCCCGGAGAGATCGGACGCGAGCCAGACGGCAGTCCCAGCGACGTCCTCGATCGTGATGTTCGAGCGCAGGGGCGCCACGTCGCGGTATGCGCCGTACATCTGCTTGAACCCCGCGATCCCATGGGCGGCCAGCGTCCGGACGGGTCCGGCCGAGATCGCGTTCACGCGAACGCCCTCTGGACCGAGGTCGGCGGCGAGATACCGAACGCTCGCCTCGAGGGCCGCCTTGGCAACGCCCATGACGTTGTAATGCGCGACGACCTTCTCGGCCCCGTAGTAGCTCAGGGTGAGAATGCTCGAGCCCGGCGCGAGATGCGGCCGCGCCTCGCGCGCGAGGGCGACGAGCGAGTAGACGCTGACGTCGAGCGCGAGCGTGAACCCGCCTCGCGACGTGTCGACGAACAGGCCGTCGAGGTCGGCGCGGTCCGCGAGCGCCAGCGCGTGGACGAGGATGTCGAGCCGCCCGACCTCCTCGCCCCAGCGGTCGAAGACGGCACGTACCTGGCCGTCCTCGCGCACGTCGCAGGGCGCGACGAAGGTCGACCCGATCCGCTCCGCCAGTGGGCGCACGCGCCTCTCGATCAGGCTCTCGACCGAGCTGAAGCCCACCGTCGCGCCCTGCTCGTGGAATGCCCGGGCAATTCCCCAGGCGATCGAGTGGTCGTTCGCGACCCCGAAGACGAGCGCGTTCTTGCCATCGAGCAGGCCCATGGGTCGCATCTCCAGCACGCAGTGACTGCGCCGGACCGGCGCGTGTCGCGACATCCTACCCGTGGCGCTGCTCCGTGCCCACGAGACGCGCGGGCGGGGCCGGCAGGCGGCCGCCGATCGCGCAGGACGGCCAGGGCCGGCCTTGGTACTGTCGTGCCGATGCATGCGACTCCACCCACCGCCGACGAGCCTGTCGCCAATCCGGGTCTCCGCGATGCCCTCGCGGGCGTCCGTGCGCTCGTGCTCGATGCGGACGGCGTGCTCGTGTCGAAGGGCGCGGCCCTGCCCGGGGCCGCCGAGGCCCTTGCCAGGCTCGAGGCAAAGGGCATCCCCTTCCGGATCGCCACCAACTTCTCGGGAGCCCATCGCGGCACCCTCGCCGCGCGGTTCCAGAGGGACGGCCTGCGGCTCCTGGAGGAGCGGATCGTCACCGCGGCGAGCGCCAGTGCTGCCCACACGGCGGCAGCCTTTGCGGGCCAGCCGCTCTTCGTGATCACGAGGCCGGACGGCCGGCGCGAGTTCGACGGGCAGCACCTGATGGCGTACGAGGAGGCCGACGCACCGGGGGCCCGTGCCGCGGCCGTGGTGATCGGGGATGGCGATGCGGACCTGAGCTTCGCGAACCTCGACCGCGCCTTCCGGCTCATTCGCGAGGGCGCCGCCCTCCTCGCGATGCATCGGAACCCATGGTGGTTCACGTCACGAGGCCCGACTCTCGACAGCGGCGCATTTGTCGTCGCGCTCGAGTTCGCCACGGGCGCGCACGCCGTGCTGTGCGGCAAGCCCGGCCCGATCATGTTCCGGACTGCCCTCGCCGGCCTGGCGGCAGATCTCGGGCGCAGGATCGCGGTGCACGACGTCGCGATGGTCGGGGACGACCCTGCCCAGGACATCGCGGGTGCCCGCCGGCTCGGCATGCGCGGTGTCCTCGTGCTGACCGGCAAGACGAGCGCGGCCGAGGCAGCCGCGCTCCTCGGCCATGCGCGGCCCGGGACCGCCGTGGGCCGGCGATCACGGGCGATCCCGGACGGGGTCGCTCCCTCCCTGGCCGATGTCGTCGCCGCGCTAGACTGAAGGCCACCGGGCCGCACGATCAGGCGTCCTGGCGCGGTCCCGATCGGCCCCGCGGGTCCTCCGCGAGGATCCACGTCCGTGCCCGCTTCGCTAACCACGCGCACGAAGGGGATGGCCAATGGCCGAGCGGATCAAGATCACCTACGCGACGCTTCGCAACGACAACGAGGAGCTCCACCAGCTCTACGAGGCAGGCCTTGTTCGGGCGCGGTCGCGCCTCGGGGCGTACCACCAGAACCTCGTCAACGGTGTCGGCAGGGATGGCGACGGCGCCTTCGACCTTCGCTCACCCATCGACGAGCGCATGCTCGTCGGCACGTTCGCGAGGGGGACCGCCGCCGATGTCCGCGACGCGATCGCCGCGGCGAGGACGGCCCAGCCCGCCTGGCGTGCCCTGCCGTGGCGCGATCGGCTGGCCATCCTGCGGCGGGCCGCCGAGCTGATCTCGGAGCGGCAGATGGAGTACGCCGCTCTGATGGCGATCGAGGTGGGCAAGAACCGTCTCGAGGCGCTCGGCGAGGTCGAGGAGGCGGCCGACCTGCTGCGCTACTACGCCGACATTTTCGAAGGCAACGATGGCTACGACCACCCGATGGACAACCTCGGCGACGAGGCCGTCCACACCCGATCGATCCTTCGGCCGTACGGCGTCTTCGCGGTCATCTCCCCGTTCAACTTCCCGATGGCGCTCGCGGCTGGCCCCTCGGCCGGGGCGCTCGCAGGCGGCAACGCGGTGATCTTCAAACCTGCCTCGGCCGGAGCCATGACCGGCGTCCTGCTGGCGGAAGCTCTCATGGACGCCGGCATCCCTGCCGGCGTCTTCAACCTCGTCATGGGGCCCGGCGCGATCGTCGGGGAAGAGCTGCAGGCGAACCCGGGGATCGACGGGATCGTCTTCACCGGCTCCTTCGACGTGGGCTTCGAGCTCTTCCGGCGCTTCTCGACGCGGTTCCCCAAGCCCTGCATCGTGGAGATGGGGGGCAAGAACCCGGCGATCGTGACGGCGCGGGCCGACCTGGAAGAGGCCGCCGAGGGAATCGTGCGCTCGGCCTTCGGCTTCGGCGGCCAGAAGTGCTCTGCCAACAGCCGCGTCTACGTGGAGCGGCCGGTGAGGGACGAGCTGGTCCGCCTGCTGGTCCAGAAGACCGAGAAGATCACGATCGGGGACCCGCTGCTCCGTGAGAACTGGCTGGGGCCGGTGATCGATGCGCGCGCCGTCGACCGCCACCAGCAGGCCGTGGCCGAGGCTCGTCGCGACGGTCGGGTCCACATCGGCGGCGAGCACCTCACGGAGGGCGCGCTCGGGCGCGGCTTCTACGTCGAGCCGACCGTCGTGGAGGTGCCGACCACGCACCGGATCTTCCGTGACGAGCTCTTCGTGCCGCTGACCGCCGTCGCCGCGGTCGACTCCCTGGGCGAGGCGATCACCCTGTCCAACGAGAGCGCGTTCGGCCTGACCGCCGGCGTCTACAGCCAGGACCCGGCGGAGGTCGTGCAGTTCCTCGACGGGATCGAGGCGGGGGTGCTGTACGTCAACCGGCAGGCAGGCGCGACGACCGGAGCTTGGCCGGGCGTCCAGGCGTTCGGTGGCTGGAAGGGCTCGGGAAGCACCGGCAAGGCGGGCCTGTCGATGTACTACCCGGTCCAGTTCATGCGTGAGCAGAGCCATACCGTCGTCGACTGACGCCGCAGCAGACGCCGCGCCGCCGCGCGGTCGCAGGCCCGGCCGGGCTATACTCGTCGTATCCAGTCTGCATAGTTTCTATGCGTTCCGGCATTGGCGCGTGCCCTCGCGTCGAAGCTCGCTCGTCCCGGAGGTGCTCCATGAGCCACGCGGCAGTCCGCGATGTCGAGCTGACCGGCGTCCCGCCCAACCAGGACTCCAGCCTCGACGCGCCGCGTCTCCTGACCGAGCTTCCCGGCCCGAAGGCGCGCGCCCACATCGCGTTCGACGAGACGTACACGTCGCCGTCCCTGCCGCGCGCCTACCCGATCGTCCCGGTGCGGGGCCGGGGTTCGGTGATCGAGGACATCGACGGAAACCGGTTCCTGGACTTCTGCGCGGGGATCGCCGTCAACGTCACCGGGCACTGCCACCCGCGGGTCGTGGCGGCAATCCAGGAGCAGGCTGCGGAGCTGCTGCACTACAGCGCATCGGACTTCTACCTGCCGATCTACGCCCACCTCGCCGCCGAGCTGGAGCGGATCGCGCCGATGCACGGCCCAACGCGCGTCTTCCTGGGGAACTCGGGCACCGAGGTCGTGGAGGCGGCCATCAAGCTGGCCCGCTACGCGACCGGGCGGCAGTACATCGTGGGCTTCCTGGGCGGCTTCCACGGGCGCACGTATGGGAGCGTCAGCCTCACGGCATCCAAGGCCAAGTACCACGCTCATTTCGGCCCGATGCTGCCTGGCATCTACCACGTGCCGTTCGGGTCGGCCGGCCTTGACGAGCTCGAGCAGCGGGTCTTTCACCGCCTGGTTCCCGCGAACGAGGTCGCCGCGATCGTCGTCGAGCCGATCCAGGGCGAGGGCGGAATCCAGGTCCCCGACGCCGAGTTCCTGCCGAGATTGCGCCGGATCTGCGACCAGCACGGGATCCTCCTCATCGCGGACGAGGTGCAGAGCGGCATGGGCCGGACCGGTCTCATGTGGGCGATCCAGCACTGGGACGTCGAGCCCGACGTGGTCCTGACCGCCAAGGGCCTCGCCTCCGGGATGCCGATCGGTGCCATGATCGCGAAAGAGCACCTGATGACCTGGTCTGCCGGCGCGCACGGCTCGACCTTCGGCGGAAACCCTGTCAGCTGCGCGGCCGCGCTCGCCACGATCGCCCTGCTCGAGGAGGGCCTGATCGACAACGCGAGGGCGCGCGGCGAGCAGATGCAGGCCGCGCTCGCGCCGCTCGCGGCCGCTTACCCGAACCACGTCCGGGAGGTCCGCGGCAAGGGCCTTCTCATCGGCGTCCAGTTCGACTCGGGCGCCACCGCTGCCGCCGTCGAGCACGCGGCGTTCGAGCGCGGGCTGATGGTCCTGACGGCCGGGGACGACGTCATTCGGATGTCGCCGCCGCTCGTGGTCACGGAGCGCGAGATCGCTACAGGCTGTCGCGTCTTCGCGGAGGCTGTCGTCGCCGTCGCAGGCAGCTGAGTCCCGGCATGTCCGGCTCGAAGGTCGCCACGATGCGGGACGCGGTCGCTGCGCTCGTGCGCGACGGCGACACGGTGGCGATCGAGGGCTTCACTCACCTCATCAGCTTCGCGGCCGGGCACGAGATCATCCGGCAGGGCCGGCGCGATCTCGTGCTGGCGCGGATGACGCCTGACGTGATCTACGACCAGATGGTCGCGGCGGGCGTCGCGCGCAAGCTCATCTTCAGCTGGCTCGGCAACCCCGGGGTCGGCGGCCTCAATGCGATCCGGCGTGTCACCGAGGGCGCCGACACCTCCCTGGAGCTCGAGGAGTACAGCCACTTCGGGATGGTTGCGCGCTATGCGGCAGGGGCGGCGAACCTCCCCTTCATGCCGCTCCGCTCGTACTTCGAGACCGACCTGCCCGTCGTGAACCCGCTCATCCGCCCGATCGAGAGCCCGTACGGCGACGGCATCGTCTACGCGGTGCCGCCGCTAAAACCGGACGTCACGGTGATCCACGCCCAGCGCGCCGACGCGGCCGGCAACACCCAGGTGTGGGGCCTCCTCGGGTGCCAGAAGGAGGCTGCGTTCGCGGCCGAGCGCGTGATCGTTGTCGTGGAGGAGCTCGTCGACGAGACCGTGATCCGCGCCGACCCGAACCGGACGATCGTCCCGGGGATCGTCGTGGATGCAGTCGTGGTCGAGCCATGGGGCGCCCATCCGTCGTACGTCCAGGGCCGCTACGACCGCGACAACCGCTTCTACCGCGACTGGGACCCCATCAGCCGGGATCCCGTGGCCACGGAGCAGTGGCTGCGGGACTGGGTCTTCGACCTGGACGGCCGCGCGGCGTACGCGGAGAAGCTGGGCCCGGAGCGACTCCGCGCGCTCCTGCCAAGCGGCAGTGCGCCGTCCGGTGTCGTCGACTACGGGGAGTACCGCTGATGGCCACCGAGAGCACCGGCGACGGTCCGATGACCGCGGCCGCGAGCGCGGTTTCCTTCACAAAGTCCGAGATGATGATCGTGGCGGCGGCCCGCGAGCTCGCCGGGCAGCGGGTCTGCTTCGTCGGCGTCGGTCTCCCGAACATCGCCGTCAACCTCGCCAAGCGCACGGTTGCGCCGGACATGGAGCTCGTCTACGAAGCAGGGGTGTTCGGTGCCCGACCGGCGCGCCTCCCGCTCTCGATCGGCGATCCCACGATCGTGACCGGCGCGACCGCGGTCACCAGCATGTGGGAGCTCTTCGCATACTACCTGCAGGGTGGCCTGATCGACGTCGGCTTCCTGGGCGCGGCCCAGATCGACCGTTTCGGGAACATCAACACGACCGTGATCGGTGAGTATGCCCGCCCGAAGACGCGGCTCCCCGGATCAGGCGGGGCCTGCGAGATCGCGATCAACGCCCGCCAGATCTTCGTGATCATGCGTCAGTCGGCACGCTCGTTCGTGGAGCGGATCGACTTCCGGACGTCGCCCGGGAACCTCGGCGGCGCCGAGAAGTCAGAACGCATCCGGCGCGAGCAGGGCTGGCTCGGCCGCGGTCCATCCGTGGTCGTCACGGACCTCGGGATCTGGCACTTCGACGAAACCGGCGAGATGCGCCTGGACTTCCTCCACCCGGGTGCGACCATCGACGACGTCCGCGCCACGCTCGGCTGGGAGCCGCACGTCTCTCCGTCGCTTGCACCGACTCCCGCGCCCACGCCCGAGGAGCTCCGGCTCATCCGCGAGGAGCTCGACCCGGAGGGGATGTACACGAAGTAGGCGCGACCGGGGGGTGCCCGAATCGGCCCGGCGCCGCCCCCTCGCTCAGCCGGATGCGCTCGAGAGCACGTGGGTCGGCCGCACCACCATGACCGGGCATCCCGCGTGACGGACCACGTGGTCCGAGACGCTGCCGAGGAAGAGCCGCCCCACGGTGCCGCGCTCGTGCGTCCCCACGACGATCAGGTCGGCGTGCTCCGCCGCCGCCGCCTCGACGATCGACTCGCCGGCGTCGCCGTCCCACGTCAGGCCCTCCGCGGTCGCACCACCGGCGCGCGCCCGCTGGACGACGCCCTCCACCGCGACCAGACGACCGGATCGGACTTCGGGCGCGCCGGAAACTGCGGATACCACCACGAGCCGGCTGCCCAGCCGCGCGGCGAGCTCGATCGCCTGCTCCTCGGCGGCTTCCGACGCCCGCGACGCGTCGGTGGCGAGGAGGATCGTCTCGATGTGCGCCATGGTCAGGTCGTCCCGTCTTCGGTGCTGCGCCGCGGAGCGGGCGCCTACGTCAGGAGTGGCGTCAGGTCCACCTTGGTTGGCGTGACGATCAGCGTGTTGACCATCCCGAACATCCCCTCGGTCCCCTCGACGTGGGGCAGGATGTGGCAGTGGAATGCCCACACGCCGGGCCGGTCCGCCGAGACGATGACGTCGTAGCGTTCGCCCGGGTTGACGCCCAGCGTGTCGGCGTAGAACTCGGCGGTTCCGAGCCGCGTCGTGTCGCGCGCGACCACCCGCATCCGGTTCCCGTGGAGGTGCCACGGGTGCATCATGATTCCCTCGTTCATGAAGCGGATGAGGATCTTCTCGCCCTTGGCGGCGACGATGGGCACTACCGCCGGGAACCCGTGGCCATTGATGGTGAACCCACCCACCGTGTCGTTCGAGATCCAGGTGTACTCCTGGGTGACCCCGAACTTCCTGGCGTAGCTCTCGGCCGGATCCTTCGGGTCGACGATGAAGGCCGCGAGGAGGCCGCGGCCGACCTGGTCGGTGGCGTTGTGATGGGAGTGGTACATCATCGAGCCGTGCGGCGTGGCCGTGAACTCGTAGGTGTAGGTCTCGCCGGGCACAAAGGGCTTCTGCG
>Ga0302299_10002529_pt1 | contig 11172 bp, 12 predicted proteins | sample III_Fen_N3_4_FD_198795 | JGI IMG/M metagenome (GOLD analysis project Ga0302299, IMG submission 198795) | Peat permafrost microbial communities from Stordalen Mire near Abisko, Sweden - III_Fen_N3_4 | ecosystem: Environmental > Terrestrial > Soil > Wetlands > Permafrost | place: Sweden: Abisko...
GTGGTCGTCATACGCCAAGCCCTTCTCTCGTCCGCGCAGGAAAGCACGGGGTCGGGGGACCCGGCTAGGGGGTGACGCCCGATTCGTCGGATATCACCGAATAGTCGTCTCACGTTCCCGATAGCCGGGAACGGCCATCAGGCAGCCACCGGTTGGCCCTGTCAGGGCATCGCCGTCGAGGCAGGTGCCCCCGGATCCTTCCGGCTACGCCGCGGCGGGCTCCCCCCGCCCGCGACGCAGGACTTCACCGCACGAGACCGGCGACCCGAAAGGAGCCGCAGTGCCGCACCTGCCGCGTTCGGAGTGGTACGACCTCACTCGCGACATGAACTGGGACCTCACCTACGTCACCGAGGACGAGGCCTTCCCTCCCGCTCTCTCGAACAGCTTCGGCGTCCCTGCCGAGGACTGGTGGGCGTGGGACGAGCCGTACAAGATCGCCTACGCCGAGTATGTGCACAACCAGGCGGGCAAGGACCAGGGGCTGTTCTCGGTCAACAACGTGATCTCGCGCTCGGGCATCTTCGACAACCTGGACCCCGGTTGGAAGGCGGCGATCCTCGCCCACTACGGCGCCATCGCGGTCGCGGAGTACCAGGCGAGCATCGGCGAGTCGCGGATGGGACGGTTCGGGCGCGCAGCAGCGTGGCGCAACATGGCGACCTACGGGACGCTCGACGAGATGCGGCACGGGCAGCTGCAGACCTACTTCCCGTACCAGGCGCTGCACAAGGAGCCGCGGCTGGACTGGGCGCACAAGGCCTACCACACCAACGAGTGGGGCATCATCGCCGCGCGTCACGTCTTCGACGACATGTTCACGGCGAACGACGCCGTCTCGACCGCGATCCAGCTGACGTTCACCTTCGAGACCGGCTTCACCAACCTGCAGTTCCTCGGTATGGCGGCGGACGCGATGAAGGTCGGCGACCTCGACTTCGGCGCGCTGATCTCGTCGATCCAGACCGACGAGGCGCGCCACGCCCAGCAGGGCGAGCCCACCCTGAAGGTGCTGGTGAAGGCGGGTAAGAAGGACGTAGCCCAGAACCTGCTCGACAAGATGTTCTGGCGCGCCTGGAAGCTCTTCTCGCTCCTGACCGGCCTGTCGATGGACTACTACACGCCCATCGAGCACCGGACACACTCCTTCAAGGAGTTCATGGAGGAGTTCATCAACAAGCAGTTCATCGACCAATTCCGCGACTTCGGGCTTGAGAAGCCCTGGTACTGGGACCAGCTGCTCAACGAGATGAACTGGGTGCATCACGCGTACCACCTCGGCGTCTACTTCTGGCGCCCCACGGTCTGGTGGAACCCGGTCGCCGGGGTCGGACCGGAGGAGCGTGCCTGGCTCGAGGAGAAGTACCCCGGGTGGAACGACTCGTTCGGCAAGTACTGGGACGTCATGGGAGAGAACGTCCGTGCCGGCCACCCGGAGCTCACCTTGCCGGAGACCTTTCCGATCGTCTGCAACAGCTGCCAAGTGCCGGTGTGCACTCCGGCCGGCTACGCAGCGGGCTACCTCGACAGCCCGCTGCCGTACCAGCTCGACCTCGGCGGCCGCCGGTACACGTTCTGCTCGGAGCCCTGCAAGTGGGTCTTCGAGGAGACGCCGGAGCAGTTCGCCGGGCATCTGTCCATCATCGACCGCTTGCTCGGCGGCATCATCCAGCCGCCATCCATCGAAGGCGCTCTGGCCTACATGGGTCTCTCACCCGAGGAGTGCGGCGTCGACGGCACCGACTACGCATGGGCGCACGCCACGGCGCCGGCGAAGGTCTGAGGGAGGACCAGCATGGCCATGTTCCCCGTGCAGGGATTCGTCGACGGCGACTTCGTCCTCGTCCTGGCTCTCGTGGACGACACCGACCCCATGACCGTGGTCGCGGAGAAGATCGCCCACCACTCCGTAGGCAAGCGGGTCGCCGCACAGGACCGTCCGATGAAGGTGAAGCTCCGCGGCGAGATGCAGGCGGACGACGCGACGCTCACGAGCATCGGAGCGGCACCGCTCGACGTCCTCGAGGTCGTCTACGCATGAGCGCGGACGTCCACTGGGTGCCGGCCGCCACGGGCGACGACCTGTGGGAGGGCGACCTGCTCGACGTGGAGGTGGGCGGTGAGCCCGTGATGCTCGTCCACCTCCTCGACGGACCCGTCAAGGCCTTCCAGGGGATGTGCCCGCACCAGGAGATCCTGCTGGCGGACGGGAAGTGGGACCCCGACCGCAACGTCCTGCTGTGCCACGGGCACAACTGGGAGTTCGACCTCACGAACGGCCACGGTCTCAACCCAACGGGCTGCCGGCTCTTCGAGTTCCCGGTGCGGGTCGACGGCGACCAGATCTTCGTGGGCGTGCCGCAGGACGGCGAACGCCACCACAACCGATTCGAGACCCCCTGAGCAGTCGCTCCGGCGACGGCAGGCACAAAGGAGCGCGATGTCAACGCACGTGAAGATGGTCGGACCGGTGGTACGCGGCATGGACTCCGCCCTCGCCGATGCCGTCATCGAAGCCATCCAGGACGACAACCCGGGGGTCGACGTCGACGTCGACGACCAGGGCGGCTACATCCGCATCGGCACGCCGCAGCGCTGCCTGCTCACCCGTACCAGCCTCGAGGCCGCGCTGGGTCGCACCTTCGCGCTGCACCGGCTCGAGCCCTCGCTGGCCGGCTTCGCTGGACGCATGACCGTGTCGGACGACGAGATCGTCTGGTATCTCGAGAGGGAGGACTGACCCATGGCGGTCACCGAGCGCAAGCCCCCGAAGACCTGGAGCCTCCTGGGCGAGGTCCGTCGGCGCCCGAGCGTCTACGAGGCGACCGCAGCGAAGTTCAACTATCACTTCCGCCGTGAGCCCGCGCCGTTCGAGATGGACCCCGCGTCGGCGATAAACCAGTGGTACCTCGCCCACCGCGAGGGCTCCCCGTTCAACGTCGCCGACTGGGAGGGCTTCCGCGACCCCGCGAAGCTCACCTACTCCGACTACGTGTCGCTCCAACATGATCGCGAGACCTACCTCGACCTGCTCATCGACCACCACGAGGACGCGTCCAGCGTCGGGTCGCTGAGTGAGGGCTGGGTGACGACGCTCACCGAGCTGCTGGTGCCCTTGCGCTTCCCCCTGCACGTGCTGCAGATGACGGCGCTGTATGTCGGCCAGATGGCGCCGTCCGCGTACATCATCAACTGCGCGCACTTCCAGGCCGCCGACGAGATGCGCCGCATCCAGCGTTTCGCCTACGTGACGAAGATGCTGGCCAACGCCCACGACGACGCCATCGCCCAGACGGCGACGGCCCGCGACCCGTGGCAGTCGGGGACGGCGTGGCAGCCGCTGCGCGAGGTGTCAGAGCTGATGCTCGGCGTGTATGACTGGGGCGAGGCGTTCGTCGTCCTCAACCTGGCGGTCAAACCTGCGTTGGACTCGCTGGTCAACGAGTCGCTGGGTGCGCTTGCCATCGCCAACGGCGATGAGTTCCTGGCGCTCGTGCTGGCCGAGCTCCAGCGCGACGGCGCACGTAGCGAGGCCTGGACAGCCGCGCTGCTCCAGTACGCGATCGAGAAAGACCCCGCGTTGGCGGACGAGGTGCGGGGCTGGCTCGACGTGTGGGCTCCACGTGCTGACGCCGGCGTCTCGGCGCTCTCGGCGTCCTTCGGCTCGGCCCCCAGCCCGATGGACCCGGCTGCGGTGCTCGAGGCAGCCACCCAGGCTCGCGCACGGGTCGTCGCAGCGGCGGGCCTGTGACGGGTGCCCGACCACATGGGAGGTCCGTCGACGTCGGTCGGCGGACCGTCCCTGTCCGTCGATGGCGCGGGAGGGCGCACGGTGACGACCACTGACGGCCACCACGACGCGGTGTACGACGTCGAGCTCGAGGGGACAGGACTCTGCTTCCCGGCGCGGGCGGGGGAGCGGCTACTGGGAGCAGCTCGGCGCGCCGGCGTGTGGCTGCCCTTCGAGTGCGGTTGGGGGAGCTGCTCCTCCTGCAAGGTCACGCTGGTCGAGGGCAGCGTCGATGCTCTGTTCCCGGAGGCTCCTGCGATCGACCGACGAGACGAGCGGAGGCGTCGGGTCCTCGCCTGCCAGTCCGCCGCGTCCTCGGACCTGGTGCTCAAGGCGCAGCGCGTGTCGCATGCACCGGACGAGGTCCGACCGACGCGTGACGCCATCGGCACGCTGACGTCGATGGAGATCGTCGGGCCTGACCTCGCCCGGTTCCACATGCGACTCACCGACGCCCGGGGTCACCCGGTGGTGGCGGACTTCCGGTCCGGGCAGTACGCGGTGCTCGAGCTGGCGCCGGGTCTGCGCCGCTGCTACTCGCTGGCCGGTCTCCCGGGTGAGGACCGGATCGAGCTGATAGCCAAGAAGTACGCAGGGGGAGCGGGCAGCAATGCGCTGTTCGCTCTCACGCCGGGCGACCGGCTCGCGATCGAGCTGCCGTACGGCGACATGTGGCTGCGCGATCGCCCTCGGCCGGTCCTGCTGGCCGCGGGAGGGACTGGGATCTCGGCGATCCTCTCGCTGCTGCGCCACCTCGCCGCGTCTCCGGCCACGAGCGCCGGTCGTCGGGTGCGCGTCCTCTACGGCGCCGCCCGGGTGGAGGACCTCGCCTGCTGGGACGACGTGGTCACGCTCGTGAACGACCTCCCTGACGCGACTCTGCACGGCGCCCTCGTCGCGCCGGAGGCCGAGTGGAGCGGGACCCGTGGCTTCGTCACGCACGCGCTCGAGGAGCTGGCCGAGTCCGGTGAGCATCACGACCTGGGCGACAGCGACGTGTACCTCGCGGGACCGCCGGTGATGGTCCTCGCCGTGCAGGAGTCCCTGCGCCACCTGGGCATCGAGGTGGACCGGGTCTTCGTCGACTCGTTCGGCTGAGGGAGTTCCGGTCGTCGTGTTGACCTCCCTGCTACCAGGGGGATCGGGGCTTCGTGGCATCGCCGGTCGGATCCGCGCGGCCGCCATCGCCGCGGCCGTCGCGTTGACGGATCTCGTGGCCGTTCCGACCTCGTGCTGGTGCCTGCGCCCGGTAGCCGCTGGCCCGCCGTCGGTCCACGATGGTGCAGGGCACACGGCTCGCAGATCCCGTGCGCCACACTTCACGTAGGCGGCGAGGACGGGAAGGGGGCCTGCGGGTGAGTCTCGAACCGGATCTCGGGGAGGGCACGACCGACCTTGTCCTGTGCCCGGGCTGTCCTCGATCGGCACGGGCCACGCTGCGCGTTCACGGGCGCTACGGTCAGGACCTCGTCTGGCCCTCGTGCGCGATGTGCTACGCCGGAGGCGGCTCGATCGTGCGGCGCCGGGTGGCTCGACGGGCGGGCAGATCGCCACGTGCACGCAGGGCTGCGGGAGGAGCTGGTGCGCCAGTGGCCCGAACGGGGCTTTCCCTCGGAGTCGGAGTTCGACGTCCTCTGCGATGCCGCGTCGACCCGCGTGGTGTCGTCGGTCACGAACTGCCTCGATCTCGACCCGTTCCGAACCATCGCGGTGAAGGCGTTCAATCCCGACGTCCCGCTGACCGACGTCAAGGCGCTGCTGCGCGAGCTCGACGGCGCGAGTCGGCGTGAACGGGCCGTCGAGTTCGTGTCCCCCTGGCAGAGCTGGGACGCACTGACCGCCCTGGCCGCAGCGGCTCGGACCCGTGGCGCTGCCGACAGGTGAAGCACGGACCGGTTCCGTGCGTCAGCGGGTGACGGGGCCGGGGAGGACGAAGTCGTAGGGCTTGCGGAGGACCTTCGTGCGCAGGAAGCGGTCGGCGCGGCGCAGCCGCAGGTAGAGCGCGAGCAGGTCAGCGTCGGACCGGTAGTACTTCTCGACCTCCTCGGCGGTCACCGGGTCGCGGGTGCCGAGGACGACGGCGTCTCGGGCGAGCCACCGGTTCACGACGTCGACGCCGAGCGGCACCCGGTCCCCGCGGCCCTCCTTGTGGAAGTTGCCCAGCAGGTCGACGGCGACGAGGCGGGGGTCGTAGTAGTCGTCGAGGTAGGCGCCGACCAGCGCCCGTCGGTGGTAGTAGGTCCTCACGACCGGGGGGATCGGGGTCTCGAGCCACCCGATGTCGACGAGGTGCCGGCCGGCGCGACGCATGAACGGGGTGCCGACGTCGACCAGCACCGGGTCGGCGAGGCGGGTGGCATCGGGTCCGAACGACCAGTTCGACAGCTGGCCGTCGAGGGCCACCTCGAGGCCGTCGGTCCGATCCCGGTCGGCGACGGCGAGGCGCAGCGTCGCGGCCAGCACACGTTCCACGGCGCCGACGACGGTGGCGTCGTCGGCGGTCCGCAGGATCGAGTGCCCCAGCGAGGCGACGGGGAGCTCGGGCTGGACGAGGTGCACCACGGGCGGGCGGCCCGGGCGCGGGACCGGCACGATCTGCGTGTCGACGACCGGGACGCCTGCGCCCGCGAGCTCGGTGAGATACGTCCGGACAAGATCCTGGTAGCGCTGGGCCGAGCCCTCGTCGGTGAACCCGGACATCCGCTTGCAGACCACACCCGGCAGTCCCGCCAGGCGCAGGCACGCCGAGACCTCGCCGTAGGCCAGGACGCTGACGCCCGGGGTGCGCTCGGGCTGCGCCGGGTCGAGCCGGGACTCGAGCTCGCCCAGGACAGCGGTGGGATCCGCGGCGGCGCTCATGACGCGGCTGCAGCGGGCAGCGTGGCGATCGCCCGGTCGAGGCGGGCCAGCACCTCGTCGGCGGTGGCGTCGTCCATGAGGAGACCGGGCTTCACCTGGAGGGCCGACGGGTCGAAGCCGGCGAACATCGCCCAGAGCCCGAGCGTGTGCAGCGCCTTCGTCATGAGCATGCCGCCCTGCGGGTGGTCGAAGCGCAGGCCGATCACGAGGCCGGTCTGGCGGACCTCGAGCAGCCGCTCGGGGTGCCTGCGCTGGAGCGCGTGGAGCCCCGTGGTGAAGCGGGCGATCAGGGCGGCGATCCGATCCTGAGTCGTGTCACGCGTGGTGATGTCGAGCACCGCGCGTCCCACGCGGCACCCGACCTCGGCGCCGCCGAACGTGGACACGTGACCCCACCCGTCCTCCTCGAGCCATCGGCCGGCCCGCTCGGAGAGCAGGGTCGCGGCGAGCGGGTAGAGCCCGCCGGAGAGCCCCTTGCCGCACACGAGCACGTCGGGCACGACCCCGACCCGTCCGACCCCCCACAGCGCGCCCGTGCGCCCGAGACCGGTCTGCACCTCGTCGGCCACGTAGAGCGCGCCAGCCGCGTCGCAGAGCTGCCGGACCCCGCGCAGGTAGTCCGGTGACGAGAGCGGGAACCCGACGGTGGCGGGCACGGTCTCGAGGATCACGGCGGCAACGTCGCGCTCGCCCAGCGCCCGCTCGAGGGCCTCGAGGTCGTCGAACGGCACGCGGACGAAGTCCTCGGCTGCGCCATCGGAGAGGAACGACTCCGCGGCGCGCTCGTCGCCGGCGGCCAGCGCGAGGCCGGTGTGCCCGTGGTAGGCGCCGGTCACCGACACGACCGTGCGACGACCGGTGGCACGGCGCGCGCTCTTGAGCGCGAGGTCGACAGCCTCGCCGCCGCCGCTGGCGAACACGGCGTAGCGCGAACCCGGGGTGAGCTCGACGAGCCGCTCGGCGAGCAGCGACCGCTCGACGCTGGGGAAGTGGTGGTTGCCGATGTCGAGCGTCTGCAGCGCGTCGACGAGCACGTCGACCAGCTCGGGGTTGCGGTGACCGAGGTTGAACACGCCGCCGTTGAGGTGCAGGTCGAGGTACTCGCGGCCGTCGACGTCCCACAGTCGGTAGTCCTCGCGCCGACCCACCACCAGATCGACGCCCAGTGCGCGCAGCGTCCGCACGCGATCGGGGCACACGTAGCGCTCTGCGAGCTCGAGCGTCTCTTCTCGCGTCATGGGCGTGCCGCCGATCGGTCGAAGGAGCGCCAGGCACGGGCGAACAGGCCTGAGCCGACGGAGGTCGGGCAGGCAGCGAGCACGGCCGCCGTCCAGCGCGCCTCCGCCTCCCGGGAGACCGCGAACGCGTCGGCCGTGCAGCACCGGCGCAGGTCCGAGGTGCCTGCGGTGTCGGCAGCCGCGCGGAACTGCGCCTCGAGATCGCGTAGCTCGTCGGCGTAGAGGGGCAGCGCACCGGCGTAGTCGTGCAGCGTCGCGCGGTGCAGGTCCTCGTGCCGCCACCACAGCGAGGCGTCGTCGTAGTCCTTGCCCGGACGTGGGCCGGTGTCGGGGAGGCCCGAGTCGAGCCACACCGGCTTGAAGACCGACGTGCAGGGTGCGGACGTGGCCGTGACCCAGTGCGTGAAGGTGCCGTCGGCGCCGAGGTGCGAGACCCAGGACCCGGTGGACTGGCTGATGCGCACGGGGCCGAACCCGGCGTGGGCGCAGACGGTCTGGCCGAGGAGTCCGGCGACCGGGCCGAGCGCCGGTGTCCAGCCGTGGGCCGCGTCCGCGGTGTCGGTGCCGTGGTCGCGCAGGATCGCGATCGCGTCCGCCACGTCGATAGCGCCGCGCCGTGCGGCGAGCCGGTCGGAGGTGCGGCACTGGCGGGCGCGCGCGTCGCTGAAGCGGGTGTAGAGGAAGTCGGAGTAGCAGCGTCCGAAGTCGAAGTCGTCCCGGCCCTTGGCCCAGCCCTTCGCCACGGCATGGGGGACGAGGCCGTCCGAGGCGCCGTCGTACGTCGTGCCGATGGTGATGGCGTTGGAGATCGACCGCGTGCTCCGGACCCGCTCCACGGCCCACTCTCGACCCGCCGTCTCGAGCACCCACGCTCCGGTCGGGTCGGCGACGATGAAGCTGTTGTCGTAGCGCAGGTCCGCGGTGTGCCCGCAGCTGCCGCCCTGGCCGTGCTCCGAGAGCAGCGCCGTGATCACGTCGACCGCCTCGGCTGCCGTCGTCGCGCGCTCGAGACCGAGACGCAGCAGGTCCATGCCGATGAGTCCCGGCTCGGACTCGTGCGGGACTTTGGTGAAGACGGCCTCGTTGCCGATCACGACGCCGTGCTCGTTGGCCCCCATCTCGGCGCCCCAGATCCAGTAGGGCTTCGCGAGCAGCACGGCGTTCGTGCGCGGCGCCTGGGGGATCTCGAGGTAGGTGCACCGCACGGTCGAGCCCGCGACGTGCGCCGCCGACGCGACGAGCACCACCTCGTGCGCCTCGTTGGGCTCCCGGTCGCTGTTCTTCGCGACGATGACCGATCCGTCGGCCGTCGCGTCGCCCAGCGCCACGAACGTGTCGCACATGCCTGCCACTGCTCCCGTCGGGACGCCCCGTCGCGCGCTCGGCGCGGGCGCAAGGGTCCCACTCGTGCCGACCACGATTCTCGTCGAAGTCCGGGTGCGATCGGCAGCGTTCGGTCCATACTCGTCGTCCTGACCGCGTGCGGTGGTGGCGACGACGAAGGAGCAGGCATGGGACTCGACGACATCGTGGGCCAGGCGAAGGACATGATCGGTGGGATCCCTGGTGGGTCCGACGCCGTCGACGGCGCGGTCGACAAGGTGGCGGACGCGGTCGAGGACAAGACTCCCGACCAGATCGACGGCGCGATCGAGCAGGGCGCCCAGGCGATCAAGGACCAGATCTAGCGTCTACTTCACGGAGAGGGTCTTCGTCGCCGACGAGGAGGCGTACGCCGCGCTGCCGGCGTAGGTCGCCGTCACGGTGTAGCTGCCCGCCTTGCTCGGTGCCGTGGCCTTGACCGAGCCGGTGCCGGACGAGGCCGTCGTGGTGGAGTAGGTCTTGCCGTTGAAGGTGAACGAGATCACGGCGCCGGACAGTCGGGCGCCCGAGCCGGTCAGCGATGCGCTCAGGGTGACCGACGAGCTGCGTGTGGCGGACGTCGCGCCCGTGTAGGTCAGCGTCGAGACGCTCGGCGGGGCGGGCGGCGGCGTGGTGACCGCGACGGCCGGCAGCGTGCCCAGACCGGTCGGACCGTCCCACCCGGCGATCCCGCTGCAGAGCGCCTTCGTGGTGCACGTGCCGTTGGCGCCGCTCGTGACGTCGGCCCACGTGAGGTCGCTCCACACGTGCTGCGAGGCCGAACGGCTCGACGAGAAGCCGCCGTCGAGCGCGAGCCAGGCACCGACGATCGGCGAGGACACCGACGTTCCGCCGAACACGTACCACGCTCCGCTGTAGTAGACGCTGACGCCGGTGGCGGGGTCGGCGACCGCGGAGACGTCGGCGACCGGACGCTTGCCCTTGCAGGCAGCGGTCGTGGCCGTCGTCGTCTGCCAGGCGAGCGGGCTGTTGTAGAGCGAGCAGCCGCTGCCGGCCCCGGACCACGCGGCCTGCGACGCGATCGACCCGTCGGCGTTGAGCCGCATGCTGGTGCCGCCCACGGCGATCACCTGCGGCACTGTCGAGGGGAAGGAGACGCCGTAGCCGCTGTCGCCGGTGGACACGGTGACGGCGATGCCCTTGCCCGCCGCATCCGCGTACGCCGGGTACGCCGCCGCCGAGAGGTCCGTGCCGACCGCGGTGCTGTAGCTGTTGCTGATCGCCTTCACGCCGGCGAACTGCGACGCCGTCGTGACGGCCTTCGTGAGGTCGGCGAACCCGGACGTCGTGCTCTCGACGAGGAGGATCGAGCACAGCGGGCAGACGGCGGACGCCATCTGGACGTCGAGGTCGATCTCCTGAGCCCAGCCGGTGTTGCCGGCGGGGAGCACCGACGTGCTGCCGGTCTGGCCCGTCCTCACGAAGCATGGCGCTCCGCTCGCGGACGACGAGATCGCGAACGACGGCGTCGCACCGGTGACGTGGCATGCCGTGTCGATCGGCGGAAGTCCCATGTCCGAGCGGTACTTCGTGAGGTCGGCCGCGACGGTAGGGGCGTCGTAGGCGTCGACGATCGCGATGACCGTCGACGGCGACCCGGTGCCGGCGATGCGATACGCCGTGCGCAGCTGCGCGGCCGTGTAGCCGGACGTCGCGGTGTTGACGAGGGGCACGCCGGTCAGCGCATCCGAGCGATCAGCGCGGACGGACTCGCACCCGGCGGAGCTTCGGTCGCCCTCCGTGCACGTCCGGTGGTGGTCGGTCCGGACGCCGTGGGCCGGGCTTGCCGCAACCACGGCGGGTGCTGCCACGGCGACGACCACGACGGACGCGAGGCCCGCCCGCGCCCACAGGCGGCTGGCGGGGCTGGTGCTGCGGCTGCTCATGGGGTCCCTCTTCTCA
>Ga0302299_10002530_pt1 | contig 11172 bp, 8 predicted proteins | sample III_Fen_N3_4_FD_198795 | JGI IMG/M metagenome (GOLD analysis project Ga0302299, IMG submission 198795) | Peat permafrost microbial communities from Stordalen Mire near Abisko, Sweden - III_Fen_N3_4 | ecosystem: Environmental > Terrestrial > Soil > Wetlands > Permafrost | place: Sweden: Abisko...
GTCGCCGAACTCGGCGGTGTCGCTGACGCTGAAGCGCATGTAGTTGAGGCCGCCGCGGTACATCAGGTCCACGATCAGCTTGAGCTCGTGCATCGTCTCGAAGTACGCGAGCTCGGGCTGGTAGCCTGCCTCGACGAGCGTCTCGAACGCGGCCTTGATCAGCGCGGACACGCCGCCGCACAGGAGCGCCTGCTCGCCGAACAGGTCGGTCTCGGTCTCCTCCTTGAACGTGGTCTCGAGCACGCCCGCGCGGGTGTTGCCGTTGCCCTTGGCGTAGGCGAGGGTGCGCGCGCGACCGGTCCCGGTGGCGTCCTGCTCGACCGCGAACAGCGCCGGCACGCCGCCGCCCTGCTCGTAGACGGATCGGACGAGGTGCCCGGGGCCCTTGGGGGCGACCATGCCCACGTCCACGCCGGCCGGCGGCTGGATCCGGCCGAACCGGATGTTGAAGCCGTGCGCGAACATCAGGAGCTGCCCGTCGCGCAGGTTCGGCTCGATCTCCGCGTCGTAGACGGCCTTCTGCACGGTGTCGGGCAGGGCGATCATGATGACATCGGAGGCCTTCACGGCGTCGGCGACCGTCGTGACCTCAAAGCCGTTCGCCTCGGCGATGGCGCGGCTGCGGCTCCCGGCGGCGAGGCCGACGATCACCTTGACCCCGCTGTCGCGGAGGTTGGCCGCGTGGGCGTGACCCTGCGAGCCGTAGCCGAGGACCGCGACGGTCTGCCCCTCGAGCGCCGACAGATCGGCATCGGCGTCGTAGTACATCTTCGCGGTCACAGCTTGAGTGCCTCCTCGATGGATCCGGCGCCGCGCAGCATGACGATCGCGCCCGTCCGGACCAGTTCCTTGATTCCATAGCCGCGCATCAGGGTCACCAGCGCGTCGATCTCGCTCTCCGTGCCCGTCGCCTCGACGATGACGGCGTCGGGGGCGATGTCGACGATCCGGCCCTTGTAGAGCTCGACGATCTTGATGACCTCAGCCCGGTTGAAGTCGGTCGCCCGCACTTTGATGAGCGCGAGCTCGTGCTCCACGACCTGGTCCGCGGTGACGTCCTGGACCTTGAGCACGTCGATGAGCTTGTACAGCTGCTTGGCCGCCTGCTCGATCGCGACATCGTCGCCGTGGAGCGTGATGGTCATGCGGCTGATGCTCTCGCGGTCCGTGCGCGAGACGGCCAGCGAGTCGATGTTGAAGTTGCGGGCGCGCATGAGGCTCGCGACGCGGTTGAGGACGCCCGGGCGATCCATGACGAGCACGACGAGGGCGTGGCGGCGCGCCTCGCCGGAGCCCGGGATGGCGCGCGGCGGCGGGGCCGCGTGGGCAGCGGTCTCGGGGGTCATTCCTCGGGGCCTCCCCAGGTCTCGATGAGGTCGGACAAGCCCTTGCCGGCGGGCATCATCGGGAGGACGTTCTGCTCCTCCTCAATCTCGAACCAGATCAGCGCGGGACCGTCGACCGCCTGCGCGGCGCGGATGGCGTCGTCGACCTGGTCGGGCGTCGTCGCCTTCCAGGCCGGGATGCCGTACGCGTCGGCGAGCTTGACGAAGTCGGGCCCGGGCAGGTGCGAGGAGTGGTAGTTCCCGCCGTACACGATCTCCTGCCACTGGCGGATCATGCCGAGCTTCTTGTTGTCCAGGACCGCGATCTTGACCGGGATCCTGTCCGCGGCCAGGGTCATCAGCTCCTGGCTCGTCATCTGGAAGCCGCCGTCGCCGGCGAGCGCCCAGGTCTCGGAGCCGGGGTTGCCGAGGGCCGCGCCCATGGCCGCCGGGACCGCGAAGCCCATGGTGCCCAACCCGCCCGAGCTGACGTGGCTGTTCGGGCGCTTGAACTTGGTGTAGCGCGCGGTCCACATCTGGTTCTGGCCCACGTCGGCCACGTAGGTCGCCACGTGGTTGGTCAGCTCGCCGATGCGCCCGACGACGTAGTCCGCCGTCATCACGCCCTCGCGGCCGGAGCCGTGCCAGGAGCTGGCCTCGGACTCCGCCTTCCACTCCGTGAGCTGGTCGAAGTACTCGGCGCGCGCCGCGTGGTCGGTGGCGTGGACCGCCCTGGTCAGCGCCTCGAGCACGTGCTTGGCGTCACCGACGATGGGGACCTCGACCGCGACGTTCTTGCCGATCTCGGCCGGGTCGATGTCCGCGTGGATGATCCGGGCGTAGGGCGCGTAGGTGGCCACGCTGCCGGTCACGCGATCATCGAAGCGCATGCCGATGGCGATCAGCAGGTCCGCCGACTGGATGGCGCGGTTGACGTGCTTCCAGCCGTGCATGCCCATGTAGCCATAGGCGAGCGGGTGGTCCTCGTCCATGACGCCGATGCCCAGGAGCGTCCAGGCCACCGGGATCTGCGTCTTCTCGGCGAAGGCCTTGAGCTCGTCGACGGCGTTGGCGATGAGCACGCCGTGGCCGGCGAGGATGAGCGGGCGCTTGGCCGCCGCGATCTCCCGGGCCGCCGTCTTGATCTGCTTGGGGTGCCCCTCGATCGTGGGGCGGAAGCCCGGCAGCCCGGCGATGATCTCGTCCTCGGACGGGTGCTCGGCGCGCGTCTCCTGCTGGAGCGCGTCCTTGGTGAAGTCCACGTGGACCGGACCGGGCCGGCCGTGGCTGGCGATGTAGAACGCCTCGGCGACGACCCGCGGGATGTCGTCGGCGTGGCGCACCAGGTAGTTGTGCTTGGTCATCGGCAGGGTGATGCCGGTGATGTCGATCTCCTGGAACGCGTCCTTGCCCAGGAGGGGGCTCGCCACGTTGCCCGTGAGCGCGACGACCGGGACCGAGTCGAGCTGCGCCGTGCCGATGCCGGTGACGAGGTTGGTGGCACCGGGACCGCTGGTGCCCATGCAGACCCCGACCCTGCCGCTGGCGCGGGCATAGCCGTCGGCGGCGTGGGCGCCGCCCTGCTCGTGCCGGACCAGGATGTGCCGGACCTCGGGATAGTCGCCCAGGATGTCGTAGATGGGGAGGATGACACCGCCCGGGTAGCTGAACAGCGTGTCCACGCCCTGGCGGATGAGCGCCTCCATGAGCACGTCGGCGCCGATGCGCGTGCGCTTCCTGTTGCGCACCTCGTGAAGCATCGCGCGGCGCGCCTCGTCGATCGCCGCCGCGGCCGGCGTGCCGTCACCCGGCACGTGGCTGCGACGCTCCGGCGCGCCCGCGGCGGTACCGCCTGTCGGCGGCTCGCCTTTCGTCACTGTCATCGCATCGGTCCCTTTCGCCCGATCCGGTCCCGCGACCGCCCCGGACATGCAAAGACCCTCGCCACCCGGCGAGGGTCCCTTCGGTACTCAGTGGGTCCAGCGCTACTTGCGCCCGATCCTCCGCGTTCCTCCGTTCTCCCGCCGGGAGCCCGTAATGAGGAGGCCAAGAAGGCCCTCAAGGCCCAGGAGGAGCGAGCGAAGAAGATCGAGGGGGGATACACCGAGCTGGAGGTCGCGAGTGGGCACGAGCACGCGGCGGCCGTCCGTCGTCACGACGACGGCGACAGCGCGGCGGTCCCGGTTCTCGAAGAAGCCCACGTGAACTCCTGCAGGCCCACCGTGCGGCGGGTCCGGGGAGTGTAACCGCGCCTCGCGAGAGGCGCAACAACCCGAATCGCAACCTTCGTTCGTGGGGGGCGAATTGTCGCCGAACGCAACGAAACCGCCGGAGTCCGGCGGTCTCGGGGCTGGGCCGGCCGACCGACCCGGACTACCAGCGGTGCCAGGACTCGATCGTGACGGTCGAGTCCCCGGACTGAGCGGCGGCCATGGGAACGTGAAGGGCAATCGCCTTGCGCACGGTCCTCATGGCTCCTACCACCGCATCCAGGCGCCCGCGGACAGGGCCATGGCCGCCAGGACGGCGACCGCCCATGTGAAGCGCGCCAGGTTCGCCTTCACGGAATGACTCCTTCCCGAGTCTGTCGATGCCCCGCGGCCCCGGCAACCGGGCGCTCTCCCGAAGGAGATCCCTGGCTTTGCGTCCCCGCCTCGCGACGGGTTTGCCCTGGACGTGGATCGCGGTCGAGGGTGCGTCCCTCAGCCGGGACATTACCGACAATAGGCCACCTTAAGGCACCCCCCATGAGTACCACCCGCCCCGCACGTCCGGGTCAGTGCGCGGGCGCACCACCGGCCGGTGCAGCCGGCTCCAAAGCCCCGCCGTCCGCCACCACGGGGCGTCGCATGTGGACCACGATCACGATGGCCACGCCGGCCCCGATCAGCACGTCGCCCACGCTGAACACATTTGCCAGGGGCAGCCAGGCGGGCAGGGCGAAGATGTCGGTCAGCGGCCACGCCGCCGGGTCGGCCACCTGCGAGCTGTTGGAGTATGCGGCGGGCACCACGCGCCCGGCCGCGGCCAGCGCGGTCGGGGAGGCCGGCATGAACCCGCCGTTGGCAAGCACGGCGACCAAGTTGCAGAGCGCGCCGGCGATCACGACGGGAATGCCAGTCACCGCCCGGTTGCGGACCATCGCCGCCACCACGACCAGCGTGGACGCCACGTAGAGCGGGGGGCCGAGATCGCCGATCCGCTCGGTCACCGGCCCGGCGAACAGGACGACTTGGAACAGGAGCCCGCCCACGATAGCGCCTTGCCAGCGGAGCCGGAGCGAGGCGAGGCCTCCCGGCCGACCGCCCGCCAGCAGCCCCACCAGCACGCCGATCACGACCGCGTAGAGGATGAACATCAGCGGGGCTCGGTGGCGGTCGCGAGCTCGAGCGGCCGTGCGTCACGCCGCCGGCCCGCCGATGCGTGCTCCGAGAACCACGCCGCGGCCGCGTCGCCGGGCATGGGCCGCGCGAAGAGGAAGCCCTGGCCCAGCTCGCATCCCAGTTCCTGGAGCTGGTCCAGCTGCGACTGGTCCTCGATTCCCTCGGCGACGATTCGGAGCCCCAGCGTCTGGCCGAGGGCGATGATCGCGTGGGCGAGTGCCCAGCCGTCCGACCCCGAATCGGACGGTGCCACGAACTCGCGGGCGATCTTGAGGATGTCGACCGGGAACCGTCGCAGGTAGCCGAGCGACGAGTAACCGGTCCCGAAGTCGTCGATCGCCACGCGGACCCCGAGCCCCCGAAGCGCCCCGAGCCGGGCGATCGTGGTCTGGGTATCGTGGAACATCGCCGTCTCGGTCATCTCGAGCACCAGCCGAGTCGCCGGCAGGCCCGTGGCGCGCAGGATGTCGACCACCTCGGTCACGAATGCGTCCTGAGCGAGCTGGCTCGCCGACAGGTTGACGGTCACGAGCGGCGGCACAGGTCCGCCGCGCCACGACGCCGCCTCACGGCAGGCCTCGAACAAGACCGCCCGGCCGAGCGCGATGATCGCGCCGCTCTCCTCTGCCAGGGGAATGAAGTCGTCGGGGCCAATGAGCCCGCGCACTGGGTGATGCCACCGGGCGAGCGCCTCGGCGCCATAGGGCTGCCCCGTGGCAAGCGACACGAGGGGCTGGTAGTACACGTCGATCTCGCCGTCGCTGATGCCCCGCGACAGCTCGGTGGTGAGCGCGTGGCGGGCAACGATCGCAGCGTGCATCGTCGGCTCGAACACCGAGACTCGGTTCTTGCCCCCCTGCTTCGCCGTGTACATGGCGACGTCGGCGTTGCGCAGCAGCTCATCGGCTCCCATGCCCGCGTCCTGGTAGGCCGCAACGCCGATGCTCGCGCTGACGCCCATGTCGTGACCCTGGATCGGGAAGGTCACGGCGAGGCTCTCGATCAGCCGCGTCGCGACCCCCAGGGCATCTCGGAGCTCCGGCTCGTCAAACAACAGGATCGCGAACTCATCGCCGCCCAGACGCGCGGCCAGGTCACCCTCGCGCAGGCATGAGCGGAGTCGCTCGCCCACTGCCGCGAGGAGACGATCGCCCGCGGCATGCCCGAGGCTGTCGTTGACGTCCTTGAAGTTGTCGAGGTCGAGGAACAGCACGACCGGGATCCGCTCTCCGGTGACCGCGCTCAGGGCGGCGTCCACCTCGTCCGCGAACAGCGTCCGGTTGGCGAGGCCCGTCAGCGGGTCGTGGTAGGCCTGGTACCGAAGCTCCTCCTTGAGGCGCGACAGCTCGCTGAGCGACTGCTCGAGCTGGCCGTTCTCGAGCGCAACTGCGGCCTGATTCGCGAGCGTCTCGAGCAGGCGGAGGTCATCCGCACCGAACGTCGTCCCCTCGCTCAGGCGGTTGACCACGATCATCGATCCGATGAGGCCGGATTCGCCGAGGAGCGGGACCGCCATCGCATGGCGGATCTCGATCATCTCGCGACCGCCCCCGACATGGAGGAAGGGATGACGGTCGCGCCCGACCCGGCCGTGCAGCCCGACGGCAGCGTCCACCTGGGTGGGGACCATCGTCGAGGTCGGCGTGTCGTGGGCAGCCGCCGTGAGCAGGCCGACATCGCTCTCGTCCCGGGGCCACAGGAGCAGCTCCGCCCGCTCGGCGCGGAACACCTCCCGGGCGTGCTCGAGGAGTGCTCCGACTGTCGAGTCGAGCTCAGGCGAGTGCTGGAGGATCCGGCTCGACTGGTACAACAGCTCGAGGCGCTGGTGTTTCTCCTTCTCCGAGCCGTAGGCGCGGTAGGCGAGGAACACGGCCGCCAAAGGCACGACCAGGAGCGCCAGCAGCCGCGGTTCGAGCCACAGGATGGACACGGCGAGCAGGCCGAGACTGGTGTTCGCGACCGACACGAGCTGGCCGAACTGCACCATCTCGGGGAGCTTCTCGAACTGCGACGCGCCGCCCGACATGGAGATGGCAGCCGCGATCGTCAGGGAGCTCAGGACGGCCGCCAGGGACGTGCCCACGAAGGCGCCGACCCAGCTCCGGACGTCGGGCTCCCCGACGGGCCCCCCGACGAGGTAGAACGCCGACATCATCGCCGCGCCCATGAACGCGAAGTTCGCAAGGTTGAACGCGAGCTTGAGCGGGCTGGTACGGACCCACAGCAGCGCCACCCCGAAACCGACCAGCATCGCGAGGAAGTACTCGCCGGGGGCGAGGAGGTACATGCCCATCACGGCAGGCACCTCGCTCAACGAGTACGAGTGCTTCTCACGGCGGAAGTGGACGTCGACGGTGCGCACCTCGGCCATGGCGAACGCCGCCCCGACCAGCCACCAGGGAACGCGGACGCTCGGGGTCTGCGGGCTCGGCTGGCCCGCGAGGACGGCCGCGTAGAGGGCGGCCGCGGCGACCACGAGCAGCACGCTGAACAAGCCGACACGGACCGGGGGCGGTATCCGGCGCGCGGCCGACAGGGTCCGGCGAGCGGCACTGGGCGTCTCCGCCAGGGATGCTCCGATCGGCGACTGGGGCCCGATCTCGAGCTCAGTATCGGTCACTCGCCCTCGCTTCCAACGGCGTCAGAAAGCGCCACCGAGGCGCACGACCGCGTCCCACATGTTCTAGCGGGCGGTGACAGCAGGAACCACACCCCAGAAGTACCAGCGACCCCCCTCCGCGAGCATCCGACGAGGCACCACCGGAGGGGCTCCTCCCCGCGCGATGAGGCCCGCGCGCAGACGCGCTACCCTTGTCCGCCCCGCCCAAGCACTCACAGGACCGCACGATGACCGCACCGCGAACGCTCGTCGAGAAGATCTGGGACGACCACGTCGTCACCCAAGACGAGGGCGCCCCCGCCCTGCTCGCGATCGACCTCCACCTCATCCACGAGGTCACGAGCCCCCAGGCCTTCACCGGGATCCGCCAGCGCGGGATCACGGTCCGGCGCCCGGACAAGACGGTGGCCACGGCAGACCACTCCACGCCGACCACGCCCCGCGGCCTGCCGATCCTCGACCAGATGGGCGCCGCGCAGATCAAGCAGCTCGAGACCAACTGCGCCGAGTTCGGCGTGCCCATCCACGCGTACGGCAGCGACACGCAGGGCATCGTCCACGTCATCGGCCCGGAGCTCGGGCTCACGCAGCCCGGCATGACGATCGTCTGCGGCGACTCGCACACCGCGACCCATGGGGCGTTCGGTGCGCTCGCGTTCGGCATCGGCACGAGCGAGGTCGAGATGGTCCTCGCGAGCCAGACGCTGCTGCAGCGCAAGCCCAAGACGTTCGAGGTCCGTGTGGACGGCCGGCTCGGCCCGGGCGTGTCCGCCAAGGACATCATCCTCGCGCTCATCGCGAAGATCGGCACCGGCGGCGGCACCGGCCACGTCTTCGAGTTCACCGGCGACGCCATCCGCGCGCTCAACATGGAACAGCGGATGACCATCTGCAACATGAGCATCGAGGGCGGCGCACGGGCCGGTCTCGTCGCCCCCGACGAGGTCACCTACGAGTACATCCGCGGCCGCCGCCACGCGCCCCAGGGAGCGGCGTGGGACGAGGCCGTCGCACGCTGGCGCCAGCTGCCGGGCGACGACGGCGCGATCTACGACAAGACGATCACCCTCGACGCCTCGACGCTCGAGCCCATGGTCACCTACGGCACGAACCCCGGCATGGGGATCCCGGTGACCGGCCACGTCCCCACGCTCGAGGAGATGCCCGACGACGCCGCCCGCCGCGGTCTCGAGCACAGCCTCGCGTACATGAACCTGACGCCCGGCCAGGCCATCGCGGGCCAGCCGGTCGACGTCGTGTTCATCGGCAGCTGCACCAACAGCCGCATCAGCGACCTCCGCCTCGCGGCCAGCGTGCTCAAGGGCCGCACCGTCCACGCGGGGACCCGCGTGATGATCGTGCCGGGCAGCCAGCAGGTGAAGGCGCAGGCCGAGCGCGAGGGCCTCGACGAGATCTTCCGCGCCTCGGGCGCCGAGTGGCGCGAGGCCGGCTGCTCCATGTGCCTGGCCATGAACGGCGACCAGCTGTCGCCGGGCCAGTACGCGGTCAGCACGTCCAACCGCAACTTCGAGGGCCGCCAGGGCAAGGGCGGCCGGACGCTGCTCGCGAGCCCGCTCACCGCGGCCGCCTCGGCGATCAACGGCGTCGTCACGGATCCCCGCACCCTGCCGGGCGTCGAGGACCTCGTCACCGTCGGCGGAGGGTACTGAGCATGGCCGAGCCGTTCCGCTCCTTCTCGAGCAAGGTCGTCCCCATCCGGGCCGAGAACGTCGACACGGACCAGATCGTCCCTGCCCGCTACCTCAAGGTCACCAACAAGGACGGCCTCGCGGACGCCCTGTTCCACGACTGGCGCTACAACGAGGACGGCTCCCGCAAGGAGCCGGGCTTCATCGTCGACGAGCCGCGGTACGCGGGATCCAAGATCCTCGTCGCCGGCGACAACTTCGGCAGCGGCTCGTCTCGTGAGCACGCGCCGTGGGCCCTGCGCGCGTGGGGCATCCAGGCGATCTTCTCGACCAGCTTCGCGGACATCTTCAGCAGCAACAGCCTCAAGAACGGCGTGCTGCCGATCGTGGTGGACAAGGCGACCCACGAGAAGCTCTTCGAGATGGCGGAGGGCAACCCCGACGCCGAGGTGAGGATCGACCTCGCCGAGCAGGGCGTGCTCCTGCCGGACGGCTCCACGCTCGACTTCGAGATCGACCCGTTCGCCAAGATGATGCTGCTCGCCGGCACCGACGAGATCGGCTACGTCCTCGACAAGCGCGACGCGATCAGCGCCTGGGAGGCGTCCCACCCGTCGCACATCGACACGCGGTTCCAAGCGCCGACCGTCGCCTGACGGGACCGGCGTGATCCCCGCCGACGAGCCCGCGCCCGCCTCGCGTTGGCGCTTCCTCGGCGTCGTCGCGCCCGGGCTCGACGCGCGCGCCGGCTTCCTCGGCACGCGACACCGCCGGACGATGGCCGATGCCGAGGTCGACGCCTGCACCGCGATCCTTCGCACCCTCGCGGACGTCGTGGCCGACTGGAGCGACGGCAACGTGGCGCTGGAGGTCGAGGTGGTCCTTGCCGACCGGCCGCTCGCCAGCCTCGCCCGAGTCGGTGGCGGCTGGTGGGCGGACCCGGGCTCGGCTGCGGACGTGGTCGGGCCGCATCTGGACACGCCGCGCGACTCGGTTCTGCTCCTCTACCCCTCCGACGGCGACCCCGCCCTCCGCGGCGCCTGGGGCTACACGTGGGGCGAGGTCGGGTTCCTCGGCGGAGCGGGCTTCTCGGCCATCGTCAGCGATCCGTGGCCCGGCTGGGCGACCATCGAGGATCCCGCGCACGGCTTCGTCCACGAGTGGCTCCACCAGGTCGAGGCGGTCTACCACCGGCTGGGCCTCACCGACGACGACCTGCCGAGCCTCCACGACGTGGCCGACCGGCGGACCACGCGCTCCGATGCGCCAGACCGGATCGAGACCTACGTTGAGCACGAGCGGCGCACGGGCTCCTGGCGCCCCTGGTACCGCGACTTCATGACCGGGACCGTGGGGCCGAAGACCGGGGAGACGCCACGATTGCGCGGTCTGACCCGCGAACGATGGCTCCGCCGGCCCAACCCCGCATGATCAGCGGGAACCCATGCTCCACCGCGCTCGTCTGGCACCCATGACGCGGCGTCTCCGCTCCCTGGCCGTCGGCCTCGCGCCGATGCTGCTCCTCGTGGCGTGCACGGGGGCGCCCGCCGGGTCGCCGGGCTCGTCCGCCGCCTCGGCGTCGCCTTCGGCTCCTGCGTCGTCACCCTCCTCGGCGCCCACCGACACGCCCGGCGCGGTCGGGGGCGATCCCGGCGTTACGCCTGTCCCCGCCCCGGGCGGCCCAAGCGCGTCGGGCGGCTTCGGGCCTGGCCCGTCGCCCACCGAGGTCCAGCCGGTCGCGAACCTGCTGCACATCCACGACGTCCGGGCCGAGGCCTTCACGGTGGACGGGTCGAGCGGAACGATCAAAGTGACGATCTCTTGGTGGAGTGGTCCGCCGCCCTGCAGCCAGCTCTCGGACGTCAGCGTTGCCAAGAGCGACACCCCGGCCGGCACGTCGTTCACGCTGACCGTGCGCGAAGGCGCGGAGCAGCTCGGCGTTGCCTGCCCGGCCCTCGCGGTCCACAAGCAGACCACGCTCGATCTCGGGCCGATCCGTGACCAGACCTGGACGGTCGCTGTCGTCGGCGTCAACCTGCCTCAGTCCATCCACATGGGCGGGTAGCCCTGAGGCGCGTCCGGCAAACCTCGCCCATACTCGGCGCGTGAACCTGTTCGACCTGCTGGCCGCCGTCGTCCTCGTCGCGGCCGTCGCCGCGGGCTCGCGCACGGGCGCCCTCCCGCAGATCGGCGGC
>Ga0302299_10002532_pt1 | contig 11169 bp, 12 predicted proteins | sample III_Fen_N3_4_FD_198795 | JGI IMG/M metagenome (GOLD analysis project Ga0302299, IMG submission 198795) | Peat permafrost microbial communities from Stordalen Mire near Abisko, Sweden - III_Fen_N3_4 | ecosystem: Environmental > Terrestrial > Soil > Wetlands > Permafrost | place: Sweden: Abisko...
TCGAGGCCTTCCCCTTCCCCGAGCTCGGGTTCAGGAGCACGACCACACGCTGGGTACCAGTCACGCCGCCGGACTCTAGTCCGCTGAATGTGCCCCAGGCTGCGTAAGAGGCATCTGAGGCGCCATCCACAGTGCGGACGACGGTTCCGTGGGGCGGCGTGGGTGCCCCTTACGCAGCCTGGGGCACATTCAGCCGCGAGGGAGGCCTCAGGTGATGTCGTCGTCGTGGCTGGGGTCGAGGGGGCTCGGGCGGAGGTCGTCGGGGTCGATGATCTGCTCGGGGAGCGTCGAGGCCTCGTCGTCGGAGAGCGGGCCGAAGCCCTCCCGGCGCTGCTTGCGGGCGCGTCGGGCGTCGTTGGCGAGCATCACGAGCAGCGCCACGAAGACGATCGCCATGAACGGCAGCGCGACCATCATCATCGTGAAGGGGTCGGGCGTCGGAGTCGCGATGGCGGCGAAGGTGAGGCAGAAGACGACGAGCCAGCGCCAGGACTTCAGCAGCCGCTTCGCCGAGAGGACCCCGGCGAAGTTGAGCATCACGAGGATCAGCGGGATCAGGCAACCGAAACCGAAGAAGAGCAGGATCTGGATGATGAAGCCGAGGTATTCGTTGACGTTGATGATGTTGGCGACGTTCTCGGGCGTGAAGCCGAGAAGCAGGTGCAGCAGCTGCGGCATCGCCCGGTATGCCACCGCAGCACCGAAGAGGAACAACGGAGTCGCAGCGAAGACGAAGCCGTAGGCCCATCTCCTCTCGTTGCCGTGCAGACCCGGCGCGAGGAACCGCCACAGCTGGTAGAGCCAGACGGGCGAGGAGATGACCAGGCCGGCGACGACGACGACCTGCAGCTGCAGGGTGAACGCGTCCGTGACGCCGCTGACCGACAGGACGACCGTCTTGCCCTGGGCCTTGGCCTCGTCGACGACGAGGTTGAACGGCGCCTCGATGAAGTGGAACAGCTGGTCGTAGAACATCCACGCGATCGCCGAGCCCACGAGGATGGCGATCACGGCCCTCAGCAGCCGGGACTGGAACTCGCGCAGGTGCTCCATGAGCGTCATCGCGCCGTCCGGGTTGGACGGCTTGCGCTCCTTCTTCCCGCGGCGACCGGCGCTCACGTCACCGGTGACCACGGTGGTGGAACCCCGTCAGGCGCGCGGGGCGCCGTCAGCCGGCGGGGTCACCGGCTGCGCGAGGATCTGCTCGCCCGTGACCGGGTCGACGAGGTAGCGCGGAGCCGGCTGCGGCTCGGCCTGGACGGCCGGTGCGACCGTGGGGGCAGCCACGGCCTGCGTCGGCAGGGGGCCCGTCGAGGGGATGTCGTCGGTGCGCAGTCCCTCGGTCTCCGCCTTCAGGATGCGGGCCGAGCGGCCCAGCCCGCGTGCCACGTCAGGCAGTCGCTTCGCACCGAACAGGAGGATCACGATGAGGATGACGATCCATACGGTCGGCTCACGCAGAAATGCCATCGAGCTGTCCTCACATCACGTGGTCCGCGCCGCGGACGGTCTCCCGGCGTCGAGGACCACGATAACCCGACGGTGGCGGTCAGCGACCGTGGGACAGGGCCATGTCCTCGGCGATCGCGTCGTGCGTCTCGAGCCACAGGACCAGGTCCAGGAGGTCGTCGTAGCCGATCGGGCCGCCGACGTGCTCCTCGCGGGCCTCGGCCGGGACGGCGATCCGGTCGACGTGGACGCCGGCGGAGGTGAGCAGACGGACGACCTCGGCGTCGGCCGGCTTCTCGACGTCCTCGTGGCACTGCGGGCAGCCGAAGGCGTACGTCCGGCGCGAGTGGCTCTCCTCGAGCGCCTCGACGACGTGCACCCGGACCTGACGCGGGGTGAGGTCGACATCACCGCACATCGGACAGGTCGCCTTGATGGTGGCCATCGGAGCCTCCTCCCGGTCGTGTGTTCCTGACTGACACAGCAGGTGTCGGCACGACCCGGGGGGGTTCTTGAGCGTTGAGTGAGCACAGATCTCGGCGCAGGCGTACGCCGATCGGCTCAGGCGGGCGCGGAGTAGGCCGCCAGCGCGGCTCGGGCCTCGGCCCGCACCCGCTCGGCGAGGTCCGGACGGTCGACCACGGTCACCGAGGAGCCCATCCGGAGCAGGAGCCGCACCAGCCAGCGCTCGTCGGCCACGGGCATGACGACCCGCAGCCGTCCGTCGCCGAGCTCGGTGACGGACTCGACCGGGTGCTCCTCGGCGATCCAGGCCACCTCGGGGGCGAGCTCGAGGGTCACCGGGGCGCCCTCGGGGCGCAGCGTGCCGGAGCCGAGGTCGACGGGAGCGGCGTCGTCGGGCACCACCGCCGGCTCGGGGAGCACGACCGCCTGCTCGATCCGGTCGAGCCGGAAGGTGCGCACGGCCTCGGCCCGGCGGCACCAGGCCTCGAGGTAGGTGCGGCCCTCGAGCGTGAGCACACGCATGGGGTCCACGTCACGGTCGGTGCGCTCGTCGATCGCCCCGACGTAGGTCAGGTGCAGGGCCCGGCCCTCCGCCAGCGCTCGCGTGACCGCCGCGGAAACCTCGGGGTCGCGGGGGGTGTCGACGGCCACGGTGAGGCCGTCGGCGGCCGTGAGCGCCTCCCCCGCGGCCGACTCGAGCTTCGTCGTGGCGCCGGCGAGCGCGGCCCGGTCGTGCGGGCCGGGGACCTGCGCCAGGACCCGCAGCGCCACCAGGAGCGACGCGGCCTCGTCCGGCGAGAGCCGCAGCGGCCGGTCGAGGGTCTGCGCGTCGACGACCGTGATCCGGCCGTCCTCGTCCCAGAACTGGATGTCGACGAGGTCGCCGTGCTGGTGGCCGGGGCGACCGGTGCAGATGAGCAGCCAGAGGTCCTTCTGCAGCTGCTCGGACGTGACGTCGAAGTGCTGGGCGGCCTCGTCGACGGTGACGCCCTCGTGGGCGCTCAGCCACGGGACCAGCGCGAGCAGGCGCGAGAGGCGGGTGGCCGCGGTGTCCTGCCGCTTGGTGGCACTCATGCCGCACCCTCCCCCGCCGCGTCCATGAGCCGGCGTACGACGGCCTCGCGGAGCGACTCGGGAGCCAGGACGACGGCCGCCGGACCGAGGCCGACGACGTCGGCCGCCAGCGCCTCGTCGTCGGAGTAGGGCACCTCGAGCACGTCGCCGGACCCGTCCGGCGCGCTCGACACGGCGCGGCGGCGCAGGCCGTGGGCACGGCCCGGCACGACGCGGATCGAGGCCGTGAGCGATCCAGGGCGCGGCGCGGACGCGGCGATCATGCCCACCGCGTCGATGCCGTCGGGGACGGCGTAGGCGGCGGCGTCACCGACGGGGGTCGCCGTGCCCACGACGCGCGACAGGCGGAACACCCGCGCGGCGCCGCGACCGACGTCGTGACCCACGAGGTACCAGTGGCCGCGGCGCGAGGCGACGCCCCAGGGCTGCACCTCGCGGCTCTCGGGCGCGTCGCCACCGGGCTTGCGGTAGTCGAAGCGCACGGCGCGCCGGGTCCGCACGGCCTCGAGGAGCACCGGGAACGACGGCTCGGCCGTGGCGATCCGGGTCTCGATGCCGACCGGACCGTCGACGACCGCGCCGGACCCGAGCGCCTCGAGCTTCTGCACGGCGCGCTGCGCCGCCGGGCCGAGGCTGGCCTGCTCCCACACGCGCGCGGCGAGACCGAGCACGGCGAGCTCGTCGGCGGTGAAGTCGACCTCGGGCAGGGCGTAGTCGGCCGCTGCGACGCGATAGCCCTCGATGCCGCCCGCGCCGTCGGCCCCCTCCACCGTCTCGACGGGGACGCCCATGCTGCGCAGCTCGTCCTTGTCGCGCTCGAACATCCGCTCGAAGGCCTCCTCGGACGGGCTGTCCTTGTAGGCCTCGATCGCGTCGCGCAGGACGTGCTTGGGCACGGGCCGCGACGAGGCCATCAGCGCGAACAGCAGGTTGAGCAGCCGTTCGGTGCGGTCCTTCTGGCTCACGGCGTCCCTGCCCCGGCTGCTTGGCTCAGCGGACGGCGAGCAGGTCGATGACGAAGATCAGCGTCTGGCCGGACAGCCGGTGCCCGCCGCCGGCCGCGCCGTAGGCCAGCTCCGGCGGGATCGTGAGCTGGCGGCGTCCGCCGACCTTCATGCCGGGGATGCCCTCCTGCCAGCCCGCGATGAGGCCGCGCAGCGGGAACTCGATCGGCTCGCCGCGGTTCCAGCTCGAGTCGAACTCGTCGCCGTTCTCGAAGTCGACGCCGACGTAGTGCACCAGCACGGTCGCACCGGGGACCGCCTCGGCGCCGTCGCCGACCACGACGTCCGCGATCACGAGCTCGGTCGGTGCCTCGCCGCCGGGGAAGTCGATCTCGGGCTTCTCGCTCATGGCGTCTCCTGCCGGGGTTCGGGTACGACGGACGGACGGACGGGTCGACCAGGACGGTCTATCAGGGCGACGACACGATGTCGACGACGAACACGAGCGGCTCGTTGGCCAGGATGCCCGAGCCGGACGGCGGGTTCGCGCCGTAGGCCTGCGCGCCCGGGATGACCAGGAGACGACGGCCGCCGACCTTCATGCCCGGGATGCCGTCCTGCCAGCCCTGGATGACGTTGGCCAGCGGGAACTGAGCGGGCTGGCCGGTCTTCCAGGAGGAGTCGAACGTCTTGCCGCTGATGCCGCCGACGCCGATGTAGTGAGCCGTGACGGTCGCGCCGGGCTTCACCTCGGCACCGGTGCCCACGGTGATGTCCGACAGGGTCAGGGCGGTCACCTTGGCGGTCTCGGCGCTGACCTTCACGGTCGGCTCCTTGCCGGCCTCGCCGGTGACGGTGACGCCCGCGGTGCCGGTGACGTGCGGGCCGACGGTCGGGACGGGGGTCGGGACGAGGTCGACGACGAACACGAGGACCTCGTCGGCCGCGATGCCCGAGCCGGACGGCGGGTTCGCGCCGTAGGCCAGCGCGCCCGGGATCACGAGGAGGCGGCGCCCGCCCTCCTTCATCCCGGGAATCCCCTTCTGCCAGCCCTCGATGACGTTGGCGAGCGGGAAGGTCGCGGCCTTGCCGCGCGACCACGAGGAGTCGAACTCCTTGCCGGACGTCCCGCCGATGCCGAGGTACTGCGCCGTGACCGTCCCGCCGGACGCCGCCGCGGCGCCGGTGCCGACGGTGAGGTCGCAGACGGTGAGGACGGTCGCCTTGGGGGTGTCAGCACCGAGCGTCACGGTCGGCTTCGCGCTGAGGGCGCCCGTGACGGTGACCCCCGCGGTGCCGACGGTGTAGTCCGAGCTCGACGGGGCGCCGGCCGGGCAGTCCGAGGTCGTCACGGTGCCCCCCGTGACGGAGCCGGTCGCGCTCGAGCCCGAGCTGCTGGCGCTCGACGAGCCGCAGGCGGTCAGGGCCACGGTCGCGGCGACGACCAGGGCAGCGGGGGCGAGGGAGCGTGCCAGACGGTGGTTCACGAGGGACGACCCTAACGTGGGAGGAGGATCCCGCCGGACACCAGGTCGACGGCGAGATCACGCGGAGATGACACCTCGGTGACGCCTCGCGGCCGCCCGGGGTTCCGCGGACCGAGGCGGTGCACGTCACATCGACGCGATGAGCTTCTCCACGCGCTCGTCGACCGACCGGAACGGGTCCTTGCACAGGACGGTGCGCTGGGCCTGGTCGTTGAGCTTGAGGTGCACCCAGTCGACGGTGAAGTCGCGACGACGCTCCTGGGCCCGCTTGATGAAGTCGCCGCGCAGCTTCGCGCGGGTGGTCTGGGGCGGCACCGACTTGGCCGAGAACACGTCGAGGTCGCGCGTGACGCGGGCGACGGCGCCGCGGGACTCGAGCAGGTAGTAGAGGCCGCGCGACCGTGTGATGTCGTGGTAGGCGAGGTCGAGCTGGGCGATGCGCGGGTTGGAGAGGTCCATGTCGTTCTTGGCCATGTAGCGCTCGAGCAGGCGCAGCTTGATCACCCAGTCGATCTCCCGCTCGATCGGCGAGAGGTCGCCGCTCGAGACCGCAGAGACGGACCTGGTCCAGAGGTCCACCACGCGCGAGTGGATCGACGTCGGGTCGTCGAGCAGGCCGCGGCGCCGGGCGAAGTCGGAGGCGCGCTCGAGGTACTCGGTCTGGATCTCCAGCGCGGAGAGCTCGCGCCCGTTGGCGAGCTTGACGGTCTTGCGACCCGTCGGGTCGTGGCTGATCTCCCGGATCGCCCGGATCGGGTTCTCCAGCGTCATGTCGCGCATCACGGTGCCGTGCTCGAGCATGCGCAGCACGAGGTCGGTCGCCCCGACCTTGAGCATCGTGGTGGTCTCGCTCATGTTGGAGTCGCCGACGATCACGTGCAGGCGGCGGTAGCGCTCGGCGTCGGCGTGCGGCTCGTCGCGGGTGTTGATGATCGGGCGCGAGCGGGTCGTGGCGCTCGAGACACCCTCCCAGATGTGCTCGGCGCGCTGGCTCACGCAGTACACGGCGCCGCGGGGGGTCTGCAGCACCTTGCCGGCGCCGCAGACGATCTGGCGCGAGACGAAGAACGGGATCAGCATGTCGGCGAGCCGGGAGAACTCGCCGTGCCGGCCGACGAGGTAGTTCTCGTGGCAGCCGTAGGAGTTGCCCGCGGAGTCGGTGTTGTTCTTGAACAGGTAGACGTCGCCGGAGATGCCCTCCTCCTCGAGCCGCTTCTCCGCGTCGACCAGGAGCCCTTCGAGGATGCGCTCCCCCGCCCGGTCGTGCGCGATGAGCTCCTCGATGCGGTCGCACTCGGCGGTGGCGTACTCCGGGTGGCTGCCGACATCGAGGTAGAGCCGAGACCCGTTGCGCAGGAAGACGTTGCTGGACCGGCCCCAGGAGACCACACGGCGGAACAGGTAGCGCGCGACCTCGTCCGGGGACAGCCTCCGTTGGCCCCGGAACGTGCAGGTGACGCCGTACTCCGTCTCGATCCCGAAGATCCGCCGGTCCACGACTCAGCCCGGGCTCTCGTCGGGCTCGTCGTCGCTGTCGTCGTCGACGCCGAGCAGCTCGGCGAGCTTCGGGCCCTGGATGCGGCGGAATTTGCGGCGCGGCCGCTCACGGTCGAGCACGGCCACCTCGAGCTGCGCCGGGGTCAGCACCCGCGGCTCCTCGCTGCCGTTCCCGGCCACGGGTGCCGACCCGAGCAGCTCCACGGCGAGGCGCAGTGCGGCGCCGAGGTCGAGCCCCTCGGTCCACCGCTCGCGCAGCTTCTCCGAGATCGCCTCGGCCGACCCGCCCATCGCCACGAAGCCGTGCTCGTCGCCGACGGACCCGTCGAAGGTGAGGCGGTAGAGCTGGTCGTCGTGCGGCGAGGCACCGACCTCGGCGACCACGATCTCGACCTCGTAGGGCTTCTGGGTCTCGGTGAAGATCGTGCCGAGTGTCTGGGCGTAGGCGTTGGCGAGGCTGCGGCCCGTGACGTCGCGACGGTCGTAGGAGTAGCCGCGCAGGTCGGCGAGGCGTACGCCGGCGACGCGGAGATTCTCGAACTCGTTGTACTTCCCCACCGCCGCGAACGCGATGCGGTCGTAGATCTCGGAGATCTTGTGCAGGGCGCGCGAGCGGTTCTCGGCGACGAACAGCAGCCCGCCGGAGTACTGCAGCACGATCACGCTGCGACCGCGGGCGATGCCCTTGCGGGCGTAGTCGGCCTTGTCCTTGATGACCTGCTCGGGCGAGACGTAGAACGGCATGCTCATGTCGGCGCTCCCCTCAGCCGGTGATCGGCGCGACGGGACCGTCGGGCCGGCTCTGGCGGGCCGCGACGACGGCACGCACGATCGGATCGAGCTCGGACTCGGGCACGCGCCGGTAGCCGTCGGAGTCGACCACCGCGATGACGGGCAGGATGCCGCGCGCGAGGTCCGGGCCACCGGTGGCGGAGTCGTCGTCGGCGGCGTCGTAGAGAGACTCGACCGCGACCGAGATGGCCTCCGCCGGGGAGATGTCCTCGCGCCAGAGCTTCTTCAGGGCGCCGCGCGCGAACATCGAGCCGGAGCCGACGCTGTGGTGACGGTGCTCCTCGTAGCGTCCACCGGTGACGTCGTAGCTGAAGATCCGGCCGCCGTGGGTCTCGGGGTCGTAGCCGGCGAACATCGGGACGACCGCGAGTCCCTGCATGGCCATCCCGAGGTTGCCCCGGATCAGCGTGGCGAGCCGGTTGGCCTTGCCGTCGACGGAGAGCGAGGCGCCCTCGATCTTCTCGTAGTGCTCGAGCTCGACCTGGAACAGCTTGACCATCTCCACCGCGAGACCGGCGGTGCCGGCGATGCCGACGCAGCTCGACTCGTCGGCCGGGAAGACCTTCTCGATGTCCTTCTGCGCGATGACGTTGCCCATCGTGGCTCGACGGTCGCCGGCCATGACGACGCCCCCCGCGAACGTGAGCGACACGATCGTCGTGCCGTGCACGGCGTCGACGGACGTGCCCGGGGGCAGCGGCCGACCGGCGGGCAGCAACGACGGGTCGTGCATGGCGAGGAACTCGGCGAAGGACGACGACCCCGCCTGCAGGAACGCCGACGACAGCGTCCCGCCGCTCGACCGGCGCTCGATGCTCACTGGCCACCCTTCTGGACGAACCCGCGGACGAACTCCTCGGCGTTGGTCTCGAGCGCCTCGTCGATGTCGTCGAGGATCGCGTCGATGTCGGCGTCGAGCGCCTCCTTGCGCGCCGCGAGGTCCGACGCCGGTGCCGCGGCGTCCTCGACCTGCTCGTCGTCGGCCGAGCGCGACTTGTGCTGCTGCTCGCCGCTGTCACGAGTGGGCATGGCGACCTCCTCCGCGTGCCCGACGGTGCGTCGGGCCTGTCGCCGACCCTACCCACGCCCCGTCGCGGGCGCCGGGCGACGTCGAACGGCGCGCCGCCCTCAGCCCTGCTGGTTGAGCGCGACGAGCAGGTCGCGCGCCGTCGGGCAGCGGTCGAGGAGGTCACCCACGTGCGCCTGCGTGCCGCGCAGCGGCTCCAGGGTCGGGACCCGCTGGAGCGCGTCGTGACCCGGGACGTCGAAGATCACCGAGTCCCACGACGCCGCGGCGATGTGCTCGGCGTAGCGCCGCATGCACTCGCCCCGGAACCAGGCGCGCGTGTCGGTGGGCGGGGTGTGGACCGCGGAGTCGACCTGGGCGTCGGTCGTGATCCGTGTCAGGGTGCCGCGCGCCTGCATCCGCTGGGCCAGCCCCTTGTCGGCTCGCACGTCGCTGTACTGCAGGTCCACCAGGTGCAGCCGCGCGTGGTCCCAGTCGAGCCCGTCGCGGTCGCGGTAGCCCTGGAGCACGGCGAGCTTGGCCACCCAGTCGAGCTCGTGCGAGAGGGTCATCGGGTCGGTCTCGAGGCGCGAGAGCACCGACTCCCAGCGGTCCAGGACGTCGACGGTCTGCGCGTCGACGTCGGAGCCCATCCGGTCCTCGACGTACTTGCGCGCCTGGTCGAGGAACTCCAGCTGCATCTGCACGGCCGTGATGCGCCGGCCGGACGCCATCGTGACGAGGTGGCGCAACGACGGGTCGTGCGACACCTGGTGCATCTCGCGGACCGGCGCGTCCATCACGAGGTCGACGTCGAGGGCGTCGTCCTCGAGCATCGCGAGGACGAGCGAGGTGGTCCCGAGCTTGAGGTACGTCGAGATCTCCGCGAGGTTCGCGTCGCCGACGATGACGTGCAGCCGACGGTAGCGCTCGGGGTCGCAGTGCGGCTCGTCGCGGGTGTTGATGATCGGCCGCTTCAGGGTGGTCTCGAGGCCGACCTCCACCTCGAAGAAGTCCGCGCGCTGCGAGAGCTGGTAGCCGTGCTTGCGGCCCTCCTGCCCGAGCCCGACGCGGCCGGATCCGGTGACCACCTGGCGCGAGACGAAGAACGGGACCAGGTGCTTCACGATCGCGGCGAACGGCGTCGTGCGGCGCATGAGGTAGTTCTCGTGCGTGCCGTACGACGCGCCCTTGTTGTCGGTGTTGTTCTTGTAGAGGTTCACCGGCTGGGCGCCCGGGATGCGCGCGACGAGCTCGGTGGCGCGGGCCATGATCCGCTCCCCCGCCTTGTCCCACACGACCGCGTCGAACGGGTTCGTGACCTCCGGGCTGGAGTACTCCGGGTGGGCGTGGTCGACGTAGAGGCGCGCGCCGTTGGTGAGGATCAGGTTCGCGAGCCCCGGGTCGTCGTCCGTCAGCTGTGTGGGGTCGGCGTCGGCACGCGACAGGTCGAACCCGCGCGCGTCGCGCAGCGGGGTCTCCTCGTCGTAGTCCCAGCGCGCCTTGATCCGGCCGAGCGCCGACATGTCGCTCGCGTAGGCGTTGACCACCTGCGAGCTGGTGAGCATCGAGTTGACGTGCGGATGCCCGGGCACGGAGATGCCGTACTCGGTCTCGATCCCCATCACGCGGTGCACGGACACGCGACGAGCCTACGTCGTAGGTGGTCGCCTAGAGGTACTGGCCGGTGTTCGCGACCGTGTCGATCGAGCGTCCTGCCTCGGTGCCCTGCTTGCCCTGGATGAGCGTGCGGATGAACACGATCCGCTCGCCCTTCTTGCCCGAGATACGGGCCCAGTCGTCCGGGTTGGTGGTGTTGGGCAGGTCCTCGTTCTCACGGAACTCGTCGACGCAGGCCGCGAGCATGTGCTGCACCCGGATGCCGCGCTGGCCGAAGTCGAGGAGGTCCTTGATCGCCATCTTCTTCGCGCGGGCCACGATGTTCTCGATCATCGCGCCGGAGTTGAAGTCCTTGAAGTAGAGGACCTCCTTGTCGCCGTTGGCGTAGGTCACCTCGAGGAAGCGGTTCTCGTCGCTCTCGGTGTACATCCGCTCGACCGCGCGCTGGATCATCGCCTGGCAGGTCGCCCTCGGGTCGCCGCCGTGCTCGGCGAGGTCGTCGGCGTGCAGCGGCAGGTCGGAGGTGAGGTACTTCGAGAAGATGTCGCTCGCGCCCTGGGCGTCGGGACGCTCGATCTTGATCTTCACGTCGAGCCGGCCAGGCCGCAGGATCGCGGGGTCGATCATGTCCTCGCGGTTGGACGCGCCGATCACGATGACGTTCTCGAGGCCCTCGACGCCGTCGATCTCGCTGAGGAGCTGCGGCACGATGGTGTTCTCGACGTCGCTGGAGACACCCGACCCCCGCGTGCGGAACAGCGAGTCCATCTCGTCGAAGAAGACGATGACCGGCATGCCCTCGGACGCCTTCTCACGCGCCCGCTGGAACACCAGC
>Ga0302299_10002533_pt1 | contig 11166 bp, 8 predicted proteins | sample III_Fen_N3_4_FD_198795 | JGI IMG/M metagenome (GOLD analysis project Ga0302299, IMG submission 198795) | Peat permafrost microbial communities from Stordalen Mire near Abisko, Sweden - III_Fen_N3_4 | ecosystem: Environmental > Terrestrial > Soil > Wetlands > Permafrost | place: Sweden: Abisko...
GTGGCGATCAGCGCCGCGGCCGCCGTCGAGACCCTCAGGCCGGAGGCGACGAGCGGGATGAGGGCCTGCGGGAAGTAGATGGTCGACACCCCGACGCCGCAGGCCACGGCCAGCACGGCGATCCTCGCGCGGGCGAGAGGAGGGTGAGAATCGACATCGGACACGAAGCACCCCTTCATCGAACGAACTGATTGGTTCGAAGCTAGCCGACCAAGGTCGGGAGCGTCAATCGAACTGGTTCGTTAACATCGGGGTATGGCTTACGACTCCCAGGCGACGCGGCGGCGGATCCTCCAGGCCGCCTCGGTCGAATTCGCAGAGCGTGGCGTCGCCGGGGCACGGATCGACCGGATCGCCGAGACGGCCCGCGCGAACAAGCGGGCCATCTACGACTACTTCGGCGACAAGAACGCACTGTTCGCCGCAGTCCTGGAGGACCAGCTGGCCGACTGCGCGCAGGAGGTCGCGTTCGCCGGGGACGACCTGCCCGACTACGCGGGCCGGCTCATGGACTACCACGCGGCGCACCCGCAAGCCCTGCGCCTGCTGCTGTGGGAGGCGCTCGAGCTCGGTGACGCCACCGTCCCCGCCGAGCGGGCGCGCGTCGCCAAGTACGCCGTCCGCGTGGAGGCGATCGCCCGCACCGGCACCTACCGGGCCGATCCGCGGCTGTTGCTCCTGCTCACCATGGGCGTCGTCAACTGGATGTCGGCGGTGCCCCAGATCCGCCGCATGATCCTCGGGGACCCCCCGCCCGAGCAGGTCCGCGGCTGGGTGGTCGACGCGGTCGAGGCGCTCACCGCCCTCGGCGGCGGGCCCGGGTCCTCGACGGCCGAGTCAGACCTCACCCACGGGTACCGGACCGGCGAGCCGGTCGACGATCAAGTTCACGATCCCGCCGGTCACCGCTGACGACGCGTCCGCCGGGCTGCGGGGGACACGGCCCGACGGCGTAGCCGGTTCAGGGCGACGACCGCGGGTAGGGTCAGCGCTCATGGCTACGTACGCCTCCCCCGTGCCCGCCCCCTCCGGAACGACCACCCCGTCGGGAACGACGACCCCCTCCGTGACGGCCACCCCCTCGGCGACCACCCCTGCGGGCGACGGGCCGGCCTGGTGGCGTTCAGCCGTCACCTACCAGCTCTACATCCGCAGCTTCGCGGACGGCAACGGCGACGGGCTCGGCGACGTCGCCGGCATCCGCAGCCGCCTGCCCTACCTGGCGGCGCTCGGGGTCGACGCCCTGTGGATCAACCCCTGGTACCCGTCACCGCAGGCGGACGGCGGGTACGACGTCGCCGACTACCGCGACATCGACCCGGCGTTCGGCACGCTCGCGGAGGCGCAGGCCCTGCTCGACGAGGCCCACGCGCTCGGTCTGCGCGTGCTGCTCGACATCGTGCCGAACCACACGTCCGACGAGCACGCCTGGTTCCGGGCCGCCCTCGCCGCCGCGCCGGGATCACCCGAGCGCGAGCGCTACGTCTTCCGTCCCGGTCACGGCCCGGACGGCGCGTCACCCCCCAACGACTGGCGCGCCGTCTTCGGCGGCCCGGCCTGGCAGCGGGTGACCGAGCCCGACGGGCGCCCCGGGGAGTGGTACCTGCACCTGTTCGACCCCAAGCAGCCCGACCTGAACTGGGAGAACCCGCAGGTCCGGGCCGAGTTCCTGGACATCCTGCGGTTCTGGTTCGACCGCGGCGCGGACGGGTTCCGCATCGACGTCGCGCACGGCCTCATCAAGGACCCGGCGCTGCCCGACCTCGGTGACGACGTGGAGGAGATCCTCGGCACCACCACCCGCGAGGGCCACCCGCACTGGGACCTGCCGGGCGTCCACGAGGTCTACCGGGAGTGGCGGGCCCTCGCCGACACCTACGACCCGCCCAAGGTGTTCGTCGCGGAGGCGTGGGTGGCGAGCGCGGCGCGGCTGGCCGCCTACCTGCGCCCGGACGAGCTGCACACGGCCTTCGACTTCGACTTCGTGCGGGCGTCGTGGGACGCCACCCAGCTGCGGGCGACGGCCGCCGCCAGCCTCGCGGCGCACGATTCGGTGGGCGCGCCCGTGATGTGGGTGCTCTCCAACCACGACATCACCCGGCACGTGACCCGCCTCGGCCGCCTGGAGCAGGCGCCGGGCGACCCGGGCCTGCACGGCTCGACCAGCCCGGTCGACCTCCAAGTCGGACGGCGCCGGGCCCGCGCGCTGCTGCTGCTGGAGCTCGCCCTGCCCGGCGGCGTCTACCTGTACCAGGGCGAGGAGCTGGGCCTGGAGGAGGTCGAGGACCTTCCGGACGATCTGCTGCAGGACCCGACCTGGGAGCGGTCCGGGCACACCGAGCGCGGGCGGGACGGCTGCCGGGTGCCCCTGCCGTGGACGGCGTCCGGCCTCTCGCTGGGGTTCGGGACGGCGCCGGCCTGGCTCCCCCAGCCCACCGCCTGGGCCGACCTCGCCGTGGACCGGCAGGAGGAGGACCCCTCCTCGATGCTGGCGTACTACCGGCGGGCGCTGCGCCTGCGCCGCGACGTGCCGGGCCTGGGCGCCGGGGACGCGACGTCGGCGCAGTGGCTGGACCTCGGTCCCGACGTGGTCGCGTTCCGCCGGGAGCCCGGGTTCGTCTGCGTCCTCAACGCCGGGACCGCACCGGTGGCGCTGCCCGCGGGCCACGTGCTGCTCGCCAGCGACCCGGCCCTGGACGGCGCCCCCGGCGAGGAGCCGCTGATCCTGGCCGCCGACGCCGCCGTCTGGCTCCACGTCGTGGACTGAGCCGGACGGCTGACCTCGGGACGACGGCACCGTCCGGGTGACCCCGGCCAGGGATCAACCGGCCGGGGTCACCTGGCCGGCTGTTGCCGCCCGCTGGCCGACCACGTGCCCGACGATGACGATCGCCGGTGCCCGCACCTGCTCCAGGGCGAAGGTGCGGGCGGCGTCCCCCAGGGTCGTGACGACGACGCGCTGCGTGGGCAGCGAGCCGTTCTCGACGGCGGCGACGGGTGTGGCCGGGTCACGGCCGCCGTCGACGAGGGCGGCAGCGATGGCCGGCAGGTTCTCCACCCCCATGAGCAGCACGACCGTCCCCGCGAGCCCGCCGAGGGCGGTCCAGTCGACGAGCGAGTCCGGGTGGCCGGGCGGCAGGTGGCCCGACACGATGACGGCCTCGTGAGCCACCCCGCGATGGGTGAAGGGGATCCCCGCGAGCCCCGGCACCGAGATCGCGCTGGTGATGCCGGGGACGACCGTCACCGGGACGCCCGCGGCGACACAGGCGGCGACCTCCTCGGAGCCGCGGCCGAAGACGAACGGGTCGCCGCCCTTGAGCCGCACGACGAACCGCCCCTGCCGGGCCCGGTCGACCAGCACCTCGTTGATCGCTTCCTGGGCCATGAAGCGGCCCCGGGGCAGCTTGGCGGCGTCCACGATCTCGACGTCCGGGTCGAGCTCGGCGAGCAGGGACTGCGGGGCCAGGCGGTCGGCGACGACGACGTCGGCGTGGGCCAGCAGGCGCCGGCCCCGCACGGTGATGAGGTCGGGGTCGCCGGGACCGCCGCCGACGATCGCGACGCCGGGCAGCAGGGTCGCGTCGCCGGTGCCGCTGTCCCCGGCCCTGTCCCCGGCGGACCGGCGACGCCGTCGCGGAAGGGTGTCGAGCCGGCCGGTGCGCAGGGCGTCCAGGGCACCGTCGCGGACGGCGGCGGCCCGCTGCGGGTCGCCGCCGCCGAGCACCCCGATACGCACCGGGCCGTCCACGGCCACGGCCGGGGTGACGGCGGTCCCGCCGGACGCGTCGTCCGCCCGGACGCAGAACACCCGGGCCGCCTCCGCCTCGGCGGCGACGGCGGCGTTGACGGCGGGGTCGTCGGTGAGGGCGAGCACGTACCAGGCGTCCGCGACGTCGCCCGGGCGGTAGGGACGCCGTTCCCAGGACAGGTCCCCTGCCCCGGACATCCCCTCCACGGTGGGGGTGACCTGAGGAGCCACCAGGCGCACCGAGGCTCCCGCGTCCAGCAGCACGGGCAGCCGACGCTGCGCGACGGCGCCCCCGCCCACGACGAGGACCGATCGGCCGGCGAGCCGCAGACCGGCGAGGTAAGGCTGCGTCACACCGCCCCGCCGTCCCCCGGGGCGGAGGCGGACGTCTGGGTCACCGCCTTGTCGTTCACTCCCGCCGCGTCGAACGTCGCCATCTCGCGCAGGGCGGCGACGGCCGAGCGGACGGCGGGCAGCGCCAGCAGCGCGCCCGTCCCCTCACCCAGGCGCAGGTCGAGGTCGACGAGCGGGCGCAGGCCGAGGGCGCCCAGCGCCACCGTGTGCCCGGGTTCGGCGGAACGGTGCCCGGCGATCCAGGCGTCCGTGGCGGCGGGGGCGATGGCCCGGGCCGCGAGGGCCGCGGACCCGGCGATGACGCCGTCCAGGACCACCGGGACCCGGCACGCGGCCGCCCCGACGAGGAACCCGGCGATGGCCGCGTGCTCCAGACCGCCGACGGCGGCCAGCACGCCCACCGGGTCGGCGGCGCCGCGCTCGATCACCGCGGCGTGCAGGGCGAGCGCCCGCGCCACGACGTCGATCTTGTGGTGCAGCGTGTCGTCGTCGATACCGGTGCCCCGCCCGGTGACTGTCGCGGCGTCGGCGCCCGTGAACGCGGCGATCAACGCGGCCGAGGCCGTGGTGTTGGCGATGCCCATGTCGCCGGTGAGCAGGCAGCGGTAGCCGGCGGCGACCAGGTCGGCGGCCACGGCCACCCCGACGTCCAGAGCGGCGCGCACCTCCTCACCGGTCATGGCGGGCCCGGTCGACAGGTCCCGCGACCCGTCCCGCACCCGGTGCTTGCGCAGGGACGGCGCGTCGTCGAGGGGCGAGGCCACACCGACGTCGACGACCACCACGTCGGCGCCCACGACCCCGGCCAGGGCGTTGACGGCGGCGCCGCCCGCGAGGAAGTTCGCCACCATCTGCGCGGTGACCTCCTGCGGCCACGGCGTCACGCCCTGGGCGTGCACGCCGTGGTCGGCGGCGAAGACCGCCACCACGGCGGGGAAGGGCTCCGGCGGAGGGCACTCCCCTGCGAGGCCGGCGAGGCGCACCGACACGTCCTCCAGCCGGCCGAGCGCACCCGGAGGCTTGGTCAGCCGGGCCTGCCGGTCCTGGGCGGCGGCGACCGCCCCGGCGTCGAGGGGACGCAGCGCGGCCAGTGCCTCGTCCAGCGTGCGCGGACCGGCCGGGAGGCCGTGCGGTGTTGCCATGGTCATGGGTCAGCTCCTGTTGATCCTCACCGGGGCATGCCCGCCCGGCGCTCGCCACTCTGTCACGCCGGCCGCCGTGGGCGCCGGGCCGTCCCCGCCGATCCCGCCCATGTCACCCCCGCCCCCACCGCCACCGCGAGGGCCGTCGCCCCGGCCGTGACCGCGCGCCCGAGCCGCACGGCCCGGTGCACGTCGGCCACCCGCGGCGGGGGCCCGTCGCCGAGCGCGGGCCGGTCCTCCACGTACCCCGGATAGGTGTTGCGCCCACCCAGCGACACCGCGAGCGCGCCCGCGGCAGCCGCCTCGGGGCGCCCCGCGTTCGGGCTGGGGTGGCGACCGCCGTCCCGGCGCATCGTGCGCCAGGCCCGCGCCGTCGAGCCCCCGACGGTCGGCGCCGCCAGCGCCACGAGCGCGCCGCACACCCTGGCCGGGACCAGGTTGACCCCGTCGTCGAGCCGGGCCGGGACCCGCCCGAACCGCTCGTAGCGGGCGGACCGGTACCCGACCATGGCGTCGAGGGTGTTCACCGCCCGGTACCCGATCAGGCCCGGCACTCCGGCGACCGCACCCCACAGCAGCGGCGCGACGACGGCGTCGGAGGCGTTCTCGGCCAACGACTCCACGGTGGCCCGGGCGAGTTCCTCGGCGGTGAGCTGCGAGGGGTCCCGGGCGCAGAGGTGGCTCAGGCGGCGGCGGGCACCGGTCAGGTCCCCCCCGTCCTTCAGCCCGGCCTCCAGCAGCCCGGCCATGGCGGTGCCCTCCCGGGCGAGGCTGGTGCCGCCGAGCACCGCCCAGGTGGCCGCGGCGGTGACAGCGGCGCGTGCCAGGGGCCGGCGCGCGGTCGCCCGCTCGGCCAGCATGCCCAGCGCGACCGGAACCCCCACGGCGACGGCCGTGAACAGCGCGCCCCGGCCGACGTCGTCGGCGTACCAGCGCCGCTCCAGGGCCGAGGCCGCCCGCCCGAACCCGGCGACGGGATGGCCACGGCGGGGGTCGGCGAACACTGTGTCGGCGAGGACTCCGAGGGCGATCCCGGCGGGGCGCGCCGCGGCGGCGGGAAGGGCCATCCCCCGATCCTTCCGCAGACCCCGCACCCGGTGTGAACGGGGGCCCGCCCGCCCGCCTCCGCGACGGCTGCCGTGACGCCGGCCGTCACGGGCGTCAGCAGAGCCCTTACCCGGGACGTCACGACGCCGCCGAGGTGAGCGCGCCCGGACCGTCGGCGGCGCCGCCGCGATCGTCCTCGAATGTCTCGAAGTCGTCCGGCTCGTCGTCCGCCTCGGCGACCCGGCCCGCGACCAGCTCGGCGACGGACGGGCGCGGCTCTTCGTCCAGCTGGCGCTGCAGCTGGTCGGCCTGCTCGCCGAGCTGCTCCTCCGGGTCGGGGCGGCGCCGGTCGGGGCGCAGGGGCGCCACTCCGAACTTGAGGTCCGGCCCGATGGAGTCGGCCTGCACGTCGACCGCGGTACGGCGGGCGCCGTCCTGGCCCAGGTAGTCCTTCATCCGCAGCCGGCCGTGCACGATGACCCGGTCGCCCTTGCGCACGCTGGCGTCGACGTTGTGGGCCAGGTCTCCGAAGCAGCTCACCCCCAGCCAGGAACTGTGCACGTCCACCCAGTTCCCCGCGGCGCTGTCGTACTTGCGTTCGTTGCACACCATCCGGAAGCTCAGCAGGTGGCGGCCGTTCCAGGCGGCCCGCTTCGGGTCGGTGCCGATCACACCCTGGACGGTGACGTAGACGGCAGTCATGGCGCAGGTCCTCCTCGATTCCCCGGCGGACGCCGGGACCTGCCTGCCAGGCTGCCGGGCCCGGCGGGCGAGCGCGCCACGGCGGGACGCGCCTGTGGACGACGGCGCCGGACCGGCCCCTGGGGACGAGTCGGGCGGAAGCAGAAGAAGGAGCGGGCAGAGAAGGAAGGCTCAGCGACCCCGGGACAGGGCCAGCCGCGCCGTCCGGTGGTCCACCAGGACGGCGGCGACGGGCGCCTCCACCCGCTCGGCGACGACCGCCCGGATCGCCGCCCGCAACGCCGCCACGGCCTGCACGGCCTGCCGCTGCGCCCCCGCCTGGACCAGCCACCGGGAGGCGACGGCCAGCAGCGCCCCGAGCCCCACGGCGTCCACGAACAGCAGCGACGCCAGCGAGACCCCGCCCGCGGACGGCGACGCGACCACGCCGGTCAGGCCGGCCGCCCACCACACCAGCCCGACCGCGGCAGCGACCACGAGCAGCACCTGGACCGCGGCCAGCAGGGGCCACCACAGCGGGCGGCGCGGGGTGAGGTCCACCCCGCGCAGGGCGGAGTCGAGCGCCCCGCGCAGCTCCTCGCTCGTCGCCACGGCGGCCGAGCGGACGTCGTCCGCCCACCGCGGCGGCAGCCCCTCGGCGGACGCCGTCGTGATCTCGCGGACGGCCAGCTCCACCCGGTCCCGCTGCGCGGACGTCCCCTCGGGCGACGTCCCCGCGCCCAGCGCGCGGATCTCCGCCTCGGCGGCCGGCTCCAGGCCGACCCGGCTCAGCCCGTCGGCCCGCAGCGCCCGGTACCAGGTGGCGGGCGGCCAGCCGGTCCAGCGGGACGCGCGGCGCCGGTAGGCGGTGGACGCCGCACCCGCCATCGCCGGCACGCCCGCGGCGTCCGCCAGGGCGTCGACGAGGGCCTCGGCACCGGGCAGGTCGTCGGGATCGGCCTCGGCCGGGGCGATGCCGGCGGCCAGCACGGCGGAGGCGGCGTCCAGGTCGGCCAGGGCCCGGCCGGCGAAGGCGCCGCCCCGCCCGACCAGGTCGGAGAGGACCTGGCGCAGCTGCGGCACCCCAGCGCCGGTGCGCGCCGACGTCCCGATCAGCGGGACCGGCTCCAGGCCGTCGGAGTCGAGGAGACGGCGCAGGTCGGCGGCGCAGGTGTGCGCCTCGGTCGGGCTGAGCCGGTCCAGCTGGTTGAGGACCACCAGCATCACCGTCGAGTGGCCGGACAGGCGGCGCAGGTAGGAGTGCAGGGCCTGGTCCGCGTACTTCTGCGGGTCGACCACCCACACGAGCAGGTCGACCAGGTCGACCAGCCGGTCCACCTCGAGGCGGTGGGCGACCTGGGTGGAGTCGTGGTCGGGCAGGTCGAGCAATACCAGTCCGCGCAGGTCGCTCTGCCGGGACCCGTCGAGCACCGACTCCCGGTTGGTCCGCAGCTCGCGCGGGACGTCGAGCCAGTTCAGCAGCGGATCGGCGCCGTCCCCCGCCCAGATGCACGCCGTCGGCCGCCCGGTCGTCGGACGGCGCACCCCGACCTCGGCGAGATCGATGCCGGCGAGGGCGTTGAACAGGCTGGACTTGCCGCTGCCCGTGGCCCCCACGAGGGCCACGACGGTCCGGTCGGAGCCGAGCCGCAGCCGCTCCGCCGTCCGGTGCACCAGCTCCCGGGCGGTCTTCAGGCCGGCGGCGTCCAGGCGGCCGTCCCCTGAGGCGACGGCCGTGGAGAGGGCCTCCAGACGGTGCAGGACGACGTCGTGCAGTGCCAGTGGCGCCATGGTCAGCGAGCCTTCTCCATCTGGGCGAGGTGGCCGCGCAGGGCGTCGACGAGGTCGGGGCGGACCCCGGCGGCCGCGGTCACGGCGTCGAACCGGCTGCGCTCGGCGGCTAGCAGGTCGTCGAACCGGGCGTGCAGGGCCCGGCGGGCGGACGTCGCGAGTGCGTCGACGTCGTCCCCCAGGACCGTCGCCAGCAGCCGGTGGGCGACCCGCGTCACCGCACCCGCCGTCACCCCACCGGACGTCTCCGCGCCCGGGCCGTCGCCGGCGAGCGCCGAGACGTCGCCGAAGGCGAGGACGCCGAGGAGCGCGGCGATCCCGTCGACGCCGAAGGCTGCGGCGCGGGCGTTGGGGCGTGCCCCGTGGGTGCGGGCGCGGACGACGTCCTGCAGGCCGGACTGCCAGTCGTGGACGATCCGCTCCACCTGGGCGCCCGGCCGGTGCGGCAGCTCCACCCGCGCCAGCAGGGCGGCGCCCGCCGGATGGGCACGCCACCGGCTCCCGACGGCCTCGGCGGCCGACTCCGCCACGGTCTCCGCCAGGGCGCTGACGGCCTTGCGCACCGCCTCGGCGAGCGGGCCCGACGGCGCGGACCGGCCCCGCAGGGACGCGCTCAACCGGTCGCGCAACCGGCCCGCCGTGCCGTCGAACCCGCGGAACGCCTCGCCGCTGCCGACGTACTCCTGCCAGCGGGCGTGGACGTCGCCCTGCAGCAGGCTCCCGTCGCGCAGCGCCGTCGCGAGGTGCCTCGCGGCGACGGCGAACTCCTCCTGGACGGCGGCGCGCAACTGCCGGTCGGCGACGGCCTGCGCCCGCGCGGCGGCGGTGAGCGTCTGCACCCGCTCGTGCAGGCTGTCGAGGGCGCCGACCAGGGTCCGCCGGACGACGACGTCGCGGGTGCGGCTGTCGCGCGCCAGCCGGCTCAGCCAGCCGTGCAGCGGCCGGACGATCTCGATGGGAAGGAACCCGTCGACGTCCTTGGTCGTCTCCGGGATGGTGAACAGGGGGGCCGTGGACAGGCCGCGGTCGCGCAGCAGGGTCGCCAGGTGCACCCGGATCTCGGCCATCGCCTCGACCGGCACCCGGTCCAGCACGACGGCCACCGAGACCCCGCGGTCCACGGCGGACTTCAGCGTGTCCCAGGGGACGGCGTCGCCGTAGCGTGCCGCCGTCGTCACGAAGATCCACAGGTCCGCGGCGGCGAACAGCTGCAGCGCGAGCTCGCGGTTGGTCTCGACGAGCGAGTCGATGTCGGGGGCGTCGATGATCGCCAGGCCGGGCGCCAGGCCGTCGTCGGGCACCAGGCGCAGCGCCGTGACCCGTGGCGCGTCGACGTCGACCGGCTGCAGCGGCTCGGGGGCCTCCGACGTCACCCGGGCGAAACCGGGCAGGATCCGCTGGGTGAGGAACGCCCCCGAGTCGTAGGGGTGGTGGATGAGGACCGGCGAGCGGGTGGTGGGTCGCAGCACGCCCGACCGGGTGACGAACCGGCGGACCAGGGAGTTGACCAGCGTCGACTTGCCCGCGCCGGTCGAGCCGCCGACGACGGCGAGCAGCGGCGCGTCGAGCCGGCGCAACCGGGGCAGCAGGTAGTCGTCCAGCTGGGAGACCAGCGCGACCAGCTCGCCGCGGGCCTCCACGGCCCCGGGGACCTCGAGCGGCAGGCCGAGGAGCGCGACGTCCTCGCGGAGGCGCTCGCAGGCGAGGCGCAGCTCGGCGGGCGCCCCCAGGTGGACACCGTCGCCCTGCCCGGCGTCCGGCGGCGCCTGCCGCCCGCCCTCGGCGGTGACCTGCCCGCCCTCCGGGACGACCTGCCGGGGCTCGGCGCTGCGCGGGGAGATCGGCGGGCGCGCGGGCGGGCGCCCGGAGGTGTCGGCCCGCCCGGCGGCCCAGGCGCCGGCCGCCGAGGCCGGGACGATCGCGGGCGAAGGCTCGTGGTCGGACGGCTCGGTGCCCACGACCGCCTCCCTTCGCCACGCTGCGCCACCGTGCCGAGGATGGCGACAGCCCTGGATCGCGTCGACACCTGCACCCTCGCGGGGTGTTCACATCTTGCCAGCACGATTGCCGCTCCGATGCTCCTCCGGTATCGCTCCGTGTCCGGATCAGCCCTCCACGCGGCACGAAACCGTCGACCGGCGGTCCTCAGTGACCGCATGCGTTCGGTGCCTCACAGAAAGCGGGCGCTTCCCCACGGTTCCCAGACATCTGCCAAACTTGGCAGCGGACGTCGCGGCCGACGCCCTGCCGCCGGGACGTCACCCGGCGCCCCAGGAGTTGGTCACGGCGCGTGGAGCGCCCGTAGCTCAGCGGACAGAGCGGAGGACTTCTAATCCTACGGTCGCAGGTTCGATCCCTGCCGGGCGCGCCAGGACACCACTGCACCACCGCCTCACTCTC
>Ga0302299_10002536_pt1 | contig 11156 bp, 8 predicted proteins | sample III_Fen_N3_4_FD_198795 | JGI IMG/M metagenome (GOLD analysis project Ga0302299, IMG submission 198795) | Peat permafrost microbial communities from Stordalen Mire near Abisko, Sweden - III_Fen_N3_4 | ecosystem: Environmental > Terrestrial > Soil > Wetlands > Permafrost | place: Sweden: Abisko...
AGCAGGAGGTCCCGCAGCTCCTCGGCCATGCCTTCGCCCCCGACCAGGGCGTGCATGCGGTAGTCGCTCCACGGAAAGCCGGCCGCGTCCCCTTCGTCCAGGAGATGCTTGAGGAACGGGGGGTAGCCCGAGATGAGGAACCGGTAGCCGGGGCCGAGCCGCCGAAGCGTCGAGAGGATCTTGTCGAGGTCCGGGCCGGTGGACTTGACGATGCCGTGGCGCATCATCCCGAGGCTCATGTTGAAGCCGGCGGCCCAGGCCCCCATCGAGAAGGCGTTGATCGTGACGAGGGGCTCGGTCCCGAACGCGTAGCGGGCGAAGAACCCGATGTTGCGGTGGGCGACCATCCGCTCCCGGGAGCCGCGGATCCAGTCGTACGGCATGCCGGTCGATCCGCTGGACTCATCGATGGTCGTTCCGGCGTAGGGGACCTGGCCGCCAACGCAGCGCTCCATCATGCCGAAGCGGTCCACGTAGCTCCGCTTGTCCGTCTCGGGGAGCTTCCGGAGGATCCCGAGAGGGAAGAGTGCGTCGGGATCGATCCCTGCACCCTGCAGGAACGACCGGTACGCGGGGACTCCGCGCGCCGCGCGCCACGCCGCGCGCTCCGCACGCAGCTGGCCGATCGAGGCAAGCAGCCACGGTGGAGCCATGCTGAACAGCGCGCGCAGCCAGCCGTAGCGCAGCCCCACGGTGCGGAAGACGATGTCCAGCGGCAGGAGCCAGAGTCCGCGTCCCACGCCGATGCCAGCCGCGGCCAGGCGGGACGCGCCTGAGTGTGCGGAGCCGGTGCGGCGGCTCGCCATCGGGGTGGTCATGGTTCGTTCCTTCTAGGGATCCAGCACCACCACCCTAGGTGCCGCACCCTGCGGCATGACTGCGGCGATCCTGCGGTCGTCCCGCGGCCGCTACTTCCCCCGGCCCAGGAAGTCGAGCGCCACGGCCGCGTGGAGCGCGATGCCCAGCGCCATGGACGCCTCGTCGAACACGACGCGGTTGGAGTGGGTCTGGGGTGCCGTCTCGGGGTCGGCCGACGGTGGGCAGGCGCCGAGGAAGGCCATCATCCCCGGCACGCGCTCCGTCACGTACGAGAAGTCCTCGGCGCCCATGATCGGCTGCACCAGGTCACGGACCGAGGCTTCCCCTGCGAGGCCGACAACCAGGCCGCGGACCCAGGCGGTCACGCCCGGGTCGCAGACCGTGACCGGGTAGCCCGGCACGATCTCGAGGTCCACGCTCGTGCCGTGGGCCGCCGCCACGCCGGACACCACCCGGCCGACGAGGTCGCGCATCAGCGCGCGGGTCTTCGCAGAGACCGTCCGGATGGTGCCCTCGATCTCGACCGTCTCCGGGATGATGTTGTTGGTCGTCCCGCCGCTGATGCGGGCGATCGTCAGCACCGCCGGGTCGAAGGGATCCACAGACCGGGTGACCGCGGCCTGGAGCGCGAGGACGAGCTCGGCGGCGGTCGGGATCGGGTCGAGGGCGAGGTGCGGCGCCGACGCATGGCCGCCCCGGCCGCGGACCGTGGCCCTGATCGCGTCGGCGGAGGCCATGAGGGACCCGGGTCGAAGGGCGATGGTCCCGGCCGGGTACTCCGTGCTGATGTGGATCGCGAAGGCACGCTCGACGCCGCCCGCCCCGTGCGCCCCGTCCTCCAGCAGGCCCTCCTCCAGCATGAAGCGGGCGCCGTGGTAGCCCTCCTCGCCCGGCTGGAACATGAGCAGGACCCGCCCCGAGAGCGCGTCCCGCCGCTCCGCCAGCAGCCGGGCCGCGCCGAGGAGCATCGCCATGTGCGTGTCATGGCCGCAGGCGTGCATGGCGCCCGGGTTCCCGGAGGCGAAGGGCAGGCCGGTGTCCTCCCGCAGCGGCAGGCCGTCCATGTCGCCGCGCAGCAGGATCGCCGGTCCGGGCCGGGCGCCGTCGATGACTGCGACCACCGAGGACGTGGTCTCGCCGGGCCTGGGCTCGAGCCCGATCGCCCGGAGGGCCTCGACGACCATCGCCTGGGTCGCGGGCAGCTGCAGGCCAACCTCCGGGTGCCGGTGGAGCCGCCGCCGGACGTCGATGACATCGGGAAGGATCGCCTCGGCCGCGGCCAGGAGCGGATGGGTCGGGGTGGCCTCTGTCGTCATGTCGTCGACTCTCCTGCGCTGCGGCTGGACGCAGGAAGACTCTCGCATATCCGGACGACCCTCCCGGCCGCATCGCGCACACACGTTCGCATGCGGGCCCGTATGCTCATGCACCATCCACCAGGTGAGCGGACCGCATCCGGAGGCCCTCGTCGTCGTGACCTGCTCGAACTGCGGCACGGAGAACCGGCCCGGCGCCAAGTTCTGCGCCGAATGCGCCACGCCGCTGGCCGCCTCCTGCCCGGGCTGTGGCAGCGCGAACCCGCCGGGCGCGAAGTTCTGCTCGGAGTGCGCGACGCCGCTCGTCGCGGCGGACCGACCCGCGGCGGCGGGAACGGTGCGACCCGCCCCGTCCGGCCTGTCTGCCCCGGAGCGCCGGGCTCCCACGGGCGCCGAGGCGGGGGCGGAGCGCCGGCTCGTCAGCATCCTGTTCGCCGACCTCGTGGGGTTCACGCCGTTCGCCGCGGAGCGTGACGCGGAGGAGGTCCGCGAGACCCTCACCCGCTACTTCGACCTCGCGAGCGACGTGATCGGCCAGTACGGCGGCACGGTCGAGAAGTTCATCGGCGACGCCGTGATGGCCGTCTGGGGAGCGCCCGTCGCCCGCGAGGACGACGCCGAGCGTGCCGTCCGCGCGGCCCTCGAGCTCGTCGATGCGGTCCGGACGCTCGGCCCCACGATCCAGGCCCGTGCCGGCGTCCTCACCGGCGAGGCCGCCGTGACGATCGGCGCGACGAACCAGGGGATGGTCGCCGGCGACATCGTCAACACTGCGTCCCGGCTCCAGTCCGTCGCGGTCCCGGGGACCGTGCTCGTCGGCGAGGCGACGGAGCGAGCCGCGTCGGGCGCGATCATGTTCGAGGAGGCGGGCGAGCAGACGCTCAAGGGGAAGGCGGCGCCCGTCCCTGCCTGGCGCGCCGTCCGTGTCGTCGCCCAGCGCGGCGGCCGCAACCGGTCCGACACCCTCGAGGCGCCGTTCGTCGGCCGGGACGAGGAGCTCCGCCAGCTGAAGGACCTGTTCCAGGCCACCGGACGGGAGCGCCGGCCCCGCCTCATCAGCGTGATCGGGCCGGGCGGCATCGGCAAGTCCCGCCTCGCCTGGGAGTTCCTCAAGCACCTCGACGGCCTCCTGGACCGCGTCTGGTGGCACGCGGGCCGGAGCCCGGCCTACGGCGACGGGATCACGTTCTGGGCGCTGGGCGAGATGATCCGCGGGAGGGCGGGTCTCGTCGAGGCGGACGACGAGGCGACGACACGCGCCCGGATCGCCGACGTCGTGCGGGCCCATGTGACCGACCCGGGAGAGGCCGCCTGGATCGAGTCCGCGCTCCTCGCCCTGCTCGGCATCGACGCCCAGATCGGATCCGACCAGCTGTTCGCCGCCTGGCGCACCTTCTTCGAGCGGCTCGCCGCGAGCTCGCCGGTGGTCATGGTCTTCGAGGACCTCCACCACGCCGACCAGGGCCTCCTCGACTTCATCGACCACCTCATGGAGTGGAGTCGTGGCGTCCCCGTCACCGTCGTCACGCTCGCCCGCCCCGAGCTCCTCGAGCGCCGCCCGGACTGGGGCGCCGGGAAGCGGTCGTTCACCTCGATCTACCTCGAGCCCCTGCCGCCCGTCGAGATGGAGCGCCTCCTCGCGGGCCTCGTCCCGGGCCTGCCTGCGAAGGCCGTCGCCAGCATCGTGGCGCGGGCAGACGGCGTGCCGCTGTACGCCGTCGAGACGGTCCGGATGCTGCTCTCGCAGGGCCGGCTCGTGCTCGATGGCGGTGCCTACCGGCCGGTCGGGACCCTGGACGATGTCGCGGTGCCGGAGACCCTCACCGCCCTCATCGCCGCGCGCCTGGACGGGCTGGACCCGGCCGACCGGGACGTCGTGGAGGATGCTGCGGTCCTCGGCCAGAGCTTCAGCCTCCCCGGCCTCGCGGCCGTCTCCGGCGTGGCCGAGGCGGAGCTCGAGCTCCGACTGCGGGCGCTCGTCCGGCGGGAGCTCTTCGTGCTCGACGTGGATCCCCGCTCGCCCGAGCGCGGCCAGTACGCCTTCGTCCAGGCGCTCATCCGGGAGGTCGCTTACAACACACTCTCGCGGCGGGACCGCAAGGTGCGCCATCTCGCCGCGGCGCGGTACTTCGAGAACCTCGCGACCGACGAGCTCGCCGGTGGGCTCGCGGGGCACTACCTGGCCGCCCAGCGGCTGGCCGCGGACCCGGCCGAGGCGGATGCGCTCGCCGGCCAGGCCCGGGTCGCGCTCCGGGCCGCGGCCGAGCGGGCCGCTGCGCTCGGCTCACACGAACAGGCGATCGCGTTCCTCGAGCAGGCGCTCGAGATCACGACGGATCCTGCGGATCGGGCGAGGCTCCACACCAGCATCGTCGCAGCGGCGCGACAGGGGCTCGACGCGGAGCTGGTCATGCGCCACGCCGAGGCCGCCGTCCTCGAGCGACGGCGGACCGCGGACCGGGAGGGGATTGCCCTGTCCGTCGCAGACCACGGACGAGCGATCCGCCAGGAACGCGTCGATCCGGCGGCGGCACTGGTGATGCTCACCGCGGCGTGGGAGGAGTTCTCGGACCTCGAACAGACGCCCGCGGGCGTCCAGCTGATGATCTCGATCGCCCTGGCGCACTCGGGCCTCAACAACGTCGCAGACACGATCGCCTGGTCGGATCGGTTCCTGCCGATCGCCGAGCGGCTCGGGCTCCTCGAGGCCACGACCCGAGGGATGGTCCTGCGCGGGACGTCGCTGCTGCAGCAGGGTCGGCCGCGCGAGGGCATCGTCCTGCTCCGCGGGTCCCACCAGCTTGCCCTCGCGAACGACCTGCGCGACATCGAGCTCCCCGCCCGCGTCCTCCAGACCTTCTTCGAGCAGTGGGGCGAGCCGTCCCTGGGGCTGGAGCTCACCCGCGAAGGCCTCGACATCGCGCGGCGCCTCGGGTCCCGTTCATACGGCTTCCAGATGGTCGGGAACGGCTGCATCTGCGCATTCCGCGTCGGCGACTGGGACTGGGCGACGTCACTCCTCGACGACTGGCTCGCCATCGACACGGACTTCACCCAGCGGGCGGAGTTCTTCGTGGACCGCGCGATCCTCCGCACGCTCCGTGGTGAGGACGCGGCGGCCGACGTCGAGGCGGCGACGCGGCTGAGGGTCGCGGTCGGGATCACCGACCCGCAATGGGAGTCGTATGAGCTCTGGGCATCGGCCTGGGCGGCGCTCGTGGCCGGCCGGTACGACGAGGCCTGCCGGCTCGGGGAGCACGCGGTCGAGCTGACGAGCTACTTTGCCCCGCTCGCCTATCCGCTCGTCGTCCGGAGCGCGCTCTGGGCCGGCGACCCCGCGGGCGCCGCCGCTGCCCTGGCATCGCTGGAGGCGTCCGGCTATCTCGGACCGGCCCTGACGGCCGATCGCCTCGTCGCCCGCGCCGGGATCGACGCGCTCGAGGGACGCGTCCCCGCCTCCCTGGCCGGGTACCGCGAGGCGCTCCGCATGTACCGCCAGCTGGGGCTCTACTTCGACGAGGCGGCCGCGGGCGCGGACATGGCGACGCTCCTGGCACCGCAGGACCGGGACGTCCCCGACATCGCTGCCGCGATCGCCTCCGCCCGGGAAACGCTCCAGCGACTCGGCGCGCGCCCGTTCCTTGGGCGGCTCGACGGTGCCAGGACGAGGCAGACTGCCGGGTGATGCGGACCTTCGACGCCGTGATCTTCGACATGGACGGCGTCCTGTGCGACTCGGAGCCGTTCATCGCGGCGGCTGCCGCCGAGGCGCTGAGGCGTCGCTACGGGATCGCTGTCGCGCCGGAGGACTTCCTCCCGTTCGTCGGCGCGGGCGACGACCGGTTCATCAGCGGGGCGGCGGAGCGCCACGGGGTGGTCGTGGACCTCGCGATCGACAAGCCGCTGACCTACGAGATCTACCTGGAGCTGATCCGGGTCTCGCTGAAGCCGGTGGCGGGGGTGCACCGGTTCCTCTCCGAGGCACGCGCTGCCGGGCTCCGACTCGCCGTGGCCACCGGCTCCGATCGGCCGAAGCTGAACGGCAACCTCGCCGCCATCGGCATCCCCGAGTCGGCCTTCGACGTCGTCGTCTCCGCCGAGCAGGTCACCCACAAGAAGCCGGACCCGGAGACGTTCCTGCTGGCCGTCGAGCGTCTGGGGCTGGCCGCCTCGCGCTGCCTGGTGGTCGAAGACGCCCGGAACGGGGTGAAGGCCGGGCGTGCCGCGGGGTGCGCCGTGCTCGGGATCACCTCCTCGCAGGCCGCGGACGTGCTGCTGGGCGAGGGTGCCCTCGCGGTCGCGGCCGACTTCACGTCGATCCCGGCCGACGTGCGGGGGGCCCTCGGGCTCGGCTGAGGCGACGCCTCAGCAGGTCACGTGGAGAATCGCGTTCGTCGACGCTGGGTCCGCGTCGCCCAGCCGCGCGCAGGCCGCCTCGGTGGGCATCACCAGGAGCTCCACGCCGCGGCGCCGAGCCTCGTCAAGGACACCGTCGGCGATCGGCAGCGCGCCGTCCGCGCCCGTCCCCACGATCAGCCGGCGGCAGTCCCACGGGATCGGCTCGAGCAGGCTCAGCGGCGTGTGCCCGTAGCGGTCACGGAAGGGTTTCGACGCCTTCTTGCGCCGCTTCGAGATCCTGCCGCGGTCGATCACGACGTCGTGCTCGAAGCGGGTGCCGTCGACCTCGATCAGCCCGAATGAGACGAGCCTGGCCTGCATGCCGCCCTCCATCCTCAGCCGAGTCTAGGGGTGTCGGGAGATCGGCATCAGCGAGGCTGGCCCCCGATCGATGTCGGGCAGCTCACGGACCGTGCCACGCCTGTCCCGTGCCGGGCGCGGGGAGCCACCGTCAGCACGACCACGCTGTCGCGGTCTGCCCGGGACAACGCGACGATCGTCCTCCACTGGGCAACCAGGCCGGCGTCGATCGCGATCCCGGGCACCGCCTCTCCCGCGTGGTCCCCGCGCACGGATCGCTCGGTGAGGTGGGTCATGGCTGGCGCCTCCGTGCGCATTCCCGCAGTGCCGGATCGGGTTGGGTTCGGCTGCCGCTCGGGATCGCGGCAGCCGAACCCTTGCCATCGGGGAATGGCTGCGTCATCGTTGCAGCAAGCACGCACAGGGCAAACGATCCGTTCGTGCACACCGCGAGGCGATTCGTTGCATGCATGACGCAGCGCCGGGAGCAGGGGCGGTCGTCGGACCGGTCGAGACGGACTGGCGGACGGCCGTGGGCCGAGTCCTCCCCGACGACGAGGAGCTGGCCGTCGCGGTTGCCGCGGCGCTCGGCGAGCCACTCGATGCCGTCCGCCCGAGCGTCCAGATCGGCGCAATCGCCAGCGGCGTGGCCGCGTCCAGCCGGGACCTCGAGGTGGTCCTCGCGGCCGAGCGGGCGCGCGTCCGTGGCGCGGCGGTGCGGGTGCCGGCCGCCCGCCGCGTCCGCGCGGAGACCCTCGGTCAACTCCTCGACGAGATCCGTCGCCTGAGCGCGTCCGGAGCCCTCGACCTCGCGGCGGTCGTGGAGATCCAGCGGACATCCGGTGCGATCGCCGCGCGCTCCGACGTCAGGCTTGTCCTGCTCCTGGCGCGGTATGCGGCGATCCGCCGCCTCGCCTGGGAACGGTGCGCGGAGGCCGTCCGCGACGGGCGGCTCGAGGCCGCCGCCCTGGGCGGGCTCGGGCGCTGGATCCTCCTCTGGAACGAGGTGACCTCGCTCGCCGTCACCGATGGCTATCGAACCGCCGAACGCGAGGTCCTTGCCCGCGACTCGCAGGCCCGCCGGGGGGCGTTGCAGGAGATCCTCGGGATCGTCGCCGCCGACACGCTGACGACGGCCCGCCTGCGCCGGATCGCTACCCGGTTCGGGCTCAACCCCGACCGCCGGTACCGCCTCGTCGCCGTCGCGCCGGGTCCCGAGGCGGACCCGACCCCGGAACGCACGGGCATCGACCAGGACGACCTCGAGCTCCTGGCCGGGAGGATCGGGCACCTCGTGGGATCGACGGCCGCCGGTGCCGACGGTGCCGGTGCCGGGATCCGGCTGCCGGCGGTCCTGCCGATGCGCGGCCGGATCGTGATCCTCGCCAGGTCCGATTGGGCGGGCTTCGGCCGCATCGCGGTGGTACTGGACAAGGTGCTTGGCGGCCCGGGGGCGTCGCGACCGGCTCCTCCACGGCCGGCCGGGACGCCGGAAGCCCCCACGCGGCCGGCGGGCGGGCCCGTGTCGGCATGGGTCGCGGTTGCCTCGCCGGCGATCGACGGGGTTGCACCGCTCGGGCGGGTGCTTGCCGACCTGGTCGACGCGACGCGCACGGCCGACCTGGTCGGCCGCCGGGGCTTCGTGTCCGACCCCGCGAGCCTGGCGGTGGAGCGCCTGCTGCTGGCGAACCCCGACCTCGGAATGGCGGCCGTCGGGCACGAGCTGGGGCCACTGCTCGCCGACGAGCGCCTGGGGACCGAGCTCGTCGAGACGCTCCAGGTCTACTTCGACTCCGGGGAGAACATGCGCGAGACGGCGCGCCGCCTGCACCTCGCGAACCGGACGGTCGCCTACCGCCTGGAGAAGATCGAGTCGCTCCTCGGCGGGCCCCTCGACGACGCGTCACGCCGGCGGCTGGCGGTCGCGCTGCTCGTGAGGCGCCTGCGCCACGACGCCGGCTGACCGCGGGGCTCGCCGGGCCGGTCAGGTCGCTCCGGGCAGCGCGGTGCCTGCTCGAAGGATGCAGCGACGGGGCGTCCGGTCTGCGCGGGTCGGGGATGGGAGCGACGGCCCCGGCCGGGGATGATCGGGACGCAGGACGGGACCTCATCGACCCGCCGCTCCGAGGTGCCCCATGACGCTATCCGCCAGCCCCACGTTCATCGTCGCCGCCCGCGGCAGACGGGCGCTGGACGCCCTGTCCCGCCAGGCGCGCGAGGACATGCTCGATCTCATCTGGGCCGCCTGGTTCGCGTCCCGCCCGGAGCGGACGCGGGAGCTCCTTGTCCGCACGATGGACGATGGCCCCGAGGCCGCAGCCATGCTGGCGACCGCGGAGGCGACGATGAGGCTCAGGCGGCTCCGGAGCGTGGCTGCCGGCGACACGGAGGTCACGGCGCTCGTGGACGGGCTGCTGGAAGGCGAGCGCACGATGCTGGTTCCCTCCCGGCTCCGGCGCGTCCTCGACGCGAGCGACGAGGACCGCGGCCGCGCACTGAACCGCGTTCGGGCAGAGGCGGCCGTGCGGCTGCCGCGCCAATCTGCCGCGACGATATCCGCGGTCATCGGGTACCTCGTCGGGACCGAGCTCGACCGTGACGGGACGGCCGCCCGTGATGGGACCGGGGTCCGCGAGGTCCCGGTGGCGCGCGGCTTCTGCCGGTCGACGATGAGCGCGCTGGGCCTGCCGTTCGACACGTACATGGAGCGCATGCGCACCTGGCTGTGAGCCCTGCCGGGTCCGTCCCGTCGCCCACGATGCCGTCGCCCACCATCCGGCCCGGGTCGGCACCCGAAGAAGAGGCGTGAGGATCCTCGTCGTCGGCGCCAGCGGTTACATCGGCGGACGGCTCGTCCCGCTGCTCGGGGCTGCCGGCCACGACCTCGTGCTCCTCGGGCGCGACATCCGCCCGCTCGTCGACCGCTTCCCATCGGCCACCGTCGTGCGGGGCGACCTCCTCGACGCGACGACGCTGCCGCCCGCGCTCGACGGCATCGAGCTCGCCTACTACCTCGCCCACTCGATGGGTCCGGCCGCGGGCTCGACGGAGGGGTTCGCGGAACGCGACCTCCGGGCGGCCGGGAACTTCGCCCGCGCCGCTGCGGCGGCCGGCGTGTCCCGGATCGTGTATCTCGGCGGGCTCGGCGCCGACGGGGATCCGTCGCTCTCGCATCACCTGGCGAGCCGCCACGACACCGGTGCCGAGCTCGCCCGTCACGGGGTGCCGGTCACCGAGTTCCGGGCCGCGATCGTCATCGGCTCAGGGAGTGCCTCGTTCGAGATCCTCCGCCACCTCACCGAACGGCTGCCGGTGATGATCACGCCCCGCTGGGTCTCGACACGCTGCCAGCCGATCGCCATCCACGATGTCCTTGACTACCTCGTGGCCGCGTCCGCGCACCCCCAGGTCACCGGGATCGTCGAGATCGGCGGCCCGGATGTCCTCTCGTACGGCCAGGTGATGAAGGCGTACGCCCGCCAGCGCGGGTTGCGCCGCCTCATGATCCCGGTCCCCGTCCTGACGCCGCGCCTCAGCTCCTACTGGGTGAACATCGTCTCACCGGTCCCGGCGGCGATCGCCCGGCCGCTCATCGAGGGGCTACGCAACGAGGTCGTCGTGCGCGATCCCGTGCCGGCGGCGCGCTTCGGGCTGACGCCGATATCGCTGGACGAGGCGCTGCGGCGTGCGATCGACCGGACGGACCGCCACACGGTCGAATCGACCTGGTTCGACGCCTATGCGGCGACCGATCGCGGCAGCCTGCCCGCCTCATCGAGCAGGGAGGGGATGATCACCGACCGTCGAACCTTCGTGGTGGCGGCGACGCCCGAGTGGGTCTTCGCGGAGGTCGAGCGGGTCGGCGGCGCAACAGGCTGGCCGTACGCGAACGGGCTTTGGCGGATCCGCGGTGTCGCGGACCGGGTCGTCGGCGGCGTGGGGATGCGGCTGGGGCGACGCGACCCCGACCATGTCCGTGTCGGCGATGCGGTCGACTTCTGGCGGGTCGAGGCCTTCCGCCCGGCCGAGCTCCTCCGCCTGCGTGCGGAGATGCGACTGCCCGGCCGGGCGTGGCTCCAGTACGAGCTCGAAGCGAGCGCCGACGGGCGACGGACGAGGCTCGTGCAGACGGCCTTCTTCGAGCCGCGGGGCCTCGCCGGGCTGGTCTACTGGTACGGGCTGTCGCCGGTGCACCCGACGATCTTCCGGGGCATGATCCGCGAGCTGGCCACCAGGGCGGCTGCCGCCGGGTCCTGATCCCCGGTCGTCCCCGGCCGTGCGGCACGCAGGAGCAATCCCGAACGCGATGGACAGGTGCCGGTC
>Ga0302299_10002537_pt1 | contig 11150 bp, 9 predicted proteins | sample III_Fen_N3_4_FD_198795 | JGI IMG/M metagenome (GOLD analysis project Ga0302299, IMG submission 198795) | Peat permafrost microbial communities from Stordalen Mire near Abisko, Sweden - III_Fen_N3_4 | ecosystem: Environmental > Terrestrial > Soil > Wetlands > Permafrost | place: Sweden: Abisko...
GACTGGAAGACCCAGAGCGCCCGTTCGCAGGCGTTGCGCGAGGCCGCGCCGGCGCCGGCCAGGCCGGCCGAGAAAGCGCGCGCTGCGCCCGCCGCGCCCGCGGCGAAGACGCGCAAGCTCAGCTACAAGGAGCAGCGTGAACTCGACGAGCTGCCCCGACGCATCGAGGCACTGGAGGCCGAGCAGAAGCGGCTCGCCGAACTGCTGGCGGACCCGGAGTCCTACGTTCGCGATCCGGACGGTGCAACGCACGCGCAGATCCGCCATGCACAGATCGACGACGAACTGCTCGTCGCGCTGGAACGGTGGGAGGTGCTGGGCGCGCGCTGAAAGGTCACAGCCAGCGGTCGCGCACGGCGTCCGGGTGGCTTCGGCTGACGATCAACCCGGACTGAAGGTACAGCCCGTTCAGCAGACGCTCCGCGCGTTCACGGTCGATCCCCGGCCACTCGGACAACTCGCGCAGCGACACCGCCTCGGCCTGCATGCGCCGGATCGCCGCCGACAGCGCGCCGCTGGCCGGCAGCGATTCGATCTCCAGCCCCGGCGCGACGCGGTAGACGGCCGGCGGCTCGATCTCGGGCAGCAGGTCGCGGCGCTGGCCGCGCATCGCGAGTTCCCACAGCAGCGGCGCGAGCGGGTAGTGCATCGCGTCGTCACCGATCAGGTCACGCTGCGCATCGCCGGGCGGGCGCAGCAGCGCCGGCTCGACGTGCATCACGCGCAGCTGCCAGAGGTGGTTCTGCACCAGGTCGTCCATCGGCATCGGGCAATGCACGAGGCGCTCCTGCGCGAACACGGTCAGCGGCAGCACCTTCTCGCCGCACTGCAGGTGGATCGTCACCCGCTTGGCGTGGCGCACGCAGGCCGCGACGACTTCCAGCACCTCGGACGAACCGCCGCGCTGCTCGAAGCGCTGCAGGTCGGCGCGCAGCGAGGGGCTGAGCGAGGAGATGCGGCTGCTCACCGGCTCGCTCGCCGTGCCGGCGCCGAGTTCGTCGAGGTAGCGCTGGTAGGCGCTCGCCCGCATCAACTCGGGCTCGCCGAAGGGCACGGTGGGTTCGAACATTTCGCTGGCCATGACACAACTATTTTCAACTTTCCTGGCGCTGCCGGGTGCCCACCCCCCAGTTTGGCGGTCATTCGGTCACCGCAACGCGGCCCTGGCACGGTCGAGCGCGCGCCAGAAACGGGCGTCCTGGGTCGTCGCGAAGTTGATGCGCAACAGTGTCGTCTGACGGTGCGTGGCGTGGAACAGGGCGCCTGGAGCGAGCAACCACTGCTCGGAAAGCATTGACTGGGCGAGCTTCTCGGTATCGACGCCCACGTCCACCCAACCGAATAGGCCGCGCGGTGGGGCAGCAAAGCGGCAGCAATGCGCCTCGGCCAGGCGCACCGAACGGGCGCGGGCGGCGTCGAGCCGGTCGGTCACGCGCTCGACGTGACGGCGCAGCAGGCCCTGCTCCAGGCAATGCGCCAGCGCCTGTTCGGTCAGGGCCGGCGTGGTCAGCGTGCTCAGCAGCTTGGTGTCGACCAGCCGCTCGACCAGCGCGCGCGGCGCGGCGAGATAACCCACGCGCCAATTCGGCGCGACGATCTTCGAGAAGCCGGAGACATAGATCGTGCGCTCCAGCGCGTCGAGCGCGGCCAGCCGCGGCAGGTGCGCCGGCGCGAAGTGGGCGTAGGTGTCGTCCTCGACGATGTGCAGGTCGTGCGCCTGCGCGATGCGCAGCACCCGGTGCGCCGATTGCAGCGACAGCGACGCACCGGTCGGGTTGTGCAGCACCGACACCGTCACGTACAGCCGCGGCCGCTCGTGCGGGGCACGCGAGGTGATCAGGCGCTCCATCACCGCGAGGTCCGGCCCGTCGTCGCCGCGCGGCACCGGCAGCACGACCAGGCCGAGCGCCGCCAGCCGCGCGTACTCGACCGACCAGCCCGGCTCGTCGACCAGCACCGCGTCGCCCGGCTTGACGAGCGTGCGTGTCACGACGTCCAGCGCATGCGTCGCGCCGATCGTCGTGACGATCTGCTCGGGCTCGGCGGTGATGCCGAGTTGCGCAAGACGCAGCGCGAGCGCGCGGCGCAAGCGCAGGTCGCCGGCCGGCTCGCCGTACTGCAACGACAGATCCCCGAGGGCCGATCCCTGCATGACCTTGCGCAACGCGCCGGCGAGCAGCTGCGGGTCGAGCCAGTCGACCGGCAGCGTGCCGAGGCCCGGCATCGGCAGGCCGCCGGGGCGCTGGAACATGCCGCGGATCAGCGTGGTCGCGCTGATCGGCAGCGGCGTCACCGACCGCGCGCGCGCCGGCGCCGACGCGGGCGCGCCGTCGCGCACGAAGAAGCCGCGCTGCCGGCGCGCCTCGATCAGGCCCTGCGCGAGCAGCTGGTCGTAGGCGCCGACGACCGTGTACGGGCTCACCGCATGGCGCCGCGCACATTCGCGCACCGAGGGCAACCGCGCGCCGGGAGCAATCTCGCGCTCGCGGATGCGCGACGCGAAGCGAGCCGCGAGCTGCTCGGTGAGCGTGGCATCGGTATCGCGAGTCAGGCCGGTCTCGAGGGCGGCGGGGGTGTCGAGCATGGCGGCTGCGTTGGCGCCGTGTGCTGGCGCTGTGTGATGGTGATTCAACCGATACAGAAGATGATCTTGTGCCGCACAGTGTATCGGTACTGTGCTGGTTACCGCCGCTAGACTGGCGTGATGAACCACCCCGTCGCGCTGCCCACGCCCGCCGACGCGTCGCGCGGGCTGTGGCTCGGACTGCTCGGCGTGCTGATCTTCGCGATGACGCTGCCGATGACACGCGTGGCCGTCGGTTCGACCGAGGCGCCGCAGCTCGCACCCCTCTTCGTCACCGCCGGGCGCGCCGCGCTGGCGGGGCTGCTGAGCGTCGCCTGGCTGCTCGTGGTGAGGCCGCGTGCGCCACGCGGTGCGCAGTGGCAGCAACTCGCGGTCTGCGCCGCCGGCACGGTGCTCGGCTTCCCGCTCTTGCTCGGCCTGGCGCTGCGCGAGGTCGACGCGATGCACGCCGCGGTGATCACCGGCGTGCTGCCGCTCGGAACCGCCATCGCCGCGGCGATCCATTTCCGCCAGCGGCCCTCGGCCGGATTCTGGGCCTGCGCGCTGCTCGGCTGCGCGCTGGTGCTCGTGTTCGCGGCCGTGCGTGGCAGCGGCCGGCTCGTCGCGGCCGACGGGTTGCTGCTGCTCGCGGTGGCATGTGCGTCGATCGGCTACGTTGCCGGCGCACGGCTTTCGGCCGACCTCGGTGCCGAGACGGCGATCTGCTGGGTGCTCGCGGCGAGCCTGCCGGCGACGCTGCCGGTCGCGCTCGCCATCCTTCCGGCCCAGCCGGTGTCGGCGGCGGCCTGGGGCGGTTTTCTCTACGTCTCGCTGTTCTCGATGTGGATCGGCTTCTTCGCCTGGTACCGCGGCCTGGCGCTCGGCGGCACGGTGCGCGTGAGCCAGGTGCAGCTCGTGCAGCCCTTTCTCTCGCTGCTGTTCGCGGTGCCGGTGGCCGGCGAGCGGCTGGATGCGAGCACCATCGCGTTCTCGCTCGCGGTGATCGCGACGGTGGTGGTCGGCAAGCGCTTGCCGATCGACACGCGCCCCACCTGACCCCGGAGGCTACGCATGCCGTTCCAGACCGCCCGGCGCGCCCAGCGCATGAACCCCTCGATCATCCGCGAGATCCTGAAGGTGACCGAGCGGCCCGGCGTCATCTCGCTGGCCGGCGGGCTGCCCTCGCCCGACACCTTCCCGATCGAGGCAATGCGCGAAGCCACCGCCCGCGTGTTGCGCGACACACCGCGCGAGGCGTTGCAATACGCCGCGAGCGAAGGCTTCGGCCCGCTGCGCGACTGGGTCGCCGGCCAACTGCACTCGTCCGGCATGGACATCGACCCGGCGCAGGTGCTGATCACGACCGGCTCGCAGCAGGGGCTCGACCTCGCCGGCAAGGTGCTGATCGACCCGGGCTGCCGCGTCGCGGTCGAATCGCCCACCTACCTCGGCGCGCTGCAGGCCTTCGCGCCCTACGAGCCGGAGTTCCTGCCGCTGCCCTGCGACGACGATGGGCCGCTGCCCGAGATGCTCGCGCCGGCGCGCTTTCTGTACGCGCTGCCGAATTACCAGAACCCGAGCGGGCGTTGCATGGGCGAGCCACGCCGCGCCGCGCTGGTGGCCGCCGCGCGTGCGATCGGGCTGCCGATCGTCGAGGACAACCCCTACGGCGACCTGTGGTTCGACAGACCGCCGCCCGCACCGCTCGCCTCGCGCTGGGCCGACGGCACGATCTACCTCGGTTCGTTTTCGAAGGTACTGGCGCCGGGGCTGCGGCTGGGCTACGTGGTCGCGCCCAAGCCGCTCTACCCGAAGTTCCTGCAGGCCAAGCAGGCGGCCGACCTGCACACGCCGGGCTTCAACCAGCGCATCGTGCACGAGGTGATCCGCAACGGCTTCCTGCTCGACCACGTGCCGACGATCCGCAGCCGCTACAAGGCACAACGCGACGCGATGGCGCGCTCGCTGCGCAACCATCTGCCTGAGGGCTGCAGCTGGATGCTGCCGAAGGGTGGCATGTTCTTCTGGGTGACGCTGCCCGAGGGCACGGACGCGCTGGCGCTGCTGCCCGAGGCGGTGGAGGCGGGTGTCGCCTTCGTGCCCGGCGCGGCCTTCTTCGCCGAGGCGCCGCAGGCCAACACGATGCGCCTGTCGTTCGTGACCCAGCCGCCCGAGGGCATCGAACGCGGCGTCGCGCTGCTCGGGGCGGTGCTGAAGCGGAGGTCGGCATGAGACCGACGCTTGACGAACTGCGCGTGGCCGCGCGCATCGTTCACGCGGTGATGCCGCCGACGCCGCAGATCCGCTGGCCGCTGCTCGAGCAGTCGCTCGGCGCCGAGCTGTGGCTCAAGCACGAGAACCACACGCCGCTGGGCGCGTTCAAGATCCGCGGCGGGTTGGTCTACTTCGAGCGGCTTGCGGCGCGTGAGGGCGCACTGCCCGGCGTGGTCAGCGCGACGCGCGGCAACCACGGCCAGTCGGTCGGCTTCGCGGCACGCCGGCATGGCATCGCGGCGGCGGTGTTCGTGCCGCACGGCAACAGCCGAGAGAAGAACGCGGCGATGCGTGCCCAGGGCGTCGAACTGATCGAGACGGGTGAGGACTTCCAGGCCGCGCGCGAAGCCGCAATCGCTTTCGCGGCCGAACGCCGCTGGCACCTGGTGCCGTCATTCCACCGCGACCTCGTCGAAGGCGTCGCGAGCTACGCGCTCGAGCTGTTCGACGCGGCCGGCCCGCTCGATGCGGTCTACGTGCCGATCGGCCTCGGCTCGGGCGCTTGCGGCGTGATCGCGGCGCGTGATGCGCTCGGCCTGGCCACCGAGGTGGTCGGCGTGGTATCGGCCGGCGCACCGGCCTACGCCCTCTCGCTCGCGGCCGGCAAGCCGGTGTCGCACCCGGTCACGACCGAACTCGCCGACGGCATGGCCTGCCGTACGCCCGAGCCGGCCGCGCTCGAGATCCTGGCGCGCGGGCTGGCGCGTGTCGTGACCGTCGACGATGCGCAGATCGAACACACGATGCGCGTGCTGTTCGAGGCGACGCACCAGGTCGCCGAAGGTGCCGGCGCCGCCGCGCTGGCCGCCTCCTTCGCCGAGCGCGACCGCTTCGCCGGAAGACGCGTCGCCGCGGTGCTCACCGGCGGCAACATCGACCGACCGCGCTACGCGCGCATCCTGGCCCAGGAAGGCGCATGACCATCCGCCGTTTTTCACAGCTCGATGTCTTCACCACCGAGCCGCTGCGCGGCAATCCGCTCGCCGTGGTGCACGACGCCAGCGGGCTGACCGACGACCAGATGGCCGCGTTCGCGCGCTGGACGAACCTGTCGGAGACCACCTTCCTGCTTCCGCCCACCGACCCGCGCGCCGACTACCGCGTGCGCATCTTCACCCCCGGCGGCGAGCTGCCGTTCGCCGGCCACCCGACGCTCGGCAGTTGCCACGCCTGGCTGGCCGCCGGCGGCGCGCCGCGCGAGAGCAGCGTGGTCGTGCAGGAGTGCGGTGTCGGCCTGGTGCGCGTGCGGCGCGACGGCTCGCGGCTCGCGTTCGCGGCCCCACCGCTGCGCCGCAGTGGGCCGGTCGACGCGAGCACCCGCGATCAGGTGCTGACGACGCTGAAGCTGCCGGCCGCCAAGCTCCGGGACCTGCAGTGGATCGACAACGGTCCGGGCTGGATCGGCGCGCTGCTCGCTTCGGCCGACGAAGTGCTGGCGCTGCGCCCCGACTTCGTCGCGATGGGTGACCTGAAGCTCGGCGTCGCGGGCCGCTTCCCGGCCGGCAGCGACTGCCTGATCGAGGTGCGTGCCTTCGTGCCCACGCTCGGCGTGAAGGAGGACCCAGTGACGGGCAGCCTGAACGCCGGCTTCGCGCTCTGGCTGATCGACGCCGGGCTCGCGCCGGCGTCCTACGTCGCGTCACAGGGCGCAGCGCTGGGCCGCTCGGGCCGCGTGCACGTGGACCGCGTCGGCGGCGACACCTGGATCGGCGGGGCGACAACCGCGGTGGTCGACGGCACGGTGGCGCTGTGAGCCTCGCGCTGGATCATGTCGTCGTCGTGGCCGACACGCTCGAGCAGGGCGCGAGCTGGTGCGTGCAGACGCTCGGCATCGAGCCGGGCCCCGGCGGCCGACACGCCCTCATGGGCACGCACAACCGGCTCTTCGCGATCGGTTCGCCAACCTTCCCACGCGCCTACCTCGAGATCATCGCGATCGACCCCGATGCGGCACTGCCCGGCCGCGCGCGCTGGTTCGGCATGGACGACCCGGCCCAACGCACCGCGGTGGGCGACGAGCCACGCCTGCTGCACTGGGTCGCGCGGACCGACTCGCTCATGGTGGCGCGCTCCGGCATCGACCACATCGGCCTGGACGCCGGCATCCCGATCACGGCGTCGCGCGGCGCACTGAGCTGGCGCATCACGGTACGGCCCGACGGCACGCTGCTGTGCCAGGGCGCGCTGCCGACCCTGATCGAATGGGGAACCACGCACCCTGCCGACACGATGCCGGCCAGCGGCGTCACGCTCGACGCGCTGGTGCTGCGCGGCGTGCCGCGAGCGCTCGCCGCCGACCTGCCGCCCGGCGCCTCGCTCGCGGACGATGCGGGCACGCCGATCGAGGCCGTGTTCACGACACCCCGCGGCAGCGTGCGCCTGCTCTCCTGGCGCGCGCCGCGCTGATCAGCTCCGGCGTCCGCGCAGCGACCAGGCGTCCGACAAGTCCTGCATCGCCGCAGCCTTCTGCGGATCGCGCTCGCGGCGGCGCACGGCGAGCGCACGCCACACCACCCACGCCGACGACAGCAGCGCGCCGATCAGGAAGCCGGCGATCGTGATCGTCGCCCGCGACGGCTTGGACTTGTAGTCGGGCGGTGTCGCGACGTCGACCTGCTGCAGCACCGGGCCTTCCTTCGCCTCGTCGAGCTTGGCGATCTCGTACTGGCGCAGCATGCTCTCGAGCAGCGTCTCCTGCAGCTTGAGCTCGCGGCGCGCGCGCACGTAGTCGATCGCCGCCTCGGGGATGCGGCCCACCGGCATGTCGATCGAGCTGCCCTTGCCGCCCTGCGAGCCTTCCAGGCGCGCCAGTTCGCCGCGCATCGCGCGCAGCTCCGACTGCAGGCGCTGCACGTCGGGGTTCTGCTCGGTCGCGCCGGTGCGCAGCACCTTGAGCTGGACCTCGCGCTCGGCGATCAGCGTGCGCAGCTGCGCCGCGCCGCCGATCAGCGCCTCGGCCTGCTTGTCGAGCACGATCACGCCGGACTTCTCCTGCACGCGCCGCAGGTCCTGCTCGGCCTTGATCAGGTTCTCCTTGGTGTCCTTGAGCTGCTGCTCGAAGAACTGGCGGCGCAGCTGCGCTTCGGAGACGGCCAGCCGGGCGAGCACGCGCGTGATCTCGCCGGTATGCGCGTTCGCGAGATCGGCGGCGAAGGCCGGTTCCTCGTCGTCGACCTCGACGCTGATCAGCCCGCTCTTCTTGTCCGAAGCGACACGGATGTGGCTCGGCAGCGCACGCCGGATCGCCTCGTAAGTCGGGATCTTGTAACGCTCGCGCAGATTGAAGCGGTCAATCAGCGAGCGCTGCACGCTGTCGCTGCGCAGCAGCGCGACGTAGAGCTCGTCGGGCGTCTTGGACACCAGCGAGCCGCCCACACCGCCGAGGCTGCCGATCGCGGCGAGCGCCGCCGCCGAACTGTTCTGCTGCTGGCTGCCGGGCGGCAGCAGCGTGGTTCGCGCGGTGTAGATCTTCGGCAGCGTCGCCGCGTAGCCGAAGGCGAGCGCGGTGGTGACGGCGGCCGCCGCCGCAATGCGCCACTTGCCGCGGCCGAGCCAGGTCATCAGGTCGACCAGGCCGACACCGTCGTCGCCCTCGTCGATCTGGGCCGGTTCGTCCGCAGGGCCGATCGCCAGCATGGGATCCTCGTTCTTCATCGCGGCATCAGTTCCTGAGGGTCTTGATCGCCGCGGCGCCGAGGCCGAACTGCGAGAAGATCTGCGACCAGTCCTTCAGGTTGCGCACCAGGAAACGACCCCAGGACTCGAACTCGAGCTGGTTGGGAACGATCAGCGCGTCACCGGGCTGCAGCGGAGTGGACTCCAGGTTGCCACGGCCGAACAGGCCGCGCCTGTCGTTCGCGTGGTTGACGGTACCGTCGGCGCGCAGGATGAACATGTTGGACGGGTCGGCCGCCTCGTCCAGGCCGGCCAGGCGCATGTAGTCGCCCGCGGTGCGGCCGGGCTTCCACAGAAAGGCGTTGGTGTTGGCCACCGCACCGGAGACCGTCACGAAACCCGGCCGTGGCGGAACGCTGATGCGGTCGCCATGATCGAGCGGCACGTCGGGCAGCGCGTCGAGCGAGAGCGCATCGGGCGTCAGCTCGAGCGCGATGCGGCCGTTCGGCTCGAGCCGCGCCAGGCGCGCGATCTGCGCCTGCGTCGCCGTGTTGGCCACCGAGACGCCGGGGGTGGCGACCGACTCGTCGCGCCGGTTCGCCGCCTCGCGCGCGGCCTGCGTCGCCGACAGCACCTCGAGCCGCGCGATCGCGGCCGTCAGGTTCTCGCGCTGGCGCATGCGCGTCTCCTCGCGGCTGAACTCGAGGCCGTAGACGTAGGCCTGCGGCGAGAACCCGCCGGCCCGGGCGATCAGGCCCTTCAGCGTCTCGCCCGGCTGGATCTGGTAGACACCCGGCGCGCCCACCTCGCCTTCGAGCGAGACGAGCCGTGTCTGGCGCGCCACCGGCACCCGGACGTCCTTCTGGCTGTAGACCGTGACGACGTCACCCGACTTCAGCTCGATGTTGGCCTGCGCGTCGCCCTGGATCACGGCCTTGCCGAGGTTGAACGGGATCACCTGGGTCGACAGGTCGTTCGGGTCGAGCCGTTCGACCACCGCGTAGTCCCAGTTCAGCTCGTCGAACAACGCGGCGGGCCGCTTCTTCGCTCGCGTGGCGGCCTCGCGGTCTTCGGCCGCCTGCATGCGCTCCCCGGGGCGCCGCGGGGCCGGGCTGGGGGCGGGCTGCGGCGCGGTGATGCTTGGCGCGGTCGGCCCGCTCGAACCGACCGGGCCCGTGGTGTCGATCGTGCCCCGGGCGGTCGCGGGCGGCGCGGAACCAGTGCCCGCCGACGTCGTGTCGGCAGGCTCGTCCGGCTCGTCGAGCATCTGCACGAGCAGGTTCTTGCGGCGATAGAAATCGGGCGAGACGAGCGCCTCGCGGTCCGGGATCAGGTCGCGGATGCGCATGCCGGGCTTCCACGGGTAGCGCAGCGGCTGCGCGACATGGCCCTTCAGCGTCACCGCATTGGCGAACTGCGGCGAGATGCCCAGCAGCGTCAGCAGGTCGCCGTCGCGCAGCGGCTTGGCCAGGCCCACCGCGTCGAGCCGGAACTCCTCGACGAAACGCGCCGCCGGTGTCTTCGAGGGATCGATGCGCTCGACCTGCACCCGGTTCGGGTTGGCGAGGACCGGGGCGCCACCCGCGTAGCGCAGCACGTCGCCGAGCGACTCCATCTCGGACTTGAGCTCGTAGATCGCCGGGTTGTCGATCGTGCCGGTGATCGCCACGCGCGGCCCGACGGGCGCGAAGACGACCACGTCGCCCGCGGCGAGCTGCAGGTCGCGGGTCTTGTCGCCGTTCTGCAGGAAGTCGTAGACGTCGAGTTCGGCGATCACCTTGCCATCGCGGCGCAGCGCCACCTTGCGCATCGACCCGCTCGGCGACGGCCCGCCGGCGGCGACCATCGCGGCCAGCAGCGTCGACTGGCTCGGCAGCGTGTAGACACCCGGGCGCTGGGCCGGGCCGACGACGAACACACGCAGGCCGCGCAACTGGCCGAGCGAGACGCTGAGGTTGAAGTTGGTGTACAGGCGGCCGATCTGCGCGCGCAGCTGGCGCTCCAGGTCGGAGGCCTTCACGCCGGCGACGACGAAGCTGCCGACCTTGGGCAGGTTGAGCGTGCCGTTGCGGTCGATCGTCGCGCGGTAGTCGACGTCGATCGAGCCCCAGGCGCGCACGATGACCTCGTCGCCGGGGCCGACCGTGTAGTCGGCCGACACCGGCACGTTGTCCATCGTCGGCGGCTTGTTGCCGGCGTCCGCGAAGAACGCGGAACCGAAGGGTTGCAGCAGGCGGCCGGTGGCCGATTCGACGAAGCGCTGGAACACGCTCGGCTTGGGCGGCGGCTCGATGCGTTGCATCGGCACGGGTTCGAAGCCGTCCGGCAGCAGGCCCGGGCGACCCGGCGTGGCCGGGTAGCCATTCACGCCGCCGGTGCCACGGGGCGCAGCGGTTCCGGGCACGCCGGCCGCCGACCCCGGCGTGCCGGTGCGCGGCTGGATTGGCGGGTAGCCCGGGGTGGTGAAGGTGCCGCCTGTCGTGGGCTCGTCGGCGGATCGCGCGGGCGCCGGGGCCGCGAGGACGATCAGGGCCGCCAGCAGCGGCGTCAGGCGAGAGAAGCTGTCGATCATGGAGTGCGGCGTCGGGTCCGTGCCGCGCGTGAGCGCGCGGGCTGTGCCGCTGCGGCGGGCTCGCGCCCCGTGGCCCGCAGCGGCCGTTCTGGGACCGGGTCCCCGGTCAGCCGGCGATGGTACCGG
>Ga0302299_10002538_pt1 | contig 11149 bp, 11 predicted proteins | sample III_Fen_N3_4_FD_198795 | JGI IMG/M metagenome (GOLD analysis project Ga0302299, IMG submission 198795) | Peat permafrost microbial communities from Stordalen Mire near Abisko, Sweden - III_Fen_N3_4 | ecosystem: Environmental > Terrestrial > Soil > Wetlands > Permafrost | place: Sweden: Abisko...
GTGCGAGTTCAGCACGATGATGGTGGAGCTGCTCCCGGTGACGGGCTGGACCACCAGCGTGGGGTCCTTCTTGGCCTGCACCAGGTTCAGCGTGTCGGCCGTCTGCAGGATGTCGACCTTGCCGTCACGCAGCGAGGGGATGCGGGCGGTGGAGTCGGCCAGCGGGTCGAAGGTGATCTTGTCGAGGTACGGCAGCGAGTGGCCGGTGGCGCTCTTGCGCCAGTACGACGGGTTCCGGACCAGGGTGAGCGAGCCCGGGGTCAGGACCTTGAACGGCCCCGAGCCGAGGGGCCGCGACGTCATGGTGGCGGCACCGGCGGCCCAGGCCGCGGGCGCCGCGAGGTAGCCGGTGTTCCCGGCGAGCAGCCCGGGGAACGACACGTTCGACTGGTCGAGCGTGAACCGCACGGTGTGCTCGTCGACGGCCTCGACGTTGGTGATGTGCGCCATGTCCGCCTGGCAGCCGCAGTCCGGGAGCGCCTTCTGCGCGTTCACCTGGGTGACCACCGCCTGGGCGTTCACCGGGGTGCCGTCGGTGAACGTCACGCCAGGCCGCAGCGTGAAGGTCCACGTCTTGAGGTCCGGTGAGCTGGTCCACTTCGAGGCCAGACCGGTGGGCGCCGGCTTGTCCTGGGCGTCGAAGCCCACGATCGGGTCGTACAGCGCCAGTGCCACGGTGAAGTCGGACGGCTGCTGGATCATGCCGGGGACGAGCGTCGACACGGCCGACTCCAGCCCGAACGTGAGCGAGCCACCCTGCACGGGCGTGCCCACCATCTCGGGCTTGTTCAGGTCGGCCGACGGGAACAGGGCCGAGGCCGCCGCCGAGGTCTTGGCCGCAACGCTGGTCTGCGTCGTCTCCTTCGACGAGGAGCTGCTGCACGAGGCCGCGACCAGCATGGCGACGGCCGCCAACACGAGCGCGCCCGGCAACGCCGAGCTGCGGGGGTCGAGCAGGGACATCGAATCTCTCCCAGAGTGGATCGCCCGAATGATTCGTGAGGCGATTCTCGGGCGACGCCCGGGTCGTCTTGACCCAATCTGGCCAAAAGACCCAGGTGGGAGGCCGATATCGGCCGGATCCGGGGCTCCGGGGCCCCCATGGGGACCGGAACGGGTCGTCAGGCCGCGGAGTGGTGCTCCACGCCCTGCTCGTGGTCGAGCCGGGCGAGGCTCAGGTCGGCCCGACGCTCCACGAGGATCGCGCGATACGTCTGGATGCGGGCGAGCGCGGTGTCGTCGATGGCCGCGGCCAGGCAACGCTCGATGGCGTCGGCGCCCAGGTGGGGGTGGCGCTCCTGCAGGCGGTGGCGGATCGACGGGATCGCGGCGTGCCACTCGACCACCGGGACCGTTGGTGCGTCGACGACCACGGCCCTGACCGTCGGCGCGGGAACGTGGGAGCCGGGGTCAGCCGACCCGGGACCGAGGTGCATCGCGCTTCCTGCCTTTCGCCGAGTGCGGCCAGTGGTGTCCTGAGCGTGATCTTCCCCGCGGAACTGCTTGCGCGGCAGGGCCAAAGGTCCCATCGGGGTCCGCCGGGGACCAGACTGGCGCCCATGTCGGAGAACGGACCCCAGACGACCCCAGAACGCCCGTCCACGCGCCAGCGCATCGACGGCGCCCGCGAGCTGGTCAACACGACCCGCGACCGGGCGCAACGCAGCATCCTCTGGCAGGTCTGGGAACGCATGCTCGAGATCGAGTTCGTCGACCGAAGCGTGGCGCTGGCCGGGAAGGCGTTCGTGTCCTTCTTCCCCCTGGTCATCGTCGTCGCGGCGTTCCTGCCGCCCCACATCCGCAACTCGATCTTCAGCACCCTCACCCACCGGCTCGGCATGCACGGCTCGTCGCTGACGACGGCCAAGCAGGCGTTCGCCTCGGCCAAGGACGTGCGCCGGGCCACCAGCTTCCTCGGCCTGGTCCTCACCTTCTTCTTCGCCAGCTCGTTCACCAGTGCGGTGCAGCGCGTGTACCTCCGGGCCTGGCGGCGGGCGCCGGCCGGCAAGGTGTCGGGCTACACGCGGGGCCCGATCTGGCTGGCCGTGCTGCTGCTCTTCATGGCCGCCCTCGGCGGCCTGCGCGCGCTCCTGGGCAACGGTGCAGGGCTGGGCCTCTTCGCGCTGGTCTCCCTGGCGATGAGCGCGGCGCTCTGGTGGTTCACGGCCTGGTTCCTGCTGCTCGGCGAGGTCCGCTGGCGGGTGCTCCTCCCATCGGGGCTCATCACCGGCCTCGCGATGTCGGCCTACGGGGCCTCGGCCACCATCTGGATGCCCAACGTCGTCAAGAGCAACCAGACCCAGTTCGGTTTCTTCGGCGTGGCGCTGGCACTCGTCACCTGGTTCTCGGGCGCGGCGATCTGCATCCTCGTCGGCGCCTGCGCGGGCCCGGTGTTCGCCGAGGACCAGGGCTTCCTGGGCAAGCTCATCCGCGGCCAGGACCCGGAGCTCCTGGTGCCCGGCGCGGCCCCCGCGCTCCCGGCCCCCAACCGCCCGCTCAAGCTCCGCGACGCCTTCCGGACCGACCAGGAGGAGTCCGACGAGGCGCCACCCGGGGCGGCAGGCTCGTGACCCCCACCGATGGCAAGGACGTTCCCGTGGCCTTCACCACCCCCGTCACCCTGACCGGCCCCACCCGACAGCCCCGCCAGATGCTGGCCGACCAGAGCTACGGCGGCCACGCGAGCCTCCACGACTCGGCCACCGCCGGCGGCCTGGGCCTCACGGGCGCGCCGATCGAGGGGCCCACGCACTTCTCGCAGTTCGACCCGCTCGCCTTCGCCTGCTGGGGCCGTGAGTGGTTCGAGACCGGCTGCATCAGCGCGCACTTCAAGACCATGGTCATCGAAGGCGAGGAGGTCACCGCCACCCTCGACACGAGCGGCGGCCCGTCGGGTCGGATCGGGGCGGTCAAGGGCGACGGCAGCGTGGTGCTCGTCGGCACGGCCTCGATCGGGCGCACCATGCCGACCGAGCTCTCGGGCCGCCTCGCCGGCCTCGGCGACCCCGGTGAGCTGTTCATCGTCGACCAGCTCACCGTGGGCCAGCGGTCGGCGGCTCCGGTCACGGTCTCGGTCGACATGGACACCTCGAACGGTGAGCTGTACCCGTTCTCGTTGCGCCAGAAGCTCGACGGCATCACCGAGCCGAGCGACTGGTACGCCTCCGCCGACAACCCGTGGCGGCGCCCGATCCTGCCATTCGAGATGATCAGCGTGCTGGCGTGGAAGTCCGGGAGCGACTTCCCCGTCCGCGGGCCCGCCATCGGCCTGTTCCTCGACCTCGAGGTCCGGCTGGAACGCGGGCCCCTGTTCGTCGGCCAGGACTACCGGCTCGAGCGGGAGGTCATCGGGCTCGGTCAGAGCCGCCGCACCGAGTCCCACTGGATCCGCACCACCCTGACCGATGCCGACACCGGTGAGCCGGCCGCCACGGTCGTGCTCCACTCCGGCGTCTTCAAGGAGTCCTACGCCGGCTACCCGGCCGACCGCCTCTGAGCCCGGCATGGGCGGTCCGGCCCGGCCCGCCCCGTGGTGGCATCATGGCCCCACGACGAGGTGAGGTGGTCGCATGGCCCGCAGCGAGGTGGCATCCGAACGGCACGGCGCGGCGATCGACCGCACCGCGGAGTGGGCGGAGCTGCGCCGCCGCCATCTCCATGACGCCGCCGAACGCCCGGCCTCCTCGGCCCGTGGCGTGCACCACGTGGCCGTGTTCTCCAGCGACGTCGAGCGGACGATCCTCTTCTACCAGGACCTGCTCGAGTTCCCGCTCACCACGCTGTTCGAGAACCGCGACTACCGCGGCTCCACGCACTTCTTCTTCGACATCGGCAACGGCAACACCCTGGCGTTCTTCGACATGCCGGGCCTCGACCTGGGCCCGTACGCAGAGGTGCTCGGCGGCCTCCACCACCTGGCGATCTCCGTCGAGCCGACCCGGTGGGCCCACCTCAAGGCGAAGCTCGACGACGCCGGCATCGGCTACGCGCACATCGACGGCAGCTCCATCTACTTCCCCGGCCCGGATGGTGAGCGCATCGAGCTGATCTCCGACCCGCTGGGGGAGATGTACGGCTCGCCGGTCATGTAGGTGCCGTCGACCAGCGGCACGTCGTGGTCCATCGCGGCCATGTTCCGGGCCGCCGTCGACGAGGTGCCCGACAAGGTGTGGCTCGTCGCCGGCGACACGACCCTCACCTACGCCGAGGCCCTGCTCCGCCTCGAGCGGGCCGCCGGTGCGCTCCGGTCACAGGGCCTCGGGCCCGGCGATCGGGTCCTGGTGACGGCCCGGAACACCGCCTCGTACCTGCTCGCCTGGCTGGCGTTGATGGAGGTCGGCGCGACCGAGGTCCCGATCAACCCGAGCTCCAGCCCCGCCGAGCTCTCCGGCTTCGTGCACCAGGTCGACCCCCGCACCGTCGTGACCGACCCACCGCTCGCGCCCCTCGTGTCGTCGGCCGTCGGCGAGTCCGGCTCCGCGGCGACGGTGGTCGACATCGACGAGCTGTTCACCGGCGAGCCCGACGGGCGGGGCCCGGCCGCGCTCGAGCCCGACGCCATCGCGGTGATGATCCCGACGTCGGGCACGACCGGACGCTCCAAGCTGGTGATGCAGACCCACCGCGCCTACGTGATGGCCGGCGAGGGCTTCCCCTCCTGGATGCAGCTGACGGCCGACGACCGGCTCATGACCTCACTCCCCCTGTTCCACGTCAACGCGCCCGCCTACTCCGCGCTCGGGTCGGTCGCCGCCCGCGCCGGCCTCGTGCTGCTCCCCGCCTTCTCGGCGCGCGGCTTCCTCGAGGCGGCACGCACCCACGGGGCGACGGAGTTCAACGCCATCGGGGCGATGCTGGAGATCCTCATGGGGCAGCCCGAGCGACCCGACGACGCCGACAACCCACTGCGTCGGTGCTACTCGGTCCCCTCCCCGAGTCGTGAGCGGCACGAGGCCATCGAGCGGCGCTTCGGCTTCGAGATCGTGTGCGGGTACGGGCTCTCCGAATCGACCTACGGCCTGATCTGGCCACCGGACCAGCGCCCGTTCGGCACCCTGGGGGTCGCCCGGCAGCACCCCCGGCTCGGACACGTGAACGACGCCCGGGTGCATGACCCGAACGACCACGGCGTCGGCGAGCTCGAGCTGCGGAACCCGGCGATCATGCGCGGCTACTACGAGATGCCCGAGGAGACCGCGGCCGTCCTCGTCGACGGCTGGCTGCGCACCGGCGACCTGGTGACCGACGACGGCCACGGCACGTTCACGTTCGTCGGGCGCCAGAAGGAGGTGATCCGACGCCGGGGCGAGAACCTCTCGCCGACCGAGGTCGAGGCCGCGCTCGACTCGCACCCCGACGTCGCCGAGGCCGCGGTGATCGGGGTGGCGTCCCCGCTCTCCGACGAGGACGTCAAGGCCTTCGTGGTACCCACGTCCGGGCGCGACCTCGACCTGCGCGCGCTCCACGAGCACGCGGGCCGGCAGCTCGCACGCTTCAAGGTCCCCCGTTACTACGAGGTGGTCGCCGAGCTGCCGCACACGCCCACGGGACGGCTGGCGAAGCACCGGCTCCCCACCGACCGAACGCCGGGCGAGGTCGACTTCGAGGCCTCCTGACCGCCTGGATGGACCGGGTGGCGCAACTCAGCGCTCCACCACCGCGAAGGGCGACGCGCACACCCCGGCCCGTTCGCGCACCGATCTCACGGGGCTGAGGGAGTCGTGGCGGTAGCGGATGCGGCACTGCGTGTCGCGCACGACCGGCCCCCAGGCCGCGGTCAGCTCCGGGCTCGCCGACGTGGCGCGGTTGGGGTGGTTGGGGGCGAAGAGGTTGACCGTGACGAAGGCGGTCACGAGTTGGGCGACGACCACCCCGTAGAGCAGGCGGGGCCGGCTCCCGAGGGCCAGGCCCAGCAGCAGCGCCACGAACACCACCGTCGGGAGGAGGTGCCCCATCTTCCACGGGAAGCGCAGGAACAGGAGCTGCGAGAACAGCAGCCCGAGGAACGCGAACCGGACCAGCCACTCCTGCCGCCACCGTGATCGCAGGGCGAAGACGGCCGGGACGGCGAACAGCATCACGATCGCCGCGAGCGGCCCGAACAGGTACAGGTCCTTCACCGCGAAGCGGCCGAGCTGCACAAGGGGTGAGGCTGTGGCGAAGTCGTTGTGCAGGAAGCGGAACGTGCGATCCGCCGACAGGTACGCCGGGACGAAGAGGGCGGCCCCGAGCACGGCGGCGGTGCCACCCGCGATCGCGGCGTCGCGCCGCGCGTCACGTCCCTCCCACAGCGCGGCGAGCACGGCGGCGGCCACGAGCACCACGGTGGTGGACCGGCTCCCGATGGCCAGGGCGAACAGCACCCCGGCCAACCAGGCATGGCGTGACCGCAACGCCAGCACCCCCACCAGCATCAGCGCGAGCGCCCACACGAAGTCCTCGATCGACGTCGCGGCGATGAGGAACCACGGGTTGGCGACCACGACGAGGGTGGTGGGCAGCGGATGCGCGATCCCCCCGTCCTTGGCCAGCTTCCAGAACGCCGCGGCGCAGACCACGGCCATCAGCAGCGAGCCCAGGTCGGCGAGCGGGATGCCACCCATGGCGTCGAGCACGCCGACCGCCGCCTCGTACACGGGCGTGCCCGGTGCCCGTGACGGGGTGTAGCTCAGGTGCTGGACGATCCCCCGTCCCGTGCGGACGACGCTGCTCGCGTCGAGGTCGGTGCCCGGGCCCGTGAACAGCAGCGGCACGAGCGCGGCGACGACCAGCACGGCACCGAGTACGCCGAGGCGGACCTGCCGGTCGGAGGGAGCCGTGCCGCCGTCGGTCGGGAGCCGGGTCGTCGTGGTCACCACTGGCCCCCGACCGGGGTCGAGGGCCCTGCCGCGCTCACGCGCGCCCACGCCCCGATGCGCTGGCGATCGACCTGGCAGGCGCGCGACGAGCAGGACCGAGAAGGACTGGCCGGATGATCAGCCGAAGCTAGCCCAAACCCGCAGAGGGTCCGGAGGTGCCCTCGGTGTCACGCACCAGGAGATCGGCGCCGGCAAGGAGCACCCCGTCGTGGCCCAGCCCACCTTCACCGGCTGAGCACCTCCCGGCCGGGGGCGGTCAGAGGACCTTCGACAGGAAGCCCTTGGTCCGCTCGTGCTGCGGGTTGGTGATCACGTCGCGGGGGGTGCCCGCCTCGACCACGACCCCTTCGTCCATGAACACCAGGGCGTCGCCGACCTCCCGGGCGAAGCCCATCTCGTGGGTCACCACGATCATGGTCATGCCCTCGGCGGCGAGGTCGCGCATCACGTCGAGCACCTCACCGACAAGCTCCGGGTCGAGCGCCGAGGTGGGCTCGTCGAACAGCATGAGCTTGGGCTCCATGGCGAGGGCCCGGGCGATGGCCACGCGCTGCTGCTGGCCCCCGGAGAGTTGGGCCGGGTAGCAGTCGGCCTTGTCGTGCAGGCCCACCCGGTCGAGGAGCCGGGCGGCGCGCTCGTGCACCACGCCCTTCGCCTCCTTCTTCACCCGAATCGGAGCCGCCATGACGTTGCCCAGCGCGGTCATGTGCGGGAACAGGTTGAAGTGCTGGAAGACCATGCCGATCTCCTGGCGCTTCTGGCACACCTCCCGGTCGCGCAGCTCGTAGAGCTTGTCGCCCTGCTGGCGGTAGCCGACCAGCTCGCCGTCGACCGAGAGCCGGCCCGCGCTGATCTTCTCGAGGTGGTTGATGCAGCGCAGGAAGGTCGACTTGCCGGAGCCCGAGGGCCCGATCAGGCAGAACACGTCGCGGGGCGCCACCTCGAGGTCGATGCCCTTGAGCACCTCGAGCCGCCCGAAGTGCTTGTGCACGCCCTGGGCCTGGACCATGGGTGGGGTGGAGCCCGAGGGCCCGGCGGCGCTCACAGCCGTGCGGCTCCACCCGCGTTGCGCAGCCCGAACATCCGCAGCTTCTGGAGCGGCGTGAGCGGCAGCTCGCGCAGCGCACCGCGCGCGTAGTGGCGCTCGAGGTAGTACTGGCCGATCGTGAGGATCGAGGTCATGAAGAGGTACCAGATGCTGGCCGTCAGGAGCAGGGGGATGATCTGGTAGGTGCGCGAGTAGACGTTCGTGGCGGCCCCCAGCAGCTCGTTGTAGGCCACGAACACCGCCAGCGAGGTGGTCTTGAGCATCGAGATGGTCTCGTTGCCGGTCGGCGGGATGATCACCCGCATCGCCTGGGGCAGCACGATGCGGCGCATGGCCTGCAGCCGGGTCATGCCCAGGGCCGAGGCCGCCTCCACCTGACCTTCGTCGACCGACAGGATGCCGGCGCGGGCGATCTCGGCCATGTACGCGGCCTCGTTCAGCCCGAGCCCCAGGCACACCGCGATGAGCTGGGTGATCAGGTCCTTGGGGTCGGTCCGGAACCAGCTCGGGCCGAAGGGGATGCCGAGCGACACCGACCGCAGCACGCTGGGCAGGTTGAACCAGAAGATGAGCTGGACGAGCACCGGCGTGCCCCGGAAGAACCAGATGTAGACCCACGCCACGCCCGACACGATCGGGTTCTTCGAGAGCCGCATCACCGCCAGGCCGATGCCCAGCACCGCGCCCATCACCATGGCGATGATGGTCAGCTTGATGGTGTTGCCGACGCCCGTGACGATCTGGCTGTTGAAGAGGTAGTGGCCGACGACGCCCCACTGGAGGGCCGAGTCGGTGACCACCCAGTGCACGAACTGGGCGACCAGGACCAGGATGATGGCCGCGGCCACCCACCGTCCGGGGTGCCGGACGGGGATGGCCTTGATGGCTTCGGCCTCCCCGCGCTCGGCGGGCAGGGGGTCGGCCACGATCCGCTAGCTCGACGCCGGCTTGATGGCGAAGTTCGAGATCGCGCCGGCCTGGAGGCCCCACTTCTGCAGGATCTGCTGGTAGGTACCGTTGGCCTTGATCGCCTTCAGCGCGCCGAGCACCGACGACGACAGCCCGGCGTAGGCGGTGGTGTTCGGCAGCACGATCCCGTAGGGGGCGTTGCCGTAGGAGTCACCGATCACCTCGAGCTTGCCGGCCGACTGCTTGGCCGCGTAGGCCGCCACCGGCGAGTCGGACATGCCCACGTCGGCCCGTCCGCTGGTCAGCGCCAGGTTGGCGCCGTTCTGGTCGGGGAAGCCGAGCACCTTGACGGCAGCTTTGCCCGAGCTCTTGCACTTGGTCGACTGGGCCTCGGCGTCGGTCTGCTGGGTGGTGCCGGTCTCGACGGCCACGCTCTTGCCGCACAGGGCGGCGAGCGTGGTGAGGTCCTGGTTCTTGCCGGTCTCCACCGTGAACGAGGTTCCGGCCGTGAGGTAGGTGACCATGCACACCTGCTTCACCCGCTCCGGCTTCACCGAGAACGAGGACATGGAGACGTCGTAGCGGGTGCCGATGCCCGAGATGATGCTGGAGAAATTCACGTTCTGCCACTTCCAGGTGAGGCCGAGCTGCTTGGCGATGGCGTTGCCCAGGTCGATGTCGGCGCCCTCGATGGTGCTGCCGTTGGTGCCGATGAACTCCATCGGCGCGTAGGAGGCGTCGGTGGCCGCGTTCATGGTGCCCGACGACTTGATGTCGGCCGGGATCTTCGCCGCAGCGTTGCAGTTGGCGATGGCGCCGGCGCTTGCGGAGCCGCCGGCCACCGTGGTGGCCGAGCCGGCGACCGTGGTGGCCGTCGACGTCGACTTGGAACTGCTGCATGCCGTGAGGGCGACGAGCGCACAGACGGCCACGGTGGCCAACGCCAACCGGGTGATGGGGTGCGCGGTTGCACGCCGACCTGAATGCTGCTCGCTCATTGGTGCTCTCCTGGCGAAGGGTGACGATCGGATCGATCGTCCGGCGACCCTATTACAGCCGATCCACGCGTCTGCGCCTGCTGTGTGACGATCGTGTCAACGCTGCGGGCCCGTGCGAGTCCGCGGACCGCCGGCTACGGGGTGCGACCGATGAAGGCCAGCATCCTGGTCTGGGCGTCGGCGTCGTCGGGGACCTGGACGCGTGGCCCGTAGTGGCCGCTCTGGCGCATCGCCTCTTCCATCGGAAGCATCCCTTCGAGCATCGCGGCGCACTTGTCCGGGTCCAGCGTCTCGTCCTGGCCGGTGGCGCGGGCGAGGTCCCAGCGATGCATGAACACGTCGTTGGTGTAGATCATGTCGATCGCCTGCCCGAGCTGCATCCGGCCGATGTGCGGGAGATCGTGCTCCACGTCGGCGACGTCCGCGTCGTCGAGCAGTTCCTGAACGGCCTCGGCCTGGGTGCGCCAGGCCCCGACCGGGTCGTCGTCGACCGACGGACCCGCCGGCAACGTGATCCCCGACGCTCCCTGGAGGAAGGCCGGGAACCACTCGACGAGGTGGCGGACGACGTCGCGGGCCAGCCAGCCCTCCGGTGGCGCCGGCCGGTCCCACGCCTCGGGCGCGACGCCCTCGACGGTGACGGTGAACGCGCCGGCGACGCGCCGATGCTCGTCGGCCGGGCTGGTCATCGGAGCTCGGCGACGAGGGCGTCGAGCTTGGCGTAGCCCTGGTCGACGCCGGTCTCCATGCCGCTCGCCAGCCACTGGTCGCGGCTCTCGAAGCTGTCCACGAGCGACTGCGCGTGGAGTCGGGTGCGGCCGTCGCCGAGGTCCTCGAACCGCAGCGTCTCCAGGGCGACGCCTTCCGGCTGACCGTCGAACGTGAAGGTCTGCACGATGCGGTCCACACCGACCTCGTGGAAGCACCCGTGGAAGCCGTACTCCTCACTCCCACGCCGGGCGCGGTAGCGCCAGCGGCCGCCCGTGGTGGCGTCCCAGTCGAGAATCTCGGTCTCCATCCCGTTCGGACCCACCCATCGGGCGAACAGCTCGGGATCGGTGTGGGCCCGCATGAGCTGCGCCGGGGTGGCGTCGAAGTCACGGGTCACGCGGATGATCGGCAGGGTGGGGTCGGCCTCGATCGAGACCTGGTTGTGGCCGGTTGTGGCGGTCATGACGCGGCTCCCTGCTCGAGGTTCTGGTGGTGGGTGGGTGCTTCGTCGCCGCGCGCGTCGGCGAGGACGGCGTCGAGGCGGTCGTAGCGCTCCTGGGCCTGTCGGCGGTACCGCTCGATCCACTTCGTCATCAGGTCGAGGACGCCGGGTTCGAGATGGCAGG
>Ga0302299_10002539_pt1 | contig 11139 bp, 10 predicted proteins | sample III_Fen_N3_4_FD_198795 | JGI IMG/M metagenome (GOLD analysis project Ga0302299, IMG submission 198795) | Peat permafrost microbial communities from Stordalen Mire near Abisko, Sweden - III_Fen_N3_4 | ecosystem: Environmental > Terrestrial > Soil > Wetlands > Permafrost | place: Sweden: Abisko...
CGGCAGTCTGTTCTGCATGTCGATTGACACCCGCGAAGCCACAGTCAACGATCTAAGTACCCTCGCGCGGCTTCGCTGGGAGTGCCACACGGAGCGCCACCCTGCCGACGAACGTGACTTCGATACCTACCGACTCGGCTTCGCTCGATGGTGGTCTGCCCAGGAGGGAAGATGCCGAGCAGTCGTTGCTGTCGACGAGTCCCACGTCGTAGGCATGGGATTCCTTGCTCTGGTCAACCGCGTCCCCAGCCCTGGCTCACTAGATCGCCATCACGGCGACATTCAGTCGATGTACGTCATACCCACACACAGGAACGACGGGGTCGGATCGAAGATCCTTCGGGGACTGCTCGACCCTCGCTCGCGATGCCGGATGCGAGCGGATCGAGGTTCATTCGGGAAGGCGTGCGGTCACCTTCTACGAACGATCGGGGTTTGAGCACTTCCACCGACTCCTGAATCAGAACCTCGACGAGTGACCTGACGCGGCCGGGCCTACGTTATCCAGCGGGTCGAGCCGGTGGGGTGATGACGCCGGACTGGATGAGCGCTCGCAGGTCTTCACGCACTGCCCAGTGTTCAACGACGCGGCCGCCCTCAAGCCGGAACCGGTGAGCATGCCGGAAGTCGACCCGTGCGCCGGTGGCCGGGGCTGGTCCATCTAGGCCGGACTGCCTACCTGTCATGCGGATCCAGGCGATGACCTGGTCGTCTTCTGCTACGAGTGCTTCGACTTCGATTGTCAGGTCGGGTATGCCCCGGCGCAGCCACTCGAAGGTCCCTTGAACCTCGTTCGGTCCGAAGGGGACTCCTTCGGGAGCCCAGGTCGATGTGTCGAATGGAGCCTGAGCATGGTTGCGCCCGGATTCGGCGTGGACGCTTGGCAGCAATGAGTAGTCGCCCGACTGGAGCGCCGAGAAGTGGGCCAGGACGGCTGCCTTGTTCAGCGACAGGACATCGTTCGTCATGTCCCCTCCTTGTCAGAGGTCGTCCGTGCGGACCTGGGCGCACCATCTCAGAAGGCGACCGCCGAGCGCCACGGATGGCGCCCGCGAATGTCGTTATCGATCGGGGCCAGGTTGGCTCGACCCGTAACAGGGCGCTGACGTGGGCCGTGTCAAGGCCCGAGACACCCGAGCGGGACGACGTAGACGCCGTCCTGGCGCCGGTAGGAGTACTGGCCTCCGGTGACGACGAGGAGGACTTGGGGCGGCTTGGCGACGCGGTCTTCGGCGAGTTTGAGGAGGGATCCTGCGGCGGCGTCGATGCTGTGCCCGCCTCCGAGCTTGACCTCGATTCCAATCCAGTTGCCGCGGCGGTCTTCGGCGATGAGGTCGACCTCGAAGCGGCCGCCGGCCTCGCGGTAGTGGTAGATCTCGGCGTCGTCGTTGTGGGCGTAGACGCGGACGTCGCGGGTGGCCAGGGATTCGAAGAGGAAGCCGAAGGTCTCCAGGTCCTCGAGCAGTCGCTGGGGTGTGCATCGCATCAGGGCTGCGGCCAGTGACGGATCGACGAGATGGCGCTTGGGGGTCTCGACGAGCTGTGAGCGGGAGCGGAGCTTCGGGCTCCAGGCGTCGACATCGTCGACGACCATGAGGCGCCGCGCGGCGTCCAGGTAGGGCTCCGCGGCCCAACGGGACAGCCCGCGTTCGTCGGGCGCTTGTCCCGACCGTGAGGCGGGGAGCGGAGTCGGGTCGGCGTCGCCGTTGGCCCGCTCCACGATGGTTGCCACCTTGGCGGGGTGAGCGGTGAGCTGGGCGTAGGCGTGAAGGAATCGGCGGATCCGTCGAGGGTCGCGTCGGGTGCCTGAGACGGTGAGGACGTCGACTTCGATGAGGGTGTCCAGGTAGGACTGCAGGTAGGTGGTGGCCTCGTCGGGTCCACGTCCGATGAGCAGCGGCCATCCACCGGTGACGACGTGGTCGGCGTAGCGGGGGACGGAGATCTCGCTCACCGCGCTCGGCACCTCCTCGCCGGCGAGCAACTGCGCGAGGGAGATCTCGCGGGTGGAGTGCCCGAGCTCGGCCAGGGTGAGCGGGCGCATGCGCAGGCGCGCGAACCGGCCGGCCCCGGAGTGGCGTGGAACGTCGTCGGCCGGGGTGGCGGAGCCGGTCAGGATGAACTGTCCCGGGTCCCTGCGGTCATCGACGCCGCGGCGCACCGCGTCCCAGACGGCCGGGACACGCTGCCACTCGTCGATGAGGCGGGGCGTCGGGCCGTCGAGGAGCAGCCCGGGGTTGACCGCCAGCAGCTGATCGCCGTCGGAGACCTGGTCGAGGAGGATCTCGCTGGCGGCCCGCTGGCGGGCGGTCTGGGTCTTCCCGCAGCCTTTGACACCTTCGATCAGCACCGCGCCGAGGGCGTCGAGCGCCAGATCGAGCTGGGCGTCAGCAATCCGCGACAGGTACTCGGCCACCGGGTGCCACACCTCCTCCGAGCAGTCGAACTGACCCGTCCACGGATAGAGCCTACTCAATCTGAGATCGACAGACTACTGTTTCTGACACAACTAGCCTACTAAACCTGCATGTGACAGGTGGAGTGCCAGCTGCATGCGGGCCCGTAGTCGTGGGGCATCTCGCGACAGGTGGCTGTCAGCCGGTGATGCGGCGGGCGTTGAGGGCGATGACCTTGCCCTGGGCGAAGCCGGACAGCGCAGCGGCGATCTGCTGGTCGCGACCTTCGACGGCGTGCTGATACCGCAGAGCCATGGCCGGGGTGGAGTGCCCGATCCGGGCCATCAGGTCGGCGAGAGTGGCGCCCGTGGCGGCCGCGAGGGTGGCCCCGGTGTGGCGAAGGTCGTGGAAGTGCAGGTCCGGGCGCCCGGCGGCGTCACGCGCCGGCCAGAAGGCGTTGTGGAGGGTGTAGAGCGGGATGTAGCCGCCGTAGCCGGCGTCGTAGCGGCTGAACACCGGTGAGTCGCCGGGGGCCAGCACGTGGTGGTCGAGGTGCCAGCGCAGCTCGTCGAGCAGGTGCGGCGGGATGGCCACGGTGCGCTTGCCGGCAGCGGATTTCGGATCCCCCACGACGAACTCCCCGGGCAGGCGCACCACGGCGCGGCGCACGGACACGGTGCCGGCGTCGACGTCGAGGTCGGTGCGGGTGAGTCCCGCGAGCTCACCGAAGCGCAGCCCGCACCATGCCGCGAGCAGGACCATCGGGCGCAGTCGTTCGGGCATCGCGGTGACGATGGCTTCGAGTTCGGGCAGGGTCGCGATGGTGACCTCGCGCACCGCGCGGGTGTTGCCGGCGCCGCGGATCCGGCACGGGTTCGTGCTGATCAGGTCGTCAGCGACCGCGGCGTTGCAGATCGTGCGGAGCAGGCTGTAGGCGTGCGCCCGCCGCGTCGGATGTGCCGGGTCCAAGGTCGCGTACCAGGCGCGCACCGACGCCGGGCTCAACCGGTGCAGTTCGACCGCACCCAAGGTGGGGACGATCTTGGCGTCGAACACGCGCCGGTACTCCAGCCGGGTCCTCGGCTTGAGCATCCGGGTGCGGAGGAACTCCTCGCCATACTCGGCCACAGTGAACCGCTCCGGCTCGACCGGGAGTTCGCCGGTCGCGTGCGCCTGCAGCCACGATGTCGCGTCGAACTTCGTGTCGAAGGTCCGCGGCGCGCAGACCATGCGTCCCTCGTCGTTGCGGTAGCGGGCCTGCCACCGTCCCGAGGCCAGCTGACGGGGTGCTCCGGCCCCGTTCGGACGGCGTCCGCTACGACCCGGTGAACGTCCCATGACCACCCCTGACCCGTGCCACTTTGCGCCAAGACGACACCTAGAGGATAGCCGACGCCGAACGCGACGTCTCTAGGCCGATCGTGAAACATCAAGCGGCACAAGGACTATCGGGTACCAAAGAAGACGAGCCGACACGAGCCGAAACAGCGAAGGGCACTTTCGAATCCTGCCGGGGGCACACATCCCACCGGCCCGCGCGAAGCGCGGGCCGCACTCATGTCCCTCCCCACAAGTCCACCGGCCCGCGCCGAGCGCGCGCCGTCGTGATGTCCCTGTCGTCGCCCGAGCAGCCGGCGAGAAATGTCCGTCGCCGACGTATCAGGGAGCTGCGTCGCGGCTCTGGTTGCTGTCAGCGCGGGCTGCTCGAGCCGGGGACGAGCAGGCCGCACGGCGGACGCGTGGTCCGGGCGCCGCACCAGGTGCCCCGCAACGGTGCTCGGACCACGCCGCCGCCCTCGGCCCGCGTCCCTGCCGGAGGACCACGATGAGACCGACCGCGAGCACCATGACCGCTGTCCGCGCCGAGACCCCCACCGTCGACGTCGACCACTGGGACCACGTCACCGTCACCCAGGGGATCGACCGTCCCACGCACCGGCTCCGCGACCTCGCCGTTGCCCTCGTGGCCGCCGTCTGCGTCGCCGCGGTCGCCGCCTGGATCGGCGCCGCGGTCGTGACCTTGCCTGCCTCGGCCGATGCGACGGCGACGGCGTCGGCACCGGCGGCGCACGCGCGACTCGGGACGGTCGTCCACTCCAACCCCCACGCCCATCCGCGGCTGGGTCCCGTCGTCCACCACAGCCCGACGACCGGGTCGACCACGGGAACCGACTCGGCCCCGATCACCAAGGCCACGACGACCACCGACCACTCACGGCTCGGCACGGTGACCCACCACGGCGCCCTCCCGCGGCAGTGGAAGTCCTGACCGCGACGCGGCGCCCGGCGCCGTCGTCGGTGCCGAGTCGGTGGCGACGCCTCCGCGCACCCGACACAATCGGGCCCGGAGGACAAGTGGAGACGACCGACGACGATCTCGGCGCGCGGCTGGCAGCCGCGGGGTCCGGGGACCGCGCGTCCTGGGACCACATCGTCGACCGCTTCGCGAACCTCGTCTGGTCGGTGGCCCGCTCCTACCGGCTCTCGAGCGATGACGCCGCCGACGTCGTCCAGACCACGTGGCTCCGGCTGCTCGACAACCTCGACCGCATCGAGGACGCGCAGCGGCTCGGCAGCTGGCTGGCCACGACTGCCCGCCACGAGTCGTTGCACTCGTTGCGGCGCAGCAAGCGCGAACCGGCCGTCGACCTCGTCGAGATCATGACGTCGGTGGCCGACGGCGGCGCTGCACTCGACGCCGACCTCCTGCGGGCGGAGCGCGACGTCGCCCTGTGGGAGCTCTTCGAGCGACTGTCCGACAACTGCCGACGCCTGCTCCGCGTGATGATCGCCACCCCGGCGCCGTCGTACGCCGAGGTCTCCGAGGCGCTCGGCATGCCGATCGGCTCGATCGGTCCCACGCGCGCCCGGTGCCTGGCCAACCTGCGCACTCTCGCGGTCGATGCCGATCTCGCTCCGGACCTGGGATAGGGAGGCGACGATGTCCGACGACGACGCGCTCGAGGCGCGGCTGCGCACCCTGTCCGCCGAGCTCGACCCCACACCCGAGCTGACGATCACCAGCGCGAAGGCCGCGTGGGAGCTGCGCGACCTCGACTCCCAGCTCGCCACCCTGGTGGCCGACTCCTGGCGCGACGAGCCGGTCGCGGCCACCCGCGACAGCCTCGGGACCCTGCGGATGCTGACGTTCACGAGCGACGGCGCGAGCATCGAGGTCGACGTCGAGTGCGACCCGCTCACCGGCACGCGCCGGCTGCGCGGCTTCGTCACGGGCAGCGAGGGCGATCTCGTCGTCGAGCGCGGCGACGCCCGCGTCAACGTCCCCGTCGTGGACGGCCAGTTCGACGTCGACGGGCTCGAGGCCGGACCCGTACGGCTGTCTGTCGAGGCGTCCGACGGGACCCGGATCGTCACCACCTGGGTCTCGCTCTAGGGCGGTCGGCCGTGCCCGTGGCACGATCCGGGCATGACGGGGATCGCGGGGGACGGCGACGAACCCTGGCCCTACGCCGACCTCCGCGAGGCGGCACGCGCGGCGTACGTCCTCGCCGGCGACGACCGCCTGGCAGCCGTCGCCCTCGCCGACCGCGTCGTCGCCGCCGTCCCTCGGCAAGGTGCCTCGACCGAGCAGCGGGAGGGCGAGTCGCTGGCTCATCGGGCCGCGGCCCTGGCGCTCGTCGACGTCCCGGACCTCCCGGCTGCGGAGCGACGGGCGCGTCGTGCCGTCGCGGTCGCGACGAGAGCCGGGCTCGACGCGGTGGCGTCCGAGGCGACCATGACCCTGGCCTGGGTCCTGCTCGAACGCGGACGGGGCACGCGCGCCCTCGAGGCGCTCGACGCGCTGACGCCGCAGCCCGACGTCCTCGTGGCGGCGCGCCTGTCCGTGCAGCGCGCACTGGTCCTGCAGCGCGGGTTCGGTCGCACCGCCGAGGCGCTCGCGCTCTACGACGAGGCCCTCCCGGTGCTCGAGCAGCACGGGGACCGGCTGTGGTGTGCGCGCGCCCTGCACAACCGCGCTCACCTGCGCGCCTATGCGGGCGACATCGACCTCGCCATCGACGACGAGCGGGCCGCCGTCACGCTCTTCGAGCAGTCCGGGCAGTCCACCTCGGCGACCCTGGCCATCGCCGACCTCGGGTGGGCCGTCGGCATGTCGGGCCGCATCCCCGACGCGCTGCGACTCATGGACGAAGCAGCGGAACGTCTCGGCAGCCTCGACGCGGTGGCCGAGCTCGACCGCGCGGACGTCCTGCTCCGCGCAGGGCTCTCGTACGACGCGGTCGCGACCGCCGGAGCGGCGGCTGCCTGGCTGCGTGACCAGGGACTGTTCACCGCCGAGGCGGAGCTCATGCTCGCGCGGGCCCTGCTGCGCAGCGGCGACGTCGCTGCCGCGCTGGCCCACGCGGACGTCGCGCGTCTCGCCTTCGGTCGCCAACGACGGCACGCCTGGCGCGTCCTCGCGGAGCATGTCCGCGAGGTGGCGCGCGTGCACCACCAGCACGGCGCTCCGACAGCGGCGACGCTCCGGACGGTGCGCGAGCTCGAGCTCCAGGGCTGGCGCGTGCACGCGCTCGATCTCGCCATCACGGCCGCCGACGAGGCACGGGCCCACGGCGACCCGACCCGCGCCCGTGCGCTGCTGGCAGCGGTGCGGGCCCGGCCCGGCGAGCTCGACGACGTGCGCGCCCGCACGCACCACGCGCGTGCCCTCGAGCTGCTCCTCGACGACCGCCACCGCGAGGCGATGGTGCACGTGTCGCGATCCTGGGCTCTGACCGAGCGTCTGCGCGACCTCGTCGGCGCGACCGAGCTGCAGGCGACGGCGTCGGGGCGCGCCGCGGATGTCGTGGCGCTGGGCCTGGAGTCTGCGCTGGCCTCCGGCTCTGCGACGCGGTTCCTGACCTGGTCCGAGCGAGGCCGCGCGGCGACCCTGCGCTTCCCCCCGGCGATGCCGCCCGAGGACGCCGAGCTCGCCGCCTCCCTGGCGAGGATGCGGTTCGCGGCCCACTCCGACGACCAGGAACGGCTCGCCGGCACACCCGAGCCGGCGCTCGCGGCCGAGCGCCGCAAGATCGAGCGCGACGTCGTACGCCTCACGCGGCGCGCCACCGCGAGCCGGGCACCCGCACCCCCCGCCACCGCGACCGCAGTCCGTGAGCGGTTGGGGGGACGGTGCCTCGTCCAGTACACGGCGCTGCGCGGCGACCTGGTCGCCGTGGTCGTCGACGAGCGCCGCACGCGCGTCGTACCCCTCGGGCCGATCGGCCCCGTCGACGCCGCGGTGACCCGCCTCGAGCTCCTGCTGCGCCGGACGGTGTCCGGCTTCGCCTCGCCCGCACACGCGAGCGGTCCGGTGCCGGCGGCCGAGCGGGCCGCGACGTTGGTGCTCGACCCGCTCCGGGACCTCGTGCGCGACCGGGAGCTCGTGATCTCGCCCACCGGGTCGCTGTGGCGACTCCCCTGGGCGTGGCTGCCGGCCCTGCGCGGACGACCGACTGTGCTGACCCCGTCCGCCACGGTGTGGTGCCGCGGCACCGATCGCGTCGCCCCCCGTGAGCCCACGGTCCTCGCGGTCGCCGGACCGCACCTCGCCTGGGCCGACGCGGAGGTCGACGACGTCGCCCGGGCGCATGCCCGCGTGGAGGTTCTTCGCGCCGACGACGCCAGCACCGCGGCGGTGACGGAACGCCTGGTGGACGCCGACATCGCGCACCTCGCGGTGCACGGGTCGCTGCGCGTCGACAACCCGCTCTTCAGCTCGCTCGCGCTCGCCGACGGACCGCTCACCGCCTACGAGCTCGAGCGACTGCCGCGCGCGCCGCGCGTGGTGGTCCTCCCTGCGTGCCACTCGGGCGAGGCGCGCGGCCCCGTGGCCGACGAGCTGCTCGGGCTGGCCTGGACCCTGCTCGGCTGCGGAGCCGCCACCGTCGTCGCGACGCTCGGCGCGGTTCCGGACGAGGCGACGGTGCCCGTGATGCGCGAGCTGCACGCGCGGCTCGCGAACGGCGCGTCCGTGGCCCACTCCCTGGCCGCCGCGCAGGCCGTGTTCCTCGACGACGAGGACCCGCTGGTGTCCGCGACGGCTGCGTCGTTCCTCTGCCTCGGGAGCTGACCTGCGCGGCCGGGCTCACGGGAGCCGCGGCTGCCGCGGGTCCTCCGGGGGCCAGTAGAGGAGGCCGACGGCTCGCGCACTGGGCAGACGCACGAGCTCGGCCGCCAGCTGGAGCCACGCCTCGTCGGCCGTGAGCGGCCCGGTCGGGGCATGCCCGAGCTCGGCGTCCTCTCGGACGCGACGGGCGATCTCCGCCGCGACGAGCGGCGCGGCGAACGACGTGCCGCTCCACCGGGCGAACGGGTGCGGACCGGCGAACACGGTGCCTGTGGGGTACGTGCCCTCGACGTAGGTGCTGAGCAGGTCGCTCCCGACCGTGCAGACGTCGACCCACGGGCCGAAGTTGCTCCACTCGCTCGGGGCGACGACGCCACCGAGGTCGTCGACGGCCGCGACGGCGACGACGTGCTTGCACGCCGCAGGCCACCACGGCCGGTCGATGCCGTCGTTGCCGGCCGCGGCCACGACCACCGTCGTGCGGGGCAGCTGGTCGAGCACCGCCTGGGTCACGACGGGCGGGTTGTCGTCGAAGGTGTAGCCGCCCAGCGACAGGTTGACGACCGGCACCGCCATCGGACGCGAGCCGACGGCGAGCAGCGCGCGGGCCACCCAGACGTCGTCGCCGATCCCGTCGGGATCCAGGACCGCGTAGGGGCTGATCACGAGGTCGGGCGCGACCCGTCGAACGAGCCCGGCGATGAACGTGCCGTGTCCCGCCTCGGCTCCCAGGGTCGGGGCCGCGACCGGGTAGAGCCGGTCCTCATCGTCGTGGAACACCGGGTTGCCGAGGTCGCGCCGGATCGCGGCGTCGAGCTGCGGGTGCCAGCTCGACAGCAGCTTGTGGTTCGGCACACCGGTGTCGAGGACGGCGATGTCGGGGACCGACCGGTCCGGCGCCGGGTCCAGCGGCGGATGTGCGGCGGTTGCCGACGGGGGACCGGCCGGGCCGCCGCGCGGGTGCGGCTCGCCGACGAGGACGTGGTTCAGCGACACGGTGATCGGCGGGTCGTCGCCGTCGGGCTCGGCGTCGGCGGGGTCCCGCTCCGCACGAGTGAGGGCGATGCCCTGCAGGCGGGTGGCCACCTCCACCAGCGACTCGGCGCTCTCCCCGCGTACGATCCGCCAGAGCTGCAGACCCACGCGGGACAGCCACTCGCCCTGCTCGCCGTCCGCGTCGGCGATCGACGAGAGCTCCTCGCCGAGCAGCCGCACCGCACGGTCGGAGAGCACGAGCTGACCGGGGCGGTACAGCGCCCGCGCCCCGCGGACGACCTCGCCGCGTTCGACCGCCGCGTCCAACGCCCGTCGGAAGGCGTCCCCGGGCTCCGCGCCGTCCTGCTCCGTCATGAGATCCCCCTGGGGTCGACTGCCTCACGGGCACCTTCTCAGCGGGCCTGAACTGCCACAACCGGTTCGGGGACATCGACGTCGCGCGTTCACCCGCGCCGGGCGTCGTAGGCTCGACGGGCCATGCAGGAGATCCGGACCTTCCACCCGCGCCGCGGACGGATGAGCGGCGCGCAGGTGGACGCGGTCTCCCGTCTGCTGCCGCGCTACGGCGTCCCGGAGGGGCGGATCGACACCGCCGCACTGTTCGGCGGCCGACCGGTGGCGCTCGAGATCGGGTTCGGGCTCGGGCATGCCACGGTCGAGATGGCGCTCGACGACGACACCATGGGCATCCTCGCGGTCGACGTGCACACCCCGGGCGTCGGTCGGCTCCTGCTGGCCATCGAGGGGCACGACCTCGACAACGTTCGCGTCGTGCACGACGACGCCGTCGAGCTGATGCGCGACCGGCTGGTCGACGGCTCGCTCGCGGCCATCCGGGTCTTCTTCCCCGACCCGTGGCCCAAGGCCCGTCATCACAAGCGGCGCATCGTCCGACCAGATCTCGTGTCGCTCATGGCCGCGCGGCTCGAGCCGGGCGGGGTGCTGCACTGCGCCACCGACTGGTCGCCGTACGCCGAGCAGATGCTCGAGGTGCTGCGGGCCGAGCCCTCGCTCGCGAACCGCTACGACGACTACGCGCCGCGGCTCGAACGGCCGATGACGAAGTTCGAGCGGCAGGGCCTCGACCTGGGGCACGAGGTCGCCGACCTCGTGTTCGTGCGTCGCTCGGCGTGATGCCGGGCGACGTGAGCGGTCAGCCGCCCCACGGACCCCAGCCGGCGGCGACCCAGACGTTGTGGGCGACCGTGTCCTGCTGCGCGCAGGTCGCCTTCTCGGGGGCGCTCGCGAAGGCGAGACCACCGTTGGCCCGCCACAGCCCGAGCGTCATCTGCCACTTGCCGCGCCACAGCCCGTTGTAGGACCGCACGGTGCAGTGGCCCTTGGACTCGCGGTAGACGATGGCACGACCGTGCGCCGAGCTCAGCCAGGTCGCGTACGGGAGCGCTGCGCGGGCCGCGCTCGAGACGCGCATGGTGCGCGAGAGGGTCGGGTCGACCGTCCCGGCGGGCGCGATCGTGGTCCCGCGGACAGATGCTGCGTTCGCGGTTGCCGCGTTCGCGGTCACCGGGGCGATGAGGGACAGACCGAGTGCGGTCGTGAGTGCTGCGACGCCGACGAGCGCGCGCAGGGGCATGACAGACGCCATGACGTGGTTCCTCCGCCGCCTGCGAGGTGAGCTGTCGGGTTGGGCCGGAGGTCGGCCTGCCGCTCGCGCGA
>Ga0302299_10002540_pt1 | contig 11136 bp, 6 predicted proteins | sample III_Fen_N3_4_FD_198795 | JGI IMG/M metagenome (GOLD analysis project Ga0302299, IMG submission 198795) | Peat permafrost microbial communities from Stordalen Mire near Abisko, Sweden - III_Fen_N3_4 | ecosystem: Environmental > Terrestrial > Soil > Wetlands > Permafrost | place: Sweden: Abisko...
CAGCAGACGCCGGGGGCGCCGCCGCCGACGGTGATCGGGCGCTACGCACAGGCGCTCCACGCCTCGATCCCGGGCGACGGCGTGGGGCGCGCGTCGATCGGCGACACCGAGTGGGTCTATGGCCAGGATCTGATCTACGGCAGTACGATGGTCGGCAAGCTCCGGATGGGTGTATCGACCGCCGACCTGGATCACGCGCTCCAGACCTCGCTCGCCGCCAGCGAGGACCTCGCCCACGCGGCGCGCAACCGCGCGCTGCTCGCGTCCTTCGTCGTGCTGGCGATCGGGATCTCGCTCGCCGCGTTCCACGGTGCCCGGCTCGCTCGCCCGATCAAGCAGCTCACCGCGCAGGCCGAGCGAATCGCGGGCGGCGACCTGGTCAGCCGCGTCTCCGAGGGCCGGCGCGACGAGCTCGGCGTGCTCGCGCACACGTTCAACGTGATGTCCGACCAGATCCGCCGGCTCCTCGTCGAGCAGACCGCGAAGGCCGCGCTCGAGAAGGAGCTGTCGCTCGCGCGCCAGGTCCAGCACGCGATGCTACCGCCCGACACGCTCGAGCATCATGGCGCGCTCAGCGTGGTGGGCTACTGCATGCCGGCGACGAGCTGCGGCGGCGACTGGTGGAGCTATCGCAAGCTGTCCGACAGCCGGATGCTGCTCGTGATCGGCGATGCCACCGGCCACGGCATCCACTCGGCGATGATCGCGGCCACAGCGCGTGGCGCGGTCGAGGGCCTGTCGACGATCGATGAACGGCTGATCTCCCCCGAGCAGGTGCTGCGTGCGATCGACGCCGCGATCCGCCAGCTCGGCGATCACAACGTCATGATGACCGCGTTCGCCGCCGTCGTCGACGCCCCCGGTCCGGCCCGCGGCACGCTGCACTACGCGAACGCCGGCCACAACTTCCCGTATGTCATGACGCTCGGGGCGACCCGCGTGCTCGCGGAGGCGCACATCCTCGCGGCTGCCGGCAACCCGCTCGGCGATCGTCAGATCGCGGTCGAGATCCGCTGCGGCACGCGCGACCTCGAGCCGGGCGACCTGCTGGTGTGCTTCACCGATGGCCTGGTCGAGCGCGCCAACCCGGCGGGCGTCCTGTACGGCGATCGCCGGCTGCGGGCGGCTCTGGCCGGGGCGCCGCTCGCCGACGGCGCGGCGCTGGTCACGCTGCGCGATCGCATCGTGCGCGACGTCGAGCGCCACGCCAACGGCGCGATCGCCGAGGACGACATCACCCTCGTGCTGTGCCAGTTCGATCCGTCACTCGCGGTCGCGGTCGAGCCCGGCGCGCGGCGGGGAGCGGCGTGAGGCGCCTCGCAGCGCTCGCGGTGTACGCCGTCGCCCTGAGCAGCCGGCTCGCGCGCGCAGGCGGCCCGCACCTCGACGTGGCCGACCTCCCGCCGCTGCCCCCCGCCGCGGAGCCCGCCTCCAGCGCGGCGACCGTGCTCGCGGCGACGAACGCCGAGACTGACGTCGTGGTGGCGGCGGCCAAGCGCGAGCAGAGCCTGGGCAACGTGGCTTCCGCCGTGACCGTGGTGACCGGCGATCAACTCCGCCGGTTCGGCTATCGCACCGTCGGAGAAGCGCTGGCCGCGGTCGCCGGGGTCTACCTGGTCGACAACCGACTATCGTACTCGATCGGGATCCGCGGGCTGCAGATCCCGGGTGACTTCAACACCCGCTTGCTCGTGCTGGTCGACGGCGCGACGGTCAACGAGGCGTGGGGTGCGTTCGCCGGGGTCGGCTACGACGCCGTCGTCGCGGTCGACGACATCGCGCGGATCGAGGTCATCCGGGGGCCGGTATCGTCGCTGTACGGCACCAACGCGTTCTTCGGGATCATCAACATCGTCACGCGTGGTGCCGCGGAGTCACCGCGCGCGTGGGTCCGTAGCGCGATCAACAGCGTCAACGGCGTGACGACGAACGCCGGGCTCGCCGCCGGCAGCGTGCAGCGTCAGGTCCGGGTGTCCGTGCACTTCATGGACCGGTTCGGGGACACGACGCAGCTCGCCGAGCTCCCTGGCAGCGCGCTGACCGGTGACGGCTCGAGCACGATCGCCGCCTCGGTGGTCTCCGCCTACGACGGCAGCTTCGCGCAGGTCCGCGCGTACCGCTATGCGCGCCAGTCACCGTTCGCGCCGTACGATGTCAACCCCGATGGTCGTCCGTACGAGCAGCACGACACGCAGCTGCTCGTCGAGGGCGGCCACACCCGCGAGTTGTCGTCGCGCGCGACGCTCGCCGCACGGATCTACGGCAACTTCTACCGGTTCGACGACAGCGCGCCGCCCTACGCCCCTGCCCGCGCGTCGCCGCTCGACACCGCCGGGACCGCGCAGGTGGTCGGCGCCGAGCTGCGCGGGCGCTACGAGGTGATCGCACCGGGGCGGCTCGGGATCACCGCCGGCGTCGAGGCGAGCCACGACCGCACACGGAGCACGGCGCGACTCGAGGACGAACAGCACGACCTCGCGGACGACCCGCTGGTCTACGACGTGCTCGGCGCGTACGCAGAGCTCGACGCCCAGCCCACGCCGTGGCTCGGCTTGACCGCCGGGGCTCGCTACGATCGCTACTCCGATCCCGAGGTCGATCACCACCAGCTGTCACCGCGGGTGGCGCTGTTCCTGGCGTCGCCCGAGCGCTACGGCGTCAAGCTGCTCTACGCGACCGGCTTCCGCAACCCGAGCGCGTTCGAGGGCCACTTCCAGGATGGCACTGACTTCTCGAGCAACCCCCACATCCAGCCGGAGACGATCACGAGCTTCGAAGTGGCTGCGTGGGCCAGGCCGATCGCGGGGCTCGCGGTGCGGCTGTCGGGCTTTCACTGGGATGCCAGAGACGTCATCGAGCAGCGACAGGATCCCGCCGACGCCAGCAAGCTCCAGTTCCAGAACGCGGCCGCGTACAGGTCGCAGGGTATCGAGGCCGAGGTGAGCTACCGCGATCGTCGTGGCTGGTACGCGTTCGGTGGCCTCGCGGTCACCCACGTCGGCGCGTCGCGCGAGCCCGCGCCGGGCAACTACACGGACGTGCCGAACTCACCAGTGGTCACGGCGAGCACCGGGATCTCGACGCCGCGGCTGCTCGGGAGCTTCCACCTGTCGAGCGAGCTGATCGCGCTCGGCGAGCGCCTGACGCGCGCCACCGCGACCGGGCCGTCGCCGGCGTCGCCGTCCTGGCTCGGCTGGAACGCAGCGCTCTATGCGCCCGACCTCGACGGCTTCGATCTCACCGTCGGCGTGCGCAACCTGCTGGGCAAGCGCGATCTGGTGCCTGCGCCGGGTGACTACGATCGATCGATGCCGAGCGCGATCCTCGTGCCGCGGGTGCCCGGCGAGGGCAGGGAGGTCTATGTCAAGCTGGGCTATGCGTACTAGCGCGCTCGCGATCGTGCTCGCGCTGTGCAGTGGCACGGCGCTCGCGCAGCGTCGGGCGCAGGGCGACGACGACAGCATCGCGCTGGTCAACGAGGGCCGCGCGGCGCTGCGGCGTGGAGCGCTCGACGATGCAGCCCGGGCGCTCGATCTCGCGATCTCGCTCAACCCGCTCCGCGTGGACGCCTACGTGGTGCGTTCCGGCGTGTACGCCAGGCTCGGGCGCTATGTCGACGGTATCGCGGTGTTGCGGCGCGCGCGGGCCATCGCGCCGACCGACGAGGAGGTCCTCGCAGCGCTCGGCGCGCAGCTCGTGCTGTCCGGCCAGCCGGACGAGGGGATCCCGCTGCTCGAGCAAGTCGTGGCAGCTCGGCCCACGCGCTACAGCGCCCAGCTCCTGCTCGGCGGGCACTACCGCGACCACGGTCGCTGGCCGCAGGCGATCGCAGCCTTCGAGGCCTACTTCGCGAACCGCCCGTCCGCGCTCGCCGCCGAGGATGGCCAGCCGCGCTACGAGCTCGCGGATGCCTACCTGCGTGCGGACCAGCCGCAGGCAGCGCTCCGCGCGTTCCGCGACGCCGAGCAGGCCGGCCTGCCGGGGCTCCGCGCGCGGATCGGGATCGCGTGGGCGCTGGCGGCGATCGACTGCGCGATGGCGCGGCCGTTGCTACGTGCGCTCGAGCTGGCGGGCGCTCACGAACCCGAGCTCGGGCTGGTCGATGGCGAGTGCGCGCTCAGGCTCGGCGACACCGAGGTCGCGCTCGCCCGCGGGCAACGGTACCTCGCGCGCGCGGGCGACCAGTCGGCGGCCGGGCTCGCGCTGGTCGGCGGCGCCGAGGCCGTGCTCGGTCGCCGGCTCGTGGCGCGGCGCGAGCTCGAGAGGGCGCGCGCGCTTGCCCCGGCGTGGCGGCTCCCCGGGCTACGCCTCGCCGGAGTGCTTCGCGAGGACGGCGATCCCGCGGCAGCGCTCGCGCTGCTCGACGCGCTCGGGCCGCCTGCGCCGGCCGATCGCGAGCCGAGCTGGTGGGTCGAGCTCGGAGAGGCGCTCGTCGCACACGGCGAGCCGCGCGAGGCGCTCATCCGGCTCGCGCCGATCGTCGCCGAGCTACCGCACGAACCCGCGGTCCGCACCGTGGTCGGCGCCGCGCAGCTTGCCGTCGGAGATCCCGCAGCGGCCGTCGCAACGCTCGACGACCCCGCGCTGCGCGGCCAGCCGCGCCCCGTGCGGCTGCTCGCCGAGGCGCTGGCCGCGGTGGCGGTCCGCGCGCTCGCGGCCGGAGATGCGCCGGCCGCAGAGGTCGGGCTGGCGCGCGCCGCCGAGCTGGCGCCCTCGGCGGCGATCTTGCGCGACCTCGGGATCGCCTGGCTGGCGCTCGATCGACCCGCCGTCGCGGTGGTCGCGCTGGACCGCGCGCTCGAGCGCGACCCCGCGCCGATCACGATGATGCTCGCCGCGCGGGCCCGCGCGCTGAGCGGCGAGCTGGTCCCGGCGCGGGCGATCTACCAGCGCGCGCTCGCGGGCGCGCGCGAGGACGCCGTCGAGATCTCGATCGATTGGGCGGCGAGCGAGCTCTCGGGCGGTGACCCTGCGCGCGCGATCTCGGCGCTCGAGAGCACCCTGGCGCAGGCGGTGGGGACCCCGCTCGCCGCGCGTCACCGTACGGCGCTGGCGACCGCGCGTCACGCAGCCGCGCTCGCGGTGTTGCGCGCGAACCCTGCGCGCGCGGCCGAGTTGCTGCGCGCCTCCGCGGTGGCCGAGCCGGCGCTCGCCACCTGGTGCGATCTCGCGGTCGCGGCCGTAGCGTCGGGCGACTCCGCCACCGCGGTCTCCGCGCTCGCTGCGGTGGCGCCGCGGCGCTGTCCGTTCCCGACTCCTGCGGACCACGACGGGCTGGCGATCCTCGGCCCGCTGAGCGACGGCCGTAACCCGCGGCTCGCCCAGCCAGCGCTGTCGCGGTTGATCGCGCTCATCGCGGCCTCCGGCTCGGGCTCGGCGCTGCTGGGGGCGGCCGTTCGCGTCGTCGCGCTCGCGGCGGCCGACGATGCGTACCGCGGCGGCGAGCTCGGGCGAGCGCGCGAGCTGCTCGCGATCGCGAGCGCCGCGCACACCAGGGTCGGAGAGGACGAGCTCGCGTACGATCTGGCGGTGCTCGATCTCGCCGACGGCAGGCTCGACGCGGCGATCGCGCAGCTCAGGCGGCTCGCGCCCACGCCCGACGCCCTGATCGCGCTCGGCCTGGCGTTCGAGCGCCTCGGCGATCCTCGCGAGGCGGTCGCGGCCTGGCGCCGCGCGCACAAGGCTGGCGCAACGCTCGCAGCGCTCCCGGGCTGGATCGAGGCGAAGGAACGCCTGTTCGGAGACCTGCCATGACCGCCCGGTCGGCGTTCGCGGTGGCCGTGGCGCTGGTCGTCGGGCTCGCGAGACACGCGGAGGCGGCGCCGCTCACCCTCGGGCTGTTTGCGCCTTCCGCGCCGTTCCCGTCGTCCGCCGCACGGGTCGAGCTCGCCGGCAGGCTCGCCAGCGCGCTTGGCAAGGCGCTGCACGTCAGCGCGACCGCGCGGGTCTATGCGCGCGCGGTCGACTTCGCCGCCGCGGTCAAGCGCGGTGAGGTCACGCTCGCCGTGGTCGACGCCGCGTACCTCGCGAGCGTCGGTGGCGACCCGCGGGTGGTCGCGGTCGCGCTCGAGGATGACGAGCCAACCACCGCGTGGCAGCTCGTCGCGCGCCGCGGCACGAAGCTGATCGAGCTCGCCGGCAAGCGGGTGCTGGTGCCCGGCCTCGGCGGGCGCGAGGCTGACCTGGTGCTCGAGGTCCTGTTCGGCGGCGACCTGGGCGCCGGGTTCGCCCGGCTCGAGCCCGCGCCGGACACGGCGTCGGCGCTGGCCGCCCTGGGGCTCGGCAAGGCCGATGCGGTGGTGGTGCCCGCGCGCCGTGGGTTTCCGGCCGATGCCGTGGTGGTGCGCGCGCTGCCGGCGTTGCCCAACCCGGTGCTCGTGATCTACGGAGCGCTGACCACCGCCGAGCGCGCCGACGCGATCGCCGCCGCCACCGCGTTCACTGGCGACGCCACGTTCGGCGGGTTTCGCGCCGACGACGGCGGGGCGGTGCGCGACGTCGCGCGCAGGTTCGCCGCGCCCGGCAAGCGCGCTCCATTCGCCGTGCCGGCCGTGCGCGAGGCGGTGGAGGACCTGGCGCCGCCGCGCGCGTTCGCGATCGAGCGCACCCCCGCGGCGGTGTTCGCGCTCACCGGGCCGGCGCGGTAGGCTCGGGCGTGTCTCTCGCCGCCACCTACCGCGCACACCTCGACGTCCTGCAACGCGGCTACGACGCCGCCCTCGCCGCGCACGGGTTCGACGCCGTGGTGCTGTGCGGTGGTGCCGCCGCGCTGCGCAACCGGTTCGACGATCAGAGCTGGCCGGTGATGCCGACCCCCGCGTTCGCGCACTGGTGCCCGCTCGTCGAGGCCGATGCGTTCATCGTGGTGCGCCCCGGCAGCCGTGCGCGCCTGGTGCGCACCGTCGTGGACGACTTCTGGGAGCTCGCGTCAACCCCCGAGAGCGACCACTTCTGGTCGGAGCTCGAGGTCGTGGAGGTCGCACCGGGCCACGCGGCCGACGCTTTCCCGGGCGGCAACGTCGCCGTGATCACGCGCGATCCGGGCACGGCGCCGACCGGCACGGTCAACCCGCCGGCGCTGATCGCGGCGCTCGACGCGGTGCGCACCACCAAGACCGCGTACGAGGTCGCGTGCCTCGCCGAGGCCAGCCAGCGCGCGGCCCGCGGCCACAAGCACACCGACGCGCTGTTTCACGCGGGCTCGCCGTCGGAGCTCGAGCTCCATCTCGCGTACCTCGCGAGCTCCGAGCAGGACGACCTGTGGACGCCCTACAAAGGCATCGTCGCGCTCGGGCCGCACGCCGCAGTGCTGCACTACGTCGCGTACAGCCGCGCGCACATCGCCGGCGAGACCTCGTTCCTGATCGACGCCGGTGCGAGGTACCTGGGCTACGGCAGTGACATCACTCGGACCCACGTGCGCGGTGACAGCCCGGCGGCGCGGCGGTTCCGTGCGCTGCGCGACCGCATGGAGGCGCTACAGCTCGAGATCATCCGGCGGATCAAGCCGGGGCTGCCGTACGAGGATCTGCACGACGACGCTCATCACCTGCTGGCGACGGTGCTGCACGACCTCGGGATCGGTCGCGCCGAGCCCGGTGAGCTGGTCGCCCGAGGCGTCACCCGCGCGCTGTTCCCGCATGGCCTCGGCCACTCGCTCGGTGTGATGGTCCACGACGTCGGTATGCGGCTCCGGCCGCCGCGCGCCGAGAACAAGTTCTTGCGCAACACGTCGGTGATCGAGCCGGGGCAGGTGTTCACGATCGAGCCCGGCATCTACGTGATCGACGCGTTGCTGGCGCCGCTCCAAGAAGACGATCGCAAGGCGCTGGTCGACTGGGCCGCGATCGCCGAGCTGCGGCCGTTCGGCGGCATCCGGATCGAGGACAACGTGGTCGTCGAGCCCCACGGTGTGCGCAACCTGACGCGCGAGGCGTTCGCGCGGACGTAGCGCGCCCGACCGACTGGCGAACCCGCGGGGGCTGCCGTATCTTCGGGCCCGAAATGCGCGGTATCGCTATCTTGTTCGTGACGTTGGGAGTGGTCGCGTGCGAGCGCTCCCGTGAGGAATCCCCGCCGGCGAGCACGCAGGCCTTCGGCTCCGGCGCCAGCGCGGCGCGGCTGAAGATCGAGCAGGTCAAGCCACCCGACGGCATCGACGTGAAGACGCCGCCGGCCGACGGCGTGAAGACTGCGTCCGGCCTGGTCTACAAGAAGCTGAAGTCGAACGACCGAGGAACGCCGATCGGGCGCAACGACACGGTGCTCATCAGCTACACCGGCTGGCGCCAGGCCACCGGCGAGACGTTCTTCTCCACCGAGGGCCATGCGGCGATGCCGCTCAAGCTCGCGAGCGCGGCGCCCGGCTTCGCCGAGGCCCTGCCGCTGCTGCGCGCAGGCGAGCGGGCGGTGCTGTGGATGCCCGCGGCGATCGGCTACCGGACCCCACCGACCCAGGGCTCGCCCGAGCCGCGTGTCTACCTCATCGATGTCGCCAGCGTCGAGCAAGCGCCCGCCGTGCCAGAGAACGTCGCCAGGCCACCCGACACAGCCACCACGCTGCCGTCCGGCGCCAAGCTGTCTGTCGTGCAGCCCGGGACCGGGAAGGACAAGATCAGGCAATACGACACCGTCACGTACAACTACACCGCGTGGGACAGCGCGGGGCGGATGCTCGACTCGACCCTGACCCGCAAGCGCCCCGAGAGCGGTCAGCCGTCCAAGCAACCGGCGGCGCTCACCGACGTGCTGACCCAGCTGAGCCCCGGCGCACGCGCGCGGTTCTGGGTCGACGCCGAGAAGATGAAGCAGGGTGGCAAGCCGCTGCCCGGCGATCCGCACGGCCAGGTGTGTTACGAGGTCGAGGTCACGCAGGCTGTCAAGGCGGCGCACGAGCCGCCCCCGACGCCGCCCGACGTCGCCAAGCCACCCGAGGGCGTGAAGAAGACCGCAAAGGGCGTGTTCTATCGCGTGCTCAAGGCCGGCGGAAAGGACAGCCGGCACCCGGTCGCGACCGACACCGTCAAGGTGCACTACACCGGGTGGACGACCGATGGCCGGATGTTCGATTCCTCGGTGCTGCGCGGTGAGCCGTCGACCTTCAGCCTGGGCGCCGTGGTCGCCGGGTGGACCGACGGCCTGCAGGTCATGACCGTCGGCGACCACGTGCGGTTCTGGATCCCCGAGGAGCTCGCCTACAAGGGCGTGGCGGGCAAGCCAGCCGGCATGCTGGTGTTCGACATCGAGCTGCTCGAGATCATGGCGCCCACCACGCACTGAGCCATGGTGCCCGACGACGTGCTGGCGGCGTGGGGCTGGCAGACCGCCGAGCTCACCGCGGTCCCCGGCGGCCTCATCAACACGACCTGCGCGGTGCGGCTCGGCGGCGAGCCGGTCGCCGTGCTCCAGCGCCTGCATCCGATCTTCGGTGCGGCCGTCAACCTCGACATCGACGCGGTGACGACCCACCTCGCCGCTCACGGCCGGATCACGCCGCGCCTCGTGCGGACGCGCGACGGCCGCGCCTGGCACGACCGCGCCGGCCAGGTGTGGCGCGCGCTGAGCTGGGTCGACGGCACGACCGTCCATGCCATCCCGGACCCGGCGTGGGCCGCGGCCGGCGGCGCGCTGGTCGGTGAGTTCCACCGCGCGGTCGCGGATCTGACGCACGACTACGCGTTTGCGCGCGCCGGCGTGCACGACACCGCGGCCCACCTGGCGCGGCTCGCCGAGCACGTCGCAGGCGGCGGTGAGTCCGATGCGATCGAGCTCGGCCGCGAGATCCTCGACGCCGTGCGCGACCTGCCGGCGATGCCCGACGTGCCGCTACGGCACTGCCACGGCGACCTCAAGATCTCGAACCTGCTGTTCACCGGGGCGCCTGTGCGTGGCGTGTGCCTGGTCGATCTCGACACGCTCGGCCGCTCGACCATGGCGTTCGAGCTCGGAGATGCGATGCGCTCGTGGTGCAACCCGCACAAGGAGGACGCTGGCCCGGCGACGTTCGACCTCGCGGTCTTCGAGGCTGCGATCCGCGGGTTCCGCGCGGTTGCCGATGCGATCGTCTCGCCCGCAGAGAAGACGTCGATCGTGGTCGGGCTCGAGACCGTGTGCCTGGAGCTGGCGGCGCGGTTCACCATCGACGTGTTTCGCGACGAGTACTTCGGCTGGGATCCGGCGAGGTTCCCGTCGCGCCGCGCCCACAACCGTGTACGGGCGCGCGGCCAGCTGGCGCTCGGGCTCGCGGTACGGGCGGTGCGTGGCGAGGCGCTCGACATCGTGTTCGGCTAGACTTCGCGGTGATGCTGTGCGGCGGCAGCGCTGCCAGCGCTCCGCGTGAGGAGTGCGTGAAGCCCATCACGCAGCGACGCGCCCCGTTCGGACTTCGCGCCGTGTTCCGGCTTCGCGTCGGGCCGGGGATGCGCTCTAATAGCGCCATGCGACTTCGCGGTCCGGCGGCGCTGGTCACGGGCATCCTCCTCCTGACCACCACGGCTGGCGCGGTCGTACCTCGCACCGGCCGTGCCGTCGTGGCCGACACGCTGACGGCGATGCCGGCGGCGAACGTGACCAAGCCGCTACGCGCGCAGCGCGACGTCAAGTGGTCGCATCCTCCCACCGCGGCGTGGCACCGGTTCGCGGCGAGCGGGGCGTGGCAGGCCGCCTGGGATCGCGCGACCGGCGTGCCGAACCGGATCTGGGGCTCGGGCATCGCGGCGCCCGGCTCGATCGCGTCGCCTGCGATCGCAGAGGCCGTCGCGCGCACCGTGCTCGCCGACCACATCGCATTGCTCGCCCCCGGAGCCTCGCCCGCCGACTTCGTGCTGGTGTCGAACAGCTTCGATGGCGACATCCGCTCGGTCGGCTTCGTCCAGCGCCACGGTGGCCGCGTTGTCGTCGGTGGTCAGGTCAGCTTCCGGTTCAAGCGCGATCGGCTGTTCGTGATCGGCTCGGAGGCGCTACCCGACATCGCGCTGCCGGCGCAGCCCCGCGCCCGGATGTCGCGCGCCGTGCTCGGCGACCGCGTCGCGGTGACACTGCGCCGCGAGCTCGCGCTTCCGGACGCGCCGGTCACGCCGCCCGGCGATGAGGTCGTCCTGCCGCTGGTTGGCGACGACGCCGTGCTCGGGTATCGCG
>Ga0302299_10002542_pt1 | contig 11131 bp, 7 predicted proteins | sample III_Fen_N3_4_FD_198795 | JGI IMG/M metagenome (GOLD analysis project Ga0302299, IMG submission 198795) | Peat permafrost microbial communities from Stordalen Mire near Abisko, Sweden - III_Fen_N3_4 | ecosystem: Environmental > Terrestrial > Soil > Wetlands > Permafrost | place: Sweden: Abisko...
TTCCTGGTGGGCGGGTGGGTCGGTGGCGGGGTGGTGGGGGGCGGGCCGGTGAGGTGCCGTTCCGCCTCGAACAGCGGCAGCATCTGCCGCGCGATCCGCGTCGCCCCCGCACGGGTGAAGTGCACGCCGTCGCCCTCGCGGACCTGCTCCTGGCCGCCACCCGGGTTCGGCAGGTAGACGGCGTAGCTGCCGTTGGGCGCCGCGATCACCTTGTCCGGGTTGATGAAGGTGACCTTCCCGGGGCGCGCCCCGGCTTCGGTCCTCACGATGTGGTTCACCGGCGGGACGATCTTCTGCAGGTCGGCACGGTTCATCACGGGCATGCCCACCCAGAACACGGTCACGCCCGGCTGGGCGACGATGTTCATGATCTGCGCGACCCGGCGCTGGTACTCGGCCTTCCACTCCGCCCAGTGGCTGATGTACACCCAGCCGGTGGCGGTGCGGAGGTCCTGGTTGTCGTTGCCGCCGAAGATGAGCACCACCACCTCGGGGTGGTCGTGGCTCATGTCGAACTTGAGCTCGCTCGGCCAGTCGACCACGTCGGGGCGCGCCAGGCCGGTGCCGACGTGCTCGTCGGTGAGCACGGTCGCGGGCTTGCCCCCCAGCACGTCGCCCATGGCAGGCCCGAGCTGGCCGGAGAGCGAGTCACCGGCGACCAGCACGCGCAGCGGCTTCGACGACGTCGGCACGCGGAAGGAGGGCAGGGTGCTGGTGGTGGTCGTGGCGCCGGGCACGGTGTGCGGGGTGGTGGTGGGGGTGGCCACCTTGACCCCTGCCGTGGAGGTGATGTGGGTGCTGTCCTGGTGCCCGGTGGCCTCGGCGAGCCAGTGTCGGGGCAGGGTGAGGCCGAACGTCTGGCTGACGTCCTGGATGGGGTGCATGATCGCCAGCGCCGCGGTGCGGCTCCACCCGAGGTGCTGGCGCTCGGCGGTGCGGACCAGCCCGTCGGCATCGAGGAACAGCGTGAGCACCAGCGTCAGCAGCATCACCGCCAGGGCGCGGCCGGCGGGCACGCGCCGGCGCGCCACGACCTCGTGCGGGAACACGTCGGACCCGTGGGTGTACTCGGTGGTGGCGGGATCGTCGTGAGGCATGGTCAGAACTGGAAGTAGATGAAGGGGGCGATGCCGACGGGGCCGAGCACGTTGGTGAGGAGCAGCCAGCCCGACAGGGCGAAGCTCTGCTGCCACACCTTCATGCGCGAGAACATCGCCTGGAGCCCCCCGGTGACGTTGGCGGGCACGTACTGCGAGGCGATCGACCCCGCGATGACGAGCACGAGCATGGGGTTGAACGCACCGGCGAGCCCGGGGTGGAAGAGGCGGCCGAGCACCTCGAACGCGAGGTGGAACGAGTCGGCACGGAAGAAGACCCAGGCCAGGCACACCAGGTTGAAGGTGATGAGCCGGCCCACCCACGGGTGCCACCACGGGTCGGGCGGCGGTTCCGCGCCGGCGAGCCGGGTGATGCGGCGGTCGTCGAGCCAGCGCTCGGTGACGAGGCCCACCCCGTGGATCGAGCCCCACGCCACGAACGTCCACGCGGCGCCGTGCCACAGGCCGCCGAGGACCATGGTGAGCATGAGGTTGACGTAGCCGCGCTTCCTGCCGGACCGGTTCCCGCCCAGGGGGATGTAGAGGTAGTCGCGCAGCCAGCGCGACAGGGTCATGTGCCAGCGCCGCCAGAAGTCCTGCAGCGACACCGCGGTGTACGGCGAGTTGAAGTTCTGGGGGAAGCGGAAGCCGAGGAGCAGGGCGATGCCGATGGCGATGTCGGTGTACCCGCTGAAGTCGGCGTAGATCTGCACCGCGTAGCCGTAGATCCCGAGCAGCGTGTCGAAGCCCTGGTGCTGGTGCGGGAAGTTGAACACCGGGTCGACGATGGTGCGGGCCACGTAGCTCGAGATCACGACCTTCTTGAACAGGCCGGCCCCGATCAGCCAGAAGGCCAGCCCGGCGTCGACCTCGCGCTCGTTGGCCCGCTGGCGCAGCTGGGGCAGGAACTCCGAGGCCCGCACGATGGGCCCCGCGACGAGGTGCGGGAAGAACGACAGGTACACCGCGAAGTCGAGCAGCGAGACCGGTGTGACCTTCCGTCGGTAGGTGTCGATGACGTAGCTGAGCGCCTGGAAGGTGATGAACGAGATGCCCACCGGCAGCACGATCTGCCGCAACGGCGCGTGCCAGTCGATGCCGACCGGCGACAGGATGTTGGTGGCGGAGCTGACGAAGAAGTCGAAGTACTTGAAGTAGGCGAGCAGGCCGAGGTTGGCGCCGACCGCGGCGAACAGCAGGGCCTTGCGTGGGCCCTCACCCTCGGTGCGGTGGATCAGCTTGGCGAAGAGCTGGTTGGCCAACGTGGAGCCGGCCAGCAGGAACGCGAAGCGCCAGTCCCAGCTGCCGTAGAAGACGTAGCTGGCCCCCAGGATGAAGACCCGCCAGCCCACGCGCCGGTGCATGAGCAACCAGCTCGCCGGCATGACGACGGCGAAGAAGATGGCGAATCGGACGGTGGGGAAGAGCACAGGCGCTCGGCGAGGGTGAAGGGGGCAGCCCGGTCGGGCGCATCCGGGCATTCTCGCGCAGCCACCCGGCGCTCCCAGGCCGGTCCCAGGTTCGCACCCACCTGCCCGGATGGGGTGGACCGGGCTCCGACCTGCACCGCAGCCCGGGTCCGGGCCCCGACGGCGGGCCGCGCCCGGCCGGGGCGACGTTCGACTCTCGGCTGCGGGGTGCCGGACCGTTGCCGGGGTTGTTACTATCTGCGTAGGGGAAATTCCGTCCCCGGCCGACTCGCAACCCCACGCAAGGACGCAGCATGGCTGTCACCGACCTCGACCTCGGGCGCTACAAGCTCGGGTGGTCCGACAAAGAGGACTACGTCTTCAAGCCGAAGCGCGGTCTCACCGACGACATCATCCGCGAGATGTCGTGGATGAAGGGCGAGCCCGACTGGATGCTCGACTACCGCATGCAGTCCAAGCGGCACTTCGACCGGCGCCCGATGCCCAACTGGGGCGGCGACATGTCGGAGATCTACTTCGACGACATCTACTACTACATCAAGCCCACCAACAAGCAGGTCGACGCCTGGGACGAGCTGCCCGACTCGGTCAAGAACACCTACGAGAAGCTGGGCATCCCCGAGGCCGAGCGCAAGTACCTCGCCGGCGTCACCGCCCAGTACGAGTCCGAGGTCGTCTACCACCGCAACCGCGAGGACCTCGAGAAGCAGGGCGTCATCTTCACCGACATGGACACCGCCCTGCGCGAGTACCCCGACCTGGTGAAGCAGTACTTCGGCACCATCATCCCGAAGAACGACAACAAGTTCGCCGCGCTCAACTCGGCCGTGTGGTCGGGCGGGTCGTTCATCTACGTGCCGCCGGGCGTCGAGGTCTCGATGCCCCTGCAGGCCTACTTCCGGATCAACGCCGAGAACATGGGCCAGTTCGAGCGCACCCTGATCATCGCCGACGAGGGCAGCCAGGTGCACTACATCGAGGGCTGCTCCGCCCCCACCTACACCTCCGACTCGCTGCACTCGGCCGTCGTCGAGATCGTGGTGAAGCCCTCGGCGCGCGTCACCTACACCACCATCCAGAACTGGTCGAACAACGTCTTCAACCTGGTCACGAAGCGGGCCCGGGTCGAGGCCGAGGGCCACATGGAGTGGATCGACGGCAACATCGGCAGCCGCCTCACCATGAAGTACCCGGCCGTCTACATGGTCGGCCCCAAGGCCTCCGGTGAGGTGCTGTCGGTGGCGTACGCCGGCGCGGGCCAGCACCAGGACGCGGGCGCCAAGATGGTGCACGCCGCGCCCGAGACCACCTCGAAGATCGTCTCCAAGTCCATCTCGAAGGACGGCGGCCGCACGTCGTACCGCGGCCTCGTCCGGGTCGAGGACGACGCCTACGGCTGCAAGAGCCACGTGCAGTGCGACGCGCTCATCCTCGACGACGAGTCGGTGTCCGACACCTTCCCGTACATGGAGGTCGGCAGCCGCGACGCCCAGGTGGGCCACGAGGCCACCGTGTCGAAGGTCGCCGACGAGCAGCTCTTCTACCTCATGAGCCGCGGCCTCTCCCCGGAGCAGGCCACGTCGATGGTCGTCAACGGGTTCATCGAGCCCGTCACGCGCACCCTGCCCATGGAGTACGCCGTCGAGTGGAGCCGCCTGATCGAGCTCCAGATGGAAGGCTCCGTCGGCTAGCTCGACGTCAGCCGGGCTGCCCGCGGCCCTGCAGCGCCAGCGGAAAGATCCACGACGCCACCAGCTGGGCGGAGCGGTCACGGAAGTGCAGGCCGTCGGACCGCATGGTGATGTCGCCGATCTGCTCCCGGCACGGGCCGTCACGCCGGCACAGCCGCCCGTTGAGGTCGTACAACGTCGTGCCCGGAACCGCGCGGGCCACGTCGCGCTCGACCTGGTTGGCGCAGTCGGTCATGCGGCGCGCGATCGGGGTCTCCCGGATGAGGAAGTTGGCGCCTGCGTACACCGACGTCACCAGCACCACCCGCGCGCCCTGTGAGCGGAAGAACCGGGCCTTCTCCGTCAGGTCACTGCGCATCCAGTCGTCGAACGCCGGGGTGCACGGCTGGACGAAGCGGCCGTTGTGCTCGAACCCACCGGTGCCGTAGTCGGCGAAGGTGAGCACCACGGCGTCGGGCTTGAAGTGCTCGGCGCCCGTCTTCCAGAAGATGTCGCACGCCCGCTGGTGGCCGACGGTGGCACCCGACAGCATCTTGGCCCGCGCCGCCCCGGGGTAGATGCAGGCCGGGTCGGCCTCGTTGTAGAGCGCGACCCCGTGGGACGCGGCGAGCGGCTTGAAGCCCTCGCGTCCGAGGTACCAGGCCACCGAGTTGCCGGCCACCATCAGGCGGAACGACCCGGGCGGCGCGCTGTGGATGGCCCGTTCGGCGCTCGTTGCCGCCACGTCGGCGGTGGCGGCCCCGTGCGGCGGCGGGCGGTACCCCGCGGTGGCGATGAGCAGGGCCACCACCACCAACGCGGCTGCCGCCGGGTAGACCACGCCGGGGCGGATCGCAGGTCGCCAGCCGCGCCGGATCGGCTGCTCGACGAAGCGGTACGAGACCACCGCCACCGCGATCGTGACGGCGACGCGCACCGCGAACAGCGGCCAGCCGTGGAGGTGGGTGCGAGCCGGGCTGAGCCACACGAACAGCGGCCAGTGGTAGAGGTACACGCCGTAGCTGATGAGGCCGAGGGCCGTCAGCGGCTTGATCGACAGCAGCTTGCTGAGCGGGCCCGGGGCCGGTTGCACCGACGCGGCGATGACGATCGCCGCGGCCACCGAGCACGCCAGCAGGCCGCCGCGGTAGAGGTGCGGCGACTGGCCCTTGAGCGAGAAGGCCGCGGCGGTGAGGAACAGCGCGGCCCCGATGCCCGCCACCTCGAGGAGGAACCGGGGGCGACGGGCGGTGACCGGGCCCAGCAGCGCGGTCAACGCCGCGAGGGCGATGCCGGCGAGGATGGCGAAGGCCCGGGTGTCGGTGCCGTAGTAGACGCGGTTGGCGCCGTACCACGAGTAGAAGGCCAGGGACAGGAAGGCCGACACGGCACCGAGCACCACCGCGGTCACGAGGATGCGCTTGGCCACGGCCTCGGCCGACCGGCTGGCGCCGCGTCGTCCCATGGCGAGCAGGCCGGTGACGACCAGCGGCCAGATCACGTAGAACTGCTCCTCGATCGCGAGGCTCCACGTGTGGTCGAGCGGCGACGGCGCGGTGAAGAGGGCCCAGTAGTTGTAGCCCGAGAACACCGCCCGCCAGTTGGCCACGTAGGCAACCGTGGCGAGGGCGTCCATGCGGATGAGGTGCAGCTGCTCGGCCGGCGCGAGGAGCGCGGCGTAGGCCGCCACCCCGAGCAGCATCACGCCCAGTGCGGGGAGCAGCCGCCGTGCGCGCCGGGCCCAGAACGCGCCGAGGGCCACGTGCTCGGTCGAGCCGATCTCGGCGAGCAGCAGGCTGGTGATGAGGAAGCCGGACAGGACGAAGAAGGTGTCGACGCCGAGGTAGCCGCCGTCGAGGTGGCCACCGTGGAACAGCAGCACGCCGGCGACGGCGGCACCGCGGATGCCGTCGAGCGCGCTGATGTGGCTGATGCGCGCCCGCGTCCGGTGAGGGGTGGCGACGGGCGACGTCACGACCGACCCCCGTTGCCGAGGCCCATCTCGGGTGCCAGCATCCGCGTGACGATCTGGGCGCCCTGGCCGACGAAGTGGGTCCCGTCGGGGCGCAGCGCGACGCCCTCGCGGTGGGTCGCGCACATGCCGTTGGGGAGGCACAGCAGGCTGTTGAGGTCGGCGACGCTGACCCGCGGCGTGGTGCTGGCGACCTGGCTCTCGATCCGGTTGCCGCAGTCGTCCCCGCGGATCACGCCCGCCCAGTCTGTGACGTTGGATCGTCGCTCGCTGTACGCGCTCGTGACCAGCACGAGGCGGGCGCCACCGGCGGTGAGCTGGCGGGCGGCCCTGGCCAGCCCCGCGCGGTACCAGCTGTCGTAGGCGGCGCTGCACGGCGTGATGAACGGCCCGCCGTGGGAGAGGGCATCGTTGGACACGCCGTTGCGGGCGAACACCACCACGTCGGGACGGAAGGCCGAGAGCGCGCGCTTCCAGTCGCCCGTGCAGCTGTGGGCGGTGACGGTGGTGACCAGGCCGTTGGACAGGCGCGACTTCGTGATGTCGGGGAAGCTGCAGGCGGGTTCGGCGACGTTGAGCACGGTCATGTGCAGCGCGTCCTGCAGCGGCTGGAAGCCGTCGTTCGCCAGGTACCAGCCGACGGAGTTGCCCACCACGAGCACGCGGGTGTCGTTCGGCGCACGGCGGGTGCGCGCCAGGGCGGCGCTCACGCGCTGTTGGAACGTCGCCCGTGTCATGACCGGTCGGTACCCGACGGTTGCCGCCAGCACGATCAGGGCCACCGAGGCCAGCCCGACCGTCGGCGCCAGCACCTTGGTGCGCGGCCGCCAGCCGGTGCCGTGGCGGATGGGCTGCTCGATGACGACGTAGGAGGCCACCGCCACCGCCAGCGTCACGGCCAGCCGCACCGCGAACAGCGACCAGCCGCCGAGACCGGTCCGCTCAGGGCTGAGCCACACGAAGATCGGCCAGTGGTACAGGTAGACGCCGTAGCTGATGAGGCCGAGCCAGACGAGGGGCTTGAACGAGGCGGCCCAGGCGACCGGGCCCCGGGTGGGTTGGATGGCCGCGGCGATGGCCACGGCGGCCGCCACCGAGCAGAGCAGCAGCCCGCCGCGGTAGAGCGTGGGGGAGCTGCCCGGGAGCCGGGCCCAGGCGACGCCCAGCACCACCACCGACAGGCACCCGGCCACCTCGAGCGCGGCGCGCCAGCCGCGGGAGCGCACCGGGCCGAAGCGGCTGGTCAGGGCCGCGAGGGCCACCCCGGCCAGGATCGCGAAGGCCCGCGTGTCGGTGCCGTAGTACACGCGGTTGGCGCCGGCCGAGCGGTAGAGGACCTGCGACAGCACCACCGACACGGCACCGAGCCCGACGGCCACGCCCAGCACCGTCAGGGCGAGCGGGTTGCGGGTCCCGGTGGTCTCCGTGGTGCGACCCCGGCGCCGCGCCACGGCGATCAGGAGGACGAAGAGGAGCGGCCACAGCACGTAGAACTGCTCCTCGATGGCGAGGCTCCACGTGTGGTCGAGTGGTGACGGGGCGCTGAACAGCGACCAGTAGTCGGTGTGGGCGAACACGTCGCGCCAGTTGGCGGCGTAGAAGGCGGTGGCCAGCCCGTCCATGCGGATGCGGTGCAGCTCCTCCGGTCGGGCCACGAACCGTGCGTAGGCCGCCACGCCGAGCAGCATGACGAGCAGCGCCGGGAGGAGGCGCCGGGCGCGCCGCTCCCAGAAGTGCCCCAGCCGCACCCGCCCGCTCGAGCCGCTCTCTGCCAGCAGCAACGAGGTGATGAGGAAGCCCGACAGCACGAAGAAGAGGTCGACGCCCAGGTAGCCGCCTGCGAGGTGGTCGCCATGGAAGAACAGCACCGCCAGCACGGCCGCGCCGCGGAGCCCGTCGAGGGCCGTGATGTGGCGCAGCCGGGGCGGGTGAGGCACCGGTGCACACTACGAGACCCGATGATCACCGGTGACGTCGGGGCGGGCCGCTCGGACCGACCGTTGGGGGAGGCCCTCCATGAGGGCAGACTGTGGGCATGCCCATGCGCGAGGAGTGCAAGTTCTTCGAGTCGCGGACCTACGACGACGGGGAGACGGTTCGCAAGTGCGAGCTCGACCTCGCGCCCGAGGCCCCGTGGCGCTGCCCCGACAACTGTCCCAGGTACGAGCGCCGGCTGGCCGACGTGAACTGGGCCCACGGGTCGCTGGTCACGCCGCCCACACCCGAGGAGCCCCCCGGGCTCGGCAACGGCGACGACGTGGCGGCGCTGCTCGACGAAGCCGAGGACATCGTCAACGAGGCGGGCCCCCGCATCAAGGCCGAGGTCGATGCCGAGCAGGGCACCGGGCGCGGCGGGCGCTGGAAGCGCTGGTTCGGCCGCGGCTGAGCCGTCTCGTCACCCTTGTGCGGGTGGCTCCCAGCTCGACCGGTCGAACGCGGCCTCCTCCTGGCGCCGTCGGGCCGTCTCGTCGCCGTGGTCGCATGGGGCACGTGCAGGCCCAGGACCAGCACGGTGATGGCGATGGCGATCACCGCATCGCTGAACGCCCCGAGTCGGCTGGGGCTCATCGGGGAATGGTGCCATGGTCCGTCGCGTGCCGCTCTCCCAGGGACGACGAGCAGGCGCTTGCCGGGTCGGACGAGCGCAAAGCCCAGGGGCGCCTGCGCCCCGGTCGCCTTTCCGCTCAGCCTCCTATCGTGGTCCCTCGTCCGGAGGTGAGAACCGTGCCCGTACCCTTCCCCACACCCGACCTGGAGCTCCGCACCCCGCCCGATGAGCAGGAGGTGCTGCTCCTCGCCCGGGGCGTCTCCACCGCGATCGCGCCGGCCACCGGCCTGACGCCGCTCCAGGTGGCCCTGATCGCCGCCACCTTCGAGGCCATGACCGACCACGTCGTCGATCCCCGGGGCCTCGAGCCCCTGGAGCCCGCAGCGCTGGCGACCGGTCTCGCGCCGCGCAGCCACGAGTTCCGCAGCCGCATCGTCCAGCTCATGGTTCTTGGCGAGCTGATCCTGGCCCCGCTGCCCCTCGACGTGAGCGACCGCGTGGCCGCCTACGCCGCGGAGCTCGGGGTCGACGACCAGATGATCCGCGTCGCCCACCGCTTCGCCGAGGGCAGCCTCGGCCTGGCGATGGTCGACTTCTCCCGCAACGGGTACGTCCCCGACCTCGAGGTCCGCATCGAGGCGCTCGGGCTCACGGCCCTGGAGGCGGCCGACGAGGCCGACGACGCCTGGGGGGCGGTGGTGGCCGACGCGAGCCTTGCCGCCCGCTGGGAGGCGCTCGGCGACCTGCCCGACGGCAGCCTCGGCGCAGCGGTGTTCCGCTTCTACCGGGCCCGGGGGTTCGTGTTCCCGGGCCTGCCCGGGTCGGCGCCGCCGTTGCTGGCCCAGCACGACTGGGTGCACGTGCTGGCCGACTACGGCACCACCCTCGAGTCCGAGCTCGAGGTGTTCGCGCTCATCGCCCGGGCGAACGACGACCCCCGCGCCTTCAGCCTGCTGGCCATGGTGATCTCCCTCTTCGAGACCGGGTACCTGGCCTCGGGCGCCGGGCTGTTCGAGGCCTCCCGCGGCCACCTGTCGAACGACGGCGTCGCCGTGCGCCTCGCCGATGCCATGAGGCGCGGGGCGCTCTGCCACGACGGCCGCACCGGAGGCGACAGCGTCGACTTCCTGGCCGTCAACTGGTTCGAGCTGGCCCCGCTCCCGATCGAGGAGGTGCGGGAGCTGTTCCACCTCACGCCCCGGTCCGGGCGTGCCCGGGCGACGGGCTCGGTGGGGCCCTGGGAGGCCGGCGGCATCAGCCCCTTCCAGCTGGCGGCGGGACGCGCCGCGGCCGAGGGTGAGGGCCGCGGCTACGACAGCTACGGCGCCACGGTGGCCTGACCACCGGGTCCGATCTGCGATTGCGTGTCCGTGAGTGGTTGATCAGCAACCACGCACGAACGAGCATTCGGCCGGGCCGGGCGTGTGATGAGCTGACGGCATGGCCGACGATCCGGTGTGGGCGACCCGCACGTCCGAGGGGTGGACGCTGAGCGTGCGCGTGCAGCCCGGGGCGTCGCGCACGGAGGTGGCCGGCATCGTCGGTGAGCAGCTCAAGGTGCGGGTGGCCGCGCCGCCCAACGAGGGCCGCGCGAACGCCGTGCTGCTCCACTTCGTCGGCCAGGCGTTCGGCGTGCGGGCCCGCGACCTCCGGATCCGGCGGGGGCAGCACGGACGCTCGAAGGTGCTGGAGGTGTCGGCCGAGGTCCCGCTGCCGAGGGGCTGGCCGAGCTGACGATTCGGCGAACGGGCCTGACCAGCGGTCCTTTGGGGAGCGACCGCCGGGGCCGGTAGCATGGCGGGGCATCGGGGGCCTGATGGGCCCTCGTGTCGCGTGATCGTGGTGGCCCTCCGCCGGCCCCCGAGCCCCCGCCAAACAGCCAGAGGTCCCGTCCTGAGCACGTTCACCACCGCAGCTGCAGCCGCCCTCCCGGGAGCCGACTGGTTGCGTGACCGTCGCGTCGCGGCGGCCGAGCGGTGGGCCGCGTCGGAGCTGCCCACCTCCGCGGAGGAGGTGTGGCGCTACAGCCGCATCGACGAGCTCGACCTCGACGACTTCGCCCTCACCACGCCGTCCGACCCGGCGGCCCCCGTCGACGGCGCGCTCACCGACGTGTCCGAGTGGGCCCCCGGCGCGGCAGCGGCCACCGTGGTGCTGGTCGACGACCGGGTGGTGTCGCTCGACGTGTCACCTGCGGCCGCCGCGGCCGGGCTGGTCATCAGCGACCTCGCGTCGGACACGTCCGTCGACCCGGCCGATGCCGGTCTGGCCGAGGCCGACGACGCGCCCGACCTGTTCGCAACCCTCAACGACGCCTTCTCCCCGTCGCCCATCGTGGTGCGCACGCCGGTCTCCGCCGAGATCGAGGGCACCGTCCACGTGGTGCGCCTCGCCACCGTCGCCGGCGGCGCCTC
>Ga0302299_10002543_pt1 | contig 11128 bp, 10 predicted proteins | sample III_Fen_N3_4_FD_198795 | JGI IMG/M metagenome (GOLD analysis project Ga0302299, IMG submission 198795) | Peat permafrost microbial communities from Stordalen Mire near Abisko, Sweden - III_Fen_N3_4 | ecosystem: Environmental > Terrestrial > Soil > Wetlands > Permafrost | place: Sweden: Abisko...
TTAGACACAGTTCTCCTGATCTCGGTCCGGAATCGGGGGTCGACCCGGACCACTCAGACGTGCACGGACACGCTCATCGCTGGGCGTTCATGAGCTCTTCATGTCCTGTCGCTCCCGACGTGGCTGGACAAGGTGGCGTGTGGTGCCCGGGCGACGGCACGGACCGTCACCCGTCGTACGGGGTGGAACGCGGCGCCGGGCGGAGCTCGGAACGCCGTCGCTCGAGCTCGATCCGGACCGCGGTGACGTCGGGCGAGACCGTGGCCCGCAGGGCCCTGGTCAGCGCCCGCCGACGTACGGCGAGGTCGAGACAGGCCGGGTCGGGGTGCAACCACGCACCTCGCCCCGGGATGCGGGCCCGCGGGTCGGGGACGACGACGCCCTCGACCACGACGATCCGCACCAGGTCGGGTCGACCGCCCCTTCGCCGGCACCCGATGCAGGTGCGCACCGGGGTGCGCGCATCAGGACGGGAGACCGGGCGACCGGCCACGCAGGAGTCTACCCCGCCGGCCGGTGGGTCAGTCACGCTCACCGGCCGAGGCTCGGTCGTCCCTGCCGTCGCCGTCCTCGCCCGGGGCCGTGTCGGCTCGGATGTCGATGCGCCACCCGGTGAGGCGGGCCGCGAGGCGGGCGTTCTGCCCCTCCTTGCCGATGGCGAGCGAGAGCTGGTAGTCGGGCACGACGACGCGCGCGGACCTGGTCGCGAGGTCGACGACGGTCACCGAGGTGACCCGGGCTGGCGAGAGCGCGTGGCCGACCATCTCGGCCGGGTCGTCGGACCAGTCGACGATGTCGATCTTCTCGCCATGCAGCTCGGTCATCACCGCACGCACGCGCGAGCCCATCGGGCCGATGCAGGCGCCCTTCGCGTTCAGCCCCGGAACGGTCGAGCGGACCGCGATCTTGGTGCGGTGCCCGGCCTCACGGGCGATGGCCTCGATGACCACCGAGCCGTCGGCGATCTCGGGCACCTCGAGGGCGAACAGGGAGCGGACCAGGTTCGGGTGGGTGCGGGAGACCGTGACCCGCGGCCCGCGCGGCGTCTTCTGGACGGCGACGACGTGGCACTTCAGCCGCGTGCCGTGGGTGTAGGTCTCGCCAGGGACCTGCTCCTGCGGCGGGAGCACCGCCTCGATCTTCCCGAGGTCGACGAACACCATCCGCCGATCGTTGCCCTGCTGCACGATGCCCGACACGAGGTCGCCCTCGGTCCCCGCGAACTCGCCGAACGTGACGTCGTCCTCGGCCTCGCGCAGGCGCTGCAGGATGACCTGCCGCGCCGTGGTCGCTGCCACGCGGCCGAAGCCGTCCGGGGTGTCGTCGTACTCCCGGCCGGGCGTGCCGTCCTCGGCGGGCTCCTCGCGGGCCCAGATGGTCACGTGGCCGGTCTTGCGGTCGAGTTCGGCGCGGGCCCGGTCGGCCGCGCCCTCGGTGCGGTGGTAGGCGAGCAGGATGGCTTGCTCGATGGTCTCCACGACGACGTCGTAGGAGAGCTCCTTCTCGCGCACGAGCGCCTTGAGGGCGCTGACGTCGATGTCCATGGTGCTCAGTCCTCGGTGTCGTCGGTGTCGAGCTCGTCCGGCTCGTCGGTGTCGTCGTCGGTGTCGTCGTCGTTGTCGAGGTCGGCCTCGGCGGCGCGGGAGAACTCGACCTGCACGACCGCCCTCGCGACCTCGGCCAGGGCCACGGTGGTCCGGCTGATGCGTCCCTTGGTGTTGACCTCGAGCTCGACCTCGGTGTCGGAGGCTTCCAGGACGCGACCGGTGACCTCCCGGCCGTCGCGCAGCGTCACGACCACTAGGCGCGACACGCTGCGACGCCAGTGCCGCGGCTCGGTCAACGGGCGGTCGACGCCGGGCGAGGACACCTCGAGGGTGTAGGGCTCGTCGCCAAGGACGTCGGAGGTGTCGAGCGACTCGGACACCGCGCGGCTCGCCGCAGCGACCTCGTCGAGGGTCACGCCGTGGTCGCTGTCGACCAGGACGCGCAGCACGAGGCGGCGACCGACGCTGCGCAGCTCCACCGCCTCGAGCTCGAGACCGGTGGCGCCGACGGCCGGTCGCAGGACGCCCGCGACCTGGTCGACCCGGGCCGGGTCGGGCTTGCGTGGCGCGGAGCCGGGACGGCGGCCCTGCGGGGGTGGGGCGGTCATGGGCGCCTCCTGGGCACCGACGACGGGGTTCGTCGCGGTGCTGTGCTGTTGTGGGGATCCTGTTGTGGTCGTGCGGTTGTCGAGGTGTCACCCTACCCGCGGCCGCCAGGCCCCGGCCTGCTCACGGCCGGCCGACCGCGGTGACGGACGGCACCTCCCCATGGCAGGCGCCGGGTGCCGGCGTCCGGCGACATAGGCTGCCCGACGTGCCGATCGACCTCTCGCGCCGCGACGTGCTGCGCCTCGGGCTGGCGGCCTCGGCCGCGGCCGGGCTCGCGGCGTGCACGACCTCCCCGGCCGGTCGACCGACCACCACCGACCCCGGCGGGCCGCAGGACCCCGACCGCGCCCTGCGCGCCGAGATCGGGCGCGACGAGCTGCGCCTGACCGCCCTCTACACCCAGGCCGCCGGGGCGCTGCCGGGCGCTGCCGCGGCCCGAGTGAGCGCGATCGGCGCACGGCACGTGGCCTACCGCACCGCCGTCGACCCGGCCGGGCTCTCGGGAGCGACCGGGGCGACGGGGGCGACCGGGCCGAGCGGGTCCACCGGGCCGGCCGCGTCCGTGGCGCCGCCGTCGATCCCGCCCACGGCGCTCACCGCGCGGTCGATCCTGGTGGCCGCGGAGACCGCGGCCGCGGGCGACCGCGCGCGCCAGTCCGCGGCGGCGATCGACCCCGAGCTGGCACGCATCGTCGTGCTCGTCGGTGCCGGCGCGGCGGCGGCCGCCGCTGCCCTGTCCTCGGCGAGGGCCCGATGAGCGAGGTCGACAGCGCGGTGCTCGTCCTGGGCGGGACCGAGGCGGCGGTCTACGCCTATGGGCTGGTCGCGGCGCGGGTCACCGGCGCCGAGCGCTCGCGGGCGCTGTCGGCCATGTCGTGGCACCGGGCGCAGCGCGACGCGTTGAGAGCGCGCATCAGCGCCCTGGGCGCCACTCCCCCGGCGGCTGCGGCGGCGTACACCCCGCCCGTGCCAGTGACCGACGCCGCTTCCGCGCGCGCCCTCGCGACGCTGGTGGAGGACCGCCTCGCCGGGCAGTGGGCGGCGCTGGCCGCCTCGTCCGCGGTCGCCCGCCGCACGCAGGACGCGCTCACCACCCAGTCCTGCGCCGTGCGTTGCGTGACCTGGTCCGGCACCGCCCCCGTGTGGAACGGCGCGGTGTAGCTCACGCCCCGCGGACGATGTCGATGCCGAGCTTGACGAGCAGTGCCGCGACCACGACGAGGAAGACGACGCGGACGAAGCCCGAGCCCCTGCGGACCGCGGTGCGCGCCCCGACGACGCCGCCCGCGAGGTTGGCGGCACCCATGGTGAGACCGAGGGCCCACAGGACGTGACCCCCGGCCGCGAACACGATGAGAGCCGCGAGGTTGGTCGAGACGTTGACGATCTTGGCGATCGCCGAGGCGTTGAGGAACGAGTAGCCGAGCAGGACCACCAGGCCGAAGACGAGGAACGTCCCGGTGCCGGGGCCGAAGACGCCGTCGTAGAGGCCGATCGTGGCGCCCATCGCGACGGCGGCCACGCCGTGGCGGGCGTGGGCGTCGGTGCCGTGCCAGCGCAGGTCCTGGCCCTCGCCGAGGGCGGGTCGCACCAGGGTCCAGGTGCCGACCACGAGCAGCAGCACGAGGGCGAGCGGCCGGAAGAACGTCCCGGGCAGGTGGGTGGCGACCACGGCACCGACCGCCGACCCGAGGAACGCGGCGACCGCCATCGGCACCGCCGTGGCGACGTCGGTGACGGCGGCCCGTCGGTAGGTGATCGCGGCAGCCGTGGTCCCGACGATCGAGGAGAGCTTGTTCGTGCCGAGCACCGTCGCCGGTGGCGCTCCCGGGAGGCCGATGAGGAGCGCGGGGAGCTGCACCAGGCCGCCGCCACCGCTCACGGCGTCGACCCAGCCCGCGAGTGCGGCGGCCACGACGAGGAACGCGAGGATCGCCGGCGTGACGCCGTAGAGCGGCTCCACTGATCAGTCGCCTGCGTTCCAGCCGCGCACGACGTCGAGCACCTCGCCCAGGCGGTGGACCACGGCATCGGGGGTCACGTCCACCGGCACCTGCTGGTGCTCCGGGATGTCCGAGTGCGGCACGAGGACGGCGCGCATGCCGACCTGCTGCGCCCCGTGGATGTCGTCCCAGGGCCGGTCGCCGACGAACACGCACCGCGCCGGGTCGTCGACCCCGACGGCGGCCATCGCGGCGAGGAAGGCGTCGGCGTGCGGCTTCCCCGACGCCGTCTCGCTGGTGTAGACGGCCCCGTCGATGAGGTGCAGCACGCCGTCGCGCTCGAAGACCGCCTCGTGGTGCTCACGCGGCCACATCGTGTTCGAGAGGACCCCGACCCGTACGCCGTCGGAGCGCAGCGCCTCGAACATCGGCACGACGTCGGGGTCGGTGTGGGTGTGCGGGTCCCAGCCCTCGAGGTAGGCGTCCATCGCCTCGGCGTGCTGCCAGGAGTCGGTGTCGATGCCTGCGATCTCGAAGACCCGACGCAGGTTGCCCGTGCCTGCTGCGCCACCCGTGGCGCGCTGGCGCTGCCAGATCGACTCCTCGGCGTCGAAGAGCCGCTGGGCGAGCTCCTTCGCGTGGGCGGGGTCGTAGACCTGGGCATAGGGGTACCACTGCGCGACGAGGTCGAGCGAGTGCCACGGGGTCAGCGTCCCGCCCCAGTCGAACAGGACGGCCTCGACAGGACGGGCGAGGGTCATGCGCGGCAGGCGGCGACGATGGAGTCGAGCGCGGAACCGACGGGGAGCTCGGTGCGCTCGCCGGTGGCGCGGTCCTTGAGCTCGACGACGCCGTCGGCGAGGCCCTTGCCCACGACGACGATCGTGGGGACGCCGAGCAGCTCGGAGTCCTTGAACTTCACGCCGGGCGACGCCTGGCGCCGGTCGTCGTAGATGACCCGGAGCCCGGCCTTCTCGAGGTCAGTGGCCAGCGCCTCGGCGTAGGTCCAGACGGCGTCGTCCTTGCCGGTCGCGACGAGGTGGACGTCGGCAGGGGCGACCTCGCGCGGCCAGCACAGGCCGATGTCGTCGTGGCTCTGCTCGGCGATCGCGGCGACCGCGCGCGAGACGCCGATGCCGTAGGACCCCATGGTGACGACCTGCTGCTTGCCGTTCTCGTCGAGCACCTTGAGGTCGAGCGCCGTCGCGAACTTGCGGCCGAGCTGGAAGATGTGGCCGATCTCAATGCCGCGGGCCATCTCCAGCGCCGACCCGCACACCGGGCAGACGTCGCCCTCGACGATCTCGGCGGCCTCGATCGTGCCGTCGGCGGTGAAGTCGCGCCCGGCCACGAGGTCGAAGACGTGCCGGCCGGGCTGGTTCGCACCGGTGATCCACCGAGTGCCCTCAACGACGCGCGGGTCGACGAGGTAGCGGATCGTCGACTCGGACTCCTCGCCGAGAACCTGCGGGCCGATGTAGCCCTTCACGAGCAGCGGGTGCTTGGCGAACTCGGCCTCGACCATCGCCTCGGGCTCGTCGGGGTGCAGGACCGCCTCGAGCCGCTTCATGTCGACCTCGCGGTCGCCGGGCAGGCCCACGACGAGCGGGTACGTCGTGCCGTCGGGGCGAGTCACCGTGAGCACCACGTTCTTGAGCGTGTCGCCGGCCGTCCACGCGCGGTCGCCGCGCGGCTGGTGGGCGTTCGCGTGCTCGACCAGGGTGTCGATCGTGGGTGTGTCCGGCGTGTCCTCGACGTGGGCGGCAGGAGCGTCGTCGTAGGGGATCGCGGGCGGCACGGGGGTGACCACCGCCTCCACGTTCGCGGCGTAGTCACCCGTGGTGCAGCGAACGTAGGTGTCCTCGCCGTTCTCGGTCATCGCGAGGAACTCCTCGGACGCCGAGCCGCCCATCGCACCCGACATCGCCGAGACGATGACGTACTTCAGGCCCATCCGGTCGAAGGTCTTGATGTAGGCGTCGCGGTGCTTGTCGTAGGAGACCTGCAGGCCGGCGTCGTCGATGTCGAAGGAGTAGCTGTCCTTCATCACGAACTCGCGGCCTCGCAGGATCCCCGCACGAGGACGCGCCTCGTCGCGGTACTTCGTCTGGATCTGGTAGAGCGCCAGAGGCAGGTCCTTGTACGACGAGTACTCCCCCTTGACCATGAGGGTGAACATCTCCTCGTGCGTGGGGCCGAGGAGGAAGTCGTTGTCGCGACGGTCCTTGAGCCGGAAGATGCCGTCGCCGTACTCGGTCCAGCGGTTCGTCGCCTCATAGGGCTCGCGGGGCAGCAGGGCCGGGAAGTGCACCTCCTGGAAGCCCGCGGCGTCCATCTCCTCGCGCACGATGCGCTCGACGTTGCGGTAGACGTGCCAGCCCAGGGGCAGCCACGAGAAGATGCCCGGCGCCACGCGGCGGACGTAGCCGGCGCGGACGAGCAGACGGTGGCTCGGGACCTCCGCGTCCGCCGGGTCCTCACGCAGGGTGCGCAGGAACAGCGACGACATGCGGAGCAGCACGGGGGTCTCCTCGTAGTTGTGCGGACCCGCAGGATATCGGGACAGGCCGGTCGCCCTCGCACCCGTTCCTGGAGGTCGGGGGCGGCCGCGACGGGCCGGACGGCCGGGATCTTCGGCGGGCTGGTGAACCACGCAGCGGTGACCCCGGCCGCGAGGACGACGGCGCCGGCGTACATCCCCGCGCTGCGGGTCCGCGTCAGAACAGGACGGTGGCGAACTCGCCGTGCGGACGGAATCCGACCCGCTCGTAGACGCGCCGCGCGACGGCGTTGAAGTCGTTGACGTAGAGGCTCACGACCGGGGTGTGGTCACGCCGCGCGAGTGCCACCACGGCGGACATGCCCGGCGCGCCGAGACCGCGACCCCGGTGCGCGGGCGCGACCCAGACGCCCTGCACCTGGCATACCTGATCGCTCACCGCGCCGACCTCGGCCTTGAACACGACCTCGCCGTGCTCGATGCGGGCGTAGGCCCGGCCGTGGCGCACGAGCTCGGCGATGCGAGCCCGGTAGGCGGCGCCCGCACCTCCGGCGAGAGGGGAGACGCCGACCTCCTCGGTGAACATGTCGATGCAGGCCGGGAGCAGCAGGTCGACCTCGTCCTCGCGGACGCGTCGGACGCCCGGATCGGCGGCGACCGCGGAGTCGGCGTCCATGACGAGCAGCGGCTGGTGCGCGCGCACGTCGCGCGCCGGCCCCCACGACGGCGACAGCAGGGGCCAGAGATGGGCGACCTCGTCGGCCGGCCCCACGATCGAGGAGCACCGGCGCCCGATCCGCTGGCACCGGTCGGCGAAGCCGCGCCGCGCGTCCGGCGTGGTCTCGACCGGGACGAGGTTGGCCCCGAGGTAGAGCAGCGAGGTGAGCACCCCGCCCTCGGACCAGCCCCACACCTCGCCGCCGAGCCGCCAGGAGTCCAGGCCGCTGTTGTGGATGCGCGAGGCCACGAAGCAGTGCGACACCGGGTCGCGGTCGAGCACCGCGACAGCCTGCCGAAGGTCGCGCGGCGACAGCACCCGAAGCACACCGGTGGTCGCCGTCGTCACGGGAGCATCCTGCCCGACCCGCCCGCTCAAGTCCCTTGTTGCCCACCTATCTGTCGTTTCCGATCCCTCCGCGCCTCGGGATACGACAGATAGGTGGGCAACAGCGAGGGTGTGGAGAGCTGCGTTGGGGCGTGTCGCCGGGGATCGTCGGCGTGCTCCAGACCGCAGCCGGTGCACGGTCCGACGATGCCCGCCCGCCATCGCCCTCAAGTCACCGCCGACGTCGTCCGCGCGCACCTCGGGCCCGACCAGGTCGCGGTCGCCGACGTGCTGGCCTTCGGTGTCACGCCGGGACAGCTGCGTGCGGCCGTCGCCGCCGGGACGCTCGCGCGTCCCCGGCGTGGCTTCCTCACCGTCGGCACCGTCGGCACCGTCCCGGGAACCGGCCGTCCGGCGCGGACGGACCCGTGGGCGGGTGACTCGCTCGCACCGGAGATCCGTCGTGCGCACATCCGGGATGCGCGGGCCGCGCTCCTGGATCTGGGCGACGACAGCGTCGTGAGCCACGCGTCCACCGCCCTTCTGCAAGGGCTCCCGTTCCCGCTCCCTCAGGACGCGCCCACGGCCGTGTGGGTCACGGCTCCGCGCCACGGTCGCATCGTGGCCGGCACCCACCGACGACTCGGTCTGGTGCCGGAGGAGGACCGGACCGAGGTCGAGGGGGGCCTCTGCTCGGGCATCGCTCGAACCGCCCTCGACCTGGCACGACGCCGACGCCTCCCGCCGTCGCTCGTCGTGCTCGACGCGGCCGCCGCTCGGGTGGGGAGGGACGCCCTGTGGCGAGCGGCCGACCGCATGACGTGGAAGCGGGACCTGCGCGCACTCCACACGGCCCTCGCTGTGACGGACCCCTCGTCGGAGTCGCCGCTGGAGTCCTCCTCCCGTGGCGTCATGGTCCTCGCCGGGATAGGCGCGCACGAGCTGCAGGCCTGGGTGCACGGCTCCGACGGACTGCCCGACCGCGTCGACTTCCTCTGGCGCGACAAGCGCGTGATCGGCGAGGCGGACGGATGGGTGAAGTACCGCGACATCGACGACGTACGGGCCGAGAAGCGGCGCGAGGACGCCCTGCGCCAAGCGGGATTCATCGTCGTCCGGTGGACGTGGGACGAGCTACGTCGCCATCCGGAGCGCGTCATGGCCCGGCTGCGCCAGGCGATCAACGCCTGATCCTGCCCACCTATCTGTCGCTTCCCGCGTCCTCTGAGGCTCGGGAAACGACAGACAGGTGGGCAACAGCGGGTCGGAGACAGGGGGTCAGGAGACGGTGACGACGGGGGTGTCCGCGTTCTCGCCGGACTCCGGGTCGACGCCCATCTCCTCGGCCATCTCGAGCGCCATCGCCACGAGCGTCTCGACGATCTGCGACTCCGGCACGGTGCTCACGACCTCGCCGCGCTTGAAGATCTGACCCTTGCCGTTCCCGGACGCGACCCCGAGGTCGGCCTCGCGGGCCTCGCCCGGACCGTTGACGACACAGCCCATGACGGCCACGCGCAGCGGGACCGCCAGGCCCTCGAGCCCCGCGGTCACCTGCTCGGCAAGGGCGTAGACGTCGACCTGGGCCCGCCCGCACGAGGGGCAGGACACGATCTCGAGGCCGCGCTTGCGCAGGTTGAGCGACTCCAGGATCTGGTTGCCGACCTTGACCTCCTCCACGGGCGGCGCCGAGAGCGAGACGCGGATCGTGTCGCCGATGCCCTCGCTCAGCAGCGCACCGAAGGCGACCGCCGACTTGATCGTGCCCTGGAAGGCCGGACCCGCCTCGGTGACGCCGAGGTGCAGCGGGTAGTCGCAGCGCTGGGCGAGGAGCCGGTACGCCGACACCATGACGACCGGGTCGTTGTGCTTCACCGAGATCTTGATCTCGCGGAAGTCGTGCTCCTCGAACAGCGAGCACTCCCACAGCGCCGACTCGACGAGCGCCTCGGGAGTTGCCTTGCCGTACTTGGCGAGCAGCCGCTTGTCGAGCGAGCCTGCGTTCACGCCGATCCGGATCGGCACTCCGGCGTCCTTGGCGGCTCGAGCGATCTCCCCGACCTTGTCGTCGAACTGCTTGATGTTCCCCGGGTTCACCCGGACACCGGCGCAGCCGGCGTCGATCGCGGCGAAGACGTACTTCGGCTGGAAGTGGATGTCGGCGATGACCGGGATCTGCGACTTCCGCGCGATCTGCGCTAGTGCGTCGGCGTCGTCCTGGCTCGGCACGGCCACCCGCACGATCTGGCAGCCCGAGGCCGTGAGCTCGGCGATCTGCTGCAGCGTCGCGTTCACGTCGCTGGTCAGCGTGGTGCACATCGACTGCACCGAGATCGGGGCGTCGCCGCCGACCTCCACCGGGTGGGTCGCGTGGCGCAGCACGATCTTGCGGCTGGCACGGCGCTCCGCGAGGACGGGAGCGGGCAGGGCAGGCATACCGAGTCCGACGGTCATGGGGACATCATCCCCCGACTCTCGCGGGTCCGCGCCCCCTGGCGGAGGGGTACGCCGAGGGCTGACTCAGCCGCCGAGGGTGATCGGCTTGATGAGGTCGGCCACGACCGTGATGGCACCCATCAGGACGAGGGCGATCGACATGGCGTAGGTGAGCGGGAGCGCCTTGGCGATGTCCACGGGTCCGGGGTCGGGCCGCCGCCGCAGCCGTGCCCATCCGCGCTTGATCGACTCCCAGATCGCGCCGGCCACGTGACCGCCGTCGAGCGGCAGGAGCGGGACGAGGTTGAACAGGAACAGGAACAGGTTCAGCCCTGCGAGGAGGCCGAGGACGAACGCCGTCTTGTCCAGGACGGGCGTGTTCTCGAGCGCGACCGCCTCGCCGGTGATCCGGCCGGCCCCCACGATCCCGACGATGCCGTTCTTGTCGCGCGGCTCGGAGGTGAAGGTCTGGCGCATCAGGTCCCACATGCGCACGGGGAGCGTCACGATCTTCTGCACCGAGTTCGTGGTGAGGTCCCACACGTAGCCGGGGACCGTCGTCACCGCGACCGTCTGACGCTCCAGGGCCGGCGCGATGCCCACGAAGTTGCGGGTCTCGGTGGCACCCGTGGGGTTGCCGTTGTCGTCGTAGACCGGACGGGACGCCGCTGCGACGGGGATCGTGAGGGTGACCTGCCGCCCGTCGCGCTCGACGACGAACGGGACGTCGCCTGCGGGGGCCGCCTTGATCGCCGCCTGCTCCTCGGGCCACGTGGTGACCTGCGTGCCGGCGATCGAGAGGATCTTGTCGCCCACCTGCAGGCCGCCGGCCACCGCCGGGGTCGGCGTCGAGGGCGCGCAGGTCCCGGAGGAGCCCTTCGCACCGTCGAGGTTCGTGGCGGTGGGCACGCACGGGACGACGGCGCCGACCCGCGTGGTCGCGGTCTGCAGACCGATGCCGCAGAGCACGATGGTGAACAGGAGGAAGGCCAGGACGAGGTTCATCGTCGGGCCGCCGAGCATCACGACGATCCGCTTGCGCACGGGG
>Ga0302299_10002544_pt1 | contig 11128 bp, 11 predicted proteins | sample III_Fen_N3_4_FD_198795 | JGI IMG/M metagenome (GOLD analysis project Ga0302299, IMG submission 198795) | Peat permafrost microbial communities from Stordalen Mire near Abisko, Sweden - III_Fen_N3_4 | ecosystem: Environmental > Terrestrial > Soil > Wetlands > Permafrost | place: Sweden: Abisko...
TGTCCGGCTCGACGTCCCCGGCTCCGGCCGGCACCGCAGCCACGGCCGGCACCGGGCAGGGCCACCTGGGACTTCCCGACCCCTCCCTCGAGGACTGCGGAGGCCTGGGCTGATGGCGATCGTGACGTCGGTACCGCCGCGCTCGCGGCGCAACGTCGAGCTCGCGCTCCTCGTGCTCGCCGTCGGCATCGCGATGGGCGGCTACGCGCTCGTCGGCCTGGCGGTCCAGGGCAGTGTGCCGTCGAACATCCGCTGGTACGCCGCGGGCCTGGGCACCCTCGTGCTCGCCGTCCACCTCGTGGTGCGGTTCACGGCCCGCTATGCCGACCCGGTCATCCTGCCCATGGTGACGGCGATCAACGGCGTCGGCCTGGCCGTCATCTACCGGATCGACCTGGCCAAGGGCCGCACCGGCAGTCACGACCTGGCCGGCAAGCAGCTCATGTGGACGGCGATCGGGGGGGCCGCCGCCGTGGCCGTCCTGTTCCTCGTCCGCGACCACCGGATCCTGGCCCGGTACACCTATACCTGCATGGTTCTCGGTCTGGCCTTGCTCCTGCTGCCGCTGGTGCCGGTGCTCGGCAAGGAGGTGCGCGGCGCCCGGATCTGGATCAACTTCGGGTTCGCGACCTTCCAGCCCGGCGAGCTGGCGAAGATCTTCCTGACGATCTTCTTTGCCGGCTACCTCGTGACGGCCCGGGACTCCCTGTCCCTCGTCGGGCGAAAGGTGCTCGGGCTGCAGCTTCCGCGCGGGCGCGACCTCGGGCCGCTCGTCGTCGCCTGGATCGCCAGCATGGGCGTCCTGGTCTTCGAGAGCGACCTCGGGACGTCGCTGCTGTTCTTCGGCCTGTTCGTCGCGATGCTCTACGTCGCGACCGAGCGGCTGAGCTGGATCCTCATCGGCCTGGTCATGTTCGCGGCGGGCTCGTTCGCCGCCTGGACCCTGTTCGGGCACGTGCAGGTCCGAGTCTCGATCTGGCTGCACCCGTTCGACCCGGCGATCGCCGACCGGTCCTACCAACTCGTCCAGGGGTTGTTCGGGATGGCCAGCGGCGGGCTGCTGGGGACGGGCCTGGGCCATGGCCGGCCGGACATCGTGCCGTTCGCCGAGTCCGACTTCATCCTCTCCTCGATCGGGGAGGAACTGGGCCTCACCGGGCTGTTCGCGATCCTGCTGCTCTACGGGCTGTTCGTGGCGCGGGGCCTGCGGACGGCGATCGGCGTACGCGACGGGTTCGGCAAGCTCCTGGCCAGCGGGCTGGCGTTCTCCGTCGCCCTGCAGGTGTTCGTCGTCGCCGGCGGCGTGCTACGGGTGATCCCGCTGACCGGCCTGACCATGCCGTTCCTCGCCTACGGTGGGTCCTCCCTCGTGTCCAACTGGATGATCGCCGCGTTGCTGCTACGGATCTCCGACTCCGCCCGGAAGCCGGCCCCACCGGCCCTGCCCCTCGAACCCTTTCCCGCGCAGGCCTTGCCGGGCGGCGACCGCGACGCCGACCTCGAAGCCGCCCTCGACGCCGGCAGCGACGCCGGATCCGGATCCCCCAGTCAACGGCCGGCGCTCGGAGGTGCCACGTGAACGCCCCCCTGCGCCGGCTCGCCGTCGTCGTCGTCCTGCTGTTCGGCGCGCTCCTCGTGGCGGCCACCTGGATCCAGGTCGCCTCGGCCCAGACCCTTGCCGACAAGCCGGGCAACGCCCGCACCCTGTACAAGGAGTACTCGCGCCAACGCGGTCCGATCCTCGTCGCCGGGTCCCCGGTGGCCCAGTCGGTGGCGAGCACGGACTCCTACAAATACCAGCGCACCTACGCCCAGGGCCGGCTCTACGCCCCGGCCACCGGGTTCTACTCGATCCTCTACGGTGCCACCGGGATGGAGCACGCGGCCAACGACTGGCTGTCGGGTACGTCCGACCAGCTGTTCGTCCGGCGGATCTCCGACCTGCTCACCGGCACCCAGCCGAGCGGCGCATCGGTCGAGCTGACGATCGACCCTGCCGCGCAGAAGGCCGCCGCGAAGGGCCTGGGCAACCAGCGCGGCGCCGTCGTCGCCCTCGACCCGCGAACCGGCGACGTCCTGGCCCTCGCCAGCAGTCCCAGCTACGACCCGAACCTGCTCGCCGGGCACGACACCACCAAGGTGCGGACGAACTACAACGCCTTGCTCAAGGACCCCGCCCGGCCGCTGGTGAACCGGGCGATCGCCGGCGACCTCTACCCGCCCGGCTCCACGTTCAAGCTGGTCACCGCCGCGGCGGCGCTGGAGAGCGGTAAGTACACCCCACAGAGCATGCTGCACGCCCCGGGGGTCCTTCAGCTGCCGCAGACCACGGTCGGTCTGCCCAACGACAACGGCCGGCCCTGCGGCCCGGGCGACCAGGTATCGATGACCGACGCCCTGCGGATCTCGTGCAACACCGCGTTCGGCTGGCTCGGCATGCAACTCGGCGGCGACGCGCTGCGGGCCCAGGCCGAGAAGTTCGGCTTCAACACCAAGCTGACGATCCCGCTCAAGGTGACCCCGAGCTACTTCCCGGCCGACCTCAACGCCCCGCAGACGGCGCAGGCGGCCATCGGGCAGTACGACGTGCGGGCCACTCCCCTGCAGATGGCCATGGTGGCCGAGGGGATCGCCGACCGCGGCGTCGTCATGCGGCCCAACCTCGTGCGCGTGGTGCGGGGCGGCGACGACCTGGAGGTCATCGACCGGCCGCGCCCCCAGGCGTTCTCCCAGGCGATCAGCGCGCAGACGGCGGCCGACCTCACCCAGATGATGATCGGGGTGGTGGAGAGCGGGACGGGCACGCGGGCGCAGATCCCCGGCGTCACCGTCGCGGGCAAGACCGGCACGGCCCAGAACGTCAAGGGCCAGGCCCCGCATGCCTGGTTCGTCTGCTTCGCCCCGGCGCAGGACCCACAGGTGGCGGTCGCGGTGGTCGTCGAGCACGGCGGCCAGCTCGGGAGCGAGGCGAGTGGCGGGCGGGTCGCCGCACCCATCGCGAAGGCCGTCATGGAAGCGGTGCTGAAGAAGTGATCCCCCGGCCTGGTCAACTGCTCGGCGGGCGCTATGCCCTCACCGAGCGGATCGCAGTCGGCGGCATGGGCGAGGTCTGGCGCGGGGTCGACACCGTGATGGAGCGGCCGGTCGCGGTGAAGGTGCTGCGGGCGGACCTGGACCGCGACGGGCCGTTCCTGGCCCGCTTCCGGGCGGAGGCGCGCACGGCGGCGATGCTCAGCCACCCCGGGATCGCGGCCATGTACGACTTCCACGAGGAGCACCGCAGCGCCTACCTCGTCATGGAGCTCGTCCCCGGGGAGCCGCTGTCCACGATCATCTCCAGGGACGGCGCGCTGGGCGTGCGGCGCACGCTCGACCTCGTCGCCCAGACGGCGTGGGCGCTGCAGGCCGCGCACCGGCGCGGCGTCGTCCACCGTGACGTCAAGCCGGCCAACCTCATGGTCACGCCCGAGGGCGTGATCCGAGTCACCGACTTCGGGATCGCCCGCCCGCAGGACCACGAACCGCTGACGGCGACCGGCCAGGTCATGGGCACCGCGCACTACCTGGCGCCCGAGGTCGCCCGCGGGCAGACGGCGACGCCGGCCTCCGACGTCTACGCCCTCGGCATCGTCGCGTACGAGTGCCTGGCCGGCCGGCGCCCTTTCGACGGCGCCAACCAAGTCGCGGTGGCGACCGCCCAGCTCTACGACGAGCCGCCGCCGCTGCCGCCGACGATCCCGGCGGCCGTGCGCGGGCTGGTCGCGCAGGCGATGGCCAAGCACCCTTCGGACCGGCCCGTCTCGGCGGGGGCGTTCGCCGAGGCGGCCGAGGCGCTGGCAGCAGACCCCGACCGCCCCGTGTCGGCGCCGACCACCCGGCCCGCTGCCCCGCCCGCTGCGCCACCCGCTGCCCCCGGCACCGCAGCCGCCGGCCACCGCGCCGCACCCGGAGGCCATGATCTGAACCAGGCCGGCCTGCCGCTCACCGCGCAACTGTCCCCTGCGGCCACCACCCCGACGGCCGGCAGCAGCCCGGCGGCCACCACCCCGGCGTCGGGCAGCGCTGCCGCGCGCCACGGCCGGGGCTCGCCGGGCGGGGCCCCACGGGACGCCCGGGCCGTGGTTCGCGGTGGGCGCAGGTCCCTGCGGTCCCCGCTGCTCGCCCTGATCGCCCTGGTGGTGCTCGTGGCGATCGGCGCGTTCCTGTCGCGGGGAGCGCGAACCGGCAGTCTGGGCAGAAGTCCGGGAGATCACGGCGCGACGCGCGCAACGGCGTACCTCAGCGCGGACCGGGCGGCCGGGCGTAGCCTGCCAACGGTCCGCGCCGATCTCGGCACCGCGCCCCCGCCGCCGGCGGGGACACCCGGGCCAGGCCCGACGCAGGACGAGCAACGCGACCAGGGATGGAGCCGGTGAACCACAGTCCCCGTGTGCTGGGCAACCGCTACGAGGTGGGCGACATCCTCGGGCGCGGCGGCATGGCAGAGGTGCACCTCGGGCGGGACACCCGCCTGGGCCGCACCGTGGCCATCAAGCTGCTGCGCACCGACCTGGCCCGCGACCCCACGTTCCAGGCCCGTTTCCGCCGCGAGGCGCAGTCGGCCGCGGCGCTGAACCACCCCGCGATCGTCGCCGTCTACGACACCAGCGAGGAGACGGTCACCGACGCCGTCGGCAGCACGGTGCAGCTGCCGTACATCGTCATGGAGTACGTCCAGGGCCGGACCTTGCGTGAGATGATCGAGGCTGCCCGGGCCAGGGCCATGGCGGATCTGCCGCCAGGCTCGCCGCCGCCGCCGGGGGCCGGCTCCCTCGACCTCGACGAGGCCCTCGAGGTGACCTCTGGCGTGCTGTCGGCCCTGGAATACAGCCATCGGGCCGGCATCGTCCACCGGGACATCAAGCCCGCCAACGTGATGGTCACCCCGAACGGCCAGATCAAGGTCATGGACTTCGGGATCGCCCGGGCCCTGGCCGACGCCTCGGCCACCATGACCCAGACCCAGGCGGTGATCGGCACCGCGCAGTACCTGTCGCCCGAGCAAGCGCGCGGAGAGACCGTCGACGCCCGCAGCGACCTGTACTCCGCCGGCTGCCTGCTGTTCGAGCTGCTCACCGGGCGGCCGCCGTTCGTCGCCGACTCCCCGGTTGCCGTGGCCTACCAGCACGTCCGGGAGTTCCCGCAGCCGCCGAGCGACTTCAACCCCGCGGTACCGGAGGTGGTCGACCGCGTCGTCATGCACGCGCTGACCAAGGACCGGGACATCCGCTACCAGAGCGCCCTGGAGTTCCGGGACGACGTCGAGGCCGCGCGCCGGGGCCAGGGCGACATCACCGCACCCGTCATCGGGGCGCCGGTGGCGGCCTTGCCGACCGAGCAGCTGCTGCCCGGGGGAGCCAACGACACCGATCCGTTCGGTAACGGCACGGGCGGCCAGGGCGCGGGCGGCTACCAGCAGGAGAAGTCCAACCGGGGCTGGATGTACGCCGTCATCGCGCTGGCCCTGCTCGCCGTCGCCGGCATCGCCGGGTTCCTCCTGGTCGGGAACAAGCACAGCCCTCAGCAGAAGCAGGTGCCCAGCGTCGTCGGACTGACCCAGGCGGCAGCGACCCAGGCGATCCAGGCCGAGGGCTTCAAGGCGGGCGCCCAGAACGAGGCCTCGGACACGGTGGACAAGGGCAACGTCGCCCGGCAGAGCCCTGAGGCGAGCACGCTGCTCGACGTCGGATCGACCGTGACGATCTGGGTCTCCACCGGTCCGAGCACGGCCACCGTGCCGGACCTGGTCGGCAGCACGCAGACCGACGCGCTCAACGAGCTCAAGGCGGCGGGGCTGACCGTCGGGACGACGACGACGCAGGACATCACCTACGACCTGGCCAGCAAGAACCCCGCCGTGATGTCGGCAGCCGCCAACACGGTCGTGGCCACCAGCCCGGCCGCGAACCAGCCTGTCTCCCCGGGATCGTCGGTAAACCTCGTGCTGTCCTCCGGGCGCGTCGTCGTGCCGGACGTGACGGGCAAGACGAAGGACCAGGCGACCCAGATCCTCCAGACCATCCTCCAGCTGCAGGTGAGCACGACGACACAGAACAGCACGCGCACGGCCGGGACGGTCATCGACCAGAACCCCAACGGCGGAGCGCTGGTCGACATGGGTGGGAAGATCAAGCTCACGATCGCCAAGGCGCTACCTACCCCCACGCCGACCCCGACGACGCCGTCACCGACCACGACATCGCCCACGACGTCGCCGACACCCACGCCGACCGCGACGACGCCGTCACCGTCGTCGTCGAGCCCCTAGCAAGCTTCGCCTCAGCGAGGAACCACGTGCGCCCGCGCTACTAGTGGCGCACCAGCGGCGCCAGGCCGTCCGACCGCCGGACGGCCCCGGCGTCGCCGCACATCGCCAGCCAGTTGGCGAGTAGCCGGTGACCGCCCTGCGTGAGCACGGACTCCGGGTGGAACTGGACCCCGTGCAGGGGCAGGGTGCGGTGCTGCAGGGCCATGACGACGCCGCTGTCCGTGCGCCCGGTCACCTCGAGCTCGCCCGGTACGGTGTCCGCGACGACGGCGAGGGAGTGGTACCGCGTCGCCCGGAACGGGTCGGTCAGCCCCGCCAGGACCCCCTGCCCGCCGTGACGGACCAGGCTCGTCTTGCCGTGCATGAGTTCGGGGGCATGGGTGACCGTGCCGCCGAAGACCTCGCCGAGCACCTGGTGCCCCAGGCAGACCCCGAGCATCGGCAGGACGACGTCGGCGCAGTGCCGGACCAGGTCCGGGCAGACCCCTGCCTCGGACGGCGTGCCCGGCCCGGGGGAGAGCAGGACGCCGTCGAAGGCGTCCGCCTCGGCAGTGGTCACGGCGTCGTTGCGGGCCACCTCGCACTCGGCGCCGAGCTGGCGCAGGTAGCCGACGATGGTCCACACGAAACTGTCGTAGTTGTCCACGACGAGGACTCGGGTCACGAGCCGTCCCTTCCTTCAGCCGAGCGGGGAATGCGACGGGGTGGACGGCGGGCCGGACGACCGGCCGGGCGGGAGGGACGGCGAGGACGCCGGCGACGCCGCAAGCGGGGAGGACGTCGACGAGGCGGTGGGCGCGGCGGCCGCGGGCTGCCGCACGTACCGCATCGCCAGGGGACCGGCGAACGCCGGGAAGGTCGCCGTCCCGAGGTCATGCTCGTCCCAGCCGAGCCCGTAGGCGTCGACATACTGCTTGTAGATGATGATGTCCGGGCTGTCGTCCAGGGCGCGGCGCATCCCGGCGACGTCGCCCATGGCGGTGACGGTGTAAGGGGGGGAATAGACCCGGCCCTGAAGGATCAGGGTGTTGCCGACGCACCGGACCGCGCTCGTTGCGATGACCCGCTGGTCCTGGAGCATCACCGCCTCGGCCCCGCCGGCCCACATCGCGTTGACGACCGCCTGGACGTCCTGCTGATGGACGACGAGGTCGTCGGGATGAGCCTGGGCCGGGACCGGCAGGTTGCGCGGGGCGTCGTTCAGGGTGACCCGCAGGGCCGGCCCACGTACCGGCGCCAGGCCGGCCAGCGGTTGCTCGGCATCGATCTGCCGCTGCAGCCGGGCGACGGTGGAGTCATAGGTGGAGACCCGCTCGGTGTCCGCGTCGACCTGCTGGCGCAGGTTCGCCACCTGCTCCGAGCGCGTCTCCACCCGGGCCTGCTCGGCCCGGATCAGCGCCGGCAGGTCGGCCCGGTCCGCGCGCAGTTCGGTGCCGCCCGCCGTCCGTGCCGACACGGCGAAGAGCAGGCCGGCCGCGACGAGTACCGCCGCGACCGCGAGGGAGCCGCCCAGGCGCCGCCGGGGTGCCCCCCGCGGCTGTGCACGCTGCTCTTGGCTCACCCCACTACGCTAGATGACGAGGGGGCTTCGACCGGACTTCAGGCTGCCCGTCCACGCGTCGTGCAACCGCCCGGGCCCGCCCCGCCGCTTCGACGATCGCAGGGGAGTGGGCCATGCCCGAGTCGAGGATCCGGCGCAAGGCCGCGTACACGCCGCCGAAGCCGAAGTCGAGCGGCCCCAAGACGAACCCGAGGTGGTTCGTTCCCGTGATGGTGGGCCTGCTGCTCGTCGGCCTGGCCTGGATCGTCGTGTACTACGTCTCGCAGACCAGGTACCCGATCCCGGGCGCGGACTGGTGGAACCTCGTGATCGGGTTCGTCATCCTTATGTCCGGGTTCGCGATGACGACGCGCTGGCGCTGATCCGCCGGTCCGGCGCCGTCCACAATGGGGACAAGTGCTGTGGAGAACTGACATCGGTGTAATTCCACAGGTGTGAGTATCCCTGTGGACGCCGTGAACCGTCAGGACGCTTCGAACCTCAGGCCAGCAGCACGGCCGGCACGTACGCCGCCTTGATCACGGTAGCGATGACGAGCACCACGAAGATCGCCGCCAGCCCGGCGTACTGCACCACCGGCCCCCGGCGTGCCGTCGCCGACAGGACGACCGCGCACGCCAGCCCCGTCACGAAGCCGCCCAGGTGGGCCTGCCAGGCGATGTTGGTCCAGCGCAGGCCGAGCAGAGCGTTCAGCACCCGATAAGCGGCACGTTGTCCCGCCGCAGGCGACGGTTGGCCACGAGGAGTGCACCGAACAGGCCGAACACCGCGCCCGAGGCACCGACCGTCGGGGCGTACCAGCCGCCCTTCGCATCGGCCGGGACCAGCAGGAAGTAGCCGACGGACCCGCCGATGGCGCAGATCAGGTAGGCCAGGGCGTACCGGACGCGGCCGAAGAGACGCTCCAGCTCGGGGCCCACGAGCCACAGGGCGACCATGTTGAACAGGATGTGCGGCAGCAGGGCCGTCGAGTGCAGGAACCCGGCGGTAAGGAACCTCCACGGCTCGGCCTTCGCCTCAGGCGGCCAGAACTCGAACCGCTGCGTGAAGGAGTCCCCCAGCACCCACTGGAGGGCGAACACGGCGACCGTCACCCCGATGATCGTCAGGGTGACCATCGGCCGCTCCCCGGCCACCCGGCCGCCGAAGACCGTCCGCACGGCCGGCCGCGACGCCGTCGCCGCCTTGACGCAGTCGACACACTGCACGCCGACCGGCGCCTGCCGCTGGCACTGCGGGCAGACGGGCCGCTCGCAGCGCTGGCAGCGGACGTAGGACACCCGGTCGGGGTGCCGGGGACACACCGGAGTGGGCTGGCTCGCGAGGGGGTCGCTCGCCCGAGGGTCGGATGTCACCTGCGTCTCGCGGTCATTCGCGCTCGAGCCTGGCGCGCTCGATAGTGAGGCGCTCGATCACCACCGGCTTGACCGGCCGATCCGCGCCGTCCGTGCGCATAGAGGCGATCTGGTCGACGACGGCGCGGGACTCGGCGTCGGCGACCTCACCGAAGATGGTGTGCTTGCGGTTGAGGTAGGTCGGCGTGCTGACCGTGATGAAGAACTGCGACCCGTTGGTGCCCTTCGGGCGGCCCGTCTTGGGGTCGCGGCGCTGGCCGGCGTTCGCCATGGCGAGCAGATAGGGCTTGTTGAAGGTCAGCTCCGGGTGAATCTCGTCGTCGAACTCGTAGCCCGGGCCGCCGCGGCCGTCCCCGCGCGGACACCCGCCCTGGATCATGAATCCCTCGATGACCCGGTGGAAGGCGAGGCCGTCGAAGTACGGGTCGGTCCGCTTCTTGCCCGCCGGATCCGTCCACTCCTGGCTACCCTCGGCGAGCTCGACGAAGTTGCGCACGGTCTTCGGGGCATGGTTGGGGAACAGCTCCACGCGCACGTCTCCCATGTTCGTGTGGAGGGTGGCGCGCAGGGGGCTCTGCAGGACGTCGCTCACGTTCTGCCTTTCGCGTCGAGGGGTGGGTCGGGGCGGTGGGGCCGCGTGGGGCCGACCGTGAGTGTTTCACGCGATTTGACGGCCACGCTCGACGGGGCACCGGGTCGTGGAGCAGGGTTGGAGCAGGATGGTCAAACAGCAGGGTGACAGAAGCTGCACGGCGACAGAAACAGCAGGGCCTCCACAAGCGCGTACTAACCCGCGGTGGGGGACATCGGGACATGCCCCGGGCTGCGGGGCAAGTCGCCCGGGCTGCAGGGCGAGTCGCCCCACGGTGCCGGTTCGAGGACGGGAGAAGCTGTGATGATGAGCAGGACCAGCCGGAAGGCCAGCCCGAGCGCGGTCGTCGAGGCCAAGATCAGGGCCGTCGAGGCTGCGGTGGCGAACGCGGCGGCGGGCCAGGCTGCCGCACAGCTCAAGGCGGCGCAGCTGCGGGAGCGGCTCATGCCCACCGTCGACCGCGGAGTCCTCGCGGCGGAGCAGGCGGTGCTGGCGGCCGAGCAGGCGGCAGAGTCGGCCAGGCTCTGGGCGGCGCCCAGGGTCGAGGCGGCGGCCGAGCGAATGGTCCCCGCCGTCGACCACGCCCGCAATAAGATCGTCGAGGATCTTCTGCCTCGCCTCCTTGACACCGTGACGGCGGCCGCCGCTGCGGCCGCGGCCACCAGGGAGAGCGCCGTCGGCGCCGCGTCCGACGCCGTCGCGAACACCGCGGAGGCTATCGTCGAACGATTCCCCAGCCAGCGGCGCAAGCAGCGGGCCCGGCGCCGGCGGCGCCTCGCCATCGCGGCGGCCGTCGCCCTGACTCTGTCGGCCGGGATCGCCGCGTGGCTGCGCAGCCGCACGCCGGAGGAATCCTGGACGCAGACCCATCCGGAGCCGACCGAGGCCCTGGCCCGGCACGCCGAGGCGACCGGCGCTCAGTCGGCCGGGTCTCAGTCGGCCGGGTCTGAGTCGGCCCACGCGGGCGAGGCGTCGAGCGACACCCCGATCGGTGACGCGGCGCTTGCCGACGCCATCGCGACGTCCGCCGGGGCGGTGAACCCGCAGGCCGGGGTCCACGAGGAGGAGCCGGCGCCCGCACCGCCGGAGCCTTCCGACACGCAGAGCACCGTCGTCGTCGACGGCGCCGGGGCCGGCTCGAACAACACCACCTCGGACGTCGAGAGCGAGCAGCACTGATCGAGCAGCACTGATCGAGCAGCACTGATCACGCGCCGACAGGACCTCCACGAAGGCGCCTCAGCGGACGCCGCGGGGCCGGAATTGGATGCTGATCCGCGGTCCGATCGCGCGGGAGCTCTTCGGGACGGCGT
>Ga0302299_10002546_pt1 | contig 11124 bp, 12 predicted proteins | sample III_Fen_N3_4_FD_198795 | JGI IMG/M metagenome (GOLD analysis project Ga0302299, IMG submission 198795) | Peat permafrost microbial communities from Stordalen Mire near Abisko, Sweden - III_Fen_N3_4 | ecosystem: Environmental > Terrestrial > Soil > Wetlands > Permafrost | place: Sweden: Abisko...
CGTAGATCGCGAGGTAGCGGAACTGCTGGTCGTCGAACACCTGGGCCTCGGCGAGCCGGAAGCGCCGGGCGCCGGTGAACTCCGGCAGCGCGAGCACCTCGGTCAGGTGGACGTCGTCGTACCACTCGTTGAAGTCGTCGTCGCGGCCCTCGACGGCGTTGGTGAACACGAGCATCTGTCCCATGGCCCAGCACACTACGCAACCGGGCGGCACGCCGTAGGGTGGCCGCCGATGATGATCCAGGATCCGACCACCGCGGGCCCGCACGACCCGGTGACCCCGGCGCCGGCCCGACGCGCCGCGTCCGTGCGCCGCACCAGCACCATCGACACCCACCGCCCCGAGGGCCTCATGGGCGCCCCGATCATCGAAGCGCGAGCCCGCGACCTCTGGACGGCGGCCGACGGCACCGCGACGGTCGTCGACGTCGCCCACATCGCGGCGCGGCTCGACGGCCCGCAGCACCACCTCGAGACGATCACGTCCGACCCCGCGGTCGTGGGGCTCGACGCGCTGATCGGTGCGGTGGTCGGCCCCGGCTTCCGCGCCAAGGTCGACCGGGCCGTGCCCGACTTGCGCGGCACCGGCTCACTCCTCTACCTCCTGCTCGACGACATGCCCGGCGCGACCCTCGTGTCCGGCTACTCGATGCTCCACGCCGGCGTCGTCGGCAAGGTCGTGGTGCACGACGAGTACCTCGACGCCCGGGGCGACCTCTGCGCGGGCTGGGCCGTCGACGCGTCGATGATGACGACCATCAAGACCCAGGGCGTGAACCCCACGCCGATCGGCCCCGAGGCGCTCCCCCTGACCGCCGGCGACGACGACCTCGCGTTCCACCCCATCGAGCCGCTCGCGCCCTTCGGGATGCGCCGCCTCCGCCGCCGCGACGTGATGGCCCCCGAGGCACCGGGCGCGGCGCATCCCGTCGACGTGTTCTTCCGCGACACCCACGTCGACGCCGACGGCCGCGAGACCATCGTGCACGAGTACTCGGTCGCACTCACCGTCGACGGACCGACGCGCACCGTCGTGGACATCGATGCCCACGCCGACGTGCTGCCGTGGGTCGAGTGCCCGGGCGCGATCGGGAGCGCCAAGCGTCTCGTCGGCCACACCCTCGCCGACCTGCGACCCTGGGTGCGAGAGACGTTCGTCGGCACCTCGACCTGCACCCACCTCAACGACGTGCTCCGCGGCCTCGCCGACCTGGACCACCTCGTCGACGTCGTCGGCTGATCACCGCTTCATCACCGCCACACACTCCACTCACACGGACCGTCGAGGATCACACCATGCGAGGAATGTTCGTGTTCCGGGCGGTCATCAGCGTCCTGGCGATCGGGCTCGGGATCGCGTTCATCGCGCGGGGCGACTACCTGATCGGCGTGCTCGTCCTGTTCATCGCGCTGAGCCGTGGCGTCATGATGTTGATGATGACGAAGCGCCGTCAGGAAGCGCGCGCGGTCATCCGTGCCCGTCGGAGACTCGACGGGTGAGCGTCGAGCTGCCGCCGGCGGTCGCCACGTACTTCGCCAGCGTGATGAACCACGACTGGGATGCCCTGCGCGCCTGCCTCGCCGAGGACTTCGAGCGGCTGGGTCCCTACCCCGAGCACATCTTCCCGGATCCCGACGGGTACGTCGCGTTCCTCGCCGAGCTCCTGCCCACGATCGCCGACCACGCCCTGACCGTCGACCGCTCGCTCACCGCCCGTGATCGTTGCTACGTGGAGATCACCGAACGGCTCTCGGTCGACGGCACCCCGAAGGTGTCGCACCTGTGCCTGGCCTTCGACCTCTCCCCCGACGGCCGCCTCCGGCGCCTCACGGCCTACCTCCGCCGCACCTGATCCTGGGTCGCTGCGCTCGCCAGCGGGCTTCGCCGAGGAGCTTCGCTACGCTCCTGAAATGTCCGTCAGTCAGCCTCCCATGCGGTTCGGCGTGTTCATGGCGCCGTTCCACCCCCTCCCCGGCAACCCCACGCTGAACCTCCAGCACGACCTCACCGTCGCCGAGCACCTCGACGCGCTCGGCTACGACGAGCTGTGGGTGGGTGAGCACCATTCGGGCGGGCTCGAGATCATCGCGTCGCCCGAGGTGTTCCTCGCCGTGGCGGCCGAGCGCACGTCGCACATCCGCCTCGGCACGGGCGTCAGCTCGCTGCCGTACCACCACCCGTTCATCCTCCTCGACCGCATGGTCATGCTCGACCATCTGACCCGGGGCCGGGTGATGTTCGGCTGCGGCCCGGGCCAGCTCCCGTTCGACGCCCACGTGCTCGGCATCAACCCCGACGACCAGCGCCGGATGATGGAGGAGAGCCTCGACGTCATCATGGCCCTGCAACGCTCCGCGGAGCCGGTGACCGTCAAGACCGACTGGTTCACCGTCCAGGACGCCGTCCTCCAGCTCCGGCCCTACAGCCACCCGCACCTCGAGATGGCGGTGGCGGGCTCGTTCTCCCCCGCCGGCCCGAAGCTCGCGGGCAAGCACGGCATCGGGCTCCTGTCGATAAGTGCGACGTCGCCCGAGGGGTTCGAGCGGCTCGCGTCCCACTGGGACGTCGCGCAGACCGAGGCCGACAAGCACGGCCAGACCCTCGCGCGCGACCAGTGGCGCCTCCTCGGCCCAATGTTCCTCGCCGACACCGAGGCCGAAGCCCGGGAAGCCTTGCACTTCGGGTACGAGCAGATCTCCGACTACCTGACGCACGTCCTGCCCGTGCCGCGCCCGCCGCAGATGAGCCTCGACGAGCGCATCGACGCGGCGAACGCGAGTGGCGCGGTCGTCATCGGCACGGCCGACCGCGCCATCGCGCAGATCCAGCGCCTGATCGACCAGTCGGGCGGCTTCGGCACGTTCCTGCTGAACGGCGGGTACTGGGCGAACCTCGACGACACGCTGCGTTCGTACGAGATCTTCGCCGAGCAGGTGATCCCCCACTTCAACGGCCAGCTCGTCGCGCCGACGCAGTCGTACGAGTGGACCATGGGCGACGACAAGGACTGGGACGGACAGGCCCGGCGTGCGGTCGCCAAGGCCATGGACGACTACGCCCAGGAGAACCCCGACTACGTCCCGAAGCCGCCGGCCACACCCACCGCACCGTCGGGTCTCTGACCTGTTTGGACGCTCATCGTCGCCCTGGCGACGATGGCGGTCCGAACACACCCGTCAGCGGACGAGGTAGCCGCCGTCGACCACGAGCTCCTGGCCGGTGATGTAGCCGGCCTCGTCGCTCGCGAGGAAGAGCACCGCCTCGGCGATGTCCATGGTCGAGCCCGTGTGCCCCATCGGCACCAGCTTGCCCATGCCCGCCAGGCGGACCTCCTGCTCCTCGGGCGTGAGACCGTGGCGCTCGCCGGTCGCCATCGGCGTGCGCATGAAGCCGGGGGCGACGCAGTTCATGCGGATCCCGAGCGGGGCCAGCTCCGGGGCCGCGTGGCGCGTGTAGCTCACGATCCCGCCCTTGGCCGCGGCGTAGGCGGCGCCGCCGATCGACACCGACGCGGCGATCGAGGAGATGTTCACGATCGCGCCCCGGCCCCGCTCGCGCATGGCGGGGATGGCCAGCTTGCTGCACAGGAACACGCTCTTGAGGTCGACCTGGATCAGCCGGTCCCACACCTCCTCGGTGCAGTCCCAGGAGCCGGTCGTGTCGAACTGCGCGATGCCCGCGTTGTTGACCAGCACGTCGACGCCGCCGAAGCGGGCAACCGTCTGCTCCACGAGCGCCGAAGCGCCGGCCCAGGTCGAGATGTCACCGATCACGACTTCGGCGGTCGCGCCCGCACCGGTGACGAGCGCCGCGGTCTCGTGCGCGCCCGCCTCGTCGACGTCGGCGATGACGACCTGGGCGCCCTCCTCGCCGAACCGGGCGGCCGTGGTCCGACCGAAGCCCGACGCCGACCCCGTGACGATCACGACCTTCTCGCGGAACCTCATGGTCTCCCCCTCACTCCCCGACCTGAACGTCCCCGACCTGCACGTCCCCGACCTGCACGTCCCCGACCTGTACGACCACGCGGCCACGGGTTCGGCGCTCGGCGAGCGCCGTGCACGCGTCGGGCACCGCGGTGAACGGCACCACCTCGGTCGTGACCGGTCGGAACTTCCCCTCCTGCCACCACGCGACCACCGCTTCCTGCGCCTCGGCCTCCATGGCTCGCATCACGTCGCGCCCGTACCCGCCGAGCGTGGCACCGACAATCGTGTGGTTGGCCATGTAGAAGTGCGGGTCGATCGGCCGCAGGCCGCCCGCGTGTCCGCAGATGACCCACCGGCCGTCGGGGGCCAGGAGCGTGCGGGCGCTCGCACCCATCTCGCCCTGCACCGGGTCGAGCACCACGTGCACCGGCGCCCCGCCGATGACGGCCCGCACCGCGGCGGCGACGTCGCCACCCGCGTGCACCACCGCGGTCTGCGCGCCCAAGCCCCGCGCGTGCTCGGCCTTCTCCTCGTTGCCGACCACCGCGACGACCTCGCACCCACGCGCGGCGGCGAGCTGCACCATCGCGGAGCCCAATCCGCCCGCGGCCCCGAGCACGACGACCGTCTCCCCCGCGCGCACCTGGCCGCGCCGGATCGCGGCGTGATAGCCGGTGTGGGCGGGGATGACGAACCCGGCGGCGTCGCTGTCGCTCATGCCGTCGGGCACCTCGAAGACGGGACCGACGCCCACGCTCACGGGCGCGAGGCTCCCCCACGGCTGCATCGTCACGGCGACGACGCGCCGACCGACGAGGTCGGCCTTGGCGGGTGGCGCCGCGATCACCTCGCCGACCGCCTCCTGGCCGGTGACGTACGGCCGCGCGACCCGCACGGGGTAGGTGCCCCGGGCCATCGTCACGTCGGGGAGCGCGAGCGCAGCCACGTGCACCCGCAGCAGCACCCAGTCCTCGTACGCCGGACGCTCGGCGACCGCGGCCGACCGTCGCTCGAACAGCGCGCGCTCGGCCGGGTCGTCCGATCCCAGCGCTTCGTGCGGTCCGGCCGCGGTGGGGTCGGTCACCCAGCCCGCGAGGTCGAGCTTGAGCCCGGTGAGCATCGAGGGATCGGGCTCGGGGACCTCTTCGAGCGCGAGCACCGCGCCCGGTTCGCCGTCCTCGCGCACCACCCAGGCCTGCACCGGAGGCTCAGTCCTCGATGCAGGACGCGAGGCCGAACTCGGCGAACCGCTGCGGGTAGAGGAAGTTGTGGTGGCCGGTGATCTGCCCGCCCGCCACCTCGACGACCTGCACCGCGAACGGCTCCCACAACCCGGGCCTGGTCCTGCGGTAGCTGCCGAAGCCCGCGGTGCCGTTCACCTCGATGGGGATCAGCCGGCTGCCGCGGCACCCGTGGCCTTGCCCGAGGAACCACGCGGCGAGGTCGCCAGAGCCCTGGAGCCAGAGGTTCCACGGCGGCATCGACAGCACCACGTCGTCACGCAACAGGGCGACGAGCTGCTCCATGTCGTAGCGCTCGAACGCGTCGACGTACCGGGCGAGGAGCTCCTGGTGCGCGGGGTCGTCGATCGGGTCGAGGGCCTCGCCCCGCCGCTCGACCAGGGTCGCCCGGGCCCGCTGCAGCGCACTGTTGACCGAGGCCACCGACGTCTCGAGCAGCTCGGCGGTCTCCGCGGCCGACCACCGCAGGACCTCGCACAGGATCAGCGTGGCCCGTTGGCGGGGCGGCAGGTGCTGGAGCGCGGCGACGAACGCGAGCCGGACCGACTCGCGCGACGCGGCGACCTCGGCGGGATCGCCGTCGAGGGTGATCACGCGCCGGTCGAGCACCGGCATGACCCAGCGCTCGTCGGCGAGCTGTTCCTCGAGCACCGCTTCGGCCGCCCGCGACGCGGGCCCGAGCGCCATCGGCCGGGCGCGCCGCTGCGGGCTGCGGGCCATGTCGACGCACACGTTGGTGGCGATGCGGTAGAGCCACGAGCGCAAGGTCGACCGGCCCTCGAACCGGTCGTAGGCCCGCCAGGCCCGCACCATCGTCTCCTGGACGGCGTCCTCGGCCTCGGTGCCCCCTCCGAGCATCCGGTAGCAGTACCCGGTGAGCTCGCGGCGGTGCTCCTCGAGCGCGGTCTCGACGTGGGTGTCGGTCGACGACGTCATCGGGTGAACTGTAGAACCCTGTCGAGAATGGGGTTCGCCGTTCGTCGTCTCGGCAGTGGAGGCACCCAGCCCCACTCGCACCCCCGTCCGAAAGGGAACCGTCATGCCCCTCTTCGTCACCCTGATCTACGAGACCGCCCGCCCCGAGCCGACCGACCCCGGCTTCGCCGACTTCATGGGCGGGTACGCCGCCTTCGGCGAGCTGGCCGGACCCGCGATCGTCGACGGCGCGCCCCTCCTCGGTCCTGACACCGCGACCACCGTCCAGGTGCGTGGCGGCAAGGACGGCGACCTCGTCCTCACCGACGGACCGTTCGCCGAGACGAAGGAGTGGCTCGGCGGCTTCTACGTGCTCCAGGCCGACGACCTCGACGCGGCCATCGCCCTCGCCCGCCACATCCCGGCGGCGTGGCGCGACGGCGGCAAGGTCGAGATCCGGCCGGCCTGGGAGATGTAGCCGACGGTGTTCCCCGAGTCCCTCGCCGAGGTCGTGCGGATGGAGGGTGGCCGCGTCGTGGCCACCCTCTTCCGCATGACCGGCGACCTCGACGTCGCCGAGGACGCGTTCGCCGACGCGGCGATCGTGGCGTTCGAGCGTTGGCCGGTGGACGGGATCCCGGAGCGCCCGGGCGCATGGCTGACCACGGTGGCGCGCCGCAAGGCGCTCGACCACCTCCGTCGCGAAGCCCGGCGCCAGACCTTGGAGCAGCAAGCGTCGGAGGCTCTGATGGCAACCGATCCCGATCCGCTCCCGTACCACACCGTCCGTGACGACCAGCTGCGACTGATCTTCACGTGCTGTCACCCGGCCCTCGTCCGCGACGCGCAGGTCGCGCTCGCGCTGCGCGTCCTCTGTGGCCTGACCACCACCGAGATCGCGCGTGCGTTCCTGACGTCGGACACGACCATGGGTCAGCGCATCGCACGCGCGAAGCACAAGATCAAGGCCAACCGCATCGGCATCGGCCGCGTCCCCCGCGACGCCGAGCTGTCCGCGCGGCTCCCTGGAGTTCTCGCCGTCGTGCACCTCGTCTTCACCACGGGTCACCACGCCCCGGTCGGCTCCGAGCTCCAGCGGGTCGACCTCGCCGACGAGGGCGTGCGCCTCGCCCGCCTGCTCACCGATCTCATGCCCGACGAGGCGGAGTGCCTGGGACTGCTGGCGCTCGTGGAATCGGTGCACGCACGCCGGTCCACCCGACTCGATGCCGGCGGCGAGGCCGTCCTGCTGCGCGACGCCGACCGATCGCAGTGGGACCACGACGCCATCGCCGAGGCCAGCGCCCTGCTCGAGCGGGCGCTGCGGCTGGGCCGCGTCGGCCCGTATCAGGTCCAGGCCGCGATCTCGTGCCTCCACTCGCTCGCCGCCACCGCCGACGCCACCGACTGGGTCCAGATCGCCGAGCTGTACGGCGTGCTCGACGGCTTCGGCGCAAACCCGTTCGTCCGGGTCAACCGGGCCGTCGCGGTGGGCGAGGCCGACGGCCCCGACGCCGGGCTCGAGGTGCTCGCGACCGCCGAGGGCACTGACGGCTGGCACTTCGCGCACACGGTCCGGGCCGACCTCCTCGCACGGAGCGGTCGTGCCGACGAGGCGGCCGCCGCGCTGCGGGCCGCATTGGCCTGCGCGCCCAACGACGTCGACCGTCGGTTGCTCGAGGCCCGCCTCGCTGGTCTCACCGGCGTGCCCGATGCTCAAGGGGTCCACGACCACCGCCGATGACCTCCTCGACCGAGGAGCCCGTGCGTGACGACCCTCAGCCCGCCCCCCAACTGGTACGCCGACCCCTCGGGGCGCCACGAGTCGCGCTACTGGGACGGGTTCACCTGGACGCCCCACGTGGCCGACCGGGGCCAGCCCGGCCTCGACCCGCTGGTGCGGACCGACCCGATCGCCGCCGCGGCGCCGGCGGCCGGGAGCCGGCAGGCCGACCCGATCGGGCCCGGGACCGAGGCGCTGCGCTCGATGGCCACGGTCCGTCCGGAACCGGCGAGCGACGGCTCGACCACCGATCCCCGCGTCGCCAAGGTCGCCCCGATCCGCCGCCGGGGCCTCGTGTTCGACGTCACCGCGATGCTCGCGGTGATCATCGTGTTCGTGCTCGGCGGCTACGTCCTCTGGCGGGGCTGGGACGCCTCGTCGAGCCCCGGTCGTACCGATGCGCGCGGGGCGGTGCCCTGGAAGGGTGACGGCGTCCGGGTCGACCTCCCGCCGAGCTGGGTCGAGCAGCCCGTCCCCGCCGATCATGCGGCCGCGGTCGGTGCGTTCACGGTCATCGACCGCGCCACGGTGGTCGCCCTCGTCGGCACGCTCCCGATCACGACGAGGACCGCGCCCGACGCCGCGACGTTGGAGCCGCTCCTCGCGACCACGGTCGCACCGACGTTGGCCGGCCCCGGCACCACGGTGACCGTGATCGACATCGGCGTCGTCCGCACCGGCGGACGCCTCCTCGGCGCGGTCACCGTCGATGTCGTCGCCACCGACGGCTCCACGACCCGCGCGGTCGCGTACGTCGTCGTCGACGCGACCGGCGCGGCGACGGTCACACTCGTCGGCCCGGCCGACAGCGTCACCCGCCACCTCGCCGACGCGCGCTCGGTCGCCGAGTCGGCGTCGCTCACCTGATCGCGGATCGCCCGATCAGCCGACCCGCCACTCCTCGGCGACCGGGTGGCGGAACAGCTGTGACGCGTTCTCCCACGTGACCTTGCGGACCTCGTCGGACGTGAGGTCGCCGAGGCCACGGATCGCGTTGGCCTGGGTGTCGGGCCAGGTCGAGTCGGCGTGGGGGAAGTCGCTCTCGATCATGATGTGGTCGATCCCGAGCCGGTCGCGTAGGGCGAGCGTGGGCGGGATGTCGATCGTGCAGAACCAGAAGTTCCGCCGCATGACCTCGACCGGCGAGAGGTCGGGTTCGGCCCACGCGCTGTAGCCCGAGCCCGAGTGGCCCATCACCCAGTCGAGGCGATCCATCAGCGTGATCGCCCACGCGAGGCCGCCCTCGGAGAATGCGATCTTGAGCTCGGGAAAGCGCACCGGCACCTGGGCCCACAGCCAGTCGGCGCCCGTGGCGAGCGGGTTCGCGGTGAACAGCGTGGCGTAGAGCTCGAGGGGCGCGCCGGGTGAGCGGGCCGCCGACCAGCGCGACGATCCGTTGTGGAGGCAGATGACGGTCTCGGTCTCCTCGCACGCGCGCAGGAACGGGTCCCAGTGGTCGGTGTGCATCGACGGAAGACCCAGGTCGACCGGGTTCTCGGCCATGCTCACGGCCTTGAACCCACGCGCCGCGTTCTCCCGGATGAGGTCGGCCGCGATCTGCGGGTCCGAGAGCCAGGGGATCTGGAGCGGGATGATGCGGTCGGGATGCGTTCCGGCCCACTCCTCGAGGTGCCAGTCGTTCCAGGCGCGCACGCACGCCAGTCCCAGCTCCTGGTCCTTGCTCTGCGAGAACACCGCGCCGGCGAAGCCGGCGATGAGCGATGGGAAGCACAGCGACGCGTAGACACCGTCGAGATCCATGTCGTGGACGCGCTCGTCGATGTCCCAGCAACCGCGCCGCATCTCGTCGAAGCGGGCCGGCTCCATGTTCCACTGGTCCTTGGGCCGGCCGCTGATCGCGTTGAGCCCGATCTGCGGGTACAGCACGTCTTCGTAGAGCCACAGCTCCTGCTGCGCGTCATTGGTGACCACCTTCGGCGCGGCGTCGACGAGGTGCGCGGGCATGCGCCCCTCGAAGGTGTGACGCGGCTCGACGAGATGGTCGTCGACCGAGATGATCGTGTAGGTCCGCTCTCGCGGCGAGGGGTCGGGCAGCAGCGCCGGCGTGTCGGCCGCGCGCTCCTTCTTCTGCTCCGCCCACGGATGGGTCGCCTCTCGCACGGTCGGCATCGGCAGTCCCTTCCTTTCGCCTTCGTCGCGGCGTCGTCACGACACCGTCGCGGCGTAGATTGCCACTCCCACGGGAAGGGGGCCACCGATGGCGGACGGAACACACGTCGACCTGGGTCACGCCATGATCACCATGGTCGAGCCCACGCAGGATCCGGAGCGTCTGCGGGAGTACAACCGGTGGTACGAACACGACCACGCCCTCTCCGGGGTGATGGTCGGGCCCTGGGCCTTCTCCTACCGCCGCTGGGTCGCCACCCGTGACCTCAAGGCACTGCGCAGCCCCGACCCGAGCACGGTGGCCGACCCGCTCGCGAAGGGCAGCTACCTCGCGTTCTACTGGTACCTCGACGGCCGGGTCGACGAGCATTTCGCGTGGTCGTTCCCCCAGACCCAGTGGCTGACCGAGCAGGGCCGCATGAACCCCGACCGGGAGCACGTGTCCACCTCGCTCTACGACTTCCGCGGCGCCGTCAACCGCCCCGGCTGGCCCGTGCCGGCGGAGATCACGATGGACCACCCCTACGGCGGGCTCGTGGCGACGTGGCTCGACCGCACCCCCGCCGCCACCACCGACGCCGTGGTCGAGTGGGTCACCGGCGCCTGGATCCCGACGGCGTGCACCGAGGGGTCCCCGCTCGCGCAGGCACTCGTGTTCACGCCCCGAGACTTCCCCGGCGTGCCCGGCAGCGGAGTGGGCGTCGACGAGAAGGTGCTCGTGGCCTGGCTCGCCCACGACGACCCTCGGCACGACTGGGCTGTGATCGAGGAGTCCCTGACGGCACCGCTCGCCGCGTCGGGCGTCGCGACCCTCGGCCTCCTCGCACCGTTCATCCCCGTGGTGCCGGGAACCGAGACCTACCTCGACGAGCTCTGGTAGCCCCGACCACGAGCGCCAGCCCGAGTGCCACGGCCAGGAGTCCGATTCCGGCCAACCGCGCCGACCCTGCACCGGTGAACGCCAGGTGGATCTCCCTGTCGGACGCCGGGAGGGATTCGGCGTCCGGATCGACGAACGTCAGCGGGATGTTCCCGCGCTCGAACGGATCGTTGGCGGCGACGCCCCACCCCAGCACGCAACCCCGATCGTCGGTGGCGCAGTCGACCGGGCCGAACAGCTGGGTG
>Ga0302299_10002547_pt1 | contig 11124 bp, 8 predicted proteins | sample III_Fen_N3_4_FD_198795 | JGI IMG/M metagenome (GOLD analysis project Ga0302299, IMG submission 198795) | Peat permafrost microbial communities from Stordalen Mire near Abisko, Sweden - III_Fen_N3_4 | ecosystem: Environmental > Terrestrial > Soil > Wetlands > Permafrost | place: Sweden: Abisko...
GAGGTGGTGGATCAGGCCCGCCGGCCGTCGTGTCCGCACAAGATGGTGCCCGCGACTGCGCCGTCGATCTTGACGACGAAGCTCAGCCCCGGATTGCGCGCCAGGAATCCCGCGATGCGCTCGCGCTCGTCCGCTGAACTGAGCCCGACGCCCGGCGTCCGCTTCCGGAGCGCGATGGCCGCGTCGTCGTGCCCGATGCGGAATTCGTCGATGGTGGTGGTCATGGGCATGGCCCCGGTCGATGCCAGTCGCCGCGCAAGACCGGCCTCATGCAGGCCCCCGATGCTTGCGCACATAGTGGATGTCCCAATCGCTCTGCCCCACGGGCTCGAAGCCGTGGCGCAGGTAGAAGCGATTGGCGGAGCTCTCCTTCAATGCGCCCAGCCGGACATCCAGACCTTGCCGATCCGCATCGCGCAGTATCCCGGTCAGTGCGGCTGCGCCAAATCCGCGCCCCTGGTGGCGCGGATCCACGTACAGGTGGTCGAGCAGCAGCGCGCCCGGCGCCGTGCGCACGACGCAGAAGCCCACGCGCAAGCCGGCGGCGACGATGTGGCGGGTAGCCGCCGGGTCGAATGACGACAGCAGGCGTGCGCGCGCCCTGCTTGCGTCGAAGCGGCCGACGCGTTCAAGGCTGGCGCGCATCGCGGCCACGCGGAGGTCGGCGAGCGCCTCGGCGTCGGCCGCCAGCGCGTCCTCGAAGCTGACATCACTCATGCTGTCCATGCGCGTCATCGCGGCAATCTCCCCTCGGAAAGCGCTCCCAGCCGGTTGCGGCCAGCTTCGGTCGGCGCTCAGCGCGGCGCGGCGTCCAGGATGCGTGCCGCCAGGCCGGCGTAGTCGCCGCCGAAGTGGTGGCCGCCGGTCAGCGGCAGCGCGCGGGCGTGCTCGGGGGCGAGCTGTGGGCACAGCGAGTCGCGCTCGGCCTCGCCGTAGATGCACAGCGTGCTGGCGGCGTTGAGCTTGAGCGCCTCGGGCGCGATCGGCATGTCGCCGCTCGGGCCCATCCAGTTGGAGAGGTGGAATTCGAACGAGGCCTTCTGGCCGGGGCCCAGCAGGGCGGTCAGGCGCACGTAGGCGCGCGTGGCGGGCGGCAGGCGGTTGAGGGCGAACGGCAGCACGTCGGCGCCTTGCGAATAACCGACCAGGATCACCTCGCTGCGGCCCCAGCGCGCCGCGTAGTAGCGGATCACGCGGTCGAGGTCCGTCGCCAGTTCCTGCGGGGTGCGTGCGCTCCAGAAGTAGCGCAGCGAGTCGAAGCCCGCCACCGGCACGCCTTGCGCGGCCAGCGCCTGGCCCAGGGCCTTGTCGATGCCGGCCCAGCCGCCGTCGCCCGACAGCAGCACCGCGAAGCGGGTCGTGCTGCCGCTGCTGGTGGCGGGCACTTCGACGATGGGCAGGTCCGACAGCTGCGTCGGCGGCGCGCCCAGCGGAACCTGCGGCACGGCCAGCTTGCGGTAGCCGCGCTCGAAGGCCGCGAGGCTGTCGGCGTCCGAGCTCGCGGGCGACCACTCGGCACGCGGGACCGCCTGCACGAAGCCGCGCGCCGCGGCCGCGCCGCACGCGGCGGGCGCGGCGTTCTGGGCGCCGGACTGCGCGCCGGCGGGCGCCGTGGACTGCGCGCCGGACTGCAGCCCGGGCTGCACCGCGGATTGCACGGCGACCCAGCTGCTGGCCAGCGCGCCCGCCGGCGGCAGCAGGTCGACGCCGCCGGCGGCGCCGCCGTCCTGCCAGCGCAGGCCGTTGATGGCGCAGGGCGGCGTCTTCATGGGCAGGCGCGGGCAAAAGCCGAGCGACAACCCGCCCGCGAAGCTGCCGGCGGGGGCCTGGGCCAGCACGGAATAGACGTAGGCGGCCTGGCCGTCGGCGCCGGCCAGCAGCGGCGTCAGGTACCCGGGCAGGTGTTCGAAGGCCTGCAGGTCGCGCGCGAGGTTCTCGAACGCGCCGGGGCCGTAGGTGCACTTGCCGTCCTGGCGCTCCAGGCGCTGGTAGAACGGCGCGAACGGCACCGTGGCCACCATCGCGCCGGCGTCGACCAGCGTGCGCAGCAGCTGGCGGTCGCGCGCGCTGGGCGTGGCGTCTTCGGTCAGCAGCATCACGAACTGGCGCGCCGGCTCGTGCGGGCGCAGCACGTGCACGCCGGTGAACAGGCCGTGCGAGAGGGCCAGCGGATCGGCCGGCGCGGCGGCCGATCCGGGGGCAGCGGCGGGCGTGGCCGCTGCCCCCGGTGTCGTGGCGGCCGCAGCCGTGGCGGTGGGCGTAGGCGCGTGGGCGCTCGCCGTGCCCAGCATCAGCAGCGGCAGGGCGGCGCGGGCCAGCGCGCGGCGCCAGGCGGAGTCGGGGGAGGGCATCATGTTCTGGAGTGTGACCGGGCGCCGCCGCCGATCAGCGTGGTCACGTCGGCCAGGATGAAAGCGGTGGCCAAACCGCGCGGGGCGGCCAGGAAGCGCGCCTCCCAGACCGGTTCGAACTTGTCCTTGAAGCTGCGCAGCCCGCGGAAATTGTAGAAGCGGTCGCCATGCTCGTACACCAGGCGGGCCACGCGCTGCCACTTCGGCGCGCCGCTGCGCTCGGCCATGCCCGCCATCGGCGACATGCCCAGCCCGAGGCGGCGGTAGCCCAGGGCCTGCAGGTGCAGGCAGGTCTTGGCGATCAGGAAGTCCATCGTGCCGGTCGGCGCGTCGGGCGCGTGGCGCATCAGGTCGATGCCGGCCTCCTCCTGCAGCTCGGTCATCTGCAGGTTGGCGAAGGCGACGATGCGACCTGCGCGGCGCACCACCGCCACCGGCAGCCGGCGCAGGTAGTCGGGCTCGAAGCGGCCGACCGAGAAGCCCTTTTCGGCGCGCTCCTCGCCCAGCCAGGCGTCGGAGACCGCCTCGAGCTCGGGCAGCACCGCCTCCACCTGGGCGGGCGGGAGCAGCTCGAAGACCAGCCCCTCGCGCTCGCCGCGGTTCACGCCCGAGCGCAGGTTGGCGCGGCTGGCGCCCTTGAGGCTGAAGTCGACCAGGTTGACGTCCGCGTGCTCGCCCAGCTTGAACAGGTGCAGCCCGCAATCGAGGAACAGCGGCAGCGACTTGGGCCGCACGTGGTAGAACGCCGCCCGCCCGCCGTGGGCGGTGGCCATCTCGATGAACTGCCAGACCATGTCGGCGAACTCGCGGCTGTCGCCGAAGGGCCCGAACAGGCCGACCCAGGAGCGGCCCTGCTTGCCGAACATCAGGAAGCTGCGGCCCGAGGGCGAGAACATCAGGTGCTTGTCGCCGACCAGCGCGTAGCAGGCCTCGCTGGCCGGGTTGGCGCGCACGATGGCCGCGGCGCGCGCAATCTCCTCGGGCGTGGTCGGCGCCAGCTCGCCGGCGGGCGGGCGCAGCAGCTGCCACAGGCCGTAGGCGAGCGCCAGCAGCGCCACCGCCATCAGCGCGCGCAGCGAGCGCGGCGCCTGGCCGTCGAGTTCGAACTCCCACCACAAGGTGTTGCTGTAGCCGACCTCCTTGTAGACGAAGAACAGCACCCAGGCGCTGGCGATGATCACGCCGCCGAGCGCCAGCAGCCATTCGGGCTCCAGGTGCTGGGCGAAGAAGGACGAGCGGCGGTCGAACTGGCGGCGCGAGATCACCAGCAGCACCAGCAGCGACAGCAGCAGCGTGGCCTCGTGCAGCGCGATGCCCTTGGGCAGCGCCAGGATGGCCGCCACCACCGACAGCCCGCAGGCGATCCACCACGCCACGTCGAGCCGGTGCAGCAGCCCGCGCGCCACCAGCACCAGGCCGAGCCCGGCGACGCTGCCGACGAAGTGCGAGGCCTCCACCAGCGGCAGCGGCACGTGCAGCGCGGTCAGGATCTCGCGCGCGTCCTCGGTGAACGGCGTGACCCCGGAGACGATCAGCCAGACGCCGGCGATCAGCGTCAGCGCGGCCAGCAGGCTCGGGCTCAGCTGCACTGCCATCCGGCCGACCGGCGCCACCACGCTGGTGCGCAGTTCGTAGGCGATCAGCATGCCGGTGGCCACCACCATCGGCAGCACGTAGTAGATGCCGCGATTGAGCAGCAGCGCGCCCAGCATGGCGTCGCGCGGCACGCCGTGGCCGGCGGCCAGCAGCATCACCGCCTCGAAGATGCCGATGCCGCCCGGCACGTGGGTGACGATGCCGGCGGCGATGGCGATGGCGTAGAACGCGATGAACGCGGGAAAGGGCATGCGGCCCGCGGGCAGCAGGAACCACAGCACCGCCGCCGACGCGGCGAGCTCGACCGCCGAGATCCCGAGCTGCTTCAGCGCCAGGTCCAGCGGCGGCAGCTGCCGGCGCCAGCGCGCGCCCCAGCCGGCGTTGGCACGCTTGGCGCACAGCCACAGGAAGCCGGCCAGCGCCAGCAGCATCGCCAGCGCCAGCGTGCGCAGCACCCAGCCACGGGTGTGCAGCATGGGCGCGACCTCGTGCGCGCCCCACAGCAGCCCGAGCGCGCCGAAGGGCAGCATGCCCAGCCCGAAGGCGGCGGCGTTGAAGACGATCACGCGCGCGATCTGCGGCGGCTCGACCCCGGCGGCGGCGTACAGGCGCATGCGCACCACGCCGCCCGACAGCGGCCCGAGTCCGATCGTGTTCGACAGCGCGTAGGCGACGAAGGACGTCAGCAGCACGGTCGGCTCGGCCACCTTCGCGCCGACATAGCGCAGCGCCGAGGCGTCGTAGCGCGTCAGCGCCAGGTAGCTGAACGCCATCGCCGCCACGGCCGCCGCGATGTCGAGGTCGGGCGTGGCGTCCATCGCCGCCATGACGCCCGCGTAATGCACCTCGCGCAGCAGCGAGCGCAGCGCGAACCCGAGCGCCCCGGCCAGTGCCAGCCCCAACGTGGCCAGCAGCAGCGGCCGCAGGCGCGACCACCACTCGCCCAGGTCGGAGCCCGGAGCTGGTTTGGCGCCGGGCGCGGTGGGGGTCGTCTGGGTCACGGGTCGCTGCGCAAAGGGTCGGGAAGTGCGTATTGGATCAGACTGTTGGCGTGCCCGACGTGTTTGATGGGCGCGGCCCGCGCCCGGGCGGCGATCAGAACGCCAGCTGGTAGATGGACAGCGCGTCGGCCTCGGTCAGCGGACGCGGGTTGTTGACCAGCAGGCGGGTCTGCAGCATCGCGTCCTGCGCCAGCTGGGGCAGGGCGTCGGCCGTCACGCCGTGGTCGCGCAGCCGCAGCGCCAGGCCGGTGGCGGCGATGCGCGCCTCGATCGCCTCGATGAAGGCGCCGGCCCGGGCGGGGGTGTCGCCCTGCACGCCGGGCACCAGCACCTCGGCCAGCTCCGCGTAGGCGCCGGGCGCGCTGACGGCGTTGAAGCGCAGCACCGGCGCCAGCACCAGGGCGTTGCTCAGGCCGTGCGGGATGTGGAAGCGCGCGCCCAGCGGGTAGGCCAGCGCGTGGACGGCGCCGACCGGGGCGTTGGCGAAGCCCTGGCCGGCCAGCATCGCGCCCAGCAGCATCGCCTCGCGCGCCGCCAGGTCCTGGCCGTCGGCGCAGGCCGGCAGCAGGTGGGTGGACAGCAGCCGCAGCGCCTCGCGCGCGAGCAGGTCGGACAGCGGGTTCTTCAGCCGCGCCGAGGTGTAGGCCTCGATCGCGTGCACCATCGCGTCGATGCCGGTGGCGGCGGTCACCGCCTTGGGCAGGCCGGTGGTCAGCGTGGCGTCGAGCACGGCCATGTCGGCCATCAGCTGGCGCGCGATGATGCCGGTCTTGGCGGACTCGCCGGTGGTCACGATGGCGATCGGCGTGACCTCGGAGCCGGTGCCCGCCGTCGTGGGCATCTGCACCAGCGGCAGGCGCTCGCCCTGCACCCGGTCGACGCCGTACATCTCGGCCAGGGTCTGGCTGCCGCGCGCCAGCACCGCCACCAGCTTGGCCACGTCCATCGACGAGCCGCCGCCCAGGCCCAGCACCAGCTCGGCGCCGAACTCGCGCGCCTGCGCCGCGGCCGCCAGCACCACGTGCTCGGGCGGGTCGCCGACGACGTCGTCGATCACCAGCACCTCGAAGCCGGCGCCGCGCAGGCTGCCGAGCGCGGTGGCCAGCAGGCCGCTGCGGTGCAGGCCGGCGTCGGTGACCAGCGCCAGGCGGCGTCCCGCGAAGCGCCGGGCCAGCAATGCGCCCAGCCGCTGCTGTGCGCCGGGTTCGATGACCAGTTGGGGAACGGTCTGGAAGGAGACGGCTTGCAAGATGGAAGTCCTGTTGGGGCGGGGCAGGGGTGCACCGCGCGGTAGCGGGAAGTTTGCGCCGCGCCGGCACGCGTCGCCAGGGGGTGGGCGCCGGTCTTCGCTGGCTGGACAAGTCGCGCGGCGTGGCGACGCGTCGGCGTGCGCAGGGGCCATGCTGGTGCCTGCAGGGTGGCGGATCCGCCTGGGCGTGCGCGCGGCACAGCACCGGTGCACGGGCGGGGCCGGAATGCGGGTCGGGGCGGCCGCCGCGGCGCCGGCGGACCGGGCCGGCGCCGCGGCCGCGGACGTCCTTCAGGGACCGCGGGGGCACGTCGGCGAGCGCGTCCACCTGGGACAGCGCCAGCCTGGCGGGTACGGCGGCGGCGCGTGCTGCCCGCATTGCGGGCGGTAACTTCGGTGCGGGCTTGTACCGAGCCAAAGGGCATATCGCTTGCATGACATTGCGTGTCGCTCTCCCTTTCATCGGCGCCGCCCGCAGCCCGCTGCGTCACGCGCCACAGCCACCAAGGTATCCGCATGGAAAGAGGTTTTCCGATCCGTTCCGTCAGCCGCAGCATCGCTGTCCTGAGGGCAATCAATCAAGGAAAGTGGCTGACGCTGATGGAAATCTCCAAGGCCGTGGACCTGCCTTACCCCACCACCTTCCGCATCATCCAGACCCTCACGCACGAAGGCCTGGTGGTGTGCGAGCCGGGGCGCAAGCGCTATCGCGTCACGGCGCTGGTGCAGTCGCTGGCCGCGGGCTACTCGGACAGCGGGCGCCTGATCGCGCAGGCCAGGCCGCACCTGGTGGGCCTGACGCACAAGCATGCCTGGCCGGTGTCGCTGACCACCCATGTCGGGCGTCACATGGTGGTGCGCGACTCGACCCACACGCTCAGTTCGCTGACCTTCAGCAACTACGCGCCGGGCTACACGCTGCCCATCCTCGAGTGCGCCTCGGGCCACGCCTACCTGGCCAACGTCGACGACGACAAGCGCGTCGGCCTGCTGGCCGGGCTCGAGGCCTACGAGCGCCGCACGCCGCTGCTCGACATCTTCAAGTCGCCGCGCCTGGTGCAGAACATCCGCGACAACGGCTACGCCACCTGGGAGCGCAACCCGCACACGCCGTTCCCGGGCAAGACCTCGTCCATCGCCGTGCCGGTGTCCGAGGGCGGCGAGGTCAAGGCCTGCCTGACCATGGTGTTCTTCGCGTCCGCGCTGACGATGGCCGAGGCGGTGCGGCGCTACGTGGACGACCTCAAGGGCGCCGCCGCCGCGCTGGCCGAGCAGCTCGGCGCGGACGTCGACCCCGAACTCGATCTGGCGGAGGCCCTGGCCGAGGTTTGAGGGCGCGGGCGGACGTGCTCCGGGCCGGCCGCCGCACGACGGCCGGTCCGCGGCGGGTCAGTCGGGCCGGTGCAGCAGCGAGACCAGCGTGCCGACCTCCGCCGCCTGCTCCAGGCCCCATACGGCATAGAGTATCTCGCCGGCCCGGCGCGGCAGCACGAGGTCGTCGGCGGCCGCGCGAAACAGCTCGGCGAGCTGCGAGTCGCGCAAGGGCTCGCGGGGGCAGCCGAGCGCCGCCTCCACCCGCTCGCGCTGGCTCGATCCGTCGGCGTAGTGCACCGTCAGCACGCAGCCGTCGACGTCGCCCACGGCGGCGTCGGGCACGAGCTCGATGCGCTCGCGCAACGCGCCGACCGCGGGGTCGGCCAGCACCTCCGGGCGCCATTCGTCGAGCGTGAAGCGCGCGCAGTGCCAGCTCGCCGCCAGGCCGTGGCGCAGGTCCGCGGCGCGGCCGCCGGCGCCGGGCGGCCGCGCCTGGAGCGCCCGCCAGGCCTGGTGCGACAAGGCCAGTTCCAGGCGCGCGACGGCGCGGCCCGCGGCCTGGGCGCGCAGCGCCAGCGCGGCCTCGATCGGCGCGAGCGCGATCAGCGGCGCGGGCCGGCAGTGCAAAGCGAGCGCCTGCAGCCGCCAGGCCTGGCCGGCGCCGGGCAGCTGCGCGGCGATGCGTTCCAGCAGCGCGGCGTCGTCGCCGCACGCGGCCTGCAGGGCGCGCGCGGTGGCGGCGGCGTCCAGCGCGTCGAGATGGCAGCGCGCCGCGGCCGCAGCGATGGCGGTGGCAGCGGTCCGCCACCGTGCGTCGTCCGCGCCGGATGGGGGCGTCGCCGCCTGCGCCGCGGCCGCGGCGAGTTCGACCTCGATGCCGGTGGCCAGCGCCTGCAGCAGCGCGCGTCCGCCGCAGCCGCCGGCCTCCGCATGCGCGAGCAGCGCCGGCAGCAGCAGCCGGCTCGGCGCGTACAGGCTGCCCATGTGCGTGGCGCCGTGCGGATGCAGTTGGCAGGTCTGGTGGTTGATGGCGGTGGCGGCGGCGACCGTGGTGCGCTCGCGCGTCCACCAGATGCCGGCCCGCGCCTGGTCCGGCGCGCCGCGCGGCGCCCTGGCGCAGGCCTGCTCCAGGGCCTGGCGGCCTTCGGCTTGGGTCAGTCCGTCCGCGCTGCTGGCCAGGCGGTACAGCAGCACGCGCTTGGCCGCGTGCAGCACGGCGTCCGTCAGGCCGGCCTCGGCGCGCCCGCGCGCGAAGCCGGCCAGGCCGGCGCCGGCCACGCGTTGTGAAAGGATTTGCGGCATGGCTGGCTTGGCGGGTTGCGGATCCATCGATGGGGGGCCCGCCGTGCATTGCGGCGAACGTCTGGTGTGATGTGCGGCGGCCGCATCGGCTTCTCAGGGCGGCTCGACCTGCGATGCGGAACTCACGCGGTGGCTGCGCGCGATGTCGGCGGCCAGCTGTTGCAGGCGCGGGGCGTAGACCTCGCGCAGTTTGTTCGTATTGCGCAGCGTCGACTTGATGTAGCGCATGACTATGCCACCTACCGGCCGCCCGGCCAGCAGCACCGGCACCGCCAGGTTGCCTTCGCGGTAGTGCTCGAACTCGAGGTGGCAGTAGCCGTCGGCGCGCACCTGGGCGATGAGCTGCTCGATCTGCGTGCGGTCGAACGGGATCGGCGTGCGCGGGTCGTTGTCCTGCAGTCCGGCCAGCACGGCGGCCTCGCGCTCGACCTCGCCGAGGTTGGCCAGGTAGCAGTAGCCGCAGGTCGACAACAGCATGGGCAGCGAGGCGCCGACACCGTAGCGGATCAGGGCCAGCGGGGAGTCGTGGTCGGTGTTCAGGCGCACCACCATCTGGCTGCCGCGCGGCGTCGACAGCGCGATCGACCAGCCGAGTTCCTGCTGCGCGGCGGTGATCAGCGGCTGGGCGATTTCCAGCAGCAGGTCCAGGTCCTGGAAGCCCGCCGCCAGGCGCAGCACGCGGCTGGTGATGCGGTACAGGTCGCTGCCCGGCAGCTTGTCGACATAGCCTTCGCAAGCCAGCGTCTGCAGCAGCCGGTAGGCGGTGGCGCGCGGCACGTCGATGCCCTGGGCGACCTGGGTCACCGTGGCGTCGCCTAACTGATTGAGCAGGGTGATGGCACGCAGCGCCTTCTTCAGTGATTTGATCTCGTCGCGCGTACCCATCCAATGCCTTCGCCTGCCGTCTCTCTGCCTTCAATCAGTGTAGTGGCAGCACATTGCTCACTGCTTGCGCTGCGGCGCGCCGGACCCGGCGCTCGGATAGCGACCGAGCGCGAACAGCGTCAGCGGGCCGACCACCAGCAGCGCGGCCGAGGCCGCCAGCGCGGCGTGATAGCTGCCGGTGCGGTCGAAGACGGCGCCGAAGGCGACCGGGCCGGCGCCCGCCGACAGCGAGAACCCGGCCCATTGCCAGGCGTAGATCTGGCCGAAGTGGCGCGTGCCGAAGTAGCGCAGGCACAGGTAGGCGATGAGGTCGAACTCGGCGCCGCCGGCCAGGCCGATCAGCATCACCGCCAGGCCGGGCCACTGCTGGCGCGCCAGCAGCAGGCAGGCCAGCGCGGGCGGCATCAGCAGGATCAGCGCCACCAGCGGGCCCCACAGCCGGTCCAGCAACCAGCCGGCGACGAGCCGCCCGAGGATCACGTTGAGCCCCAGCAGGCTGGCGTACTTGGCCGCTTGCGCCATGCTCAGGCCGCTGTCGGTGAGCATGGGCACGAGGTTGGGGATCAGGCCGGACACCGTGGCGCAGATGGCCCAGAACGCCACCAGCAGCAGCCAGAACTGGCGCGTGCGCAGGGCCTGGGCGAGCGTCAGCCCCTGACCTTGCGGGCCGCCGGCCGTCGCCGCCGCGGGCATGGCGGCCTTCTCGCGAAACAGCAGCCACACCACCGGCATGCCCACCAGCACGATGGACAGGGCGATGGTCAGGTAGCCGACGCGCCAGCCGAACGCGCCGACCACGGCGTTGATCAGCGGCGGTGCGGCCAGCGCCGTCATGCCGGTGCCGCTCAGGCCGACGCCGATGGCCAGGCCGCGCCGCTGGTCGAACCACGATGCGATGCCGCGCGACCAGGCCAGCGGCGTGGTGCCCACGCCCAGCACCGCGAACAGGAACCAGTTGGCCTGCCACCACAGCGCCGAGCCCGATTGCAGCGCCAGGCCGACGAAGCCCAGCGCCAGCCCGAGCTGGCTGGCCAGCGCCACCGGGCGCACGCCCAGGCGGTCGATCAGCCAGCCCGCGGCCCACGCGCTGCTGACGACGCCCAGCATCGCGAAGGTGATGCCGCTCTGGATGACCGAGCGCGACCAGCCGAACTCCAGCGCCAGCGGCTTGGCGAAGATGCCCAGCGTGTAGAACGGCAGCGCCGTCAGGCCCAGCGCGATACCGACCCAGGCGGCGAGGACGACGCGCCAGGCGCCGTCGCGGCGGAACTCCCCGGGCTGGCGGGTGGCCGCCGGTACGGCGGGGCGGTGCGGGGACGGGGAGGAGCTGGGCGCGGCGGTTTGCATGGGGCGTTGGAGAAGGACGGGCGGGTAAGGGAGCGGGCTCAGGCGGACGGATGCGCACCGGCGGCGGGCGCGCGCTCGC
>Ga0302299_10002548_pt1 | contig 11123 bp, 13 predicted proteins | sample III_Fen_N3_4_FD_198795 | JGI IMG/M metagenome (GOLD analysis project Ga0302299, IMG submission 198795) | Peat permafrost microbial communities from Stordalen Mire near Abisko, Sweden - III_Fen_N3_4 | ecosystem: Environmental > Terrestrial > Soil > Wetlands > Permafrost | place: Sweden: Abisko...
TGGTGCCAAGGGCGGCGATGCTGCTCGCGCTGAGCGGCAGCCGCAGCGCTCGCCGCGTGCTGCGGTTCAGCGTGGCCAGCGCCTCGGCCAGGCGCACCACGTCCGTGGCTCCCGTCATTTGCCCACCCCTTTGACGGCCGCACCCTCGACCAGCTCGTAGTCGTCGGGCTCCTCGCCCGTCCGCTCGCCGCTCTCAGGCCGCGAACGCTCGTCCGGAGGCCGGCCTCCGGCGAACCACGAAACCACGGCGGCCACGACCATCATCGCCGCAGCGACACCGAAAACGAGCACCAACCCCGCGTGGAACGGGTCGGAGATGAGGGAGGGGAAGAAGTTCGTGCCCGTGAGCGTGGCCACGCCGGGCGCCGGGAGAGTCTGCAGCAGCCCGGTCGGCGCCAGCAGTGCTGCGATCGGGTTGATCCCCAAGAATGCCGCGAACAAGATCCCCACCGGCGGCAGCGCGCCCAGCTGGTGGGCCACCGACCCCGGCACTCCCTGCGCGATCAGCCCGGACGACAGGTGCCCCGGAAGCGTGGTCGAGAGCCCGATGACCATGAGCGAGAAGAAGACGCCGATCGACAGCGCCGAGCCCGAGTTGGCGAACGTCATCCGCATCCCGGACGCTGCACCCCGCTGAGCGGCCGGCACGCTGTTCATGATCACCGAGGCGTTGGGCGAGCTGAACATCCCCGAGCCCACCCCGTTGAGGAAGGTGAGCCCGGCGAACGCGACGTACGGGAAGTCGACGGGTAGCAGCATGAGCCCAAGGAACGACACCGCGGTGATCGCCGCACCCCCGACAGCGAACCTGCGGGCACCGTGCCGGTCGCTCAGCCAGCCCGAAACGGGGCCGGCCACCAGGAATCCGGCCGTGAGCGGCAACAGGAAGATGCTCGCCCACAGCGGCGTGCTCGCGTACGAGTAGCCGCGCCTGGGCAGCCAGATCCCCTGCAGCCAGATGATGAGCACGAACTGCAGACCCCCGCGCGAGATCGCGGCGAGCAGCCCGGCGAAGTTGCCCAGCCCGAAGGCGCGGATGCGGAACAGATCGAGGTGGAACATCGGGTCCACGACCCGGGACTCGATCACGAGGAACGCCGCGAGCAACGCGACCCCGCCGAGGAGCGCTCCCAGCACCAACGGATTCGTCCAGCCCATGGACTGGCCCGCGTACGGCTGGATCCCGTAGGTGACCCCGGTGATCAGCAGACCGAGGCCTAGCGCGAACGTGACGTTTCCTGGGAGGTCGAGCCGCCCCTTGTGGCGGGCGCCGACCTCCTGCAGCGAGGTGTACGACCAGATGGCGCCGAAGACACCGAACGGCACGCTGACCCAGAAGACCGCCCGCCAGTGCCACTCGGAGAGCACCCCACCGATCACGAGGCCGAGGAAGGAGCCCGCGATCGCGGCCACCTGGTTGACGCCCAGCGCCATCCCACGCTGGCTGACCGGGAAGGCGTCGGTGAGGATGGCGGCCGAGTTGGCCATCAGCATCGCGGCGCCGACCGCCTGCACCGCCCGCCAGGCGATCAGCCACAGCGCACCGGCCGAGCCCTGCCAAGGCACGAGCGAGAGCGCGATCGACGCAAGGGCGAACACCAGGAAGCCGAGGTTGTAGATGCGAACCCGGCCGTACAGGTCCCCGAGCCGCCCGAACGTGACGACCAGGACCGCCGTCACGAGCAGGAACCCCATGAGCATCCACAGCAGGTAGCTCACGTTGGCCGGATCGAGCGGGTCGAGGTTGATCCCGCGGAAGATCGCCGGCAACGAGATCAGCACGATCGACGAGTTCACGGTGGCCATGGTCAGGCCGAGGGTGGTGTTGGACAGTGCGATCCACTTGTACGCCGGGTGGTCGCGGTGGAAGCGACCCGTGGGCTGGGAGCGAACGGCGTCTCGGGCCATCACCCGATGATGGGGCAGATAGTTGCTCTATGCAAACTAACTATCGGTCGCCCCGGCAGGGTTCCGGCTCAGCCGTGGGTGAGGACGACCTTGCCGAATGCGTCGCCTGACTCGAGCCGCTCGAACGCCGCCCGCGCGTCGGTCAGGGCGAACGTCGAGTCGACGAGCGGGCGGACCCCACGATCGGCGCACAGCTCGGCCAGCGCGAGCAGCTCATCCCGGGTTCCCATGGTCGAGCCGACGACGCTGAGCTGCAGGAAGAACACCCGGCTGAGGTCCGCAGGCGGGTTGGACCCCGAAGTCGCCCCCGAGACCACGATCCGCCCACCGGGCTTGAGCGCTTTCAACGAGTGGCTCCAGGTGGCCTCGCCGACCGTCTCCATGACGGCATCGACCCGCTCAGGGAGTCTGGCGCCGCTCTCGAAGGCTGCGTCGGCGCCCAGCTCGAGGGCATGGGCCCGCTTGGCCTCGTCGCGGCTGGTGACCCAGACTCGGAAGCCACCCACCTTGCCGAGCACGACCAACGCTGTCGCGACTCCCCCGCCCGCCCCTTGCACGAGGACGGTGTCGCCGGACGTGAGCCCCGACCGCGTGAACAGCATTCGGTACGCGGTCAGCCAGGCAGTGGGCAGGCAGGCCGCCTCGGCCCAGGACAGGCTCGCGGGTTTCGGAACAAGGTTCCGGCGCGGAACAGCGACGCGGTCGGCCAGCGTCCCGTCGTAGACCTCGGACAGCAACGAACGCCGGGGATCGAGCGTCTCGTCGCCCCCACCAGCGGCTGGGTCGCCGATGACCGCATGGACGACGACCTCGTTGCCGTCCTCGTCGATTCCGGCGGCGTCGCAGCCGAGGACGATCGGCAGCCGGTCCAGCGAGATGCCGACGCCCTTGAGCGTCCACAGGTCGTGGTGGTTGAGGGCGGCTGCGCGCACGTCGACCGTCGTCCAGCCCTCGGCCGGCGACGGATCGGGGTGCTCACCGAGCCGGAGCCCGTCGAGCGGCGCGTCAGGGTGGGCAGCGGCGGCGGTGACAGCGAACATGACGCCAACCTAGCCCTGCGGCTGTCGTCAGCGCCGGGCGATCCCCTCGGCGCGGGCGGCCTTGGCCACTGCGGCGGCGACGGTGGGGGCCACGAACGGGTCGAAGACGCTGGGGATGACGTGGTCGGCGTCCAGCCGGTCGAGCACGACGTCGGCCAGGGCCATCGCGGCGGCGAGCTTCATGCCCTCCGTGATGCGGGTCGCCCCCACCGACAGGGCGCCCTTGAACACCCCCGGAAAGGCCAGCACGTTGTTGATCTGGTTCGGGAAGTCGCTGCGACCAGTGGCCACGACGGCGGCGTGCCGCCGGGCGACAAGGGGGTGTACCTCGGGCTCGGGATTCGCCAGCGCGAACACGCAGGACTTCGGCGCCATCGACGCCACGGCGTCCTCCGACACCGTGCCGGCAGACACCCCGATGAAGACGTCAGCGCCAGCCAGCGCTTGCTCGATCGAGCCGGACAGCCCACCGAGGTTGGTGGCCGCTGCCAACGCCTGCTTGACGTCGCTGAGGTCGCCACGACCCAGGTGGACGATGCCCTTGCTGTCACCCACGGCGATGTCGCCGATCCCGGCCCCGAGCAGCATGTGGGTCACTGCGACCCCGGCAGCCCCGGCGCCGGAGACGACCACCCGGAGGTCGCCCAGCTCGCGCCCGGTGACCCGCGCAGCATTGCGCAGGGCGGCCAGCACGACGATCGCAGTGCCGTGCTGGTCGTCGTGGAAGACTGGGATGTCGAGCAATTCCTGGAGCCGGCGCTCGATCTCGAAGCAGCGCGGCGAGCTGATGTCTTCGAGGTTGATCCCGCCGAACGACGGGGCGATACGCGCCACCGTGTCGACGATCTCGTCGGAGTCAGTAGTGCTCAGGCAGATCGGCACGGCATCGACGCCGCCGAACTCCTTGAACAGCAACGCCTTTCCCTCCATCACCGGCAGCGCGGCCGCTGGGCCGAGGTTGCCCAGGCCCAGCACCGCCGTACCGTCGGTCACCACGGCGACCACGTTCGAACGCCAGGTGTACTGGTCGGCGAGTGAAGGGTCGGCCGCGATAGCCAGGCTGACCCGGCCCACCCCTGGGGTGTACGCGAGGGCCAGCCCCTCGCCGTCCCGGACCCGCAGCGTCGGTCGGATCTCGATCTTCCCGCCCTTGTGCAGCGGGAAGACGGGGTCGGACTCGAAGGGGGACGTGGGCACGTTGGTCACCTGCTCAGTTTGGCACAACGGCCGCCGCCGGCTGCCCGATCAGTTGCGCCCGAAAGGCCAGATCCGCCAACGCAGGACTGCCACAACGTCCTGGTCCGCGACCGCGCCGACCGCCCAGGAGTCGACGCCTTCGGCCGGGTTGTCGCGCTCCACCCACCAACCATCGGGCTCGCGACGGGTCGCCCGCTTCACCGCAAGCGGCCGGCCAGGCAGTCGCACCACGACCAGGTCGCCGGGCCGGGGCAGCCGGTCGTACCCGACCACGAGCCGGTCTCCGTCCTGCAGGGTCGGCTCCATGGAACGGCCACGCACGACCACGATTCCGTACCGTCGCACGCCCTCACCTCCTAGGAGCGCCCCACACCGTCGGCGAGTAGTGTCGATCACTCAACCGCCAGACACGAAAGAAGGGTCCCCGATGCGTATCGCCCTGTTCGCGCCGACCACCACCGTGAGTGCCCACTGCGACCTGCCGTGCGGCGTGTACGACCCGGCCCAGGCCAAGATCGAGGCCCAGTCCGTCAAGGCCTGCATGGAGAAGTACCACGGCAGTGCCGACGCCGACTTCAAGGCCCGCGCCATCGCCATCAAGGAAGAGCGCTCCGACCTGGTCAAGCACCACCTGTGGGTGCTCTGGACCGATTACTTCAAGGCACCTCACTTCGAGAAGTACCCCCAGCTGAACGGTCTGTTCAACGAGGCCACCAAGCTGGCCGGCGCCGGCGGCACCAAGGGCACCACTGACGTCGCGGTGGCCGACCAGCTGCTCGGCAAGATCGACGAGATCGCCGAGATCTTCTGGGCCACCAAGGCGGCATAGCCTTCGCACAGCCACCCGACGCACCCGGTCCGCGCAAGCCTCGGGCCGGGTGCCGACGGTTCCGGAACACTGACGGTCTTGCGAACGGAAGGGTGCACGCATGACGGTCGCCCGGGTCCTGCTCGTGCGCCACGGGCAGACCGAATGGAGCCTGGCGCGACGGCACACCGGGCGCACCGACCTGCCCCTGACCCCGACCGGCGAGCAGCAGGCGGCAGCACTGCGCAGCCGGATCGACGGCCTCCTGCCTCACGGTCCCGGCCTCGTGCTGACCAGCCCGCTGCTACGGGCCCGCCACACCGCCGACCTGGCCGGACTAGCCCCATACGTCGTCGACCCGGATCTGGTCGAGTGGGACTACGGCACCTACGAGGGTCTGACCCGGGCCGAGATCCAACAGGATGTCCCGGGCTGGTCGGTCTGGCGTTCCCCGTGCCCCGGCGGCGAGTCCGCCGGCCAGGTGCAGGCCCGCTGCGACCGGGCTCTGGCGCGGATCCAGGCCGCCGGCGACGGTGCCGACGTGGTCGTCGTGGCCCATGGCCACCTGCTGCGGGCCCTCACAGCGCGCTGGCTCGGCGGGCCATTGGTGAACGGCGAGTGGTACGAGCTGGCCGCCGCCTCGGTCTGCGTCCTCGGATACGAGCACGGCACGGCCGTGATCCGGCACTGGAACCTTCCGAACGCTGTGCCTATCACCACCAGCGAGGGGATCGACTCATGAGCGCCATTCGGCTGATCCGCCCCGACGAGGTCGACGAGCTGTTCGCGATGATCTGCGAGCTGGCCGACTACGAGAAGTCGCTGCATGAGGTCGCCTCCAGCGCCGAAGACTTCCGGGTCGCTCTCTTCGGTCCGGAGCCGCAGCTCTTCGCCCACGTCGTGGAGCACGACGGCGGGCTCGCCGGTTTCGCGGTCTGGTACGTCAACTTCTCGACGTGGAGCGGCAAGCACGGCATCTACCTCGAGGACCTCTACGTCCGGCCCCAGTTCCGGGGTCACGGCTTCGGCAAAGGGTTGCTGGCCCAGCTCGCTGCCGTCTGCGTCGAGCGCGGCTACGCCCGGCTCGAGTGGTGGGTGCTCGACTGGAACGAGCCGGCCCTGCAGTTCTACCGCTCCCTCGGCGCCATCGGGATGGACGAGTGGACGCAGTACCGCCTGACCGGGCCGAGCCTGGATGCGCTCGGTAGCCCGCCCGCGGTGGCCGGATGAGTGGTCACGCTCACGGGCACGGTCACGTCGGGCCCGGTCTCGGGCAGAGCCGCACGCTGGCAACGGTGCTGGCGATCTCGTCGACCATCCTGGTCGCGGAGATGGTCGGAGCGTTCCTGTCCGGCAGCCTCGCCCTGCTCGCCGATGCAGGTCACGTGCTGACCGACGTCGCGGGGCTCTCGCTGGCTCTGTTCGCGGCCGTGCTGAGCGCCCGGCCCGCCACCCCGGAACGTACGTGGGGGTACCAACGAGCCGAGGTGCTCGCCGCGGCGGCCCAGGCCTCGGTGCTGCTCGCGGTGGGCGCATTCATCCTGGTCGAGGGGGTCCGCCGGCTCTTCGCCCCGCCCGAGGTGCTTCCCGGCATCATGATCGTCTTCGGCCTGGTCGGGCTCGTCGGCAACGCGCTGTCGATCTTCGTCCTGAGCCGGGCCAGCGCGGGAAACCTCAACACGCGGGCCGCCCGCCTCGAAGTCCTCAACGACGCACTCGGAGCCGTCGCGGTACTCGTGGCAGCCCTGGTGGTGCTCTTGACCGGTTGGCTGCAGGCCGACGCGGTTGCGTCGCTCGCCATCGGGCTGCTGATCCTGCCGCGGACATGGAAGCTGCTCCGTGAGACCGTCGATGTGCTGCTCGAGGGCACCCCCAAGAGCCTGGATCTGAGCGCCGTGCGTGAGCACGTCCTGGGGGTGCCCCATGTCCACGCCATCCACGACCTGCACGCTTCACGCGTCTCGTCGGACCTGCCGGTCCTGACCGCGCACGTAGTGGTCGATGACTCGTGCTTCTTGGACGGCCACCTGCCTCAGCTGCTGGACGAGCTGCAGGCCTGCCTCGCCGGCCACTTCGACGTCACCCACTCGACGTTCCAGTTCGAGCCCGTCGGCCACAGCGAGCACGAGGAGGAGACGCACTCCTGAGGCCGGATAGACTGCCCGCGTCCATAGCTCTGAGGGGGGCAGGCGTGATCCGACCCGCCCGACCAGCCGCTACCACGGGAGGCGTGATCAACGACGTCGTCGAGTTGCGTCTGCCTGCTGACTCCGCCTACCTCGCCGTCCTGCGTACGGCCACCGCCGGGCTCGCCGCCCGCCTCGACTTCACCCTCGACGAGATCGAGGACCTCAGGATCGCGGTCGACGAGGCTTGTGCCCTGCTGCTGGCCGACTCCGAGCCCGGAGAGCCGATGGTCTGCGCGTTCACCCTCGGCCACGACTCGATCGAGGTGGTGATCAGCGCCCGCACCGGCTCTGGCCGGCCCCCCGGTGCCGGGTCGTTCGCGTGGACGGTGCTTTCGGCGCTGGCCGGTGAGGTCAAGGCGACCGCAGGGGCCGACCACCTGGTCACGATCACGCTCCTCAAGCAGCGCGGCGGAACGTGATCGGCATGTCCATCCCGTCGGACGACGTGACGCCGCAGCGAGCAGCCACCCGTCTGGAGTCCAAGACCCTGTTCGTCGAGCTCGGCGCACAGCCCGTCGGCAGTCCGGAGCATCAGGCGACCCGCGAGGCGCTCGTGCATCTCCATCTGCCCCTCGTCGAGTTCCTGGCGCGCAGGTTCCGCGACCGGGGCGAACCCCTCGATGACCTGGTCCAGGTCGGCACGATCGGCCTGATCAAGGCGGTCGACCGGTTCGATGTCGACCGGGGGGTCGAGTTCTCGACCTATGCGACCCCGACGATCGTCGGAGAGATCAAGCGGCACTTCCGCGACAAGGGCTGGGCCGTTCGCGTCCCCCGCCGCCTGCAGGAGCTGCGGCACGAGCTCGCGACCACCACAGAGCTCCTCTCGCACTCGCTCGGCCGAGCACCCACCATCGCCGAGATCGCGAGCGCCCTCGACCTCTCCGAGGAGCAGGTCTTGGAGGGGCTCGAGTCGGCCAACGCGTACAGCACCGTCTCGCTCGATGCCGGCAGCGACGGGGAGGATGGCGGCGGCGGGTCCGCGCTGGCCTCGATCGGCGCCGACGACGAGGCCCTCGAAGGGGTGGAGTACCGCGAGTCGCTGCGGCCGCTGCTCGCCCTGCTGCCGGCGCGCGACCGGCAGATCCTGATGCTCCGGTTCTTCCGCAACATGACGCAGTCGCAGATCGCCGTCGAGGTGGGCATCTCGCAGATGCACGTGTCGCGGCTGCTCACCAAGACGCTCGAGCAGCTGCGTGAACAGCTGACCGAGGAGTACTAGCCCGGGTCCGGCGTCACCCAGTCGGTGACCTGAGGCGCGAGAGCGGCCGCGAGACCGGCCGCTGCCCCGGAGGCCAGCAGCAGCCCGACGAGGAGCGCCCCACCCTGAGCGACCGGGACGCCCACGGCGAAGCCCAGCAGCTGACAGACGATGACCGGTGCCCGGCCCCATCGGCGCCGGCGCCGGACCGCGCGTCCAGCAGCCGCCAGCCCGACTCCCAAGCCGGCGAGCAGCACCGCGAGGCCGAAGGCGGCGAGCGCCGACGAACGGTCACCGCGAACGGCCATTACCAGCACGAGCACGCCGTACCCCACGAGCACGGCCGCCTCGGCGAGGACCACGCGCCAGAGGACGAGGACCGGCAACGGCGCAGGGCTCGAGGCGTCGGGCGAGGTCTCAGGGACAGGCACGGCGCCGACCTTACCGACTGGCCCAGTCCCGCTCACCGACTGGCCTAGTCTTGCTCGACATGCGCGCGCTGCTCGCGGTCAACCCGGCCGCCACGTCGACCACCGCCCGGACCAAGAACGTCCTGGTGCACGCCTTGTCCGCCGACCTCGACGTGGAAGTCATCGAGACGACGCACCGCGGCCACGCCATCGACATCGGTCGTCGGGCTGCCGAAGAGGGCGTTGACCTGCTGATCGCGCTCGGCGGTGACGGCACGGTGAACGAGTGCGTGAACGGGCTGCTCCAGCACGGCCCACGGCCCGACGGCCCGGCTCTCGCCGTCGTTCCCGGCGGCTCGACGAACGTCTTCGCTCGGGCGCTGGGCCTGCCCAACGACCCGGTCGAGGCGACGGGGCAGATCCTCGATGCGCTGCGGGAGAACCGGCGGCGCAAGATCGGGCTGTCCACCGCCGACGGCCGCTGGTTCACTTTCTGTGCTGGCGTGGGCCTGGACGCCGAGGTGGTAGCCGATGTCGAGGACCGGCGAGCCGGTGGTCGGCCAGCCACCGGAAGCCTGTTCCTTCGCACCGCCCTGGACCGGTTCTACCGGCACACCGAACGCGAGCACCCAGGCCTGTCGGTACGGCTGCCCGGCGCGGACGGCCAGCTCGACGAGACCGAGTCGGGGTTATTCCTGGCGATCGTGCTGAACACCTCGCCCTGGACCTACCTTCGCAACATCCCCATCAACCCTTGCCCGGAGGCGTCGTTCGACACCGGACTCGACCTGTTCGCGCTCAGGCGGCTGCGCACGCTGTCGACGCTGCGGCACGCGCGGCAGATCCTGCAGCCGGGGGCAGCCCCCAAAGGCAAGGACACGCTCTTGCTGCACGACCTCCCCCAGCTGACGCTCTGGGCCGACCGACCGACCGCCCTGCAGCTCGACGGCGAGCCGGTGGGTGAGCGGATGAGCGTGCACCTGCAGTCCCACCCGGAGGCGCTCACCGTCCTCGTGTGACGCAGACGTGTGACGCAGACGACAACGATTTGGTGAAGTTTCGAAGCCGAATTGCTTGTATCCCGGCGCTAGCTTTGCGACGGTAGTCAGAGCGAGCGGAACAACGGTCGCGGTTCGTTCGTTTGCGAACGTGTACGACCTCACGCTCGAGAAGCATCCGCCGGTTCGGCCCCCTTCCTTCAAAGGGCCTGCGTCGGCGCCCGCTTCGTGAAATGCTTCACAAAGGACAATCCCCCCGTCCTTTGCTCTCCCTCAACGTCGCTAGGAGTGACTGCAGCATGGACTGGCGTCACCGTTCCGCTTGCCGTGACGAAGATCCCGAGCTCTTCTTCCCGATCGGCAACACCGGCCCCGCCCTTCTCCAGATCGAGGAGGCCAAGCTCATCTGCCGCCGTTGCGAGGTGCGTGAGTCCTGCCTGCAGTGGGCTCTCGAGTCCGGTCAGGACCACGGCGTCTGGGGCGGACTGTCCGAGGACGAGCGCCGCGCCCTCAAGCGCCGCACGGCCCGCGCCCGCGCCCGCATGGCCTGATCCACCCCCGATCCACCCGCGAGTCCACCCGAACCTGCCGCTGACCCCTAGGTCAGCGGCAGGTTCAGTCTGACGGACGTACCACCTTCCACCCGTCTGGTCAGGGCCAGCTCCCCACCGAGCTCGCCTTCCACCAGGGTGCGCACGATCTGCAGTCCCAACCGATCGGACGTCAGCGGGTCGAACCCTTCTGGTAGGCCGACCCCGTTGTCGGCCACCTCGACGAGGAGTCGGTCCTGGACTCTCGTCGCGCCTACCTCGAGGATGCCGGGTCGGCCTTCAAGCCCGTGCTCGACCGCGTTCTGCACGAGCTCTGAGAGCACCACCGCAAGCGGCGTGGCCACATCGGCCGGGATGACGCCGAACGAGCCGCTCCGCACCAGATGAACCTGACCGCCTCCGCTCGCGAGCTCGGTCACCGCGGAAATGACCCGTTCGGCGACCTGGTCGAACGGCAGCGACTCGTCGAGCGTCGTCGACAGCAGCTCGTGCACCAGGGCGATCGAACCCACCCGCCGGACGGCCTCCTCGAGCGCCGCGCGACCTTCGGGCACGGTGAGCCGTCGAGCCTGCAGCCGCAGCAACGCGGCCACGGTCTGCAAGTTGTTCTTCACCCGGTGATGGATCTCGCGGATCGTCGCGTCCTTGGTCAGCAGCTCGCGCTCGCGCCGCCGCAGATCGGTCACGTCGCGGATCAGGACCACAGCCCCGACCCGGACCCCCGCAGCGATGATCGGGATCGACCTCAGCTGGACGAAAGTCCCCTTGCCCTCGACCTCCACACCACGGGCCGCCCTGCCGCCGGCCACGGCCGCCAGGTC
>Ga0302299_10002549_pt1 | contig 11122 bp, 12 predicted proteins | sample III_Fen_N3_4_FD_198795 | JGI IMG/M metagenome (GOLD analysis project Ga0302299, IMG submission 198795) | Peat permafrost microbial communities from Stordalen Mire near Abisko, Sweden - III_Fen_N3_4 | ecosystem: Environmental > Terrestrial > Soil > Wetlands > Permafrost | place: Sweden: Abisko...
CCTGCCTGCTTCTCTCGCGACGCATGCGGCTGATCAGCATTCGCCGCCGCCACCGGTACCGCCACGGTGGCTGAGATCCAGCCGGCCGGCGAGCGGCGCCGGTTCGACATCCTCGCCCTCCTCCTCGCGCTCCTGGGCGTTCTCGTCGCACTCTGCGCGGCGGTCCCGACCCGGGTGTAGGCGGCGGCCCGACGATCGTCGCCCGCGAGCTCATGCATGGACTCGTCGTCAGGGGTGTCTCTCCTCCACCCTCGACGACGAGGGCGCCCGGCTCCTGTCGGGCGCCATTCCATGTCCGCCGCGTCGCATGCATAGGCCTTGTTCACGCACCGTTTACATTCGTCACATAGCCTGCCCCGCCATGACCACCAAACCGGATGAGGGAGACCATGACCACCGCCGTCATCGATGATCTGAAGCGGGTACCGCTCTTCGCAGGCATGACCGATCGCGCGATCGAGGCCATCTCGGCGCTGGCGACCGAACAGCCTGTGGCTGACGGCGAGGCAATCGTGGTCGAGGGCGATCCCGGCGACGCGTTCTACCTGCTGGTCGAGGGCCAGGTGGACGTGACGCGCCGCGGCGAGTCGATCCGCCGGCTCGGCACCGGCGACTTCATCGGCGAGATCGCGCTGGTCGATGGCCGGACCAGGACCGCCACGGCGACCGCGGTCGGACCCGTCCGGACGCTCGTCGTCCGCAGGGACGCCTTCCTCGAGCTCATGGATCGCCACCCTGCCGTCCGACTTGGGATCCTTATGGCGCTCACGGACCGGATCCGCAGCGACGGCGACGAGCCGGTCGCATGACACCAACCGGACCCGATCAGCGCATCGTAGCCGCGTCACCCGACACGGTTGGCTGGCCCGGGATGTCACCGGCAACGCTCCGCGCCACGTCCTGGGCTCGCGTCGACGCGGTGGTCCGGTTGGCGCAGCGGCGCTCCATCGTTGCCGGCACGATCACGCACCGGATGCGATCCAGGGATGTGCCCACCGCCTACGACCCGGCATGGTCCGACCTCGTGAACGCCTTGGCAGGCGAGGACGCGACTCTCGCGGCCCAATGCTCGTTTCTGGACGACCGACGCGGGTAGCTTCGCTCAGGGTTCGGGCGGGCACGTCTGGCCCGGGGGGCGGTACCCAGCCCTCGGCCGTTAGGACGCCGGTGACCTGGACCACGGCCCCGGCGGCGAGGTCCGTGTCCGGCGCCCCAGTGCCGCTCCAGACTTGAGGGCGGCTGCGGGCTTGCGACCGCCAGCCATCCTTCGGCCCGTCCCCGATGGAACAGCTGCTCGGTGGTCAGCCATGAGCGAGCCGGCGGGTCAGTGAGGGGACCGCTTCGCGGGGCTCGGCCGGACTCCGACGATTGTCTCCCCATCCGCCACGGATCCGGAAGCGGCGATAAAGGCAGCGAGAACGTCGGCGTGGCGGGCGGGCGGCACGCGCGGGAGCGAGCCGCGCGGGCGCCAGTCCCTGGTTGTGCAGCGTTGGGTGGCCGTGGCCTCACGCGATGCGATCCAGGTCTTGCGCCGGGCGATTGCCGCCCATCGACACCGCGCACCCGCGGATCTGCCAGGTAGCGGGAAGCCGCGCCGCGTGGAGGCGGATGCCCTGGTGCCGGGACGCGAGATTGAAGAGGGCCGGCCGCTGGGCTGGCCCCCGTCCTGGACGATGGTGGCACGCGGACGTTATCCGCCCGTCGGCCCAACGTACGTCAGTGAGACGACACCCTTGCCGACCGGATACCACGATGCGTAGTCGCACGCGTTCGAGTTGTTGATGTCGCACGGGACCGCCCAGCCGACGATCCCCTTCGGGGCTGCCGGGTCGGAACCCCTCTTCTGGAAGACGAAGCCAAAGGGCCGGCAATCGGCGTTGAATGGGGCGGTGTAGTCGCACAGGTAGCCGAGCGCTCCGGCCGAGACGATGCGCCCGAAGGTCGGGTCCACCTCGTCACCGAAGAAGCCGGACACAAGCTGCGCATGCGACTCCTTGACAGGCGGCCAGTCGAGCGGCATGAAAGGGAACGGCGGGTTGGCAACGTCGTACGGCGCCCAGTGGATGTCGATGGTCCCGGGGACGAGGCGGCTCGCCGTCGGCTCCTTGAACGCGGCGACGACGTGGGCGACGACATGGCCGCTGCCATCGACCATGTCGAAGCTCCCGACGAAGCTGTTGACCCTTGTGCTCGGCCCGGCGGCTGCGCCGGATGCCGAGAGCGACAGCGCGAGAACCACAGCTGCCGCGAGCGCCACAGCACGGCGCATGCGACTACCTCCGGGACGCCAACCTGCGGGTCGGTCTCGCCAGTGGCTCGGCGCGATCCCGGCGGCCGGGACATGGGTCGCGCGTCACAGTCTCCCGCTGCGCGGAAGACGCTAGCCAGCGCCCGCTGTGACATGGAAGAGGCGGACGGCCCCAACTCGCTACCGCGGTGCGCGGGCGCCGCCCGGTTGGCGGTCCGTGCCGCGGCTTGGCGCGGCGACTTGCAGTGGCCTACAGGGCGCGGACTTGCAGCGTTCGGTGCCACAACACCGAGGTCGAAGTGGCAGATCGGCGGTTCGGGTCGGCCGTCCGCGACGACTTCGGCCCCGCGCGGAGCGACGTCGACCTGCTGGTCGAGTTCGAGGCCCTGCCTTCCAGCGGGTACGCGGACGCCTAGTTCACGGTTGGCCTGGGATTCGACGACTACGCCGCTGACGCGATGGTGCGGGCCGCCGTCGAGGTCAGTTCGCGAACATCGGGGAGACGCTTGGCCAGCTCGCGAAGGTGGACCCCGAGGCGGCCGGCCGGATCAGCGAGCCCGCGAGGATCATCGCGTTCCGCAACATCCTGATCCACGGCTGCCCGGGGGTCGACGACATGTTGGTGTGGGACATGGTCGGCACCAGACTCGCCGTCCTTCGCCGCGGCCCATGGGGCTCGGTGACGGCGCGGGCATGCCCGGGGTCGCAACGGCCCGGGCGCGCGGGAGCCGGTGTGGATCGGACGAGCGCGCCGTCATGCCCTGTAGCGTCGGGCGGCGGCGGTCCGGTGGCTACTTGCCGTTTGGGCCGGGTCGTGGGGCGCCCGGGTCACGTCTTGCGACTCGAGCGCACCGGCGGAGGCGCCCACTCGCCGCTCAGCACCTCGGGCTTCGGGATGTACAGGCGAAGGGACAGGCGGTAGTCGCCCTCGGGCGCAGGAAGCCAGTTCGAGCGCCCCGCTTCGGGCTCCTCGCGCTGGATCGCGATCGTCAGCGAGCCGTCGTCGGCCGTCCGGAGTCCCGGGGTCCGATCGCCGATCGAAAAGCGGCTGATGGGGTTGTCCGCGAAGAAGTTCGTGGCGTCGTACATCGTGATCGACCAGAACCCGCCGGTCGGAGGGAGCTGGCCGCTCGGGAAGGTCAGCGTGCACGGCCGTGCGCCATTGAGCGGAAGGCCGTCCGCGTCCGAGCGCGTGTTGAAGTAGATCGCCTCCTCGGGCGTGTTCTGGCCGAGGGAGCGGTACGCGATCGCGGCCCGGAGCGGGAAGTCCTGGCCCCACCGGCCCTGGCTGAGGTTGTACGCCCACCCGTTGACCACCGAGCCGCCGACGCCGAGCGCCTCGCGCTTCACGATCCGGCTCGCGGCCTGGTGGGCTCGCGCCAGCCCCCGCCGGGCTGGCCCGGAGAGGCTCGCAAGCGCGAAACCCTCGTCCCCGTTCAGTCCGATCCGCGCGAACTGGGTGACGAGGGCGCCGTCCGATTCCGGCGCCGGGTTGTCCCGCATCAGGCGGCCGACCCATGCGTAATAGGTCGACCAGTCGAGCGCCTCGACCTGGTCGACGGGGACGAGGCCAGGCCGGAGCGACAGACCCCACCGCTCCCGGGCGGGGATCGGGTCCAAGGCCGGGCCGACGACCTCGGTGGTGTACTGAGCCTGCTGTGCGCGGACCGCCGCGAGATCGGCGTCACCGTCGACGAGCGTGCGGCCGATGATCCAGACGAGCGGAGTCGGCGCCGTGATGACCGCGGTCACGTCCGCTGGAACCGACCCGGACCAACCCGGCCCCGCGAAGAGGTATCGGCCGGCCTCCGGGCCAGTCGCACGCGTGCCGATGTAGCCGAAGACGTTGGTGTACGCGTCCTCGAGCATCAGTGAGTAGTAGCGGCCGGCGCTGGCAGGCACGCTCACGAGCACCGCGCCCGCCTTGAGGTCCAGGAACGCGCTCGAATAGACCGTGTCGCCGTTGGGCGAGACGACGTCGCGGTCGGATGCCTTGAACAGCTTGGCGACGTGGCCGAAGGCGTTGAACGGGGCGTGCCCGTTGGGAAGCGGTCGGTCGGTGCCGGTCGCGACGAGCGCGGTCGCCGCGGAGACCACGAGCGGGTAGCCCCAGATCCATGCCTGGACGCCGATGCTGAAGGCGAGGTCCTCATCCGCGAGATCGAGGGCCGGGTCAGCGTCGGTCGGGACCGATGGTTGTGTCATGCCGGCCATGATGCACGATGCCTCGTCTCCGCAGGCGCGGGCCCGGCGGAGGGCACGGACCAGACAGGACGTCGGCGAGCGTCCGGGCGACCGATTCGCAGAGGATGACCTCGTGCTCACCGGGGTGGGTGGGAGGACGCCCGACGACGAGCTCGGCCCATCGCTCGACGAGCGTCGGGACGAAACGCTCGCGCAGACCGCCGAACGCTAGGCGTCGCGCCGGTAGCTCACCGGGCTCGTCTGGCGGCGGCCCCACGCGACCCTGAGCAGGACCACCGCCCACATCCGGTACGGCCTCCACGCCTCGGCGAGGCGTCGGATGTCGGCTGGGCCGGCGCCGGCGATCCCGTACAGGTCGCGGACGACCTCGCGCCCGATCTCGTCGGCGTCCGGGATCCCGTCGGCCACGCCACAGCCGCGGTAGTAGACGCCCTCCGCGGTGAACGGCCCGACGCCCGGCAGCTCGAGCAGCCGGGGCAGCGCCTCGCCTGGCAGCAGCACCCGCAGGGTCTCCGTGTCGAGCCGGCCGTCGAGCGCCGCCCGGGCGAGCCCGTGGAGCCGCTCAACCTTGACCGCGGTGAGGCCGCGCCCCTCGCGCAGCTCGAGGAGCCGCTCCGGCCGTGGGAAGGCGGCGACCGGCGTGCCCGCGACGGTCGGCCGGTCGCCCAGCGCCTCGGCGAGGTCGCGCTTGATCGCCGCGGCTTGGCGGCGCGCGATCCGCTGGCCGATCACGAATGACGTCGCGGCCTCGTAGGCCGAGTAGAAGCAGACGGGGCGCAGGTTGTCGAGCTCCCGCTGCGCCGCGCCCACGACTGGGTCCCGGTCGCCGACCTCGGGCCAGCCGGAGCCGTCGTGGTCGAGCGAGAGCGAGCGTGCCGCCTGGCGGAGCGCCGCGGGGACGATCGCATCCGTGGTGTCGGTGCGCCCGCGAACGACGCCGTCGGCGTCTTGCCACAGCTCCAGCGCGGCGCTCCGGTCCGTGCCCTCGACCGGGAAGGCGAGCGTCATCGACTCGGGACCGACGCCCCCGCCGCCGATCCCGGCGGGAAAGCCGCCGGCGAAGCCACGGGCGGCGGAGAGGCTGAACGGGCCGCGGGGGACGATCTCGATATCGGTCACCGGGGGAGTATGACGGCGTGACGCATCCCGCCCCGACCTGCGCACAAGACACGCCGAAGCGGGACCACCGCGGTCCGGCTCTCTTGTCGCCTCGTGGTTCCCGACCGACGACCCTGCGTCTCCGAGCAATCTAGGCCTTGGGCGAGGCGTGGCCGCCGCACTTGAACCGATGTATCACCGGTGATACGATCACCCGCATGGACATCGTGACGATCCGCGATCTGCGCAACCATGGCGGCGAGGTGGTGAGCCGGGTCGAGGCGGGCCAGCACGTGACCGTGACTCGAGACGGGCGGCCCGTTGCCGAGCTGCGCCCGTTGCGCGCACGCGGCATCAGCGCGGCGGCCCTGCTGGAGCGATGGCGACGCGTGCCGTCGGTCGACACCGTGGCCTTCCGCCGCGAGGTCGACGACATCATCGACCAGTCGCTGTGAGCGACGCCGAGGGGCTCCTCGACACGAGCGTGGTGCTCGCTCTGCACGCGATCCGGGACGCATCGGTCCTGCCCGATGTCGCGCTGATCTCGGCGGTGACCCTGGCGGAGCTGTCCGTCGGGCCGCTCGTCGCCACCGACGACGCCGAGCGCGCCCGCCGGCTCGCCACGGTTCAGCAGGCTGAGGCCGACTTCGACCCGCTCCCGTTCGACGCCGCTGCCGCCCGAGCCTTCGGCCAGGTGGCCGCCTCCTTCCGGCGATCGGGAAGGAAGCCGGCCGCGCGCTCCTTCGACGCGATGATCGCGGCCACGGCGCTCGCGAACGGCCTCCCGCTTTACACGGCCAACCCCGGAGACTTCGCCGGCATCGACGGCCTCGTCCTGCGGCCCGTCAGCAACCCTCGACCCGAGGGCCCGCCTCCCGCCCGATGAGGTTGGTTCCCACAGGGCCAAGTCCTCTCGCCCCGGACCAGTTCACAGACACGCGCCGATCCCAACCCCGTCGCCAAGTGCGGCTCGCCGCGTCGGTGAAGGTCGTTGCGCCGGGATGCGGGAGCCGCTCGTCGCAGCCCTCGGCCTCAGGGCCAGGCCCTCTCGCCCCGACGAGACTCACCGATCTGCGCACCCACCTCGAGTTCGGCCGGCAGGGTGGCGTTCGGTCCGCGAGTTGGATGGCGTCCGGTGTGAGCTCGTAGACCATCGTGCGGTGGTCCGGTCGTCGGCCGGTCAACGCATGACGAATGGCAAGGCCGCGTGCACCGAGCAGGCCACTCGTCCCCGGGGCCTGCGCGGCCGACACTTCCAGTGTTGAGTCCGCCTCCAGAGCCGCGCGCGATCCACGACCGGGTCCCGTCGGCCGAGGCGACCGGGCCGTAAGGAGTCACCGCCGTGGCGATGGCGCAACGAGACGACACTGCGTCGGCCGTGGGCCTCGCGCTGCACCTCGCCGCCAAACCGGACGCGGTCCGCAGGCTCGCGCGACGACGAACGCCGCTCCGGGCCTACGGCATCGAGGTCGGCCTCGGGATCGCCGCGCTGTTCCTGCTCGGCGCCGTCGTCTCCTACGTCCTCGACCGCCGCCTCCTCGCCGTGTGCTGCGTGGGCGGCGCCGTCGGCGTCGCCGCCGGCTGGTGCTGGACGAGGATCGCGATGCGAGCTCTGGTCGACCAGCCGCTGAACCGGATCGCCCGCGAACTGGAGACGCTCGCCGCCCGCGACATCGCGGGCATTGCCGACGCCCTCGCGAACCTCGCGCAGGGCGAGGAGGCGCAGCGTCTCGACGTGTTCGCGTCGTGCGTCGAGGTTCCATCCCTGCCCGCGATCGGCCGCATCGCGGAGGCGCTCAACATGGCCATCCAGCGAGTCGAGGGAAGCGCGGCCCAGTTCAACTCGTCGGCAGAGGAGCCGTGCCGCCGGCTCTTCTACGTCGGTCCCGACGACTACCTCCTGGGGGCGGCGGCCGCCGAGGCGATGGCCGCCCTGGCCCCCGATGGTGGCGAGCTGCTCGTGATGACGGGGCTCTTCAAACACACCGGGATGGAGCTGCGGCGGCGCGGGTTTGACGCCCTGCTTCGCGAGCGCTTCCCGAGCCTGCAGATCACCGGCGTCATCGAGAACCGGTACGACCCGGTTCGGAGCCGTCGCCTCGTCGCCGCGTTCGTCCGGTCGCACCCGGGGCTCGTCGGGATCTACTCCGCGGAGGGCGTCGGGGTCCAGGGGGCGATCGCCGGACTTGCCGACAGCGGCCTTGGCGGCCGCGTCGCGGTGATCTGCCACGACCTTCTCAGCGAGACGGCGGCCGCGATCGAGGCCGGCGAGATCCACGGCTCCATCGTCCAGGATCCGTTCAGCCAGGGGTACGACCTCGCGGTCCACCTCTTCAACCATGTCGTCCACGGCTGGCGGCCGGCCGAGCCACGCCTGATCACGGCGTCGACGCTCGTCACGCGCGAGAATCTCGCGCAGTACTGGGACACGACCGCGAGCGCGATGAGGAGCCCCGAGATGGCGGATCGCGACGCGCGTCCGCTCGGCCCGTCCCCGCGCCCGATCCGGATCGCGATCCTGGGCGTCAACGACAACCAGTTCTGGTCGGGCGTACGCGACGGCGTGCTGGCGGCGGCGGCCACGCTCCACGACGCCAACGCGACCGTGGACTGGATCCTGCCGGAGACGGACAACGCGTTCGACGTCAGCTCGCGGGGCCGGATGATCCAGGATCTTGTTCGCGAGGGGGTCGACGCGATCGCAACGCCGCTCTTCGACCTCGCCCTGGTCCCGTACCTCAACGCGGCCGCCGAGTGCGGCATCGCGGTCGCGACGTACAACGCGGAGGCGACGCGGCTCCAGGAGCTGATCACGGTCCTGTCGCGCCAGCGTCGGTCACTGGAGCTCACCGCGACTCGTCTCGAGGCGGAGGCGCATCATGACTCGCTCACCGGTGTCGGCAACCGGCTGCTCATGGACCGCGATCTGGCCGAGCTGAAGCGCGAGGTCGTTGCGACCGGGAGACGAGCGTCGGTCGTGATGATGGATCTCGACCGCTTCAAGGGCTACAACGACGCATACGGCCACGCCGGGGGCGACGACGTGCTGCGCAAGGTGGCGCACCGCATCGACGCCGAGATCCGGCCCCAGGACCGGATCTACCGGTTCGGTGGCGAGGAGTTCCTCGTCGTCCTCCGGGATACGGACCTCGAAGAAGGGCAAAGGGTCGCCGAACGGCTCATTGGGGCGATCGCCGCCCTGGGCCTGCCGCACTCCGCGAATGCACCCTGGGGCACGGTCACGGCGAGCGCGGGCCTGGCGGTGGTGACGGCGGACCTGCGTCCGGTCGAGGCGGCGGTCGCCGACGCGGACGTCGCGCTCTACGTCGCGAAGAACGCCGGGCGCAACCGCGTCTGCGCCAGCCCAGTGGACCTGCCATCGCCGGGGGCACACGCGGCCTGAAGCGGGCCCGAGCGTCGTCGCCGGTTGCCAGCACGATCGCACCCGGCACCTTGGCCCGGAAGGTCGACGGAAGATGGCGTTCTGCAGCATCTCCTTGCCGGCCTGCTCGCTGAGTCAGGGAGGCGCTTGCCCTCGCGCCGACCAGACTCACCTCGGTCGATGTCCCTGGTGGTGCGGGCACGATCCCCGCAGGGCGAAGGCGATGCCGACCCGACCCCAGCCCATGGTCGGCAGCAGGGCCGCGAACAGCGCGGGCCCCACCACGAAGCCCGCGTTCTGGCCCAGCGAGTCCCTTGCACTCGCGGATGCGCTGGTGCATACTGAACCGTATGGTTCAGTATTCGAGCAGCCTCCTCGACGCCTCCTTTGCCGCCCTCTCGGACCCCACCCGGCGGGGCGTCCTGGAGCAGCTGGGACGTGCCGACGCCTCGATCACGGACCTGGCCCAGACGTTCCACATGACCCTCACCGGCATGCGGAAGCACGTCGGCGTCCTGGAGCAGGCCGAGCTCGTCAAGACGGAGAAGGTCGGGCGCGTGCGGACGTGCCGTCTCGGCCCGCGCCGGCTCGAGCAGGAGAGGGCATGGATCGAGTGGTACCGCCGGCTCTGGGACGCACGCTTCGACGAGCTGGACAACGTCGTCGACGAACTGAAGCGGAAGGAGACGCTCGATGGACGCAACGAGATCGGGTGAGCCCACCAGCATGGGCAGCAACGCGGCAGCGGAACGGACCTCCGAGCGCGAGCTCGTGGTCACCCGAACCGTCAACGGCCCCGCCCGCCTGGTGTTCGAGGCGTGGACCAGGGCCGAGCTGTTCGAGCGGTGGTGGGCGCCGAAGTCGTTCCCCATCTCGCTGCTCTCCTGCGAGATGGACGTGCGCGCCGGTGGCGGCTACCGCCTCGTGTTCGGGTACGAGGGCGCGACGATGGAGTTCTTCGGCCGGTACCTCGAGGTGACACCGCACTCCCGCCTGGCCTGGACCAACGACGAGGGGGATGGCGAGACCATCACCACGGTGACGTTCGAGGAAACGGGCGGCAGGACGCACGTGGTCGTGCACGACCTCTATCCCTCGAAGGAGGCCCTCGACGATGCGGTCGCGTCCGGGTCGACGTCCGGGATGCCCGAGTCGCTGGCGCAGCTGGACGAGCTGCTCGTCACCCTGGGCACGAGCGGGGGATCGTGAGGGAGGCCGAGGCCGACGTCAACCTACCCGGAGCCGAGCCGCGTCCATGCGCCCTCGGAGATCACGTCGACCCTGCCGTCGACGACCCGGATGGCCGTCTGGTCGTCGATGGCGTACGCCGGGCAGCCGATACCCGCCGCCCAGCGCTCCGCCGCCGCGAGGGTGTTCGTCGGGAAGACGTCCAGGTGCGGGAAGATCGCGAAGTCCACGATCCCCAGGGTGCGGTCGTCCGGCGCGGACGGCCACTCCACGAAGAAGTCGCCGATCCGGGGCGTCATCACCATGCTCCCGGCGCTCACCCCGACCCAGGTCGTGTCGGGCAGCGACGGCAGGAGGTCGGCGAGCCCGGACGCTCGCATCCAGTGGCACAGGTAGGTCGCGTCGCCGCCGTCCACGAGCAGGGCGTCGGCCTCGCGGACCCACGGGACCCAGCGCTCCGCGCCGATCGTGGGCAGGGCCGTCAGCTCGAGGAGGCCCAGCGACCTCCACCCCAGGTTGGCCATGCCGCCCCACGGGGGCAGGCCGGTGACGAAGCCCCGCACGGAGGCCGGTCCGCACATCGGGTGGCCCCACTGCGCGGTGGGGATGCAGAGCGCCGTCGCCTCGGCGATCGGCTTGCCGAGAAGGTCGACCAGCGCGTGGTCAAGGCTCGCGTTCGTGACGCCACCGGACGTGAGGAGCAGCTTCATGACGCCTCCATGCCCGCGGGCCATGGCTGATGTGGCAGGTGGGACGCCTGCGGGCGCCGGCGGAGTGTAGCCCGTCGCCGGGGTGCATCCGACCGCCACGAGCGCGAGCGACGTGCGTCCATCTCACGCTTCATGCCTTGCAGGATACCTGCCTACCTGTTATATAGCCACCATGCAGGTCCAACCCGTCTCCGTCGCCGATGCCGTTGCCGACGAGCTGCGCCGCCGTCTCCTCGCCGGGTCGTACGCGTCGGGCGAGCAGCTGCGCGACACGGACCTCGCGGCCGAGTT
>Ga0302299_10002550_pt1 | contig 11117 bp, 7 predicted proteins | sample III_Fen_N3_4_FD_198795 | JGI IMG/M metagenome (GOLD analysis project Ga0302299, IMG submission 198795) | Peat permafrost microbial communities from Stordalen Mire near Abisko, Sweden - III_Fen_N3_4 | ecosystem: Environmental > Terrestrial > Soil > Wetlands > Permafrost | place: Sweden: Abisko...
CGTGTTCCTCGCGCCGGCGCTGCTCGTGGGGACGCGCCGGTTTCACAACAGCTGGGGCGGCTGCTACCGCCATTGCGTCGAGACGCTTCTGATCGTGCTGGCGGGCTGGGCCGGCAGCCTGCCGGTGCGCGCGCTGCTGCACGTGCGGATCACGCCACCCATGCCGCTCGTCCTCGAGGCGAGCTACGCGTTTTCGCAGCAACAGGCGAGCGAAGGACTGCGCGGCGCGCTCGCAAAGGAAGGCTGTCGCGTGATCGCCTCGGAGTCGCGCAGATACTCGGACGGCGACTCGACGGTGCTGCTCTACGAGTCGTTGCGAGCCGAAGGCCCCGCGGGGATCGAACTCGAGTGCGAACTCGCGGGCGATGCCGGCCACTGGGGCTCGGGCGTGCGCCTCGAGGCCGGCGACGTCCCCGGGCGTTCTCGCGCGGCGGTGCGAGAGGCGCTCACGCGCATCCTACAGGCGACGCACGACTACTGACTTGGAGCCAGCACTCGCCGCCGCCTTGCCTGCGGCCCGCCGCTACAGGCCGCCGAGCGTGATCGGATTCGACCACGTGCCCCAGCCGGCGGCATTGTGCGCGCGCACCGTGACATCCCAGTCGGGGTTCCAGTCCACGACGAAGCTCGCGCCCAGCGTAGAGCCGGAGACGACCTGTGCGAGCGTCGAGCCGTTGTCCTGGTTGATGATGTGGATCTCGTACTGGTCGATCGGGCTGTTGCCCGGATCAGCCGCCAGCCAGGACGCAACGAGCGTGTCCGTCGCTCCCGTCGGATTGGGGTTGATCCAGTGCGCCGAGACTCCGGGCGGAACTCCCGGCGGAATCGTGGCTGCTGCCGTCGTCACGAAGATCGGGACCGACGCCGGACCGGAGCCGGTCAGGCTGGTGTTCACGACCGTGACCCGGTACAGCGTCTGCGGCTGCAGATTGGGGATGCTGCCGTTCGAGGCCGAGCCGGAGAGGTTCGTGACGAGGATCGGTGCCGAGGAGTTGACCGGCGACGCGGTCAGGACCGACGAGCTCACCGCAGCCGGGCTCACTCCCCTCGGCGTCCACGAGAGCAGGAACTGGTCCCCGGACTGCACCACGGAAACTCCCTGCGGCACGCCCGGAAGCGGAACGAGCAGGTAGGCCGAGTTGCCCGAGTTGTAGATGGTGTCGCCGAACACGTCTTCGTCGTAGAACGCCGGATCGACGGCCGGCGCGCTCGCGAGCGTCGTGACGTTGACGGCGTTGGCCGAGAAGTCCCAGGTCACGCCGGCCCAGGCCGTGTACTGGTGCGACCCGCCGCCGATGCCGCCCGTGCTGCACGTCGTCGTAAGGTAGGCCGCACCGCTCGGGTAACCGCTGACGGGATCGAACCCGGTGACGTACGGGTGAATCGCGATGCCGCCGCACGAGTGGCCGAGAACGCCGAACGCATCCGCCTGCGAGATGCTCAGGTGGACGGGATGGACCTGCGTGAGCCGGTTCGACTGAGAATGGTTGCCGCCCTGCTGGGGGGCGAGCGCAGCGAAGGCGAACAAGCTCGCCAGGGTCGCACTCAGGAGAACGGACGGGGAACCAGCGGTATGGAGAGGATGGTTCATGGCGAAACTCACGGAGCGGCGGAGTTGGGGGTCGAGGTGGGCGACAGCCGGACCTCTCGGTGCCGGAGCTCCTTGGAAGAGTCCACCTCGCACTTCGGCTCGGCGCACTTGAACGTGCGCTGACCCGAAGTTCCTGGGCTGCGGTGGCTGGGACGCTCTCGGCGGGCTCCAGGATCATCTGAACTCGGATGGGTGTCAAGCTGGGAACATCCCGCGGGCGGCGCCCCGAGGGATCCGGTTTCCGCCCGAACCCCCGGTGCTATGCTCCCCCTGGATGGGCAGTCGAACTCGAAGTCTCCTCTGCGGCCTCGCCGCGAGCCTGTTCCTCGCGGCAGTGCTTCGGGCCGACCTGCTGATCATGAAGGACGGCCGGCGCATCGAGGGCACGGTCACCGCGCAGGACTCCTCGAAGGTCAAGATCACGACAAGCTTCGGCGACTTCGAGTTCCCGATGGCGCAGGTGGAGCGGGTCGAGAAGGGCAAGACCAGCGCGCAGGATTTCGACGAGCGCTTCAAGGCCGCGAAGAGCGCCGAGGACTTCTTCGCGCTCGGCCAGTGGGCCGACCAGAAGAAGATGCGCGCGGAAGCCAAGAAGTCGATGAAGCGCGCGCTCGAACTCGACCCGCAGCACGTCGGCGCCAACACCTTCTTCGGCAAGGTGCAGTACAAGGGCGAGTGGCTGACTCCCGCCGAGCGCGACACGCGCGCCGCCGCGGATGCCGAGGCCGAGATGCTGGCCAAGGGTTTCGTGCGCTGGAAGGACCAGTGGGTCACGCCCGACGAGAAGGCGCACCTCGAGAAGAACGAGGTGCTCGTCGAGGGCAAGTGGATCCCGTTCGAGGCGGCGCAGCGCAAGCAGGGCCTCGAGCTCTTCGGCGAGCAGTGGCTGCCGCGCGCCGAGGCGCTCGCGCGCGGCGACGCGGCGAAGCTCGAGGAAGTGCTCAAGCAGCCGCTCGGCAAGGCGCTCGGCGACGACGTGCTCGTGATCGGCGACTACGGCGAGGACGAGCTCGCGAAGATCGTCGCAGGCCTCAAGAAGGGCCGCGAGTGGTTCGACGGCACGTACAAGGCGCCGGCGGGGATCGAGATCTTCGACAAGCGTCTCGCCGAGATCTACGTCTGGCACAAGCCCGATCTGTACCTCGACAGCATCGCGCACTTCGCCTCGCTCACGCATTCGATCCCGGCCAACTGGGGCGAGGCCGTGCAGCGCGCCTTCGGCTTCGTCTACTGGGATCCGCTCTCGATCTCGTCGGCACGGCAGTGGAGTCGCGGCGAGGCCGACATCGAGGGCCACTGCTACCACCACTTTGGCCACCTGCTCGTCAATCGTCTGGGCTACGACGGAAGGCTCCTGCCGCCCTGGTACGAGGAGGGCCTCGCGGCCTTGATGGAGTTCCGCACGCACGGCGTCAACCTCGTCTTCTGCAAGGGCGAGTTCGTGGAGAAGCCCATCCCCGGTGCCGGCACGGGCGGCGGCGGCAAAGGCGCGGTGCCCGACACGAAGGTGCTGAAGAAGAGCGCGCCCCCGGCCGAGTTCGACGCCAAGTCGATGCGCGGCGGCGCCTGGCGCGACGCCCTGCGCGGCGGCCTCGGCAGGGACGCGATCCCCGCCTTCGACGAGATCGCCTCGCGCCAGTTCGACGAGCTCACGCTGCCCGACATCACCGCCTCGATGGCGATCGTCGAGTGGATCGAGGGCCACGGCCCCGGAGCGCTGCGCGCCTTCCACGACGAGCTGCGCAAGGCGGCGCCGCCCGCGCCCAACCGCGTGCTGCCCAACGCGCCGCTGCGCGAGGCCTGCTACGACAAGGCCTTCCAGGCGGCGGTGCGGCTCTCGTGGAAGGACGCCGACGCGTCCTGGAGGTCATGGTTCAAGAGCCGCTGAAGAAGCCGCGCGAGATGCCCACGATCCCGGGCTACCGGATCGAGGGCGTCGTCGGCCGCGGCGCGACGGGCGTCGTCTACCGCGCGCGGCAGAACTCCGTCGACCGCGTCGTGGCGCTCAAGGTGCTGCACCAGGAACTCGTCGGCAGCGCCAGCGCGCTGCGCCGCATGCAGCGCGAGGCGCGCCTGACGGCCAAGCTCGCGCACCCCAACATCATCTCGGCCATCGACATGGGCGAGATCGACGGCCAGCTCTGGTACGCGATGGAGCTGATCGACGGGCTCTCGCTCGCGGAGCGCATCGCCGAGCGGCCGCTCTCCGAGCGCGAGGCGCTGCGCATCTTCATCCCGCTGTGCGAGGCGCTGCGCCACGCGCACGAGCGCGGTGTCGTGCACCGCGACGTCAAGCCGGCCAACATCCTGATCGAGCGCGGCGGGCGCGCGCTGCTCGTCGACCTCGGCCTGGCGTACTCCGAGGACGACCCGGTGCTCACGAAGAGCGGCGGCACGCTCGGCACGCCGCACTACATCAGCCCCGAGCAGGCGCGCGATCCCGCCAGCGCCGACGTGCAGAGCGACCTGTGGTCCTTCGGCGCGACGCTCTACCACGCCGTCACCGGGCGCACGCCCTTCTCGGGCGAGAGTGTCGCCGAGATCCTCTCCAACGTGCTCTACGCGCGCGTTCCGGACCCGCGCGAGGTCGCGAGCGAGCTCTCGAGCGGCCTGGTGCTCGTCCTGCGCAAGTGCCTGACGCGCGATCGCGAGGCGCGCTACCACACGCCGGCCGAGCTGCTCGCCGACCTCGAGCGCCTGCGCGAACGGCGCGCGCCGCAGATCACCGGCCGCGGCCTCGATCCGCTCGTGCGCCGGCCGCTGCGCGGTCCGCGCCTCGTGGCGGCCATCGGCGCGGGCGTGCTCGGCCTGGGGCTCGTCGGCTGGCTGGGCTGGCGCGTGATCGCGGCCAACTCGCGTGGCAGCGGCCGGGAGGAGCAGCGTGATCCTTTCGCCGCGCTCGACAAGGCCTGCGAGTCGCCGGATGCGGCCGGGCTCGGAGCGGCGCTGGCCGAAGTCGAGCGCCTGGCCGGCACCGACGACCTCGCGCCGCGCGCGCGCGCGCGCCTGGAATCGATTCGCAACCGCCTCGTGCAGCGTCTCGAGGGCGAGATCGGCACGCTCGAGCGCGAACTCGAGGCGCAGGCCGAACGCCAGAGCTCCGCGCGCGAGTTCGACAAGGCGCTGGCGCTCGCGCAGGCCAATCCGCGCACGGAGCTCGCGCGTCGCGTGGGCACGCGCTCGCTGCCCGAGAAGCAGAGCGCGGCGCTCGACGCCTGGCGCAAGGGCCTGGAAGCGCGCGTGCTCGAGCGGCGCGACGAGGCCGTGGACGCCTTCACCACGGCGCTCGACCACTACGGCGACGAGCTGATCTTCCGCGTCGATGCGCAGGAGCACGCGGGCGACTGGAAGAGCGCACAGGAACTCGTCTCGCGCTCGACCGAGCAGCTGCTCGCCGACAGCGGGGCCGAGAGTCGCGGCCTCGAGCCGCGCGTGGTCGAGCTGCGCGCGGCGGCACTGCGCAAGCGCGCCGACGAGCGCCGCAAGTCGCTCGGCGAATCCTGGACGCGCACCGACGAGGAGCTCGTCGCGGCGGTCGAGACGCGCTTCCACGAGCTCGAGCGCGCGCTCGAGACGCGGCGCGAGACGCAGGCCTCGAAGGCCTTGCAGGCGGATTTCGCGGCGGAACTCGCGCGCCGCGGCATCGTGCTCGAGCGCCTGCCGGTGGGTCTCGTGCACAGCGCGCCCGAGCTCGCGGTCAAGCGCGCGGCCGACCTCGACGAGCTCGAGGGGCGCTACGCCGCGCAGGACTCCGAACAGCTCTTCGACGAGCTCGAGCGCCAGGCGGAGCCCAACTGGCACGCGCGGCGCTACGAGGAGGTCGAGCGGCTCTTCGCCGGCTCCGAGGGGCTCTTGCGCGGCGAGGCCTCGGCGCGCGCGGGCCGCCGCGCGCGCGAGGCGCGCCTGCTCGAGAGCGTGCTGGCGCGCGCGGCCAAGAAGCTCGAGGGCTCGACCGGCCAGCGCATGGAGCTCTCGACCGGAACCGTGCCCGAAGTCGGCCTGCTCGCGGTGCCGCTCGACCCGCTGGCGAACGGCTTCACGCTGCGGCCCGACGGCGCCGTGCCGCGCGCGCTCGTGCTGCGCGCGCCGCGCACGGGCGAGAAGGCGCTCGCGACCGAGTCGCTGGCCAAGCTCGCCGGCCTCGCGCCGGATGCGCTGCGTGATCCGTCCGACCGGCTCCTGCGCGCGCTGTTCCTGTTCCACGAGGCCGAGCCGGGCGACGTGGCACTGCTCGATTCCGTGCGCGCGCTGCTCGACAAGGGCACGCTGCCCGACGGCGAGCCGCTCGTCGGCGACCTCGGCAAGCGCGTGGCCGATGCGCACGGCAAGTCGATCGACTTCGCCGACAAGGAGAAGCACGAGCGCGCGCAGGGCAAGTTCAACGGCCTGCGGTTCATGGACGAGCACAACGGCGACGCGCGCGTGGCCAAGGCGCAGGCCGAGGAGCTGCTCAAGGAGGAGTTCTGGACCGAGAACGAGAAGCAGGAGCTGCGCAGCATCCGCGACCGCCAGGCCCAGCGCCTGCAGGCGAGCCCGCTCGACGAGCTGCGCGCGACCTTCGCGCCGGACGCGATCGAGGACGCGGGCCCCGGACGCGTGCGGCTCTTCTTCGAGCTCGGAAAGCAGCACGGCGGCGCGCTCGAGCAGGGCAGCTGGATCCTGAACGTCTCGGGCTGGTCGCCGGCCTTCGCGGCGCGCAGCGACGAAGAGCTGCTCGCGCGCGAGGGGCCATCACTGGTACTCGAGAAGCTGCGCACCGAGAAGGAACTCGAGATCGTGCTGCAGCTCGAGGAACCGCTCGACCAGCGGCCGAACGTGCTGCTCGTCTCGGCCGCCGGCTTCCACGTCGGCTTCCTCGGCGCGCCCGATGGCGGCAAGGCGCGCTGGCTCGCGGGCAACCGCAGCGCGGCCGAAGTGCTCGAGGCGCTGCGCAAGGGACAGGGGCGCGAATTCCCCGGCTGGAAGGCGGGCTCGAAGCCGGCGCTGACGCTCACGCTGCGGCGCGAACAAGGACGCGTCGCGCTCAAGCTCGATGGCACGGCGCTCGATCGCATGGAATTGCCGGCGCCGCATCTCGAGGGTCCGGCGACACTTTCCGTGCGCGCCTGGGAATGCCTGCGCCTGGTCTCGCTGACCCTCGTCGCCGCGCGGCAGTGAAGCGATGAGCCCCGCACCCAAAGGTGAAGCGCTGCGCGCAGAGGCACCCGCGCGCCTGCTCGATTTCCTGCGCAAGGAGCTCGCGGGCTGGAAGCGCAAGACGCTCGAGCAGCGCCTGCGCGAGGGTTGCGTCGAGGTCAACGGCGCCACGATCCTGCGCCCGCACCACGAGCTGCGCGCGGGCGACGAAGTGCGCGTGCTGCCCGAGGGCGAGGGCCAGAACCCCGCGATCACGCGCGGCGTGCCGGGCTTGGTGATCCTGCACGCGGACGAGGAACTCGTCGCGATCGACAAGCCCGCCGGGCTGCTCTCCGTGCCGCTCGATGGGCGCGAGGGTCGCAGTGCGCTCGCGCTGGTGCGCCAGGCCTACTCGCGCCCCGGCCGGCCCGCGCGCGTCTGGCCCGTGCACCGTTTGGACCGCGAATCCTCGGGCGTGCTGCTCTTCGCGCGCACGAGCGAGGCGCGCGACGCGGTGCAGGCGAGCTGGACGGAGGCGCACAAGCTCTACCTCGCGCTCGTCGAAGGCCGGCCGGATCCGCAGCAGGGTTTGATCGACCAGCCGCTCTTCGAGGATGCAGCGCTCAACGTGCGTGTCGGCACGCGCCCGGACTCGAAGCCCGCGCGCACGCGCTACAAGACGATCGAGAGCGTGCGCGGCCGCTCGTTGCTCGAGGTCGAGCTCGAGACGGGCCGGCGGCACCAGATCCGCGCGCACCTCGCCTTCATCGGCCACCCGATCGTGGGCGATCCGCGCTACGGCAGCGCGGGTGAGCGCATGGGGCTGCACTCGTTGCGCTTGACGGTCACGCACCCGTCGCGCAACGAGCCGGTGACGTTCGAGGCGCCGGTGCCGGCGGACTTCCTCGCGCTCACACGATGACGAGCACTTCCTCGAGCGGCTTCTTCACGAGTGCCGCCTTGGGCACGACGCAATCGCGCGCGGGATAACCCACCGGGATCAGCAAGTAGGGCTTCTCGTTCTTCGGCCGGCCGAGGATCTCGCCCAGGAAACCCATCGGGCTCGGCGTGTGCGTCAGCGTCGCGAGGCCCGCGTGTTGCGCCGCGGCGAGCAGGAAGCCGCAGGCGATCCCGACCGACTCGTGGATGTAGTAGAGCTGCTCGTCCTTGTCGCCCTTCACCAGGCGAAAGACGGCGATCAGCCAGGGTGCCGTCTCGAGGAACTCCTTGTTCGCGTCGGTGCCCAGCGGCTCCAGCGCCTCGAGCCACTCGCGCGGCGCGCGCTTTTCGTAGAACTCGCGCTCTTCCTCCTCGGCCGCGAGACGGATGCGACGCTTGGTGCCTGGATCCTGCACACACACGAAGCGCCAAGGCTGGCGATTGGCGCCGCTCGGCGCGCTGGCGGCCGCGCGCACGAGCCACTCGATCGTCGCGCGCGAGACCGGCTGCTCGCTGAACATGCGCACGCTGCGGCGCCGGCGCATGATCTCGTGGAAGGCGCGCGCGGACTCCTCGGCCGGCAGCGGCGGGACGTAGCGCTCGGGATAGGGGACAAAGACCGGCCCGCTCATGGCTCTATTTCAGGCCGAAACGCTGCGCGCGCGAAAGCGCGATCAGCGCGAAGGCCGTGCCGTAGGGCTTGTGGTAGCTGTAGAGCGGGTAGTCCCAGAACGAGCCGTCGGGCTCGCGGCAGTACTCGACCGCGTCGACGAGCAGCGGCCAGTACTTCTCCTGCTCGGGCTTGTCGAGCTTCTCGAGCACGTAGGCCGCGTAGGCGTGGCCGTAGAGATAGAAGTAGCCCGAGATGTGGTACCAACTCTCGTGCGGGATCGGCCGGCGCACGCCGGACTTCTGGTAGTCCTTGCCGATCACGAGCAGGTTCTCGAGGCTCTTCGCGTACGTCTCCTTCGAGATCTTCTCGCCGAACATCTCGAGCACCAGCAGGCACACCGGCGTCCTGCAGGCCGAGCCGATCGTCTCGTTGATGTCCATGCGCGGGCGGAACTTCAAGTACTCGCCGTAGAGGAAGGCGTTGTCGGAGAGCCGCGAGCGGCGGATGTGGTCCACCGCGCGCTCGACCATCTTCGGCGGCAGCGTGACCTGCACGTCGCGCGCGCGCTGCATGCCGACCAGCATCGTCGCGGTCGTGAAGCTCATCGAGGTGAACGAGGGCTGGTAGGTCGGCACCTCGTCGAGACTCAGGTAGCCCCAGCCTCCGTCGAGCGTCTGGTACTGGCCCAGGCGCTCGACGATCTTGGCCGAGGCGGCGCGCAGCTTGGGCACGCGTTCGGCTTCGGGATTGCGCGCGATCTCCTCGCCGAAGCACTGCAGCGCGTAGCCGAAGCTCCAGACGTTGTAGTGCTCCATGCCGCTCTGGCGCTTGACGTCGAAGTCCTGAAGCAGGAAGTCGAGCGCGCGCTCGACCGCGGCCTGCACGGGCGGCGTCTTCTGCTCGCAGTCGCGCAGCGCCATCGCGCACAGCGCCGTGGTCGCGACGCGGAAGGCCTCCTGCGAACCGGGGATCGAAGCCAGCACCTCGACCGGCCGCGGCGATTCGTGCGTGCCCCAGGAACCGTCCTTGTTCTGGTTCTCGACCAGCCAACTCACCGCGCCGTCGACGGCGACCTTGACCGGGACCGGTTCGGCTCGCGGCCAGGCCGGGGTCGGCGTCGGCGTCGGCGTCGGCGTCTGCAGCAGCAGCAGGGCCAGCGCGTGGATCACGGCCGCACCGTGGCGTGCGAGCCGTAGAGCGCTCCGCTGGCGGGTTGCTCGAGCGTGATCAGCGCCTCGCACTGCGCATTCGCGCGCGCATAGGGATCGACGTGCAGGCTGCCGTGCAGCTGCGTGCCGGCGCTGACGGCGAGCTTGGCGCCCTCGTGGTACTTCGCGAGCTCCGTCTCGCTGAGTTCCAGCGCCAGCGCCGAGGGCGCCGGGTCGGCGACGAGGAACAGATCCTGGCGGAAGCCGAGCTGGCTGCCGCGCTCGAAGCGCGGCGGCGTGCGGCCCGGACGGTAGTCCTTGGCGCCGCCGTGCAGCAGCACGCCCGCGCGCGGCGCGCGCAGCACGAGCTGTTCGCGATCGCGACGCAGCTTCTCGAGTCGTTCGTTCTGCTCGCGCAGGCCGTCGGCCGAACGCACTTCCGCGTCGGCGCGCGCCGTCGCGTCGAGCGCCAGCTGCTGTTCCAGCCGTGCCAGTGCCTCGTCCTGCGAGCGCGCCTGCTCCTCCTTCTGCTCGGTCTGCAGCGCGAGGTCGAGCTGCTCGCGGTAGGCGGCGCGGTCGCGCGAGAGCTGGTTCGAGTCCTTGGTCAGCTCCAGGCCGCGGCGCGAGCGCTTGAGCACGATCTCCTCGGTCGCGTCGACGAGCGCGTCGGCCTTGTACATCTTCTCCAGCTGGTCGAGTTCGTCCGTTTCGTCGTCGAGACGCGCCTGCTCGCCGCGCTTCTGCAGTTCGTCGCTGCGCTTCGAGAAGGCGAGCTCGGACTGCTTCCAGCCGTTGAGCGAGCGCTGCGTGCGCAGCAGCGCGGAGCGTGCGAGGTTGAGCTGCGAGCGCGCAGCGGATTCGTCGAGCTTGTTGCGCTCGAGCACAGCCTGGTGGCGCACGGCCGCCGAGCGCGCCTCGAGCTCGGCCTTGTGCAGCTCGTCGTCGATCGCGCGCGTGTCGAGCGTCGCGATCACGTCGCCCTGCGCGACCAGCGTGCCCGGGGCCTTGGCCTCGAGCACCAGCAGGCCGCCCGCGTACTGCTCGGGCCAGATCGCGAGCGCCGCGGCCCCGCTCGGGACGAAGGTGCCGCTCTTGGGAGCCGGATCGCCCGCAGCGGGCGCGGGAACGGGCGCGGGCGAGGAAGCAGCGGGGTTCGTCGCGCAGGCGCCGAATACCAGGGCGAGAGAGGGGAGCAAGGCGTGCGTGCGGATCTTCATCTTGGACGCAGGGTAGCAATGCACGCGCGGGGTCGCTTGAATCTGCCGGCCATGCAGGCGGGAATCCTGGAACTGCGCGCCGAGGTCGCGCGCGTCTTCGGCATCGAGCAGCTGCGCCCGTTCCAGGAGCAGGCCATCGAGGCCAGCCTGGCGCGGCGCGATCTCGTGCTCGTCCTGCCGACCGGCGGCGGCAAGAGCCTGTGCTTCCAGGCGCCGGCGCTCGTGCGGCCCGGACTGACGCTGGTCGTCAGCCCGCTGATCGCGCTGATGAAGGACCAGGTCGACGGTCTGCGCCAGAGCGGTGTCGCGGCGGCGATGCTCACGAGTGCGCAGGACGCCTCCGAACGCCGCGCCGTGCACACGGCACTCGAGCGGCGCGAGTTGAAGCTGCTCTACGCGGCACCCGAACGTCTCGTGCTCGACGGTTTCATCGAGCGCCTCGTCGCGCTCGGTCTCTCCGCGATCGCGGTCGACGAGGCGCACTGCATCAGCCA
>Ga0302299_10002551_pt1 | contig 11116 bp, 12 predicted proteins | sample III_Fen_N3_4_FD_198795 | JGI IMG/M metagenome (GOLD analysis project Ga0302299, IMG submission 198795) | Peat permafrost microbial communities from Stordalen Mire near Abisko, Sweden - III_Fen_N3_4 | ecosystem: Environmental > Terrestrial > Soil > Wetlands > Permafrost | place: Sweden: Abisko...
TCACGCTGCAGCCGGTGCGCCGCCACCACGTCGACGCCGCCATCTTCTTCAGCGACATCGTCGTGCCGCTCAAGGCCATCGGCGTCGACCTCGACATCAAGCCAGGAGTGGGCCCGGTCGTGGCCGAACCGTTCCGCACCCGCGCCGACGTCGACCGGCTGCGCGACCTCGTGCCCGACGACGTCCCCTCCGTCCTCGCGGCCGTCTCCGAGCTCAGTCGTCAGCTCGGCAGCACGCCGCTCATCGGGTTCGCGGGCGCGCCGTTCACGCTCGCGTCGTACCTCGTCGAAGGCGGCCCGAGCCGCGACCACGCGCGCACCAAGGCCCTCATGTACGGCGAGCCCCAGGTGTGGCACGCGCTGCTCGAGCGGCTCGCTGCGATCGCCGGCGAGTTCCTCCGCCAGCAGGTGCTCGCCGGTGCGAGCGCGGTGCAGCTGTTCGACTCGTGGGTGGGGGCGCTGCCCTCGCGCGACTACCGCGAGTACGTGCTGCCGCACTCGCGGCGCGTGCTCGCGGCGGTCGGCGAGCTCGGCGTGCCGCGCATCCACTTCGGGGTGGGCACCGGCGAGCTGCTCGTCGACATGCGCGACGCCGGGGCCGAGGTCGTCGGCGTCGACTTCCGGGTGCCGCTCGACGAGGCCGCCCGCCGGGTCGGGCCCGACGTCGCGCTGCAGGGCAACCTCGACCCTGCGGCGCTGTTCGCCGGGCCTGCCGCCGTCGAGGAGCGGACGCGCCAGGTGCTCGCCGATGCCGAGGGGCTGCCGGGCCACGTGTTCAACCTCGGCCACGGCGTGCTGCCCACCACCGACCCCGAGGTGCTCACCCGCGTCGTCGAGATCGTGCACGAGGCCACCCGCCGTTGACCTACCCGTGAACCTGTGTCAGACGTGATCACATCTGAGACAGGTTCACGGGTCAGACGGCGGGTGCCGGGCCTTCCGGGCCCGCGAGCGTCGACGTCGGCACCGGGCGCCGACGACGCCAGTACCAGCGAGCGAGCAGGGCGAGCGGGATCAGCACGACGAGGAACGGCACGAGGGCGCCGAGCACGGTCAGGCCCGCGACCATCGCCGAGGTGAACGCGTTCCACCCCTGACGCAGCCCGGCCAGGAAGCCGGTCCCGTCGACCGTCGTCACCGGTGCCGCGGTCGAGAGCAGCGTCACCGTGACGGTGGCCTGGGCCGACTGGTCGGCCAGGGTGCGCTGCCGGGCCTCGAGGGCCTCGAGGTCGGCCTCGCGCTTGGACAGCTCACCCTCGAGCGCCACGACCTCGGCGACGTTCGTGGCCCTGGTCATGAGGGCGCGGACGCGAGCGAGCGAGGCGCGAGCGTTCGACACGCGCGCGGCGACGTCGGCGACCTCGGCCGTGACGTCGTCCGACGTGCGTGACGACGCCTCGACGGCACCAAGACCGGCGACGTCGTGCAGCAACGCGTCGACCCCGCTGTTGTCGAGGCGCAACGTGGTGACCGACGACGCGTATCCGGAGGTGCATCCGCTCTGCCCGCACACGGTCTTGCCGCCGTCGGAGGACTGCGTGTCGATCGGCACCGGCGTGGTGCCGTTGGTCGTCGCCTGGGTGGCGATCGTGGCGTGGTGGCCGACGGCGATCGTGCCGAGCTTCGCGGTGGCGGCGTTCACGTCGTCGACGCGCACGGTGGTGTCGGCCCGCACGACGATCGAGCGGTCGCCCGTGGCCGACAGCGGGGCGGAGTAGGCGTCGGCCGCCGACGTGACGCCGGTGGCGTCGACGGACCCCCCGGCTTCGGGGGCGGCGGCGCTGGCGGACGCGGCCGCCAGCGGGTCGGAGCTCATGGCGCCGCTGGAGCTCGAGGCGCCGGCGCAGCCGGCGAGGCCGAGGGCGACCGCGGCGACCGCGGCAGCACCCACCCAGCGCGGGGCACGGGACGGTGACGTGCGGACGGTGACGGCTGACGTGCTCATCGGTCCTCCCAGAGTTCCGGGCTGGTCGATCGCTGGGACGCGACCGCGGCGGCTGCGGTTCCGGGTGCGCACATCACGATCCGGTCGCGACCGAACGCCCTCCGGCGCGAAGCGCCCCGCCACGGGGTGGCAAGGTGGACGGGTGAGCGACGGACAGGTGGTGACGCGACCGCGGCGTCCGCACGTGGTCGTGGTCGGAGGCGGCATCTCCGGTCTCGCGGCCGCGTGGTCGCTCGCCCGCATGCGCCACGACGTCGAGATCACGGTGCTCGAGGCCTCCGCGCAGCTCGGGGGCAAGCTGCGCGTCGGCGAGCTGGAAGGCCTTGCAGTCGACGAGGGTGCCGAGGCGATGCTCTCGGTGCGGCCCGAGGGCGTGCGGCTCGCGCGCGAGGCCGGCCTCGGCGACGACCTCGTCACGCCGACCGACGCGACTCCTCGGCTGCTCATCGACGACGAGCTCAAGCCGCTGCCGACCGGGCTGGTGATGGGCGTGCCCACCGACCTCGCCGCGCTCGCGGCCAGCGGCGTGCTCTCCCAGCAGGCGCTCGCCCGGCTCCCGCTCGACCACGTCGCCCCGGGGATCCACCTCGACGACGACGTGTCGTTCGGCGTCTACGTCGCGCGCCGCCTCGGCGTCGAGGTCGTCGACCGGCTCGTGTCTCCGCTGCTGCTCGGCGTCTACGCCGACCGCGCGGTGAACGTGTCGATGCGCGCGGCCGCGCCGCGGTTGTTCGAGGCGGCCAAGCACGACCGGTCGCTGCTCGCGGCCGCCCGCTCGGTGCGCGGGCCGTCGTCGGGCAGCCGCAGCGAGGTCTTCGCCGGCATCCGCGGGGGAGTCGGCAGGCTGCCGGGCGCGCTCGCCGATCGCCTTCGAGCAGCCGGCGTGACGGTCGAGACCGGTGCCGGCGTACGTCGCCTGCGCCGCAGCGCGCACGGCTGGGACGTCGTCGTCGACGGTGGCGCCGAGGCGCGCATCCTCGCGGCCGACGCCGTCGTGGTGGCCGTGCCCGCGCCGGTGGCGTACCGGCTGCTCAAGGGTCACTCGGTGCAGGCGGAGACCGAGCTGTCCGAGATCGAGACCACGAGCGTCGCGGTCGTGACGCTCGTCTACCGTGCCGCCGACCTGCCTGGCGGCGACCTGCCCGAAGGCAGCGGCTACCTCGTGCCGCCGTCGCAAGGGCGACCCGTGAAGGCCGCGACGTTCTCGTCGCACAAGTGGCGGTGGGTGCACGACGCGGCGGCCGGGCGCGGGCTGGTCGTGGCCCGGTGCTCGCTGGGCCACGCCGGCGACACGGAGGTGCTCGATCGCGACGACGACGACCTCGCGCGCCTGGCGGCCGACGACCTCGCGTTCGTCGCACGGCTCGGTAGGGCCCGTCCGGTGGCCCAGCGCGTCACGCGGTGGGTCGACGGCCTGCCCCGCTACACGGTCGGTCACGTCGACCGCGCGCAGCTCATCGTCGACGCCGTCGAGGCGCTGCCGGGCATCACGGTGTGCGGTGCGACGTACGACGGTGTCGGCATCCCCGCGTGCATCGCGCGCGCGGAGGCCGCCGCGACCCACGTCTCGCGCGGGCTCGCGAGTGACGGACAATGGCGGCATGGCTGACACGACCACCGCGTCCACGGGCAAGCGGCCCCAGCAGGGCAAGCAGGCCAAGGAGATCAACGACACGATCCGCTACACGTCCTGGTCGGTGTTCAAGGCGGCGCGCCCGCTCGGCGACGCGGACCGGGTCGAGGTCGCGCGCGAGGTCGACGAGCTCGTCGAGAAGCTGGCTGCCGACGACGTCGTGGTTCGCGGCTGGTACGACGTGGCCGCGCTGCGCGCCGACGCCGACGTCGTCGTGTGGATGCATGCGGCCACGAGCGACGTGCTGCAGGACGCCTACCACCGCATCCGGCGTACCGCGTTCGGTGCGAGCCTCGACCCGGTGTGGTCGCAGATGGCACTGCACCGGCCCGCCGAGTTCAACAAGTCGCACGTGCCCGCGTTCCTCGCCGACGAGGAAGCGCGCGCCTACGTGTGCATCTACCCGTTCGTGCGCTCCTACGAGTGGTACCTGCTTCCCGACGACGAGCGCCGCGAGCTGCTCGTCGAGCACGGCCAGATGGGGCGCGACTTCCCCGACGTCCGCGCCAACACGGTGGCCGCGTTCGCGCTCGGCGACTACGAGTGGATCCTCGCCTTCGAGGCCGACGAGCTGCACCGCATCGTCGACCTCATGAGACACCTGCGCGGCTCGCGAGCCCGCCTCCACGTCCGCGAGGAGATCCCCTTCTACACCGGCCGCCGCCGTACGGTGCAGGCCCTGGCAGCCGACCTCCCGTGATCTCCCCTACTGGCGCTGCGCGTCAGCGGGGGCCCAGCGAACAGGAGACCAAAGGCGCTCTCGTCGCCTCTGGGCACCCGGATTCGTGCTCTCGGTCGCCGTCGTGGGCCGCGAAACGTCGAGGCACCGCCCGGGCGACCGCGCCATGATCGGCGGGTGACAGGGGGAGTGACGCCGCGCGCGGTCGGTCCGCGCATCGACTACGACCACCTGCCCGCGCCCGTGCGCGCCTGGGTCGACGACGCTCTCGGCGGCCACGTCGCCTCGGCCACCACGCAGGTCGGCGGGTTCTCGGCCGGCGTCGCCGCACGCGTGCGCACCGACAGCGGGCGCACCGCCTTCGTCAAGGCGGTCGACGACGGCGTCAACGCGCAGACCCCCGAGCTGTTCCGCCACGAGATCGCCGTGCTCGAGGCGCTCCCGGACGTCGACTACCGGGCGTCGCTGCGGGCGTCGTACGACGACGGCACGTGGGTAGCGCTGCTGCTCGACGACGTCGACGGCCGGCACCCGGACCTGCACGACGACAGCGACGTCGAGGCCGTGAACGCGGCGATCGTGGCCCAGGCACGCGAGCTCACCCCTGACCCGGTGCGTCTCGACGTGCCCGACATGGCGCAGGCCACGGCGCGGTGGCACCGCCGCGTGGTGCGCGAGCTCGACCGCGACCCCACGCAGTTCCCCGGGTGGTGCGTGGCGGAGAGCGACGCCGTGCTCGCACGGCTCGCGTCGCTGCCCGACCGGATGCCGGCCGAGTCGTGGGTGCACCTCGACATCCGCGACGACAACCTGCTGGTGCGGGCCGACGGGGCGGCGGTGATCCTCGACTGGGGGATGAGCCGGTCGGGCCCGTCGTGGCTCGACCAGGTGCTGCTGGCCGTGCACCGGGTCGAGACATCCGCGTTCGACGAGATGACCGCCGACGTCGTGGCCTTCGGGACGTCGGCCGCTCGGGGGCCGGCGCTTCAGGACGACATCACCGACCTCGTGCTCTCGCTCGGCTCGGGCCTCGCGGCGCTGCGCGACCGGCCGATGCCGGGGCTGCCCGCCATCGACGAGTTCCGGCGGCGCGAGCAGGCGCGGCTGCTCGAGGGCGCACGCCGTCGCCTGGGCCTGTGACGGATACTCGGCGCATGAACCCCGTCGTGGCACGCATCTCGATCGCACCGGTGAAGGGCCTCGGGCTATCCCACCCCGACGAGGTCGAGGTCGCGTCCTACGGCGTGGTGGGCGACCGCAGGTACGCGATGGTCGACGACCACGGCCGGCTGGCCAACGGCAAGCGGTTCGGCCCGCTCGTCCGCGTGTCGTCGTCGTTCGCCGACGCGCCCGAGCGGCTCGAGCTCCGGCTCCCGGACGGCACGTCGATCGGCGGCGAGGTCGAGCTCGGCGAGCCGGTGGAGGCGGTGTTCTACGGCAGTCCGCGCGCCGGACGGCTCGTGCTGGGGCCGTTCGCCGACGTGCTGTCGGCGCTCGCCGGTGAGCCGGTGCGGCTGATGCGGATGCCCGACGGCACCGGGACCGACCGCCCCGGCGATGGTGCGGTGTCGCTGCAGTCGGTGGCCGCGCTCGAGTCGCTCGCGGCCGCCGCGGCGCTCGACGAGGCCGTCGACGGGCGTCGGTTCCGGATGACCCTCACCGTCGACGGCGTGGGCGCCCACGACGAGGACGGCTGGATGGGACGGCGCGTGCGCGTGGGCGCTGCCGTCATCGTGCCCGAGGGCAACATCGGCCGGTGCGCCGTGACCACCTACGACCCCGACACCGGTGTGAAGAGCCTCGACACCCTCAAGCTCATCGCGACCACCCGCGGGCACCTGCCGTCGACCGAGCCGCTGCCGTTCGGCGTGCACGCGCGCGTGGTCGAGACCGGTCGCGTGCGCGTCGGCGACGCCGTGATCCTCGACGACTGACGCCGCCGGCTACTCCGCCGGGTCGAGTCGGAGCGAGATCGAGTTGATGCAGTAGCGCTGGTCCGTCGGCGTGCCGTAGCCCTCACCCTCGAAGACATGGCCGAGGTGGCTGCCGCAGCTCGCGCAGCGAACCTCGACCCGGCGCATCCCGAGCGAGGTGTCCTCGAGCTCGATGATGCTGTCGCCCGCGAGCGGGGAGAAGAACGACGGCCAGCCGCAGTGCGACTCGAACTTCGTGTCGCTCGTGAACAGCTCGGCACCGCAGGCGCGGCACGAGTAGGTGCCGCGGGTCTTGGTGTCGGTGTACTCGCCGGTGAAGGCGCGCTCCGTGCCGCCCTCGCGGAGCACGTGGTACTCGGCGGGCGAGAGCTCGACGCGCCACTCGGCGTCGTCCTTGACGGCCGGGAAGGGCGTGCCGTCGGGCTGGGTGCTGGGCATGGGTCCGCTGCTCATGGCTCCGACCGTACGTGGAGCGAGTGCGTGGGGCCACCGCGAACGCCTTACGGAACGCGAACGTCGAGGCCCGTGATCGTGGCGGAGAATCACCGGCCGGCTGCGGACGGACGCCGAGACGGGCAGGTCAGCCGGGCGTCGTGGAGGTGAGCGTGCGGTGGGCCAGGACGCCTCCGAAGGCGATGAGGCCGAGGCCGGAGATCACGTCGATGACACGGAGGGCCCCGGTGCTGAGCCGGGCGCCGACCGCCGACATCACGGTCGCGAGCACGAGGTGCGAGATCAGCGATCCCAGCGCCGTACCCACGACGAACGCGGCCGCCTTGGCGGGCGATCCCGCGATCTCGCTCACCGCCGCCCCCGAGAACACCGCCGCCCAGGTGAGGATCGTGAGCGGGTTGCTCGCGGTGGCCATGAGCGCCGTGCGGTAGGCCGCCGACGGGCTGATCACCTCGAGGTCGCTCTCGCCGCCGTCGCGCACTCGCCACGCGTCCCAGAGGGTGCGCGCACCGAGGTAGACGAGCACCGCCGCACCGATCAGCCCGAGTCCGAGCCGAAGGGCGGTGACCTGGAGGAGGGCCGTGGCGCCGAGCGCCCCGAGCACGGCGTAACCGAGGTCGACCGTCGCGGCACCCATCCCGATCGCCGCACCCGGACGGAACCCGAAGCGGGCCGACGTGCGCGCGCACAGCAGGAAGATCGGGCCCACCTGCAGCGCGACGAGCAGGCCGATGCCCAGCCCGGCCAGCAGCGCTCCCACCACGACGTCCTCCTCGGTCGCGGGACATCCTGCCCTGCGAGACGCTCCCGGTGCGCGACCGTTTGCGGTTAGGTTCGCCTCATGGCGCCGCAGTTCGGGGACCCGGTCGAGCTCGCGGTCGGCGAGCACGTCGTCAAGGTGAGCAACCCGGACAAGCCCTACTTCCCGCAGGTGGGCATCACCAAGATCGAGGTGGTGCGGCACTACCTCGCGTGCGGCGAGGGCATCCTCCGCGCCCTCCGCGAGCGGCCGACGACTCTCGAGCGCTGGCCCGGCGGCGTGGTCGAGGGCGCGCGCATCTCGACGCGCGAGGGCTTCAAGGGTGAGGCGTTCTACCAGAAGCGCGTGCCGCAAGGAGCTCCGTCGTACGTCGAGACGGCGCACATCACGTTCCCCTCGGGCCGTACCGCCGACGAGATCGCTCCGACCGAGCTCGCGGTGATCGCGTGGGCCGCACAGCTGGGCACCGTCACGTTCCACCCGTGGCCCGTGCGGCGCGTCGACGTCGACCATCCCGACGAGCTGCGCCTCGACCTCGATCCCGGTCCAGGCACCGACTTCCACGACGCCGTCGAGGTCGCGCACGTGCTCCACGAGCTCCTGGACGAGCTCGGCATCGTCGGATTCCCGAAGACGTCGGGCTCTCGTGGCGTGCACGTCTACGTCCGCATCGAGCCGCGCTGGGAGTTCACCGACGTGCGGCACGCCGCGATCGCCGTCGGCCGCGAGCTCGAACGTCGGATGCCCGGGCGCGTCACCACCAAGTGGTGGAAGGAGGAGCGCCCGCACGGCACGGTGTTCCTCGACTACAACCAGAACGCGCGCGACCGCACCATCGCGTCGGCCTACTCGATCCGTCCGAGGCCGAACGCGCCCGTGTCGATGCCCCTGCTGTGGACCGAGCTCGACGACGTGGTGCCCGGCGACTTCACGGTGCGCACCGCCGGCGCACGCTTCGCCGAGGTCGGCGACCGGATGGCCGCGATCGACGACGTCGCGCACGACCTCACGACGTTCCTCGCGTGGTACGAGCGCGACCAGACCCAGGGCCTCGACGACATGCCCTACCCGCCGGACTACCCGAAGATGAAGGGCGAGCCCAAGCGGGTGCAGCCCAGTCGCGACAAGGACCGCCCGCGCGAGGAGTAGTGCGCTGCCGTCAGCGGCGACGTGCGAGGTCGAGCAGGATGAGCGCGCAGAGCACGAGTCCGAAACCGCCCACGATGATGAGGAAGAACCCTCCGGCGTGGTAGCCCCCGGTCACGGGCGTGGTCACGTACAGGGCGAGGCCGACGGCGAGCAGCGCCGCCGCCACGATGAGTCCGGCGGTCGGCATGCCCTTGTCGGTGAGGAACCATCGCACGTGGCGAGTCTGGACGACGCGGCCCAGCCGCGCGAACCCGGCCCCCGCGGTGCGGTGACGTGCGCCGGCCGACGACCTACAGTCGGAGGTCCTGCCGGACCAGCACGAGGAGCGCCGCGTGGACCCCGTGGTCGTGCTCGCCGCCGTCTCGGTGCTGTCGATCGTGGCGGCCACGGTCGTCGGCCGAGCGAAGGGTCGCACCGTCCAGGGGTTCCTGCTCGGGCTCTTCCTCGGCCTCATCGGCCTCGTCGTCATCGCGGTGCTGCCGTCATCGCGTCGACCCCCGACGCTCGCGGCGCCGGCCTACGACCCGACCCTGCCCGTCGGCCGCCTGCCGGGCCCGGCTGCGCTCGTGGACGCAGGCCCCTCGGACGTCGAGTGGCGGCGCCTCGCCATGGCGGAGGCGATGCGCCGCGATCCGTCCCTCGTCGCCGACGACCCGGTCACGCTGACCCGGCTCGAGGCGGCGACGGGCGAGGTGGAACGCGAGCTGCGCCTCACACGCGACCGAGACGCCGTCCTGCAGAGCCGTGCGGCCGACGACGTCGAGCGGACGCGGGCCGAACGCGACCGGGCCGAGGTGGAGCGGGTCGGCCAGGAGGCGCGGGCGGCGGAGGAGGCACGTGCGCAGGCGGCGGCGGCGCGCGAGGCCGAGCTGGCAGCGATGTCGCCGACCCGGCGGTGGCTCGTGTCGCACGACGTCGTCGTGGTCGGGATCGTCGGCGCCGTCCTGCTCGTGGGGCTGGTCGTGTGGATGACGTCGCGCGTGAGCTGACGCCGCCCCGCGGGGGTTGGACGACCCCGGGCGCTTCGGGCGCTACCGGGGTCGTGCTTCGACGGTAGGGACCTCGTGTTCCACGGATGTGACGGCGCTGCTACGTGTCGCGAACGGCGCGCGGGTGCGCTCGGCCGACCGGAGCGCCCGTGCGTTGCCGGGACCGGTTAGGCTCCCCTCCATGGGTGTCATCCTGCTGGTGATCGTGTTCGTCGTGCTCGTGGCCGCGCTCGTCGTGGCCGGCATCCGCATGTCGCGGGGCGAGGACATCTACGGCCGCAAGAAGTAGCCCCCGTGGCTCAGGTCTCGAGCACGTCCGCCAGGTCGTAGCTCACCGGCCGCTCGAGCTGCTCGTACGTGCACGACGCCGGCGTCCGGTCGGGCCGCCACCGCAGGAAGCGGGTGGTGTGCCGGAACCGGGCGCCTTCGACGGTCGAGCCGCCGGCGAGCACCCGCGTGCCCTCCATCGCGTCGTAGCCGACCTCGGCCACGAGCTCGGGGCGCAGCGGGTTCCACTCCAGCGTCTTGCCCGCGCTCCAGCGCGACACCGCGCCCGGTAGCCGGTTGCTCTCGTGCGCCTGGGCGTCGGCCCACGCTGCCCACGGGTGCTCGTCGTCCGGCCCGAGCGTGTACGGCGCCAGCTCGGCGACGAGCTCGGCGCGCCGGGCCATCGTGAAGCTGGCCGCGACGCCCACCGACTGCAGGCGACCGCTGTCGTCGTGCAGGCCGAGCATGAGCGAGCCGACCACGTCCTGCCCGTCGGGGCCCTTGTGCTTGTGCGGGCGCCAGCCGGCGACCACGACGTCGGCCGTGCGCGCGTGCTTCACCTTGAGCATCACGCGTTTGTCGGACTGGTACGTCGCCGCGAGCGGCTTGCAGACGATGCCGTCGAGCCCGGCGCCCTCGAACTGCTCGAACCAACGGCGTCCCTCGTCGGCGTCGGCGCTGATGCGCGTGAGGTGGATCGGTGAACGCGCGCCGGCCAGGGCCTGCTCGAGCAGCGCGCGTCGTCGCGAGAACGGTGAGTCGCGCAGGTCGTCGTCGCCGATGGCGAGGAGGTCGAACGCGACGAACGAGGCCGGTGTCTGCTCGGCGAGCAGGTTCACCCGGCTCGCCGCCGGGTGGATGCGCTGCTGGAGCGCCCCGAAGTCCAGCCGCTCGCCCGTGCGGATGACGATCTCGCCGTCGACCACGCACCGCTGGGGCAGCTCGCGGAGCACTGCCTCGACGACCTCGGGGAAGTAGCGGGTGAGCGGCTTCTCGTTGCGGCTGCCGAGCTCGATGTCGTCGCCGTCGCGGAAGACGATGCACCGGAACCCGTCCCACTTGGGCTCGTAGACCAGACCGCCGGCCACCGCGTCGGGCAGCGGCACCTCGGGCACCGCCTTCGCGAGCATCGGCGAGACGGGCGGCATCACGGGCAGGTCCATCGCCCCATCCTGCCCTGGCCCGCCGACGCCGTGGTTGTGGTTGCCATGGCGGTCCGTGACAACCACGAACGGCCAGAGCGGGGGGTTGCCCTCTCAGGGGCGGCGGTAGGAGAGGAACAGGCTGCCGTCGTCCTCGAGCACGTGG
>Ga0302299_10002552_pt1 | contig 11115 bp, 10 predicted proteins | sample III_Fen_N3_4_FD_198795 | JGI IMG/M metagenome (GOLD analysis project Ga0302299, IMG submission 198795) | Peat permafrost microbial communities from Stordalen Mire near Abisko, Sweden - III_Fen_N3_4 | ecosystem: Environmental > Terrestrial > Soil > Wetlands > Permafrost | place: Sweden: Abisko...
GGTGGCGGCCGGCGAGGGCGCGTTGACCACGTGGATGACCCGGGGATCGCTGCCCATGCCGGCGAACGCGAAGTCGTCGAGCAGGGTGCCATCAGGACGCACCGCCTGGGCCCGCACACCGCTGCCGGCGGGGACGAGGTCCTCGAGCGTGAGCTCGGGCACGAGCTGCTGGAGCGCCCGGACGAAGCGCTCCCGACTCAGCGAGCGGCCGACCTCACCCAGCCCCGTGCGCCAGTACCGACGGGCCAGCCGCCACGACGAGGCATCGGTGGCCATGGCCGTGAGGTCGCGTCGGTTGACGTCGCGCCAGCGGTAGCCCTCCCGCGCGAGGGCCAGCACCGCGTTCGGTCCGGCGTGCACGCTGCCGTCGATCATCGAGGTGAGGTGCACGCCGAGGAACGGGAAGCGGGGGTCGGGCACCGGGTAGATCAGCGTGCGCACGAGGTGGCGGCGAGCGGGGATGAGCTCCTGATACTCACCCCGGAACGGCAGGATCGCCGCGCCCGGCTCGTCGCCGGCGGCCCGAGCCACCCGGTCGGTGGCCAGCCCGGCGCAGTTGGCGAGCCGTCCGGCGTGGATGGTGCCGGCCGAGGTGTGGACCACGACCCGACGCCCAGCCTCGTCAGGCGAGATCGGTCGATCGATCGAGTCGACCCGCGTGTCGAGGACGATGTGGCCGCCTCGATCGATGATGCCGTCGGCGAGGGTGGCGCAGACGGCCCGGTAGTCGACGATGGCGGTCGACGGTACGTGCAGCGCGGCCAGGCCGGCGGCGTGCGGCTCGATCTCGGCCAGGCCCGTGGGGTCGAGGCGGGTGGTGGCGATGCCGTTGGCCGCGGCGCGTTGGGCCAGCACGTCGAGCTGGGCCAGCTCGTCATCGGTGGTGGCGACGACGACCTTGCCGCACTGGCGCCACGGCACCTCGTGGCGGTCGCACCAGGCCATCAGCTCGTCGCGACCCGAGCGGCAGAGCTCGGCCTTCTGCGACCCCGGGACGTAGTAGAGGCCGGCGTGGATCACACCCGAGTTGTGGCCGCTCTGGTGGCCGGCGACGGTCGCTTCCTTGTCGATGACGACGACCGTCAGCCGGGGATCGGTGAGCTGCACGGCGCGGGCCGTGGCCAGCCCGACGATGCCGGCTCCGACCACGACGACGTCGGCCGCATCGGGCAGGAACCGACCGTGGCCGGTCTCGGGGGGAGTGGTCATCGGTCGATCAGGCGTCGTGGGGGACGTACCGGTTCCGGCAGGCCTCGAGCTCGGCGCGGGCCGCCGCGGCACCCTCGTAGCCGCCCGGGTTCGAGTACTTGTCCGGCTCGAGCGTCTTGTACACCTCGAAGAAGTGGCGGATCTCGGCCAGCAGCTCGGGCTGGATGCCGTCGAGGTCGGTGACGTCGCCGTAGCGGGGGTCGTGGGCCTCGACGCAGATGAGCTTGGCGTCGGGTCCCGCCTCGTCGGCCATCCACAGCACGCCCACTGCCCGCACGCTCACCCAGCAACCGGGGAACGTCGGCTCCTCGAGCAGCACGAGGGCATCGAGCGGGTCACCGTCCTCGGCGAGGGTGTCGGGGACGAAGCCGTAGTCGGCCGGGTAGACGGTCGCCGAGAAGAGCCGGCGATCGAGACGCATCACGTGGCGCTCGTGGTCGTACTCGTACTTGTTGCGGCTGCCGCGAGGGATCTCGACCACCATGTCGAACGCGTCGTCCATGCCCCATGTTGGCGCGACCGCGGGGCTCTCCGCAGATCCGATGCCAGAATGCCGGACGTGATCATCCAGAAGCTCACGTCCACCGACGGGTTCATCGCCTTCGACCTCGACGAGGCCCCGGCCGCGGGGGTGGTCCGGTCCGCGCCGAAGATCCTCGTCGACGGTGCCTCGTTGCTCGCCCGATCGCTGACCTACCGGTTCGCCTCGTTCGAGCGTCAGATCGGCGGCGCCTCGATGGGTGTGAACGCCGCGCCCGACGACCGGGCGGGCGCGGTGGCCGCCTTCGTCGTCGAGGTCGAGCCGTTGGTGCGCGAGGGCCGCCTGGCGGTCGACGCGGCCAAGGGCGTCGCCGTCGAGGACCTGGCGCCCTTGGCCGCCGCCGACCCGCGCCCGGCCGACCACCTCGCTGGTCACGACGAGTTGCTCGGCCTGGGCGTCGCCGTCGCCGCCCACACCGCGGTCGGGGGCCTCGCCGGGCGCCGGGTGGCGATCGAGGGGTTCGATGCGACCGGTCCGGCCATCGCCGCTGCGGTCGCCGAGCGCGGGGGCAAGGTGGTGGCCGTCTCCACGTCAGCGGGCTCCGCGGCCTCGGCCGACGGGTTCGACGCCGCCGCCCTGGCGGCCGGTTGGGCCGAGCACGGGGCAGCGGTCGTGGCCGCGCTGGTGGCGACCCCGGGCAAGCCGTGGGAGGTGTTCGGCATCGAGGCCGACGTCCTCGTCGTCGGCTCCAAGACCGGTGTGGTCGACGACAAGGTGGCCGACGGCCTGGCCGAGGGCGTGGTCGTGGTGCCCTCCGGACCGGTGCCGGTCACCGCCAAGGGCCTGGCCGTGGCCCGCCGGGGCGGCGTCGTCGTCGTCCCCGACTTCATCGCCACCGCCGGACCGCTCTTCGCCGGCTGGCCCGTCGACGGCGCCGGGGAACCGGCATCGGCCGCGGCCACCGCGATCGATGCCTCGCTGCTCGAGGTGCTGGCCCACGCCGACGGTCCGCTGCTCGGCGCGTGCTACCGGGCCGAGGCGTTCCTGGCCACGTGGCGCGAGCAGTTGCCGTTCGGTCGCCCGCTGGCGTGAAGCACGAGTCGCCCGCTGGCGTGAAGCACGAGTCGCCTGCTGGCGTGAAGCACGAGTCGCCCGCTGGCGGGTGGGTCGTCCGGCCCTACGTGGGCTCGGCTCGTCTCGGCCCGTCGAGCGGCGTCTAACCTCCCCGGCCATGACGGCGTCCTCCGACAAGATCGGCCTGGTCTGGTTCCGTCGAGACCTCCGTCTCGACGACAACCCGGCATGGGCCGCGGCGACGTCGAACCACGGTTTCGTGGTGCCGCTCTTCGTCATCGACCCGCGGCTGCTCGGCGGGGCCGGACCGTTCCGGCGCCGCCAGCTGCTCGCCACCATGCAGGCCCTCGACTACTCCCTCGCCCAGTTCGGTGGCCGCCTCCTCGTGCGCATCGGTGACCCGACGCGTGTGGTGCCCGAGACGGTGGCCAAGCTCGGCGTCGACACCGTCTACTGGAACGCCGATGTCACCCCGTTCGCCGCGTCCCGCGACCGGAAGGTCACCGAGGCGCTCACGGTGCCGGTCGACGCGCACTGGGGGTCGCTGGTGCAGCCTCCCGGCTCGGTGCTGACCGCCAAGGGCACCCTGTCGCGGGTGTTCACGCCGTTCTACAAGGCCTGGATGGCCCACCCGTGGGACCCGTGGCCCACGCCGGGCGACGCCATGTTGTTCGACGATCCGGGCGAGCCGATGCCCACCCTCGACGGCCCACCTCCGATGTTCGAGGGCGAGTCCGAGGCCAAGGTGCGGCTCGAGCAGTTCCTCGAGCGGGTCGACGGCTACGTGGATGATCGTGACCGCCCCGATGTCGAGGGCACCTCGCTCCTCTCGGCCGACCTGCGCTTCGGCACCTTGTCGCCCCGCACCGTGGCCGACGCGGTCGGCGAGGAGACCGCGGGCCGGTCGATGTTCGTGCGCCAGCTGGCCTGGCGCGACTGGTACGCCCATCTCCTGCTCGAGCTGCCCGGCCTGCCGAAGCGGTCGATGCGCGAGCGCTTCGACCAGATCGCCTGGCGCGACGACCCGGCCGAGGTCGCGGCGTGGAAGGGCGGATACACCGGGTTCCCCATCGTCGACGCCGGCATGCGTCAGCTGCGCGAGACCGGGTGGATGCACAACCGGGTCCGCATGATCGTCGGGTCGTTCCTGGTGAAGGACCTGCTCGTCGACTGGCGGCTCGGCGAGCGTCACTTCCGCCATCTGCTCGTGGACGGCGACGTGGCCCAGAACGTCGGCAACTGGCAGTGGGTCGCCGGCACCGGGCCCGACGCCTCGCCCTACCACCGCATCTTCAACCCGGTCACCCAGAGCCGGAAGTTCGACCCGAAGGGCGCCTACATCCGCCGCTGGGTCCCCGAGTTGGCCGGCCTGGACGACAAGGCGATCCACGCTCCCTGGGACGTCCCGCCGCTCGAGCTCGCCGCCGCCGGCATCACCCTCGGCGACGACTACCCCGAGCCGCTGGTCGATCACGCCCAGGCCCGGACCCGCGCGCTGGCCGCCTACGCCGCGGTCGGCGACACGAAGGCCTCGATGCCCCGGCCCGGCCCGCGCAACTCCCTGGCCGGCTGAGCGCTCGGTCAGCTCGCCTCGGCCCGCAGTCCGGATGCCTGTTGCACGGAGCGGCGGCTGATCGACCGCGGCGGGTACCCGGCGGCGGCGCGCTCCTCCTCGGACTCGCCACCCCAGAACCCGTTCTCCCTCCCGTCCCGGGCGAGGGCCCGGCACGGCATCATGACCGGGCAGTTCGCGCACACCCCCCGGGCGACGAGCTCGCGGCGCACCCGGCGCTCGGGTCGCTCACCGGCGACGCCGAAGAACAGGTTCGTGCGCCCCTTGCAGACGGCGTCGGCCATCCATTGGTGGTCGTCGCCGATGAGATCGTCGGTCAGATAGATGTTTGCGGCTTTCATGAACATGTCGACCTCGCAACCCGGCTGCGTCGTAGGTGCTCAATTTAGCGCTAAAGAGCCGCGACCGCTACCAGGGTCGCCGATCGGTCGGATCGATCGTGAGGACGTGCTCAGGTCTGTTGGGCGACGAGCCGGGGGAGGCGAGCGAACAGCTCGAGGGCCTCGCTGCTGGAGCACCCACCGTCGTCGGCGCCGAGGGCACGGGCGGCGGCCGGGTCGGCGATCGCCTGCCCACCGAGGAGCACCGGCGCGTCGGTGACGTTGCGCACCGAGTCGATGGCGTCGATGATCGACGCGTCGTTGCCGGGTGTCGTTGCGCTGAGCGAGACCGCGAGCAAGTTCGAGGTGCCGGCCACGGTGGAGGCGAGGGAGTCGCTCGGCACGTCACCGCCGAGGTCGAGCACGCGGAAGCCGCGCCCTCGCAGCAGGTCCGCGAACAGCGCCACCGGGAGGCTGTGGAGCTCGCCGTCGGGTGCCGCGGTGATGACGGTGCCGCGCTTGCGGCCGCGACGGGCGAACCGCGGGCCGAGCCGGCCGACGAGGCGCAAGGTGATGGTGGCGGCCAGGTGCTCGTCGGCGACGGTGAGCTCGCCCGTCGCCCAGCGAGCGCCGATCGATCGCAACGCCGGCGTGAGCATGTCGAGGTACACCTCCTCGACCCCCATCCCGGCCGACATGGCGGCGTCGATGACCGACCATGCCCCGGCCTCGTCGCCCGAGACGAGCCGCTCCTCGGTCCGCCCGCTCCAGTCGGTGCGGCGCCGGGACGGCCGCGCGCCCGACGGGGTGGTCGGCCCGGTGCCGGCCGCCGATCGGGCCGAGCGCTCCTCGAAGCGGGCCAGGTCGACGGCGCGCACCCGCCACTCGCTGCCGTGCTTGGTGCCTTCCAGGCGGCCGGTGCGCAGGTAGCGGTAGGCCGTCATGTAGTGCACCCCGAGGCGGTCGGCGACCTCGGTCAGGGTCAGCAGTCCGGCGGCGTTCGGGCGGGATCGGGGCATCAGGTCCGGTGCGCGCCGAGCAGGACGGTGATGCCGAAGGCCATGGCGGCCATGGCCTGCTCGGGGGTGCGACCTGATCGGCGGAGCTCGTCCCATGCCGGCCACCCCGCCACCATGGCCAGCGTGTCGAGCGCGAGTCGTCGCTGGTCGTCGGGGATCTCGGCCAGCTCGGTGGCGAAGGTCTTCTCGAACTCGAGCTGAGCGGCGTTGGAGCCGAGCGACCGAGCCTTCTGCAGGGTGCGCGAGCTGTGCTCGTTGATCATGGCCGAGCGGCGCACCGGCGTCTGCCAGTCGTAGAGGCTGCCCCGCTGCTCGACGAAGGCGGCCAGCCGCTCGTCGTAGGGCAGCGAGGCGGAGACGGGGTGGAACCGCTCGAGCAGCCGCTTGAGCTGGATCTTGGACGCCTCGAGGTAGAGCGACTCGAGATCGCCGAAGTGGTGGTAGATCAGCCGGAGCGAGATGCCGGCCCGCTCGGCGATCCGGTTGGCGGTCGGCTGCAGGTCGCCCTCGTCGATGAGGCTCAGCAGTGCCTCGGCGATCGACGCGCGAGCTCGCTCGGCCCGCGGAGATCGGGACTCGGTGCCGGCGACTGCCATGTGCAGCATCTTGCCACCCGACCCGTGCCCGCACCGCAATGCCCTCACCCGTCGTCCAACCGGATCTGGCGCCACGGCCTGCTGCCTAGGCTGCAGCGGTGACCGTCTATCTCGTTGGCGCCGGACCCGGTGACCCCGGCCTCATCACGGTTCGGGGTGCCGAGCTCCTCGCCCGGGCCGAGGTCGTCGTGTACGACCGGCTGTCGGTGTCGAGCCTGCTCGACCTGGCCCCGACCGACGCCGAGCGCATCAGCGTCGGCAAGGCCGCCGGGCGGGCGGTGATGCCTCAGTCCGACATCGATGCGCTCCTGGTCGACCGCGGCCTGCGGGGCCAGCACGTCGTGCGGCTCAAGGGGGGCGACCCGTTCGTCTTCGCTCGTGGTGGGGAGGAGGTGCAGGCGCTGCTCGCGGCAGGGGTTCCGTTCGAGGTGGTGCCCGGCATCTCGTCGGCCATCGCCGCACCCGCCTATGCCGGCATCCCGGTCACCATGCGCCACTCGTCGACCTCGTTCACCGTGATCACCGGTCACGAGGACCCGGACAAGGGGGGCGAGATCGACTGGGAGACGGTCGCCAAGCTGGGCGGCACGATCGTCGTGCTCATGGGGGTCGGTCGCCTGCCCAAGATCGTCGCCCGGCTGATCGCCGGTGGCCTGGCCCCGGACACGCCGGCCGCGGCCGTGCGTTGGGGCACCCGTCCTGAGCAGCACACCGTGCGCGCCACCCTGGCCACGCTCGTCGATCACCCGCTCGAGGCGCCGACCACGATCGTGATCGGTGCCGTTGCCGCCCTCGATCTCAGTTGGTTCGAGTCTCGTCCGCTGTTCGGCCGCCGGGTCGTGGTGACCCGGGCGCGCGAGCAGGCGTCGAGCCTCGCCACCGAGTTGCAGCTGCTCGGGGCCGACGTGGTCGAGGTGCCGGGGATCGTGGTGACCGAGCCGGCCGACGGGGGAGCGGCCCTCGCCGCCGCGGTGACCCGACTGGGGTCCTACGACTGGGTGGTGGTCACCTCGGCCAACGGGGCGCGTCGGCTGCTCGCCGCCATGCCGGACGGCCGCGCCCTCGGCGGCGTCTCGGTGGCCGCGATCGGCCCCGGCACGGCGGAGGCGCTGCTCGCCGGCAACATCGTCGCCGACCTGGTGCCCGAGCGGTTCGTGGCCGAGGGCCTGCTCGAGGTCTTCCCCTCCCCGCCGTCGGCTGGCGGCCGGGTGCTGCTGGCCCGGGCCGCGGTGGCCCGCGACGTGCTACCCGACGGGCTCCGCGCCGCCGGATGGCAGGTCGATGTCGTCGAGGCATATCGCACCGAGGCGGCCCCCGTCGACGACGACCGTCGGGCCGCGGTGGCCGCCGCCGAGGTCGTGACGTTCACGTCGTCGTCCACCGTCGACCGCTTCGTCGAGGCGTTCGGCGTCGAAGGCGTCCCGCCGGTCGTCGTCTCGATCGGGCCGGTGACCTCGGCGACCGCCCGGGACCACGGGCTCACGGTCGCCGTCGAGGCCACTGAGCACAGCATCCCCGGTCTCGTCGAGGCGCTCACCAATTCGATGGGTGGGGCGACCGCTGCCCCGTAGGGTCCCCCGATGGAGATAGCGGCGCTCGTCTTCGACTTCGACGGGCTCATCCTCGACACCGAGTGGTCCGAGTTCGTCACCGTCCAGGCCGAGTTCCGGGCCCACGGCGTCGACATCGAGCTGGACGATTGGCGTCACGGCGTCGGTCGGGGCGACAACCGGCACTGGTCGGAGTGGCTCGTCGAGGTGGCCGACCAACCCGTCGACGTCGAGTCGGTGCGGGCCCGTCGGTTGGTCGCCCACCACGCGCGGATCGCCCAGGAGGAGGTGCGGCCCGGCGTGGTCGAGCTGCTCGACCAGGCTGACGCCGCGGGCGTGCCCGTCGCGGTGGCGTCGAGCTCGACGGTGAGCTGGGTCGAGCCCCACCTCGAACGGCTCGGGCTGCGTCACCGGTTCGAGCTGATCCGGTGCCGCGACCACGTGGCCCGGGCCAAGCCGGCGCCCGACCTCTACCTCGCCGCCGCGACCGCGCTCGAGGTCGATCCCCGCCGGTGCGTCGCCCTGGAGGACTCACACCACGGTTCGGTCGCGGCCGCCGCCGCCGGGTACGCCTGCGTGGTCGCGCCCAACGAGGTCACCCGCGTCCCCGACTTCCCCCACGCTGACCTCGTCGTCGAGTCGTTGGCCGACATCGACCTCGCCCGGCTCGACGCACTCGTCGCCGGTCGGGACTCGTTCGGGTCGGTGGGTCGACCGTAGGCTGGCCGGGTGAGCTTCCCCCAGCGGCGCCTGCGCCGACTCCGTCGCACCCCGGCCCTGCGGCGCATGGTCGCCGAGACTCGCCTCACCACCGACGACCTGATCGCCCCCCTGTTCGTCCGGGAAGGCATCACTGAGCCGCAGCCGATCGAGTCGCTGCCCGGTGTGGTGCAGCACACCCGCGAATCGCTCCGCAAGGAGGTCGCCGAACTGGCCGCCCTGGGGGTTCCCGGCGTGATCCTGTTCGGCGTGCCGGCCACCAAGGACGCCGAAGGGTCGGGCGCGTGGGACCCGGACGGCATCGTGCAGGTGGCGCTCCGCGACCTGCGTGACGACGTCGGCGATGACATCGTGCTCATCGCCGACCTCTGCGTCGACGAGTACACCGATCACGGCCATTGCGGCGTGCTCGACGACGCCGGCGAGGTCGATAACGATGCCACGCTCGACCTCTACGCACGAGCGGCGGTGGCCCAGGCCGAGGCCGGGGCCGACATCACCGCGCCGAGCGGCATGATGGACGGCCAGGTGCTGGCCATCCGCGAGGCGCTCGACGACGACGGCTTCGAGTCGGTGGCGATCCTGGCCTACGCGGCCAAGTACGCCTCGGCGCTCTACGGCCCGTTCCGCGACGCCGTCGACGTGAGCATCGCCGACGGCGGCGACCGCAAGGGCTACCAGCAGGACTTCCGCAACGCCCGCGAGGCGCTCGAGGAGATCCGCTTCGATGTCGGCGAGGGCGCCGACATGATCATGGTGAAGCCGGCCCTGGCCTACCTCGACATCATCGCCCGGGCCCGGGCCGAGCTCGACATCCCGCTGGCGGCGTACCACGTGTCCGGTGAGTACGCCATGATCCACGCCGCGGCCGAGCGGGGCTGGATCGACGGTCCGGCGGTGGCGCTCGAGCACCTCACCGCGGTCAAGCGGGCCGGCGCCGACCTCATCCTCACCTACTTCGCCCGCGACCTGGCCGAGGCCCTCGGCTCATGACCGACACCAACGCCGACCTGTTCGAGCGCGGCCAGCGAGTCATCCCCGGAGGCGTGAACTCGCCGGTGCGAGCCTTCCGCTCGGTCGGCGGCGCGCCCTACTTCGTCGAGCGGGCCGAGGGGCCCTACGTCATCGACGTCGAGGGGCATCGCTACATCGACCTGGTGCAGTCCTACGGCGCGATCATCCTCGGCCACGCCGAGCCGTCGGTCATCGCCGCCATCACCGACGCCGCGTCGCGGGGCACGTCCTATGGCGCCCCCACGCCCGGCGAGGTGCGCCTGGCCGAAGCCATCGTCGACCGGGTCGCCTCGGTCGAGCAGGTGCGCATGGTGTCGAGCGGCACCGAAGCCACCATGAGCGCCATCCGGGTGGCCCGCGGCTTCACCGGGCGCGACACGCTCGTGAAGTTCGCCGGCAACTACCACGGCCACAGCGACGCGCTGCTCGTCGAGGGCGGCACCGCCATGGCGTCGCTCGGCCTGCCCGGGTCGGCCGGGGTCACGGCCAACGCGGTGGCCGACACCGTGATCGCCCCCTACAACGTGGTGCCCCAGCTCGACGAGACCGTCGCGGCGGTGATCTTCGAACCGGTCGCCGCCAACATGGGCCTGGTCGCCCCGGTGCCCGGCTTCCTCGAGGGGTTGCGGGCCGAGTGCGATCGCGTCGGCGCGCTGCTCATCTTCGACGAGGTCATCACCGGCTTCCGGGTCGCCCGCGGGGGAGCGCAGGAGCTGCTCGGCGTCCGCGCCGACCTCAGCACCTTCGGCAAGGTCATCGGCGGCGGACTGCCCGTGGGTGCGTTCGGCGGGTCCGCCGAGATCATGGGCGTGCTGGCGCCGCTCGGTCCCGTCTACCAGGCCGGCACCCTGTCGGGGAACCCGCTGGCCACTGCCGCGGGGCTCGCCGCTCTGGCCGGCCTCACCCCCGAGGTCTACGTCGAGCTGACGGCACGGGTCGAGCGGTTCGCACCCCGGCTCGAGGCCGCCATCCGCGACGCCGGGCTCGTCGCTCGGGTGCCGGTGGTCGGCACGTTGGCCGGCCTGTTCTTCGGCGACGACCTCCCCGTCGACTACGCCTCGGCCCAGACCACCGACGAGAAGGTCTACGCCGCCTTCTTCCACGAGATGCTCGACCGCGGCGTGGCCCTCGCTCCCGGCGCCTACGAGGTGCTGTTCGTCGGGATGGCCCACACCGACGCCATCCTCGACGAGATCGTCACTGTCGCGGCCGACGCCGCGGCTGCTGTCTCCTCCCGCCTCGCCTGACCGGCCCTCCCGCCGTGGTGAGGATCCGCCGCGGACCGGGTCAGCAGTCGACGCCGACCCAGCTCGGCGCGGCGGTCCCGCAGCGCCCGATGTTGAGCACGCCGCCGGGGCGGTCGAGGCCCGGATGGACGCCGTCGGGCCTGGCCACCGGACCGGAGTAGAGGACGGTGCCATCGCTCGAGCGGGCCTCGAGGTGCACCACCTGCCGGGCGTCGGGCACCACCAGGGCGTAACCGGGCCTGGCCGGCGTCGAGGTCGCGCCGAACGGTGCGGCTGCTGACGCCGAGCAGGGTGGCGATCTCCTCGGGTGGG
>Ga0302299_10002553_pt1 | contig 11115 bp, 11 predicted proteins | sample III_Fen_N3_4_FD_198795 | JGI IMG/M metagenome (GOLD analysis project Ga0302299, IMG submission 198795) | Peat permafrost microbial communities from Stordalen Mire near Abisko, Sweden - III_Fen_N3_4 | ecosystem: Environmental > Terrestrial > Soil > Wetlands > Permafrost | place: Sweden: Abisko...
AATCGGCGAGCCCGGGGGCATGGGCGAGCCGGGCCACGACCCGGACGACGTCGGTGGCACCTCCGGCGGGACCGACGGCCAACCACTGGCCGGACGCTCCGAGGACCCGGGCTCGAAGGTCGACATGGCCGCCATTCAAGCGCCTGAGCACCTCCGATGGAGGTCGGGACGTGGGAACGGGGCTCAGCGCCGCCCGGGGTCGGGCAGGGTGCTGGCCCCGACGTTGGCATCGAGCCAGTCGAGCATCGGTCGGGCGCCACGGAGGACCTCGACCACGCGGGTCTTGGCCCGCTTGGTGGACAGCCACGGGGCCACCGGTGACTCGCGCCACGTGATCAGGCCCTTGAGCCGCAGCAGCTCGATGCGCGGGTGGTCCTTCGGATAGCCGCGCGGCGCGGTCTTGAGCGACTCGTGGGCGGTCACCTCGACCCCGGCGCCCCGACGCTCGGCGATCAGCGCCTCGAGCTGACGTCCGGTGCGGTCCGAGTCGATGGCCTGACGGAAGCGCTCGAGCTGATCGGGCGCCATCCAGTACATGCCGGCGCCCACCGCCAGACCGGCGCCGGAGAGCTGCACGTAGCCGCCACCGTCGAGCGTCGCCGCGATCGTGGTCTTGTAAGGGGACTTGTCGGAGCTGAAGCGCACGTCGCGGTTCGGGCGGAAGATCTTGCTGCCGCCGAACTCATCGGCCAGCTCGGCCAATAGCTCCTCCATCGGGGACTTCACGTCGCGGTCGTACACGGCCTTGTTCGCCAGCCAGTACTCACGCGAGTTGTCCTCCTCGAGCCCGTCGAAGAAGTCGATCGCCGTCATCTGCCAACCCGAGAACGCCATGGACGCGAACTCTAACGAGCGGCTCCAACGCCCGGCACGGACAGCGAGAAGTGCATAAGGTGCGGCCACCACAAGTGAACGACCCACCGGGGGGTGTCGGATGCGTATCTCGACGACGGTCAACGGAGTGCCCCACAGCGACGAGGTCGAACCTCGCACGCTGCTCGTGCACTACGTCCGCGACGATCTGGGCCTCACGGGCACCAACATCGGTTGCGACACATCCTCGTGCGGCGCGTGCACGCTGCACGTGAACGGCGAGTCGGTGAAGTCGTGCACGATGCTCGCGGTCCAGGCCGACGGCCAGGAGATCACCACCATCGAAGGCCTGGCCGACGGCGAGACCCTGCACCCGATGCAGGAGGCCTTCCGCCAGTGCCACGGCCTCCAGTGCGGCTACTGCACCCCGGGCATGGTGATGGCCTCGGTGGGCCTGTTGGACGAGAACCCGACACCGACCGAGCAGGAGGTGCGCCTCGGGCTCGAGGGCAACCTCTGTCGCTGCACCGGCTACCACAACATCGTGAAGGCGGTGTTGACCTGCGCGGCCGAACAGAACGGCTCGACCGTGGAGATCAACGCGTGACCACCACGGCGGCCGCGGCCGCCCCCTTCATCGGCACCCGGATGCTGCGCCGCGAAGACGCTCCCCTGCTCACCGGCGAGTCCCTCTACACCGACGACCTGCCGATCCCCGGTGCTCTGCACCTCGCGGTGCTGCGCAGCCCATACGCCCACGCCCGCATCACCTCCGTCGACGTGACCGCGGCGCTGGCCATGCCCGGCGTGGTCGCCGCCTACTCCGGTGACGACCTCACCGACATGTGGGCCGGCCCGATGCCGTCGGCCTGGGCAGTCACCGAAGACATGCTCAACCCGCCCCACTACCCGCTGGCGGTCGGCACCGTGAACTACGTCGGCGACGGCGTGGTCGCCGTGTTGGCCAACAGCAACGCCGAGGCCCGTGACGCCCTCGAGGCCATCGTGGTCGAGTACGACCCGCTGCCGGCGGTCGTCGACCTCGACGACGCCATCAGCGACCGGGTGCTCGTTCACGAGGAGCTCGGCACCAACTCGGCCTACACGTGGGAGCTGAAGATCGGCGACGAGGCGCTGGCCCAGGCCTTCGCCGACGCCACGTACACGGTCAAGGAGCGCTTCACCCAGCAGCGGCTCATCGCCATGGCCATGGAGCCGCGGGCCTGCGCGGCGGTGCCCCAGCCCTTCGGCGGCGACCTCACGCTCTACAGCGCCACCCAGATCCCCCACATCCTCAAGGTGATGGTCGCCCTCACCATGGGCATCCCCGAGAGCCAGCTCCGGGTGGTCGCCCCATCGGTCGGCGGCGGCTTCGGCTCCAAGCTCGACGTGTACGCCGAGGAGCTGCTCTGCGTCGGCCTGGCCAACAAGCACCGGCTCCCGGTGCGTTGGGTCGAGGAGCGCACCGAGGGGGCCCAGGCCACCGTCCAGGGCCGTGGTCAGATCCAGGAGATGGAGCTCGCCGCCGACGCCGACGGCCACCTCACCGGCATCCGGGTCAACCTCATCGCCGACATGGGCGGCTACCAGCAGCTCATCACCGCCGGCGTGCCGCTGCTCGGCGCCTTCCTCTACGCCGGGGTCTACGACCTGCCCCAGGCCTACTCGTTCACCTGCACCGGCGTGTACACCACCATGACGCCCACCGATGCCTATCGAGGAGCGGGTCGGCCCGAGGCCACCTACGCCATCGAGCGCTCGATGGACCGCCTCGCCCAGATCAGCGGCATCGACCCGGTCGAGCTGCGCCGGCGCAACTTCATCAAGAAGGAGCAGTTCCCCTACACCGCGTTCACCGGGCTGGTCTACGACTCCGGCGACCACGATGCCGCGCTCGACAAGGCACTCGAGATGGTCGGCTACGACGCCCTCCGCACCGAGCAGCAGCACCGCCGCGCCGCCGGAGGCACCACGCACCTCGGCATCGGGGTGTCCTCCTACTTCGAGATGTGCGGCCTGGCCCCGTCTCGAGTGCTGGCCTCGCTGAACTACACCGCCGGCGGGTGGGAGTCCGCCACGGTGCGCATCACGCCCACCAACAAGGTGCAGGTCGTCAGCGGCGCCACCCCCCACGGCCAGGGTCACGAGACCTCGTGGTCGATGATCGTGGCCGACCGGCTCGGTGTCGATCCGTCCGACGTCGAGGTGCTGCACTCCGACACCGCGCTCAGCCCGCTCGGGCTCGACACCTACGGCTCGCGCTCGCTGGCCGTCGGCGGCGTCGCCATCTCGATGGCCCTCGACAAGGTGCTCGACAAGGCCCGGGCCATCGCCGCCCACCAGATGGAGGCGGCCGAGGAGGACCTCGAGTTCGCGCAGGGCTCGTTCTCGGTGCGTGGCTCCCCCGACCACGCCATGCCGCTCGCCGCGGTGGCGTTCGAGGCGTTCACCGCCCACAACCTGCCCGATGGCATGGAGCCCAACCTCGAGGCCCAGGTCACCTACGACCCACCCAACTTCTCGTGGCCGTTCGGCACCCACATCTGCATCGTCGAGGTGGACGAGGAGACCGGTGCGATCGACGTCGTGAAGTACGTGGCGGTCGATGACTGCGGCAACCAGATCAATCCCCTCATCGTCGAGGGGCAGGTGCACGGGGGCGTGATCCAGGGCTTGGCCCAGGCGCTCTACGAGGAGGCCGTCTACGACGACGACGGCAACCTCACCACCTCCACCCTGGCCGACTACCTCGTGCCCGCCGCCAGCGACGTGCCCTCGATCACCACCGGGTCGACCATCACACCGAGCCCCACCAACCCCCTCGGGGTCAAAGGCGTCGGCGAGGCCGGCACCATCGGCGCCGCACCCGCGGTGATCAACGCCGTGGTCGACGCCCTCGCCCACCTGGGCGTCACCGACATCGCCATGCCCGCCTCCCCCGAGACGGTGTGGGCCACCATCCAGCAGGCCAACAAGAAGGCCAACAAGAAGGCAGGAGAGAGCCGATGATCCCCGCCGCGTTCGACTACCAACGGGCCGACTCGGCCGAGCAGGCCATCGCCCTGCTCACCGAGCACGGCGACGAAGCCAAGCTCCTGGCCGGGGGGCACTCCCTGCTGCCGCTCATGAAGCTCCGGCTGGCCTCGCCATCGGTGCTCATCGATGTCGGCCGGCTCACCGAGCTGTCCTACGTGCGAGATGCCGGCGACCACGTCGCCATCGGCGCGCTCACCCGCCACCGCGACCTTGAGATCTCCGACCTGTTGCACGCCGAGGTGCCGATCCTCGCCCATGCCGCCGGCCACGTCGGCGACCCGCAGGTGCGCCACCGCGGCACCATCGGCGGCTCGCTCGCCCACGCCGACCCCGCATCGGACCTACCGGCCGTGGTGCTCGCCCTCGGTGGCACGCTCGTGGCCCAGGGCCCGAACGGCACCCGCGAGATCGCCTCGTCGGACTTCTACCAGGGCTTCCTCGAGTCGGCGCTCGAGCCCGATGAGCTGCTGACCGAGATCCGGGTGCCGAAGGTCGGCGGCGCCGGGTGGTCGTTCCAGAAGTTCAACCGGCGGGCCCAGGACTGGGCCATCGTCGGGGTGGCGATGGTGCGCAACAACGGGTCGTCCGGTGTTGGCCTGGTGAACATGGGCTCGACGCCGATCTTCGCCCAGGGCGTGGTCGACGCCATGGCCAGCGGCGCATCGGCGGCCGATGCGGCCAGCCACGCGGCCGACGACGCGGAGCCCCAGTCCGACATCAACGCATCGGTCGAGTACCGCACGCACCTGGCCCAGGTCCTGGTGCGGCGAGCCATCACCGAATCCGGGGGCTGAGCCGGCTCAGAACGCCGTGGCGTTCACCAACTCGGGGGTCGGCGCAGTGGCGTGCTCCCACGCGGGCTCCGCGGGCACCTGCGCCTGGGGCGCCTCGGGCTCGACCAGCGCCGAAGCGAACGGCGCGACCGGCGGCGGGGCTGGGACCTCGCGAGCCGGACCGGTCATGGGCCAGGCATCGGCATCACCACCGGCCGTCGGCGGAGGGGGTTCGCCGCCCGCGCCGCCGCCCAGGTCGCTGCCGGTGGCCTCGGCCTGCGCGAAGTAGAGCGACATGACCCGGTCGACCATGTCTCGATCGAGCCGGATCGGCAGCCGCTCGTAGCCGCACACCGACTCGACCAGCTCGCAGATCGCCACGGGGAGGTAGGGCCGCAGGTCGCCGTCGCCGCGGTGCCGGCTGAGCCACCGCAGGTAGGGCGGCGCGTCCTGCGACACCGACACGGACATCTTGGTGCTCACCAGACGGAGCACGTCGTCGAACTGCTCGTCGGTCATGCCCGGGATCAGGACCTTGCTGCGGATCCGCCGGAAGAACGCCTCGTCGCCGAGCTCGGTCGGGTCGAGGTTCGTCGAGAACACGATCTTGGCCGTGGCCGGCACGACGAACTTCACGCCGTAGGACAGGGTGAGGTAGTCGACCCGACGATCGAGCGGGACGATCCAGCGGTTCAGCAGCTGCTCGGGGGTCACCGACTGCCGGCCGAGGTCGTCGATCACGAGGATGCCGCAGTTGGCCTGCATCTGCAGCGGAGCGAGGTAGACGCCGCTGGCGTGCTCGAAGGTGAGGTCGAGCTCGCTGAGGGTGAGCTCGCCGCCGGCGATGATGCAAGGCCGACCGCACAGCACCCATCGGCGGTCGAGTCCCTCGGGTTGCACCGGCAGGGGCTTGTGCACGACGGGATCGAACACCAGGATCACCTGGCCGTCGACCTCGACCGCGTAGGGCACCAGCACCGCGTCGGTCTGCACCCGGATGAGGCGCTCGGCGATGGCGGACTTTCCCGTGCCCGGGGGACCGTAGAGGAAGATGGCGCCCTTGGCCCGCGCCGCCGGCCCGAGCTCGTCGAGCAGCTCGTCGCTGACCACCAGGTCGTGGAAGGCCGCCTGCATGGTCTCCTGGTGGATGTCGACCTGCTGCTCCTGGGCCGCCACCACCGCGGCGTAGGACTCGAGGCTGACCGGAACCGCGCCGGCATAGCGCTGGAGCTGCATCCGCTCGGTGGCCTGATCGCGACCCGCCCCGCTCAGGGTCACGAGCATGTTGCGACCCTCGCGCCCACCGATCTCGAGGTAGTGCATGTCGCGGAGCTGTTCGATGACGCGCTCCATCAGCCCGGGGCTGACCGCGAGCGTCTCGGCCAACTTCATCGTCGAGGTCCGTCCGTCGAGCAGGGTCCGCCGGAGGACGAGGTCGTGCACCAGCGACACCGGCACCCCCAGGTCCTCGATCCGGTGCGCGAGCCCCGGATAGTGCGCCGGTCGTTCTGTCACTGCCTGGTTCATTCGCTCCCGCGTTCATCTCGCCCGATTGCCAACGCCACTCCATCGGCCGCAGAGTCGTCGGGCTGTACGATTCTCGGCCCGCGAGGTCCCGAAAAGACTCGATCGACCCAGGATGTGACTGGGATCTGACCGATCTACAGCGGTCGGGCCTGCGGAGAGCGCGCCGATCGGGCCAGCGTCACCAGGGCATGCGACGTCTCGAACTGCAGATCCGGAAGTCGATCGGCGGCGAACCACCGCACGTCGTCGATCTCCGGCGAGCACGGTCGGGCCTGGTCGGCCTCGGCCTCGTCCACCGGACGAGCCCGGAAGATCACGTCGATGCGTTGGGGGTCGGCATCGACGACGACCGCCGGCTCGCCGATGAGCTCGATGCGCAAACCGACCTCCTCGAACACCTCGCGTCGGGCCGCATCGGCCGGCGCCTCGCCCCGCTGGAGCAGACCGCCCGGGATGCCCCAGCTGCGTCGATAGGCCTGGCGCACCAACAGGACCGAGCCGTCGGCCCGCTCGATGTGGCAGATCGCCCCCACCGTGAACGACGGAGCGATCAGTCGGACGATGCGCCGCCGCATCCACACCGGAGCCTGGCCGAAGCATCGCAGCATCAACCGGTGGAGGGACTCGGGCATTGCGACAGCCTACGAGTGATCGGGGGCGGCGAAGCTGGCCCGAGCGGCGATCAGCTCGTCGAGCAGGGCCGGGGTCGCGGCCGCCAACGGGGTCCGGCGGGCGTCGTGCTCGAGCACGACGAGGTCGCGACCGTCGGCATCGACGACCGATGCACCCGCCTCCTGGCACACCAACATGCCCCCGAGGTAGTCCCAGGCCCCGTGGGCGTCCTGGCTGCAATCGACGTAGCCGTCGAGGACGCCGGACGCCACCGCGCACAGGTCGAGGGCGGCGGCACCCAGGGCCCGGAACTGCCGCCAGCCGAAGTAGTGCGGCGGATAGCCGGACAACCCGACGAGTGACTCGCGCAGCTCGGTGCGGCCGGTCGGCGTGATGGCCACCCCGTTGCGGGTCGCGCCCCCGCCGCGCCTCGCCTCGAAGCGCTCGCCCGACACCAGGTTGACGACCAGCGCCGCCCGGGGGCCGTCGGTGTCGACCGCGCACAGGCTCGTGGCGTACCACGGGATGGCGCGCGAGGCGTTGGTGGATCCGTCGAGCGGGTCGATCACCACCGTGAGGTCGGCGTCAGGCCTGTGACGTCCGGACTCCTCGCTCAGCACCCCGACCCCGGCCCGGTCGAGCACCTCGAGCGCGGCGGCGTCGGCGGCGAGGTCGCTGCGGTACTGACCGGAGCGGGTGCCCGCCAGCCCCCAGTCGTCGAGGTCGCCGAGCACCAGCCGGATCGCTTCGGCGGTCTCATCGAGCAGGGCCCGGAGGCTGGTGTCATCCACGAACCGGCGACGGTAGCCGCACCGGCCAGGCCGTGGCAGGCTTGGGCCTCAGCTCTCACCACCGCGCACCTCAGGAGCAGCATCCTTGGCCGTCATCGACGTCGCCGGCTTCGTCGCCGACCTGAAGGACCACGCGGTCGACCACCAGTTCCACGTCCACGACGAACGGCACTTCGTCGAGACCTACTCGCTGCGCCAGGCGTGGGAGGTCGACCTGCATCCCGAGGATGCCTGCGGTGGCCCGCTCGACCTGCACCTCGCCCTCGAGGTCGACCCCCGCACGCTGCTGATGTTCGAGGACCGGATGCTCGAGTTGCCCGAGTCGAGCGACCCACCCGAGGGCTTCGCCTTCCCCCTCGCCTTCACGTGGGTGCTGCCTCCGCTGCCCAAGGGCCCCGACCTGTTGGTGCTGGCCACCGAGCTGGCCGGCATCGGCGGCCCCGACCTCCCGCTCGAGGTCTCGGCCATCGACTCGTTCGCTGCCGTCACCGATGCCGCCGAGCGCAGCCTCACGATCGTCTCACGGGTCGAGGTCGGCCTCGACCGCATCTTCCTCGGCCAGGAGCAGCTCTGCGACATCCTCGACCGCTGCCACGACGTGTCGAGCTACCTCCTCGACCGCGCCCCCGTGTGGCTCGACGAGGCATGACCGGCCAGATGCACCTCGTCGATTTCGTCGCGGGCATCGGGAACGACTCCACCGACGAGCTGCTCGACGAGATGCGGGCCATCGACCGCGAGGCCAACGGCTGGGTGAACATCCGCCCCCGGCCCGAGGACAACCCTGATCCGTCGGCCGCAGACCTGGCCCCCACGCCGCCGCCGTCGCCGCTCAACATCTTCGGTCGGCGCCGAGCCGTCACCATCGAGGGCACCTGGGTGCCCGGCCGGGCCAGGCGCTCACCGGCCGAGCCCGCCTCGGTCGGGCTCGAGCACCCCGCCGGGCGCTTCGCGGTGCGCCAGCTCCGCGATGGTGGCCTGGCCGTGCCGGACCGCTGGAAGGTCGTCACCGACCACGCCCGACGCGGCCTGGTGCTGAGCGTGCCGGCGAGCGGCTCGTCGGTCGACGACCGGGCCGGCGATCTCACCGCCATCATCGACTGGCTCGTCGCCGCGTCGGCGATCCTCGCCCCGGATCAGGTCACCGGGCGCTGGCAGGCCGAGGTCCACACGCGCTGACCTCGGCCCGTGATCGACGTGGTCAGGTGTCGGCGAACACCATGATCGTGCCGACGTAGCAGGCGACCCACACGTTCCCCGTGCGGGCGTCGTAGGTGATACCGATCGGATGGTGCTGCGTCGGCAGGGTCTGCAGCTCCTTCATGTCGGCGATGCGGATCTTGCTCACCGTGCTCGACTCGTAGTTCACGACGTAGACCGAGAGGCCGTCGGTCGAGATCGCCATGCTCCGCGGTGCGGAGCCGGTGCTCACCCGGGCCACCACCTTGCCGGCGGCGGTGTCGATCTTGGCCACCTTGCCGTCCCGGTTGAGCGTGGCCAGGAGGGTGCCCCCGTCGGGTGTGAGCACGAGGTGGCGAGGGGCGGCGCCGACGCCGCGGATCCAGCCGACGGACAGGTCGGGCAGGCTGATCTTGGCCACATCGGTGCCGCCCATGATGGCGACGTAGGCCACCGATCCGTCGGCGGCGACGACGATCCCACGCGGGTGCGGCCCCAGCGGGATGCGCTTCACCTCACGGGCCGATGCGGTGTCGACGACGCTCAGGTCCATCGAGCACCAGTTGCTGACCAGCACGCTCTTGCCGTCGGGGGTGACCGCCACGTACTTGGGCACCCGGCCCACCTCGATCACCTGGTCGATGACCAGCGTCGTGGTGTCGATCCGGTAGAGGAAGCTGTTGTCGATCTTCGACGACGCCGTGCACGAGTCGGTGCCCTCGGGCCCGAAGCCCTTGCCGTACATCGAGTAGTTCGACACGTAGGCATGAGCGCCGTCCGGCGTGAAGGCGACCTCGACCGGTGCGCCCTGATAGCTGCCCCCGGAGTAGTTCGAGAAGCCGAACGCGGCGAGGTCGACCGTGTCGGGGATGGTCTTCTGCAGCTCACCGTCGCTGCCGTAGACGGTGACCGAGTGGTTGTACATCATGTTCTCGGCGAAGACCTGGCCCCGCCCGGAGGCGACCACCGACTTGGGCGAGATGTCCCCGCTGATGGTCTTCACCAGCGCCATCGTCCGATCGGTCGTGGGCGGACCGGGCGGGGCGACGATCGGCCCGGTGGGAACGACGTCCTCGGTCGCGGTCGCGGTCGCGTCGCCGGCGTCCGTCGGATCCGTGGTGGCCGCGGTGTCGGTCGAATCGGTCGAATCGGTCGAGTCGGCGGCGAGGCTGGCCCCGACATCGTCGCCGGTGGGCTTCGTGACCGCCCGCAGGACCGTCACGAGCAGGATCAGCGCGAGCCCCGCGGCGAAGAGTCGGCGTCTCCTCGTCTGCGCAGTCACCGCAGCATCGTGCCACCGCGATGCTCGCTCGCCGTGTCACCCCGACCCGCGTGGCTCCCCGCACCCGGCCCTGCCGGCTGCCAGGATTGCGGCATGCGACGGACGCTGTGCGGCGTGGGGGGGATCGCCGTGCTCGCGGTGGCGCTGCTGGTGACCTCGAAGTTCCTCGTGCGCCCGAGGGCCTGTGTCAAGGTCGGGTACCTGCCCACCACGACGTTCATCGGTGCGGCGGTGGCCAGGTCGGGCGACACGATCACGTTCCGGGTCGACGCGGCGGTCACCGCACCCCGCCCCGTGGCCCCCGACCCGTCAGCCCAGGTGCTCGAGATCGGCCAGCGGGTCGACGTCACGTACTTCGGCGACGGCGCGCGGTTCGTGCACCAGGGCGCCTCCTACCTCGTGCCCGCGTACGGGCAGGTTCCCGACGCCCTCGTCTCCGGGGTGCACCAACCGCGCGACTGTGACGGTGTCTCGCCTCCGCCCGGGTACGGCAGCGGCCCCGGCACCGCACACGCCGACGGTTCCGCGATCGACACCGGGCTCCTCGCCACCGAGCGCATCGAGCCCTACCGCGTGCCCGTCGCCCTGACCGTCGTGGCGTTCGCCGCGGCCATCGGAGCGCTGCTCTGGCGCCGCGCCGCTCGCCGCCGCAGGGGCGACCCGAGCGGGGCGTCTGCTGGCTCGCCTCAGGGGCGCACCTCGACGCTCGAGTAACCGCGCACGGTGCTGGTGTGCTGGCGCACCACCCCTTCGGGGTCGACATCCCACTCCGGGAAGCGGAGGAGGGTCTCCTCGAGCGCGACCCGCCCTTCGAGACGGGCCAACGCGGCGCCGACGCAGAAGTGGATGCCATGACCGAACGACGCGTGCTGCTTCATCTCGCGGCGCACGTCGAACCGATCGGCGTCGGGGTACTCCCGCTCGTCGCGCCCGGCGCTACCGGTCAACAACAGCACCTTGGAATCGGCCGGGATGTAGTCGAAGCTCCCGGCGCCGACGAGCGGATCGAGCAGCTCCCCGCAGAGCGACCGGACGTGCTGCTCCATCTTCGCCATCTGGCGAGGGGTGAACGCCCTCGAAACGAGGGCCCGCAGGTGGGTGT
>Ga0302299_10002554_pt1 | contig 11114 bp, 9 predicted proteins | sample III_Fen_N3_4_FD_198795 | JGI IMG/M metagenome (GOLD analysis project Ga0302299, IMG submission 198795) | Peat permafrost microbial communities from Stordalen Mire near Abisko, Sweden - III_Fen_N3_4 | ecosystem: Environmental > Terrestrial > Soil > Wetlands > Permafrost | place: Sweden: Abisko...
CTCCTTGATCTTCGGCACGTCGACGTCCTCGATCCGGATGTCGGACCGGCCGTGGAAGCGGGCAGCACGCACTGGTGTCCTCCTGGGGACGGGTGACGGACGGGGAGCGGACGGGGAGCGGGGGCGAAGGCGACGGTGGTCGGGACGGGGCGCTCAGCCGGTGGCTCGGGTCCCGCGGACCTGGCTGTGGACGATCGCCGCCACCACGATGAGCGCGCCCTGGAAGAAGTACTGCCACTCCTGCGTCAGGTCGAGGAAGACGGTGGCGTTGAGCACCTGGACGATGAGGCCCGCGCCGAGGAACGTGCCGACGAACGTGCCCCGCCCGCCCAGCAGGCTGGTGCCGCCCAGGACGACGGCGGTGATGCTGCTGAGGGTGTAGCCCACGCCCTGGGCCGGGTCGCCGATGCCGAGCTGGGCCAGCAGGACGATCGACCCGAGGACGACGAACAGCGAGCTGGCGACGTAGGCCCCGATCACGGTGCGGTCGACGCGGACGCCGAGCCGGCGCGCGGACTCCTCCCCCGACCCGACCGCCCGCAGTTCGCGGCCCCACCGGCTGTACCGCAGCGCGCACTCCATCAGGACGACGACCGCCACGAGCACCGCGAACACCACCGGCACCGGCCCGACGGTCGTCTTGATGAGCTTGGTGACGGTGAAGGAGATGGTGCCGCCGGGGGCGTCGCGCAGCAGGAAGCTCAGTCCCTGCAGGCCGATGTAGGCGGCCAGGGTCGCGGCGACCGGCGTGAACCGGGCGTACCGGATCAGGCTGCCGTTGATCGCACCGGCCGTCGCGCCGACCCCGGCCATCACCGCCAGGCCGAGCAGCATGACCCCGACCGGCTTGTCCGTGGTGAGGAAGAACGATCCGATCACGACGAGGAACCCGGCCAACGGCCCGACCGACAGGTCGATCCCGCCGATGAGCAGGGCGATCGTCTGCCCCAGCGCGATCAGGCCGAGCGCCGCGCACGAGATCATCACCGAGGTGATGTTGAAGGCGGAGAAGTACCGCTCGTTGCGGGACGACACGTAGGCGGCCAGCGCCAGCATCACGACCGCCAGCACGACGACGGGGGCGTAGTCGCCCTGCAGGAACCGCCCGAGCCGGGTGGACCGGCCCGTTCCCGCGGCCGCCCGCTCCGACGTCGCCGCCTGCCGGGAGTGGCCGGTGGCCCCGACGGCAGCCTGGATCAGCCGCTCCTCGCTCACCGCCTCGCCCTCGACGGTCTCCACCACCGAGCCGCGCGACATGACGACGACCCGGTCGCACAGGCCCTCGAGCTCCTTGGCGTCGGACGACGCCACGACGACGGGCACGCCGCCGGCCGACACCTCGCGCAGGATGCGGTAGATCTCGGCGCGGGCCCCGACGTCCACGCCCTGGGTCGGTTCGTCGGCGACCAGGAGCGCCGGCTGCGAGAGCAGGGCCCGGGCGAGCACGACCTTCTGCTGGTTGCCGCCGGACAGGGCCGAGACGACGGTCTCGCGGGAGGCGGTCTTGACCGCGAGGGCGTCCAGCTCGTGGTCGACCTGGGCCTCCTCGGCCCGGCGGCTGAGGAACGGGCCGCGGCGGCGGAAGCGCTTCAGGGCGGCGACGGCCGCGTTCTCGCGCACCGACAGGCCCATCATCAGGCCCTCGGTGTGCCGGTCCGCCGGCAGCAGGGCGGCCCGGGCGCGCAGCTGGCCCGGCGACCGGGGGGTGCCCGCCACGCTCACCGTGCCGGTGAAGGGCTCCAGCCCGGCCAGCGCCCGCAGCAGCGCGCTCTGCCCGTTGCCGACGATCCCCGAGACGCCCACCACCTCACCGCGCCGGGCGGTCAGCGAGACGTCGCTGAACCCCTGGCCGCTGAGGCCCTCGACCACGAGGACGGGCTCGTCGTCGGCGCCGTCGGCCGCGCCGGCCTTCGGCGGGAACGTCGACTCCAGCTCGCGGCCGATGATCATGGCGAGGAGCTGCTGGTCGGTGATGGCGTCGACGTCGGCGTTGCCGCGCACCCGGCCGTCGCGCAGGACGGTGACCCGCTCGGCGAGCCGGCGGACCTCGTCGAGCCGGTGGGTGATGTAGACGACGGCCGTGCCCTGCTCGGCCGCGCGGCGCACCCGGACGAACAGCCGCTCGACGGAGTCCGGGCCGAGCGGGGCGGTGGGTTCGTCGAGGATGAGCAGGGACGGCTCGACGGCCAGCGCGGTGGCCAGTTCGAGCAGGTGCCGTTGGGCGATGGACAGCGACCCCACCCGGTCGTCGAGGTGGGCGTTCGAGCCGACGTCGTCCAGCCACCGGCGCATGGTGGCCGGCGCGTCGTCGCCGAGGTGGGCGGCGGGCACGGCGAGGCGGAGGTTCTCGGCCACGGTGAGGTCCGGCAGGGCCACCGGGTGCTGGTGCACGATGGCGATCCCGAGGCGTGCGGCGTCCCGGGGGGTCAGCCGGTCGAGCACCTGGCCGCGCACGGTCACGGTGCCGCCGTCCGGGGTGACGTTGCCGGACGCCACGCCCATCAGCGTCGACTTGCCGGCGCCGTTCTCGCCCAGCAGCGCGTGCACCTCGCCGGGGCGGATGTCCAGCGAGACGTCCGTGAGCGCGGCGACGCCGTCGTAGTGCTTGCTGATGCCCGACAGGACCATCGTCGGTCGGACGGCGATGGTGAGGCTGTCATCGGTCACGTGTCGTCCCTCGATTCCGTGCTGCCGGGGTGCGTGCTGCCGAGCGCGGGCCGGCCGGGACGACCGGCCGGCCCGCGGACGGTCACTTCAGGAGCGCGGCCTGCTTGTCGCCCGGAAGCTGGGCCGACAGGTAGACGTCGCCGGGCAGGTCGCTCTTGCAGGTGACGGCGCTCGGCGAGCCGCCCACCGAGTCCTCGTAGGCGGGCGCCTGGAACTGCTTGGACGCCGGCGGGGTGCCGCCCGTGGCCAGGGCCACCGCCCAGTCGACGGCGAGGCGGGCGTTGTCGTTGCCGGTCGCCACGGTGAACAGCTTGAAGTCGGGGTTCTTGTCCTTGTTCTTCTCCCAGTAGCAGGACAGGACGTTCCCGTCGGAGGTCACCAGGGACGGGATCGACCGGCCGCTCTTGCCGAACTCCGGCAGGGCGCCGACCAGCGAGGGACCGAAGTCGGACACGATCACGTCGATCTTCGGGTACTTGGCGATGGCGGCGCTGAGGACCTGCTGGGTCTTGGCCGGGTCCCAGTTGGTCACCTCGAAGGGCTGGGTGCCGATGAAGGTGTACTTGCCGGGCGTGAGCGTGGACTGCAGGCCCTTGAGCTCGTCGACTCCCTGGCTGTTGCCGGCCGGGCCGGACAGGAACAGGATGTTCCCCCCGTTCGGCAGGTTCTTGTTGATCCAGGTGGCCCAGTTCTTGCCGTCGGTGACGAAGTCCGCGCCGACCCAGACGTCGTAGTCCGTGCCGTCCTTGCCGCCGGGGTTGACCCGGTAGGGAACGGTGGTGACGCCGGCCGACTTGGCGCTCTGCAGCGCCGGCAGGATCGCGTTGCCGGCGTCGGGGAACACCACGAGGGCGTTGACGCCCTTGGCCACCAGGCCCTGGATGTCGGAGATGGCCTTCTGGGTGTCGCCCTGCCCGTCGGCGTAGGTGAAGTTGGTGACGCTCGGGCACTTGGCGATCTCGTCCTTCGCCGAGGCCGTGGTCACCAGCCGCCAACTGTTGCCGCCGAAGCCGTCGGTCAGGCCGAGGGTGATCTTCTTGGAGCCGCACCAGGCCGGGGCGCCCGCGACCGCGGACCCGGCGGCGGCCGAGCCGGCAGCCGACGAGCCACCGGGTGAGGCGGTCGAGGAGGAGCTCCCGCACGCCCCGAGGGCGAGCACGACGGCACCCGAGGCCGCCGTCAGACGGAGGGCAGAAAGTGATCGGGACATGCGGTGGGCCTTTCTGGTCAGGGAGACGAGAGGGATGGCGCGCGCCGAACGTCGAGCGGTGTGCGGTGACGGCCCGGGCAGGGCCGGGAAACGCGGAGCGGAGTCCCTCACCCGGGGAATCGAGGTGGTCGGGAGGTCGGGGCCGGCCGGGAGGACGACCGGGTCAGGGGGCGGCGGGAAGGGGAGTCCGCCGTCCGACGGGCCGGCGGAGCAGCGCCGTCCAGTTGATCGTGTAGAGGGCGACCCCCAGCGCGAAGGCCGCGGACTGGACCAGGGTCTTGACGGCGAAGGTGACGCCGAGGGCGAGCACGAACTGGTCGAGCTGGGTGAGGAACACGGCGGCCACGGCGGTGGCGACGAGGTTGCCCCGGCCGCCGAGCAGCGAGGTGCCGCCCAGGACGACGGCCGCGACGGACGCCAGCAGGTAGGCGTCGCCCTGGTAGGCGGTCGGCTTGTTGAGGATGCCTGCCAGCAGCAGGCCACCGAGCCAGTACAGGACCTGCGCGCCGACGTAGCCGCCGGCCTTGTGCCGCTGGACCAGCAGGCCCGCGGTCCAGGCCGCGCGGCTGCCGGCCCCGACCGCCTCGAAGCGGCGGCCGGCGACGGTCCGTTTGACCACCAGCGTGGTGACGGCGGTGGCCGCGACCGCGACCCACACCGCGGTGGGCACCCCCAGCGTGGTGCCTGCGGCGAACGAGGCGAGCAGTTCGGTCGTCTGCCGCGGGGTCCCGCCGGAGATCTTGAGCACGACGGCGTACAGCAGGGCGTTCGTGCCCAGCGTGGCCACGATCGCGTTGAGCCCGAGCCGGCCGACGAGGAACCCGTTGACCAGGCCCGCCAGCAGCGCCACGGCCAGGGCCGCCAGCGCGGCGGGCACGACCTTGCTGTCGTCGCCGTAGGCCTCGTGCGTGATGATCACGATGACCAGCGACACCGAGCCCGGGATCGACAGGTCGATCCCGCCCTGCATGATGACGAGCGTCTGGCCGAGGGCCACGATCGCCAGGACGGCGGCGAACGGCAGCGCCGACTGGACGGCACCGCCGCTGACGCTGCTCGGGGCGACGGCGAACCCGGCGACGACCAGCGCCGCGAGCGCCACGACGACGGTGATCAGGCCTCGCGACACCTGCCGTCGCGGGCGTCGGGCGTCGACGTCGGTCACGTCGGAGGTCACCATCACGTCTCCTCGTCGAAACGCAGCGGGTCGGACAGGGGGATCGAACTGTTCGGGCGAGTGCCCTGGAGTGCGCTTGCCACCTGCACTGTTCTGCAGGACTGTACATAGACTCAAGAGTGTTCACAAGCAATTGGCAGGCCCGGAACACCGGTGAGACCGGACCGTGACCTACGGCAGGGGCGGGTGGGTCGGGTCGGGCCGGTCGAGCCCGGGTCGGTCGAGGTCGGGCCGGTCGAGCCCGGGTCGGTCGAGGTCGGGTCGGTCGAGCCCGGGTCGGTCGAGGTCGGCCCGGCTGAGGTCGGCCATGTCCTGCGCGCCGTGCCCGGCCGCCACCGCGGCGGCCACCTGGTGCAGCGCGGCCTCGGTGACCGGCACGCCGGCCCCCAGCGTCCGGGCGTGGCCGGTGATCAGGGTCAGGTCCTTGTGCACCAGTGCCAGGCTCATCGCCACGGGCGTGCCGGGGTCCAGGAAGGCCGCCCGCTTGTAGAGCACGAAGGGGGCGGCGACCACGCTCTGCGCCAGCACGGCGTAGGCGTTCTCCCGGCTGACCCCGCTGCTCTCCGCCAGGCGCAGGGACTCCGACAGGGCCGCGTTGAGGTCGTGCACCACGAGGTTCACGGCCAGCTTCATCACCTGGCCCGCGCCGACGTCGCCGACGTGCAGCACGGTCCCGGCGAAGGCGCCCAGCACCGGCCGGACGGCGTCCACCGCGGCCGGGTCGCCGGACGCCATGACCAGCAGCGTCCCGCCGTCCACCGCCGGGACGCTGCCCGAGACCGGGGCGTCGAGGAAGCGGACGCCCCGCGGGCCGAGACCCGCCGCGAGCTCGCGGGCGGCCGCCACGCCGCTCGTCCCGAGGTCGACGACGAGCGTCCCGGCGGCCAGCGTCTCGAGGACGTCCCCGTCCAGCAGCACCGAACAGGTGGCCGTACCGTCGGACAGCATCGTCAGGACGACGTCCGCGCCGGCCACCGCCGCGGCCGGCGTCGGCTCGGCGCGCGCCCGGCCCCCACCGCCGCCGTCCCCGCCGTCCCCGCCCGGGCCCAGGCCCTCGCCCGGGCCCAGCCGGCGGACCAGCGCCTCGGCCGTCGCGGGGGTCCGGTTCCAGACCCGCACCTCGTGCCCGGCAGCCACCAGCCGCCGGGCCATCGCGGCCCCCATCCGGCCGGTGCCGAGCACGGCGACCCGGCGGGCGTCGACGTCAGCCACGGCGGGGGTCCACCAGCACCTTGCCGCCGGCGGCACCCGCCACCAGCGGCTCCAGCCCCTGCGGCACCACCGACTCCAACGGCACCACCGTCACCCCGACGGTGGCGGCCAGCGGGGCCCTGACCAGCAGGTCCAGCGCCGCCGGCAGGTCCGTGGCGCACACGTGCGCGACGGTCGTGCGCACGTCCACCTCGCGCAGGACGACGTCCGCCAGGAGGAGCTCCTGCGGCGTCTTGACCAGGCCGACGAGCAGCACGCGACCGCCCCGGGCGGCCAGGCCGAGCGCCCTGGCGGCGGCGCCGGGCGCCCCGGAGCTCTCCACCACCAGGTCCACCGGGTCGGGGAGGAGGTCCTTCAGCTCCGCGAGGCCGCCGTCCCGCCCGACGAGGTGCGTCCGGGTGGCGCCGAGCGTCGCCGCGACCTCGAGCCGGCCGGCGTCGACGTCCACCACCTCGACCGGACCGTCGTGCCCGCGCAGCCCGGCCAGCACGAACGAGCCGATGGCCCCGGCACCCAGCACCACCACGCGCTCGCCGGGGAGGACCTGCGCCCGGTCGACGCCGTGCAGGCCCACCGCGAGGGGCTGCGCCAGGGCGGCGTCCTCGTCGGTGCAGCCGGCCGGGATCTCGACCAGCGTGGAGGCGGGCGCGCGGACCAGCTCGGCCAGCCCGCCGTGCGTCGACAGGCCCAGGGTGTAGTAGCCGGCGCACAGGTTGGTGCGGCCGCGCCGGCACCAGGCGCACGCGCCGCAGGCCACGCCCGCCCCGCAGGCCACCCGTCGGTCGAGCCACTGCCGCGCGCCGGGCCCGGCGTCGACGACCGTCCCGATGAACTCGTGCCCGAGGATCGTGGGACCCACGTGCCCGCTGCCCGGGTGCGGCCGCTCGAGCGGCACCATCATCGGACCCTTGGCGTACTCGGTGGCGTCCGTGCCGCACAGCCCGTTGTACGTCACCCGGACGACGACGTCGTCGGGGCCGGGCACCGGGTCCGGCCGGTCCTCCACCCGCAGGTCGAGGGGGGCGTGGAGCACTCCTGCGCGCATGGTGGTCTCCCGCGGATCGGTCGTTCAGAGCGTGGCGGAGGCGGTCAGGTGGACCTTGACCTGCGAGGTGTCCGACAGGACGGCGGCCATCGCCCGCTCGGCCTCCGCGAGCGCGAACGACGAGGTGACCAGCGGGGACAGGTCGACCCCGCTGCGGGACAGGAACCGCAGCGTCTGCGGCCAGACCCCGGGTGAGCCGATGATCCCCCTGGCCTGCAGCTCCTTGGACTGGAACAGGCCCAGCCTCGCCGGGGCGCTGCCGCCGACGTCGATGCCGATGTAGACGATCCGCGCCCGGAACCCGGCGACCTCCAGCGCGGTGGCCATCGCCGCCGGCTTCCCGCTGGCCTCGAAGACCACCGAGGCGCCGGCCCCTTGGGTGGCCTCGGCGACCTCCTCGAGGAAGGTGTCGGCCGTGGGGTCGAGGACCTGGGCCGCGCCGAGCCGCAGGGCCAGCTCGCCGCGCGAGGCAGAGGGCTCGGCGACGATCACGTGCGCGCCCTTGCCCACGGAGGCGGCCACCACCCCGAGGCCGATCGGGCCGGCACCGAGCACCACGACGGTGTCGCTGGCGTCCAGGTTGTCCGCCCGGACGGTGGCGTAGTAGCCGCAGCTGAACGGTTCGACCAGGGCGCCCTGGGTCCAGCTGACGTTGTCCGGCAGCCGGTGCAGCCACCCCTCCTTGGCCACGAAGAAGTCCGCCGCCGCGCCGCTGATGCTGAAGCCGAAGTGCTCCTGGCCGATCACGCACTCGCCGACGACGCGGTCACCGCGGCCGAGCCCGCGCACGGACCGGCCGGTCGCCACCACCTCGGCGGACCACTCGTGACCGGGGATCACGGGGTACTCGAAGGGGATGATGTAGCGGCCGGCGAGCAGTTCGACGTCGGAATGGCAGATGCCCACGCTGCGGCTGGCCAGCAGCACCTCGTCGTCGGCGATCGGCGGGACGTCGAGCTCGTTGACGGCGTAGCGGTCGGGGGCGACGAACTGCAGTGCTCGCACGGGACACCTCGGGTGACGTCGGGGCGGACGCGTCGTCCGCGCCGGGAGTGGTCGGCGCTTCCAGTGTTCAGTAAGGGTGAACGGGCGGCTGGCACCTGTCAAGGGTTTCCGCGAGGTTACGGGTGATCGGCCGAACGGGCCTGCCCGGTCGTTCTGCGCAGCTGACGGCGCCCGCCGTCACGCCCCCGGGTGACGGACGAACCAGATCCCACGGGCCGGCACGTCCCCACGGTTGCGGAACAGGTGCGGCTGAGCGGAGTCGAACCCCAGCGCATCACCCGCATGGAGGGTGAACACGTCGAACCCGACGGTGATCTCCAGCTCGCCCGCGAGCAGGTACCCGAACTCCGAGCCGGCGTGCTGGAGCAGGCGCTGGTCGTTCGTCGAGCTCGAGTGCGGCGGATAGGTGATCTCGATGAAGTCCAGGTCACCGCCGGTATTGCCGGCCAGCCGCTCCCAGACGACCCCCGTGTCCATCTCCAGCCGGGGCCGCTCCCCCGGCCGGCTGACCGACACCCGGGGATGGTTGCCGCTGCGCGGGAAGGCGTCGACGGGGGAGCTGAAGTCCGACCGGTTCAGCGGTGCCGGGCCGGGGAGACCGGCGGGCGGGGCGACCGGCGCGGCGCTGACCGGTGGACGTTCCGGAGCACCGGCGCCGGGGACGGCGTCGTCCGCGTGGATTGCGGCGATTCCACCGGCTGCATCCGTTCCGTCGCTCGCGTCCGATCCGACGGCGTCGACCGCGCCGTCGACGCCGTCGGCGGAGAACAGGTCGTCGATCGAGACGCCCAGCAGTTGCGCCAGCGAGTACAGGGTCGCCACGGACGGCTGAGACTTGCCGGTCTCCAGCTGGGAGACGAAGGACGGCGACACCCCGAGCTGGCGCGCGACGGACCGCAGCGACACCTTGGACCGCATCCGCACCTCGCGCAGACGCGCACCCAGGTTGACCACCGGCTCCGCCATGAAGTCATCGCCCCCCGGGTGGGTTCGCTCGGCTCCCGCGCCGCCGAGGCGCACCCGCCGGCCGGGACGTTCCACCACCATCAGACCAGATCCTCGCCGGTCCGGCCGATCACGGCGGTGCCGGCGGCGCTGCTGACGGCGGTGCTGACGGCGGTGCTGACGGTTCGGGAACCCTCGACCGTCACGGTCATGCTGGCCTCCCCTGAGGCGCGACGCGCACGATCGGCGCGAGGCGTGGGGTGGAACGTTAATCAACACTTGACGGCTTGTCCAGCAGCGGACATCATCCAGACATCCCCCTGCCGTTCACGCGCGCGAAACACCCGGCGCGGGACGGCACCACGCACCTATCGTCCGGGAGCAGCCCATGGACCGCACCGCCCTCGTCGTCGGCGTGACCGGGATCGCGGGGTACAACTGCGCGAACGCCCTGGTGCAGGACGGATTCCGCGTCGTCGGGCTGTCCCGCGCGGCACGGTACGAGGTGCCGGGCGTCGAGCAGGTCCAGGCCGACGTGCTGGATCCGGCGTCCGTCGCCGCGGCCGTCGAGGGCAAGGGCGTCACCGACCTGGTGTTCACCACCTGGCAGCGGCAGGACACCGAGGCGGAGAACATCCGCGTCAACGGGGCGATGCTGCGCAACACCCTCGACGCGGTGGGCAGCGTGACCCAGCTGCAGCACGCCGTCCTGGTCACCGGCCTCAAGCACTACCTCGGGCCGTTCGAGGCGTACGCCAAGGCTCCCGCCGAGACGCCGTTCCGGGAGAGCCAGGACCGGCTGCCGTTCGACAACTTCTACTACGAGCAGGAGGACATCCTGTTCGCGGCGGCGGACCGGCAAGGATTCACCTGGTCGGTCCACCGCCCGCACACCATGATCGGCTTCGCCCTGGGCAACGCCATGAACATGGGCGTCACCCTCGCGGTGTACGGCAACATCTGCCGCGCCACCGGCGAGCCGTTCGTCTTCCCCGGCAGCCCGCAGCAGTACGGCGGCGTCACCGACATCACCGACGCCCGGCTGCTCGGGCGGCACGTGGCATGGTCGGCCACCGAACCGGCCGCCCGCAACCAGGCCTTCAACACCGTCAACGGGGACGTGTTCCGCTGGCGCCAGCTGTGGCGCCGGATCGCCGAGGGCCTGGGCATCGAGGCGGCCGAGTACCCCGGCGTCCCCACGCCGCTGGAGGGCCGGATGGATCACGCGGACGACGTCTGGGCCAAGCTGGTGGCGGAGCACGGCCTCGCTCCCTACCGGGCGTCCGAGCTGGCGTCCTGGTGGCACACGGACGCCGACCTCGGCCGGACCGTCGAGACCTTCGCCGACATGGGCAAGAGCCGCCGGGCCGGCTTCCTGGACCACCAGGACTCGGCGGGCTCGTTCCTGGACCTGTTCGAGACCCTCCGCGAGCGCAAGGTGATCCCGCCGCTGTGACGCCGCCGGCGACAGTGCGGTGAAAGGGCGAGGGTCCGGGGGAACTCCCCCGGACCCTCGCCGTGTCACACCAGGATCTGCAGCGGGTTCTCCAGCAGGCGAAGGAACCCGCGCATCCAGTCGGCCGCCGTCGCGCCGTCCACCGGGCGGTGGTCGACCGACAGGGTCACCCGCAGCACGGTGCCCACCGCCAGGACGCCGTCCACCACCACGGGTTCGGGCCTCGCGGCGCCGACGGCGAGGATCGCGGCCTGCGGCGGGTTGATGATCGCTGCGAACTCCTCGGTGCCGTACATCCCCAGGTTCGTCACCGTCAGGCTGCCGCCCTCCAGCTCGGCCTGGCGCAGCCGCCTCGCCCGGGCCCGTTCCGCGAGGTCGCGGGTGGCCGCGGCGATCT
>Ga0302299_10002555_pt1 | contig 11111 bp, 10 predicted proteins | sample III_Fen_N3_4_FD_198795 | JGI IMG/M metagenome (GOLD analysis project Ga0302299, IMG submission 198795) | Peat permafrost microbial communities from Stordalen Mire near Abisko, Sweden - III_Fen_N3_4 | ecosystem: Environmental > Terrestrial > Soil > Wetlands > Permafrost | place: Sweden: Abisko...
GAGCGCGCGCTGCCTGCGGGCTGGACCATGCTCACCAGCGGCTCCGAGCTCGTGCTACGCCACGATCGGCCGTGCTACGCCACCGGCGCACGACACGACCGCACTGCCGCCGTCGAGGCCCGCGACCCCGGCGGTGACGACCGGCTCGTCACGCTCGAGCTGCGCTACCGGCTCGAGCCGCGGTGGAGCGCGGCCCGGCTGGCCGCCGCGCGGGCGACCAACGACAAGCTGGCGGCCGAGCTGCGCGCTCTCGAGATCCGCTACCGGATCGCCGCGATCCGCACCGGCAAGGGCGGCCCGGCCCCGGCCAGCGCCGATGAGCGGGCCCGGCTCACCGCCTACACGGCCGCGCGCGATCTGGTGACCGCGCGGCTGGTGAAGCTGCCGGTGTGCAGCCTCGGCGCGGCCAGCATGTTCGACAGCGCGACCACGTACGCGATGCTGGAGCTCGTGGTCGATCCTCCCGAGGTGATGACGGAGGCCCACCGCGTCGTCGAGCTGGTCAAGGCCCACTGCGAGTAGCGCGCCGCTCGACGTGACGCATACGTGCACGTCTGACGATCGCACCCCGGGCCGGCGCGTGACATCCTGCCCTCATGCGGGAGCTCGCCCGGGTGGTTGTGGTGGTCGCCGTCGTCGGCTGCGGCGGCCGGCCGGCGCCGGTGGCGCTGGTGCCGTCGAGCGCACGGCTGCCTGGCCCCGCTCCGGCCGACCCGACCGTGCGCGGTGCGGCGTACCTGACCCTGGTCGAGGCGCAGCTGCAGGAGCGCTGGGCCGCGTTCCTCGAGGACTGCCGGCTTCGCCTGCCCCGCGCGCACCCTCTCAACGCGCCGGCGCTGGTGACGACCTACGAGCTGGCGATCGGCAGGACCGGCGCGATCGTCTCGCGGACCCAGGTCGAGACCAGCGGCAACGGCGACTTCGACACCGCGGTCGCGGATGTGCTGGCCGATGCGTCACCGCTGCCCGCGCCGCCGCGCGAGCTGATGTCGGACGACGAGCTCGTCCACCTGCGCTGGCAGTTCGCGCGCGATCGCCGGCAAGCCGGGGCGGCCACCGCGCGGGTGGTGACCGTCGAGCTGCCGCTGCTGGCGGTCGTCGAGGGCATGCTCGGGCGAGGCGAGCTGGTGCGCGCGGCGCGCCGGGTCGCGGCTGCGCCGGCGAGCGATCCCGAGCGCGCTGCTGCGGCCTCCAGGGTGATGGTGAGTGCGCTGCGCGAGGCGCTCGATAGCCCCGACGGCGGCGCGCGCCGGGTCGCCGTCGAGGCGTGCGGCCGGGCAGGGGTGCGAGAGCTCGCGGGCGCGGTCCGCGCGCAGCTCGCCAGCGGCGCGGCCCCCGAGCTGCGGGTGGCGGCGATCACGGCGGTCGCAGCGCTCGGTGATCACGGTGCGGTCCCCGTGCTGCTCGCTGCGCTGCGCGAGGACCTGGCCCAGGGGTCACGGCTCGCGCTCGCCAGAGCGGCGGCGCTCGTCGCGCTCGGCCACGGTCAGGATGCTGCCGACGCGGTGCGCGCGGCGCTCGACGGGGGCGGGAACCCGATCGCGGTGACCGCGCTCGCGGTGGCCCCGGTGCCGGGGCTCGCCGACAAGCTCGCCGGCTGGGCGCATGCCGGAGATCGCGCGACCCGGAGCGCCGTGTGTGCCGCGCTGCCGTCCGCCGCGCCCGGGCACGCCGGCGCGCTGATCGCGAGCGGCCTGCGCGACCCCGACGCCAGCGTGCGCGCCGCGTGCGCCGAGGCCGGCGGCCGAGGGGATCGCACGCACCCCGACGGCGCGATCGTCCAGCGCCTGCGCGAGCTGGTACGGGATCGCGACGCGGCGGTGCGTGCGCGCTCGGTCGCGGCGCTCGCCGCGCTCGATCCCGCGCACCCGGTGGGCGGGGCTCAGGATCGCGCCGCCGAGGTGCGCGTCGCGGCGGTGCGCACCGCGAGCGAGGCCGAGCTGCGCGGGCTGGTCCTCGATCGCGACGCCGACGTCCGCGCTGCTGCGCTGTCCGCGCTGATCGCGCTCGGCGGGCGCGCCACCCCGGCAGCGATCCACGCGGCCGACGATCCGTCGCCCGCTGTGCGGTGCGCCGCGATCCCCGCGCTGTCCGACCTCGGGTTGCTCGCGCGGCTGGCCCGGGACGACTCGCCGGAGGTCGCCACCGCGGCGCTGCTCCGGTTGACCGCGCTCGCGGGCCGGTCCGCGCGGACTGCCGAGTTGCTCGAGCAGCTCGCGGCGGCGCCCGCCGGCAGCGCGGAGCGCGCGCGGATCGCGTTCGCGTGGTTGCTCGCGTCGTGACGGTGCGCCACGATAGGCGCGTGCCTCGCAAAGCGCTCGCCGCGCTCGTCGCGCTCGTCGCAGCGGTCGCCGTCGTCGGCGCCGAGGCTGCGGGCGTGCGCGGCCGGGTGATCCGCGTGACCGCCCCGCGCAGCGTCGAGGTGTTCGTCCCCGGCGGGCGGTTTCAGATGGGGGTCGAGGAGGAGACCGCGCTCGCGCTGGTCCAGCAGTGCGAGATCGCCTACCCGGCGGCCGCCGGAAGGCACCCCACGACCAACAAGCCGGTCGGGTTCTGCGGCGTCGATTACGACGGTGATCTCGCACACATGCGCCCGCGCACCGTCTACGTCGACGCGTTCGCGATCGATCGCGACGAGGTCAGCGTCGCCGCGTACCGGCGCTGCGTGTCCGCCGGGGGCTGCGATCTCGATCCGCTGATCTCGGGGGATGAGCGCTACATTCACGACGAGTGGCCGCTCGTCAATGTGACGTGGCTCGAGGCGCAGGACTACTGCAGGTGGCGAGGGGGGCGGCTCCCGACCGAGGCGGAGTGGGAGCGCGCCGCGCGGGGCGATGACCCCGACGCCAGCTGGCCGTGGGGCAGCGTCGAACGCGCGCGTGACTTCAACCACGGCCAGCCACGCGTGGCGGCCCTGCGCGAGATCGCGCCCCCGCAGCAGACGATGTACGTGCCTTCGATCCTGCTCGGCGACCCGGACGACAGCGACGGCACGATGCTGATCGCGCCCGCCGGCTCGTACGTCTGGGGCGATGGTCCGTTCGGGACGCGCGACCAGGCCGGCAACGTCGCCGAGTGGACGGCCGACGCGTACGTGCACGACGAGGCAGAGCTGGGCTACGACAACCTCGGCGCGACCAACCCGGTGCGCGAGCCCAAGCCGGGCGAGGTGCTACCGGTGCGCGTCGTACGCGGCGGGTCGTGGCGCCAGCCGGCGTTCGTCGCCCGCGCCAACGTCCGCGATCCGTTCAACCGGCTCTACCAGCAGACCCTGCGGTTCTCGCACATCGGGTTCCGCTGCGCGCGCGCGGTGCGCTAGTCCCTCGATCGGTGACTGCTTCTCGCGCGGGACCGCCGGCAGTGCTACGGGGCGTCGATCGGCGGGGCGTCGATCGCCGGGTTCGCGTCGGCGGCGCCGTCGCCGCCGACGACATCGCATACCTTCGGATCAGACTGCTTGCAGATCAGGCCGGCCGCGCAGTCGGCCTCGACCTGGCAGCGCTCGCCACGGCCCTGTTTGCAGCCGGCGGCGCATAGCGAAAGCAACACGAACAGCCACGACTTCTTCACGGGGTTACCTCGTCCAGGGGCGGGACATCGAGCCATTCGACCTGCGTCACCTCGTACTCGCGCTTGCCCTTGGGGCTCTGCACGGTCACCGAGTCGCCGATCTCCTTGCCGATCAGGGCGCGCGCGACCGGGGCTCCGATCGAGATTCTGCCGCGCTTGATGTCGGCTTCATGCTCGCCGACGATTGTGTAGGTCTGGGTTTCGCCGCTGTCGGTGTCTTCGATGGTCACGGTTGCCCCGAACTTGACTCGCGCACCCGACAATTTGGTTGGATCGATAACCTCGGCGAGCGTCAGTTTTGCCTCGAACTCGCGGATCTTGGCCTCAATCAGGCCCTGTTCTTCCTTGGCGGCGCTGTAGTCGGCGTTCTCCGACAGGTCGCCGTGGCCTCGGGCCACCTCGATGGCACGGCTGTTCGCGATGCGATCGACGTTCTTCAGCTTGTAGAGCTGCGCCTTCATCGTCGCGTGCCCCGCAGGGGTCATCGGGTACTTTTCGCTCATCACGGTCCTCGCGCGCGGTCGTATTCGTATCCCTACGCCGATGCCGACGCAAGGAATCCCAACGTGTTACCTCAGGGACACCGATCGCACTGCGAATCGAACCCCGGGTCGCATACGCCCCCGGCGGTCCCATCGCTGGTGCAGAACGAGGCGCCGACACGCGGGCACGCCATCCCCGGGCAGGCGGCGGGGTTGCCGCAGGTCACGTCGCAGCGGCACGCGTTTGCGCACCCGATGAAGGGGCAGGCCGCCGCACCCGAGCACTGGACATGGCACCGGGTGGTCGCACAGTCGATCGCCTGGCACGAGCCCTGGCCGCTGCAGCTGATGTCGCAGCTCTTGCCTGCGCCGCACGTCACGTCGCCGCACGCGCCGGAGTTGTTGCAGCGTACCGTGCAGTCGAACCCCGCCGGGCACGTGACGTCGCCGCACGGCTTGCCCGCCGTGCACTCGATCCGGCAGGTCATGGCAGTCAGATCGCACGACGTGCACCCGCTCGGGCACTCGGGCTGACGCAGGACGCAGTACCCGTTGTCGCAGGTCCGGGACGCGTCGCAATCGCTGGAGTGTGTGCACGCGTAGCCCTCGGAGCGACGACTCACCCAGCAGCCGATCGGCACGACGCCAAGCGCGACCAGGGCCACGATCCGGAGTGCTGCGCTGGACGTCATCGGGCTCCGAGGTCGCCCACGAAGGTGAGCGTGAGGCCGGCACCGTGGGCGATCGGCGCGGGGGTCAGCGCCACGCCGGTCCCTCGGTGGCTGCGGTAGAGGTAGTACGCGCCGAGGCCCCCGACGGCCAGGCCGAGCGCCACCGCGAGGTCACCGGTGATCGCGTACGTGGCGGCGCGGTCCTCGAGGGCGTGCAGGTCGCTGAAGTCGCTGGCGGTGCGGGTCGGGTGCTGGTTGATCGAGTCCTGCAGGCTGGCGTAGTTCACCCACAGCGCGAGCCCCAGGACGAGCGCGACGCCGCCGCCGGTGGCGAGCGCGATCCCGACGTTGCGGTCGCCGCGAGCGTCGTCCTGTCGCGCCGGTGGCTCGGTCAAGGCAGGCGCGGGCGCGTGGCCGGCTGCCGTGGGGCTCGGCGGCTGCAGGACCTGGCCCGGGGCGACGGGCGGCGCGAACAGCGGAGCGAGCCCGGCGTCGAGCCGATCGCGGGCATCGGGATCGGCGGTCGTGATCGCCATGGTCAAGGTGCGCGGGGGCGCCCCGCGAGTCGCGCGGCGCGCGAGCACCCTGGTCTGTCCCGCATCCCGCGTCGCGGTGGCCCACACGAGCTCGTCGACCCCGAGCGTCGCGATGACCTCGTCGGTGCACGCTGGCGCCTGAGGATCACAGCCGACCGCCAGCGCGGTATCCGGGAACGTCGCCTCCGCCACCGCGAGCTCGCCGTCGAGGCTGCGGGCGAGCCGGGACAGCTGCGAGGTCAGCTTGGCCCTCGCTGCGGGGTCCGCGTTTCCGTCGGCGGGCAACACCAGGATCTTGTGCGGCGCGCCGGCGAGCGCCGAGCTCGTCGACAGCACCATGAGGAGCGCGGTGAGGAGCGCGGCGAGCGCGGCCTGCACAGGCGCGACGGCAGGCGCGTGCGCGCCCCTCATGGCTGGTCCAGCCTGCCCCGGATCTCGGCTGCGTCCGCGGCCTGCGGGGAGAGCTGGAGATACTTCTGGAACGCCGCGTGCGCAGCGCCGCGATCCCCGAGCCGCTCGTAGACCAGGCCGAGGTTTCGCCACGCCGGCGCGAAGCCCGGGCTGGCCTGGATCACGCGCTTGTACGATGCCAGCGCGGTCTTGGTGTCGCCGTGCACCCATGCCTGTAACCCGGCCTTGAACACCTCGTCCGGGTTGATCTTGTCGGGGACGGGCGCGGGCGCGTGGGACATGGGCTTGGGAGCGGCGGCGCGGTGGGCGTGGACCACGCGCGGCGGCTCGGCCGGCTGCGGGGCTGCGGGCTTGGGGACGGCCGCGATCGGCGCTGGCGCGCCGGCGGTGACGTCAGCCGGCGCGCGCGGCACCCGCGTGGTCGGGTCGGCGACCGCCGCGGGCTCGACGCGGGGCGGGGGCACGGGCTCGCCAGCGGTGACGGCCGGCTCGCCAGCGGTGACGGCGGGGGCGGAGGTCGGAGGCGTCGGCTCGGGCGGCGCTGCCTCACGGCCAGCGCGCAGGCTCAGCACGGCGACGACGGCGAGGAGCGCCGCGCTGCACGCCGGGTACACCAGCCAGCGGTGGTTGCGCGCGAGCGGTCGGGACTCGATGTCCGTCAGTTCGTCACCGACCGAGACGACCTCCGGGGGAGCGACCACCGCGGGCGGCATCGTGCCGGCGGGCACGGTCCGCGGAGGCTGCAGCGCCGCGTCGACGGCCTCGGCGGCGGCCTCGGCGGCAGCTTGCGCGATCCACGGCCGGTCGTCGGAGAGCGCCGGTGAGTCGACGACGGTCCGCTCGTCGCCGGCGGGCGGTGGTGGCTCCGCGGGCCGCGGCGCGTCGGCCGTGGGCCGTCCGGCGGGCGCGCGCGGCACGTCCTGCGGGACCACCAGCGGGACTGCCCACCGCGTGATCCGGCCGTCGGGCTCATGGCGCGGCACCGGCTCGGTGGTCAGGCTCGGTGAGCCCGAGGCGATCGCGCCGTCGGTGAACGCGGCCTCGAGCACGGCCTGGCTCGCTCGCCCCTTGCTCGAGACCTCCTGCAGCAGCTTCTTGCGCGCCGCGATGTGGCCCTCGAACGTGGCCTGCATGTACGTCGCGATCCGATCGTTCTTCGCGGCGTAGCCTCGCTTGTGGAGCACCGCCTCGAGGTCGGCGGCCATCGCCTTCGCCGTCGGATAGCGATCGGCCGGGTCGCGGGCCAGCGCGCGCAGCGCCACGGCGTCGAGCTCGACCGGGACGTCGCCGTTGACGTCCGACGGCGCGAGGATCACGCTGTCGAGCACCTGCTGCATCGTGTCGCTGTCGTTGCCGCCCTTGAACAGCCGCTTGAGGGTCAGCGCCTCCCACAGCACGCAGCCGAGGGACCAGATGTCGCTGCGGCGATCACCGGCGCCACCGCGCAGCTTCTCCGGCGCCATGTAGCTGAACTTGCCCTGCACCTTCCTGTGCGATGTGGCCGACTGCGTTGCCTTCGCGACGCCGAAATCGACGAGCTTGGCCTGTCCGTTGTAGAGCACCACGATGTTGCCGAGCGAGATGTCGTGGTGGACGAGCTCGATCGGATCCCCGGCCATGGAGCGCAGCTCGTGCGCGGCGTCGAGCCCCTCGGCGGTGTCGGCGATGAGGCGAGTGGTCGACAGCACGTCGAGCCGCTCGCCGTCGCGGCCGGCGCGCAGCACCGCGAGCAGTGGCTCGCCCTCGAGGTACTCCATCGCGATGAAGTAGCGACCCTCTGCCTCGCCGAGGTCGTAGATGTCGACGACGTTCGGGTGCTTCACGAGCGCGGCCATGCGCGCCTCGTCCAGGAGCATGTCGACGAACGGCCGCTGCGATGCGAGATTCTCGTGCACCAGCTTGACCACCACGAGCTTCTCGAAGCCGGCGGGGCCGCGTTGCAGCGCGAGCTGGACCTCGGCCATACCACCCTGGCCGATCCGCGTGATCAGCTCATACCGCCCAAGCCTGGGCGGTCTGGGTGTCGAGTCCCCCAGCGCTGACACGACGTTAGTGTATCGCAAGCGCGCGTAGCCACGTGGCTGTTCGGCGTGGTTCGGGTCGGCGATGTGCGGTATCGCGCGTCTCCTCGCGAGGTGGGTGGGTGGAGCGCGGCCTGGCCGATTGCGGCGTTGCCTCCCGTCCAGCAGGAGGCGAATCTGACGTGTCTTGCGTATATATTGCACGACGGATGGACGATGGGACGTCGCAGGTCAAGCGGTTCCGTGACGGGCTGCGCCTCGTGTCCATGGTCGTGCAGGCGTTCGCCGCGACCACGTCGGACTACCGCCGGCTGCTCGACACGATCGCTCGCAACATCGCGGAGGCCATCCCCGATAGCTGCATGGTGATGCTGCGGTCCGGAGAGCTCCTGACGCTGGTCGCGATCCACGACGGCGCGCCCGACGCCGCGGAGCGGTTTCGCGACGACGTCAACCGCCCGACGCCGCTGCGCGAGGCGAGCATCTCGGCCGAGGCGCTCGCGCGCGGCCCGGTGTTCCTGCCGAAGATCGACTACGACGCGCTGCGCACGCAGATGCGCCCGACGACGATCGAGCGGCTCCGGGCCGGCGACGTGACCGGGATGCTGGTCGTGCCGCTCGCGACGCGCGGCGAGCTGATCGGCGTGGTCTGGGTGATGCGGCGCGGCAGCGCGCGGCCACCGCTCGACGAGCTCGATCTCGAGATCGTCAAGGACCTGGCCAACCACGCGGCGCTCGCGATCAGCAACGCGCGGTTGTTCGCGCAGCTCGAGCACAGCGAGCGCCTCCGCATGGCCGAGGAGCGCGCGGTCCAGGCCTCGAGCCTGCTCGACGCGATCGTCGAGAACATCCCCGACATGGTGTTCGTCAAGGACGCCGACACCCTGTCGTTCGTGCGGCTCAACCGCGCGGGCGAGGTGCTGCTCGGGGTCTCGCGCGAGGAGATGATCGGCAAGACCGACTTCGATCTGTTCCCGCGTACGGAGGCCGAGTTCTTCGTCGCCAAGGACCGCGAGACGCTGGCCTCGGGCGCGCTGGTCGACATCGGCGAGGAGCCGATCCACACCCGGGGCGGGGTGCGCTGGCTACACACCAAGAAGGTCCCGCTGTTCGACAGCGTCGGCCGGCCGCGCTACCTGCTGGGTATCTCGCACGACATCACCGAGTACAAGGGCGTGGTCGGCGAGCTGTCTGCCGCCAAGCTCGCGGCCGAGAGCGCCAACCGCGAGCTCGAGGCGTTCAGCTATTCGGTCGCCCACGACCTGCGCACGCCGCTGCGTGCGATCGACGGCTTCAGCCAGGCGCTGCTCGAAGACTACAGCGCAAAGCTCGACGGTGAGGGCAAGCGCCACCTGGGGCGCGTGCGCGACGCCGCCCAGCGCATGGCCGAGCTGATCGACGACCTCCTAAAGCTCTCGCGCGTGTCGCGCACCGAGCTCCGGCGCGATCGGGTCGATCTCAGCGCGCTCGCACACACGCTGCTGGCGGCGCATCAGCGGCTCGAGCCGGACCGCGCGGTCGAGGTCGCGATCGCCGACGGGATCGCCGCCGACGCGGATCCGCAGCTGGTGTCGATCCTGCTCGACAACCTGCTGAGCAACGCGTGGAAGTTCACCTCCCGGACGCCCCGGCCGCGGATCGAGCTCGGCGCCACCAAGGAGAATGGCGCGCTGACCTACTACGTCCGCGACAACGGGGTCGGGTTCGACATGGCCTATCGCGACAAGCTGTTCGGGGTGTTCCAGCGCCTCCATCCAGAGACCGAGTACCCGGGCACCGGGATCGGGCTCGCGACGGTGGCTCGGATCGCCCAGCGCCATCGCGGACGTGTGTGGGCCGATGGCGCGCCTGGGCGAGGGGCTACCTTCTACTTCACGTTAATGGAGCACCATGGATGAGCGCGTCATCGTCCTCGTCGAGGACAACGCGAACGACGAGGAGCTCATGCTCCGCGCGTTCCGCAAGAGCAACATCCTGAACCGCGTGGTCGTGGTGCGAGACGGCGCGGAGGCGCTCGACTACTTCTTCTCGCGCGGCGCCTACGCCAACCGGTCGGCGTCCGAGGTCGCGCAGGTCGTGCTGCTCGACTTGAAGCTGCCCAAGGTCGACGGGCTCGACGTGCTGCGCGCGCTGCGCGCCGACGAGCGCACCCGGCTCATCCCGATCGTCGTGCTCACGTCGTCGGCCGAGGAGCAGGACATGGTGCGCAGCTACTGCCTGGGCGCCAACAGCTACGTCCGCAAGCCGATCGACTTCACCCAGTTCGTCGAAGCGGTCCGCCAGCTCGGGCTGTACTGGCTGGTGATCAACCGCGCGGCCCCGGCGTGATCCCAGGCGGCGGGCGCTACGGCCGGGCGTGTCGGAATCCCCTGGGGCGTGTCGCCTAGCAACCTGAAGCACCGCGCAAACCGCAGCACGCTGGACTGCTGCTACCTGATGCCCGTCGACGGCGAACCGACCGACGAGGCGATCGAGCGCACCGCGATCTCCGGCGCCGAGCTCTCGGCCCGGCTGCGCGCGATCCCGGCGGCGCGCGTGACCGTGGTGCTCGACTGCTGCCGCGCGTCCGGGCTCGCGGAACCCAGGGACGTCGGGGACATACTTTCGTCGGACCTGTCGGGCGAAGTGCTCTCGCCGCTCGCTCGCGGCCGGGGGCGCGCGGTGCTCGCCGCGTTGCGCAGCGACGGCTTCGCCTACGTCGTCCCGGGTGAAAGGAACGGCGTGTTCACCCGCCACCTGCTCGATGGACTGCGAGGGGCTGCCCCGGGGACCGGCGGCGTGATCCGGATCTGCGATCTGTTCGACTACGTTCAGCAGCAGATCGCCGCCAAGGTCACCGCGCAGCGTCCGGTGTTCAAGGCCGAGCTCGAGAGCAACTACCCGATTGCGCTGCACTGCGGCGGCAACGCACGACAGCTCGTGCTGCCCTCCACGAGCGATGGGTTCGCCAGCGACGCCTTCCTCAGCTATCAACGCGACGATCCAGAGGATCGCGCCGTACGCAGCCGATGACGAGTCGTTCGTCCGCGGGTATCTCCTCGCTGAGCTTCGCTTGCCGGTCGGACGTGTCTTCGTGCGCGCGGCAAATGAGCTCGGAGCGTTCTTGTTGGAGGAGATCGAACGCGGCGTGCGAACGAGCCGTGCCACCGTCGTCGTGCTGTCGTCGGCGTTCTTGGCCGACGGCTGGGCGTTGTTCGGCCAGCAGCTCGCAGCCCACGCCACGGTCACCGCATCTTCGCGAGGCACGTTGATCCCGCTGTTGCTGGAGGACTGCCAGCAATCACTCCACCTCCAGTCGCTCGTCAAGCTCGACTTCCGGGACCGGGCGAGCGACCTCTGGCGTGCCGAGATCGACAAGCTGCGTGGCTTCCTCGGGTGTTCCGCGGCTCCCGAGCCGGACCTTCCGTGCCCCTACCCGGG
>Ga0302299_10002556_pt1 | contig 11107 bp, 11 predicted proteins | sample III_Fen_N3_4_FD_198795 | JGI IMG/M metagenome (GOLD analysis project Ga0302299, IMG submission 198795) | Peat permafrost microbial communities from Stordalen Mire near Abisko, Sweden - III_Fen_N3_4 | ecosystem: Environmental > Terrestrial > Soil > Wetlands > Permafrost | place: Sweden: Abisko...
GGACGCGCCCGGACTCCAGCTCCGCACGGATGTCGCGGTCGGCGAGGACGCTCATTTCGTGCGCTTCCCCTTCCTGGCCGTCCGATCCTCCGCGACCAGCGAATCCACCTCGCGTTTCAGGTCCGCGAGGTCCTCGAAGCTCTGGTACACGGACGCGAACCGGATGTAGGCGATGTGATCGAGCGAGCGCAGGCGGTCCATCGCCATCGCACCCACCTTCGAGCTCGGCACCTCGGACTGGCCCGCCGACCGCAGCTCCGCCTCGATGACATCAGCGGCGCGCTCCGCCGCGTCCTCCGGCACGGGCCGCCGCGTGAGGGCCTTGGCCAGCCCGGACGCGAGCTTGTCCCGGTCGAACTCCTGGCGGGTGCCGTCGCGCTTGACGACGACGAGGCGGGCGGCCTCCACGCGCTCGTAGGTCGTGAAGCGGGCCGAGCACGACGGGCACTCCCGGCGCCGGCGGACGGTCGCGGACTCGTCCAGGTCCCGCGAGTCCACGACCCGCGAGTCGCGTGTTCCGCACTGGGGGCAGCGCATCCGGCCTCCGTCCTCCCGCAACCACTATCCCTTGTGGTCGAAGGGGAGGATACCACTACATAAGGGGTCGCCCGGCCTCCTCAGGCGTCGTCCGGGCCGTCCGAGAACGCCGGCCGGAGGATCGCGATCTCGCGGGCCACGCGCGCCACCGCGTCGCGGGCGTGGCGCAGGTTCAACGTGCCGCGCTTGAGCGAGACCTGGGCCTCGGCGCCAGAGTCGCGCCGGCCCTCGAGCGCGGTCCGCAGGCCGTGGTCCAGCAGGTCCAGCGCCCGGACGGCTCGTTCCAGCTCGCCGACGATCGTCCCGGCCCGGGAGGCCAGGGGCACGGGCGGCCGCAGTCCGCGGGCGACCGCGGCCAGCTCCTCGAGCGTGGTCATCGCCGGGAGGAGCTCGCCGGAGGTCGCCTCCGGGTCACCCGCCAGGCGGCGCAGGTCGTCCAACCTGCCGACCATCGGCCCGATGACCGCGGCCATCCGGAGGTCGATGACGGCCACGTCCCGCTGGAAGCGCTCGAGGCTCCGGGTCCGGCCGGCCAGCGCCATCATCCGCCTGACCACCATCCAGGCGAGCACGGCGAGCGCCACGAGCAGCGCGACCCACAGCAGCGTCCACAGCATGGCGGTTGCCCCCGGCCCGGCGCGCTCAGCCGCCACGCCGCGAGCGGATCTCGTCCGCCAGCGCGGGACCGACCTCGAACAGGTCGCCGACGACGAACAGGTCCGCGATCTCGGCCATCGGCGCGTCCGGGTCCTTGTTGATCACGACGATCGACTCCGAACCCTGCATCCCCACCCGGTGCTGCATCGCGCCCGACACGCCGAGGCCCAGGTACAGCGCCGGGCGCACGATCTTGCCCGTCTGGCCCACCTGCCGTGCGTACGGGATCCAGCCGGCATCCACAGACGCCCGGCTCGCGCCGGTCACGCCGCCGAGGAGCCCCGCCAGCTCGTCGACCAGCGCGAAGCCCTCCGGGCCGCCGACGCCACGGCCGCCGACGACGACGACGCGCGCCTCCTCGAGCGAGACCTCCGCGCCGGCCTCGGCCACGCGGTCGATGATCACGGCGGCGGGCACGGCCGGGACGGCTTCGGGATCACGAGCCTCGACGGTCCCGGCGGCGGCGGCCTCGGTTGCGGTCGCGGCACCCGGGTGGACCGTGATGATCCCGGTGGGTCCCGTGAGCGTGCTGCGCGTGACGGCCTTGCCGGCGAGGACCATCGCCTCCACCACGGGGGCGTCGCCGTCCCAGGTGGCACCCGCTGCGTTGGCGAGCAGGCCCCAGTCCAGGAGCCCCACGAGGATGCCGGCGACGTCGCGGCCGTCCAGCGTGGCGGCGGCGAGCACGTGAGTGACGCCCTCGTCCACGAGGCCGCGTGCCGAGGCAGCGGCGTGGGCCGCCCACGTCTCGTCGGCGGTGGCGGGCGCGGTGACCGCGACGACCCGCGGCAGGTAGGCGGCGAGCTCCGCGGCAACCGCGTCCGGGGCGGCGTCCACCACCAGCCCCACGACCGACCCGCCGGCCGCCTCGGCGAGGGTCCGCGCCAGGGTCGCGACCTCGGCACACAGCTTCACGAGGTGGCCGTCCGCGGCCTCGCCGATGACCAGCAGGACCGGCCCCATCAGATGAGCCTCCGCTCGACGAAGTAGTCCGCGACCTCGCGCGCGGCCTCGGCCGCCGGGACGGTGATCATGCGGCCCGCGGCCCGGGACGGCGGCTTCTCCACGCCGAGGACGCGGCTCGACCAGGCGCCGCCCTCGGGGGCCAGGCCGGGGCCAAGGTCCGCCAGGGTCTTGGTCACGATCGGCCGCGACCGGGCCGCCATGATCCCCTTGAGCGACGGGTAGCGTGGCGTCCCGAGCGCCTGCGTGCCGGAGATCACCGCGGGCATCGGCGCCTCGAGCAGGTCGTAGCCGCGCGCGCTGAGGCGGCGGACGCGGACGCGGCCCGCGGCCGGGTCCGGCTCGATCCGCGCGGCGGCAGACAGGAGCGGCAGGCCGAGACGGGCGGCGATCCCGGCCGCGACGGCGCCACCGGTGCCGTCGGAGGTGTCCAGGCCGGCCAGCAGGAGGTCGAAGGATTCGGCCGCCGCTGCGGCGGCGAGGACGCGGACGGTGGTGGGCAGGTCCGCGCCCGCCAGCGCCGGGTCCGTCACGAGGACGCCCCGCAGGGCGCCCATCGCGAGCGCCTTGCGCATCGTCTCGATCGCGTTCGGCGGCGCCATCGTCAGGATCGCCACCTCGCCCCCGTGCACCTCGACCAGCTGCAGGGCGGCCTCGAGCGCGTACTCGTCGTTGCCGTTGACGACGGTGGGCGACGCGGCACGGTCCAGGCGCAGGTCGGCGCCCAGCCGCTCGGCGTTGGCCGCCGGATCCGGGACGGGCTTGGTCAGGACGAGGATACGCACGCGGAACGATGCTCCTGTGGCGCTTGGGCCCCGGTGTCAGCTCCCCGCGAGGAGCGCCCGGGCGACGATGAGCCGCTGGATCTGCTGGGTCCCCTCGTAGAGCTGCGTGATCTTGGCATCGCGCATCATGCGCTCGACGGGATAGTCCTCGACGTACCCGTACCCGCCGAACACCTGCACGGCGTCCGTCGTCACGCGCATCGCGGCGTCTCCCGCCACGAGTTTACAGAGCGCGGCCCAACGGGCGGAGGCCGGCGAGCCGGCCTCGATCTCCTGGCACGCGGTGTAGAGCAGGTGGCGCGCGGCCTCGGTGGAGGCGTCCATGTCCGCCAGCATCGCCTGGATCATCTGCAGGTCGCCGATCGGCCTGCCGAACTGGCGGCGCTGGGTGGCGTAGTGGGCGGCGGCCTCGAGGGCGCCCTGGGCGATCCCCACCGCCTGCGCGGCGATCCCGGGTCGCGAGCGCTCGAAGGTCTGCATCGCCAGCGCGAACCCCTGGCCCTCGGCCCCCAGCCGGTTGCCGACCGGCACGCGGACGCCGTCGAACGCGAGCTCGGCCGTCGGCGAGCCCCGGAGGCCCATCTTGTGCTCCAGGCGGGTCACGCGGAAGCCGGGCCGGTCCGTCTCCACGACGATGGCGGACAGCCGGCGGCTGGGCTTGTCCGCCTCGGGGTTGGTCACCGCGAACACGACGACGTAGTCCGCCACGCTGGCGTGGCTGATGAAGCGCTTGGACCCGTCGATCACGTACTCGTCGCCGTCGAGGACGGCACGGGTCCGGATGCCGCCCGGATCGGACCCGGCGTCGGCCTCCGTGAGCCCGAAGGCGATCAGGCGCTCGCCGGAGGCCAGGCCCGGCAGCCAGCGGTCCCGCTGCTCCTCGGTGCCACCGACCTGGATCGGGATGGCGCCCAGCGCCTGCACCGCCAGCATGAGGCCGGTGGTGGCACACGCGCGGCTCAGCTGCTCGATCGCGAGGGCAAGGGTCAGGAGGTCCGCGCCCAGGCCGCCGTGCCGCTCGGCGAACGGGATGGCGAAGACATCGTGCTCGGCCAGGAGGCGGCGGATGTCCTGGGGGAACTCGCCGTCGCGGTCGACCTCGGCCGCGCGGGGTGCGACCCGTTCGTCGGCGAGCACGCGGACGGCGTCGCGAAGGAGGATCTGCTCCTCCGTGAGCCGCACCGAGCCGTGGACCGGGGTGTCACCCATGACCCGCGGATCGTACCAGCGCCGGATGGGCCAGTCCCATCGTCAGGGATGACAGGCGCGGCCTCCGGGTCTAGGCTGGCCCGACCGGTGGGCGTCGGACCACAGGGGGCAGGGCGTCGTGCCGGAGGAAGGGTCGCCCCGTGGACCAGTCGTTCCTGCTGGTGCTCGTCCTCGCCGTCATCGTCGCCCTGGGTGCCATGGGCGTCATGCGGGCCCGGCCCAGCTCCGGGTCACGGGAGGCCGGCGAGGACTCCCCGTTCGGGACCTCCACCGAAGGCATGAAGATGTGCCCGAAGTGCCACATGGGCAACCTCTGGACGGAGCGTCGCTGCTCCCAGTGCGGGCGGCAGCTCGCCGGGTAGATCACCGGGGTCGCCGGCGCCAGGCCGGGGTCGAGCGGCGGCGCTAGACGACGCTGAGGCGCCGCCCGTCGGGCACCTCGCGGTCCGGGATCGGCGCGAGCGCAGCCGCCAGGAGCTCGCTGATGTCCTGGGACGTCACCGGGTCCTTGCCGTCGGGGCCGTGGCCCGCCTCCTCGAGGCCGTCCTTGAGCATGACCATGCAGAACGGGCACGCGGTGGCGACCGTCGAGGCGCCCGTGTCGAGCACCTGCAGCGTCCGCGAGGCGTTGATGCGCGTCCCGCGCGCCTCCTCCATCCACATGCGCCCCCCGCCGCCGCCGCAGCAGAACGTCTGGCGGCCGTGGTTGTCCATCTCGACCAGCTCCACGCCGGGGATCGCGCCGAGGACCTCGCGCGGCGCGGCGATGATCCCGTTGTAGCGCGCCAGGTAGCAGGAGTCGTGGTAGGTCACGGTCCGGGCCGGCAGCCCGTCGCCGCCAATCCTCAGCTGCCCGCTCGCGACGAGCTCCGTCAGGTACTCGCTGTGGTGGCGGATCTTGAACTTGCCGCCCATCTGCTCGTACTCGTTGCCGATGCTGTTGAAGCAGTGTGGGCAGGCGGTCACGATCGTCCGCTCCCCCATCCGGTAGCGGTTGAGCGTCTCGATGTTCTGGCTCGCCAGCATCTGGAAGACGTACTCGTTGCCCATGCGCCGGGCGGGGTCGCCGGTGCAGGCCTCCTCCTGGCCGAGCACGGCGAAGCTGATCCCCGCGGCGTCCAGGCAGGTCGCCACGGCCCGGGCGACGCGCCGGTTGCGGTCGTCGAAAGCGGCGGCGCAGCCGACCCAGTACAGGACCTCGAGCTCGCCCAGCGCACCGGCGGCCTGGACGTCGGCGGCGGTGCGGACCGGGAACGGCAGGCCCTTCGTCCAGTCCAGGCGTGCGGACGGCGGCTGGCCCCACGGGTTCGCGACGCTCTCCATGCCCCGGAACGCCGCGTTGAGCTCCGGCGGGAACTTGCTGTCCTCGAGGACGAGGTTGCGACGGAGCCCGACGATCTTGTCCACGTGCTCGATGAGCACCGGGCACGCTTCGACGCAGGCACCGCAGGTCACGCAGTCCCACACCGCGTCATAGCTGATCGCGTCGCCCACGATCGAGGCCGAGAGCCGGTCCTGGTCGGGCGTCGTGTCGATGAGGCCGTACGTCTCGCGCACGATCGGCGAGTTGGGGATGAGGTTGATCCCGTGCTCCGCGGACTCGGACATGCGCCGGACGCCCATGATCAGCGTCCGCGGGTTGAGCGGCTTGCCCGTGGCGTGGGCCGGGCAGGCGGCCTCGCAGCGGCCGCACTCGGTGCAGGCGAAGCCGTCGAGGAGATCCTTCCAGCCGAGGTCCCTGAGGGTCCGCACGCCGAAGGTGGCGTCCTCGCGCTCGAGGTCCATGGCCGGCAGCTGGCCGCGGGGCTCCAGCTTGCGCAGCCAGATGTTGACGAAGCTCGTGTAGACGTGGAAGTGCTTGTTCGTCGGGATGTAGACGAGGAAGCAGGAGAGCACGAGCACGTGGCCCCACCACAGCAGCACGAACGCCGCGCGGGTCACGTCCATGCCCAGGGCGCGGAGCGGGACGGCCAGCGCGTTCGCGACCCACGCCCCGGTCACGTCGCCGTACGTGGCGGCCTCGCATGCCTGGGCCAGCAGCTCCGTCGCCACCACCGCGACGATGAACGTGAGGATCACCAGGGACGTGCGCGTGCTGAGCAGGCGGGTGGGCTTCGAGATCAGCCGCCGGTAGAAGGCGTAGGCGGCGGCGGCGAGCGCGGCGACGGCGGTGAGGTTCTGCACCGCGACCAGCGCCGTCCAGAAGAAGCCGCCGAACGGGTAGCCGACGACGCGCTCCACCAGCCCACCGGTGACGATGTTGCTGTTGCCGAGCAGCAGGGTCGTGGAGCCCAGGAACAGCCCCAGGTGCATGAGGCCGACCCGCCCCTCGCGGAACATCCGCGTCTGGAGGATCGCGTAGCGGACGAGGCCGCCGGCCCGCCGCGGGACGTCGATGAGCGCGCGTGCCCCCTCGGCCCTGACGGCCTCCCAGACGCGGACGTGCCGCATCACGATCAGCAGGAAGATCGCGAACGCACCCCAGAAGATCGGGAACACCAGCGGGTAGAGCGGGACGTTCTCGAACGGCGGGAACACGGGTCAGGCCTCCTCCGGGATGCGCGACGCCTGTGGCAGGTCGGATCGGCCCGCCGCCCGGGCCTGTTCGTGGTCGAAGGGTCCGGTCAGCGTCTCGAGCGCGTGGTCCAGGATCGGCACCACGACCTCGAAGCTCTCCATCGCGCCGCGCGGCGAGCCCGGCAGGTTGACGACGAGGGCCCCACCGGACACGCCCACGAGGCCGCGCGACAGGACCGCGAGGGGCGTGCTCCTGCGACCGTCGGCGCGCATCGCCTCCGCGATCCCGGGGACCTCGTAGTCCAGCACCGTCGCGGTGGCCTGCGGCGTCACGTCGCGCGGCGTCAGGCCGGTCCCGCCGGTGGTCACCACCAGGCGATGCCCGGCGACGGCTCTCCGAAGGGCGCCCGCGATGGCCGGCACGTCATCCGGGACCACGCCCCGCTCCACGACGAAGCCCAGCTCCACGAGCCGGGCCTCGAGCGCCGCGCCCGAGGCATCGGGACGGGTCCCGGCCGCGCTGCGGTCGCTGACGGTGAGCACGAACGCGGGCCGGGACGCGGTCATCGCCCGGGCTTCGCCTTCCCGATGCGTCCCGCGGACCGGTCGCTCGGGCGGCGCTGCGGGCGGGCGGCGTCCTCGTCGACGGGCGCGACGGGCCGGAACCATTCGCCACTCTTGCCGCCGGTCTTGGACACGAGCCGCAGGCCGCGGATCTCCACGCCGCGCTCGACGCCCTTGACCATGTCATACACGGTGAGCGCGGCGACCGACGCGGCGGTCAGCGCCTCCATCTCCACGCCGGTGGGTCCGGTCGTCGCCGCCTCGGCGCGGATGCGGAGCACGCCCGCGGCGCGGTCCGGCGTGATCGACACCACGAGGTCCGTCAGGGCGATCGGGTGGCACAGCGGGATCAGCTCGGACGTGCGCTTGCCGCCCATGACCCCGGCCAGCTCGGCGACCGAGAGGACGTCGCCCTTCGCGCCGCCCCCGTCGATCACGAGGCTCATCGTCTCCGGAGCGACCACGACCTCGGCTTCCGCGACGGCGCGACGGGCGGTCGCCGGCTTGGCGCTGACGTCCACCATGCGCGGACGACCGCGTCGGTCGACGTGGGTGAGGCGGCGGCGTTCCACGCGCGGGGCGTCGTTGCGATCCATGTGCCCTCCTGGCAGGAGCGATCGTATCCGGGCGGGAACCCGCGCGGGAGGCCGTGAAGCCCGGTGGACCCGTGCCGGTGGTCAGTCTCGATCGAGCCAGCGCAGCTCGACCTCGGTGCCGGCGTCGGCCGTGGCGAGCGGCTCCGGGATGACCGCCAGCGCCTCGGCGAAGGAGAGCCCCGACAGCACGTGGCTCTCCTGGGCGCCCGCGAGCCGGACGTGGACGCGGCCGTGGTCGTCGCGGACGGGCGAGCCGTCGGCCGCGCGCACCACGACCACCCGCTGGTAGCCCCGGCGCCCCTGGCTCTTGGTGACCGGCTCGTCGAGGACGGCGCGGTCGGTTGGCCGGTGGAGCGAGGCGTGCCCGGCCAGCCGGCGGATGACGGGCCGGACGAACAGCTCGAAGGTCACGAACACGGAGACGGGGTTGCCCGGCAGCCCGAACAGCAGCACGGGGGCATCGCGCCGGGCGACGTCCGCGCGGCCGAACGCGAACGGCTTGCCCGGCTGCACGGCCACGCGCCACAGGTTCACGTGGCCCACCCGGTCGAAGGCGGCGCGGACCACGTCGTACGGACCCACCGACACGCCGCCGGCGACGACCACCAGGTCTGCCTCGGCCAGGCCGCGCCGCAGGCGGCGCTCCACGTCGTCGAGGCGGTCCGTCGCGATCCCCAGGTCGAGCGGCACGCCGCCCGCCTCGCGGACGAGCGACCGCAGGGCGGGACCGTTGGCGTCCGGGATGCCCGCGACCCCGAGCTCCGTGCCGGCGGCGCGGACCTCGTCGCCGGTCGCCAGCACCGCCACGACCGGGCGGCGCCGCACCATCACGCCGGCCACGCCCGCGCCCGCGATCAGCGCCACGACGGCCGGCGTGACAAGGGTGCCGGCCCGGGCGATCGTCACGCCGCGCTCCACGTCTGAGGCCGCGCGCCGCACCGCGTTCCCGGCGGCGACCGACTCGTGGACGAGGCACGCATCCGGCACCGGGCCCGCAACCTCGCGGCCCCGGGCTCCCGGGCTGCCGCCAGCGTCCAGGGGCGTGGTCGCCTCGACCGGGACCACGGCGTCCGCACCCGGCGGCAGCGGGGCGCCGGTGGCGATCCGGACCGCCGTGCCCTCCAGCACGCGGACGCCGGCCAGGGCTCCGGCGCGTGCCTCCCCGACGAGCGTCAGCCGCACCGGCGTCGCGTCGGACGCCTCGGCGACGTCCGAGGCGCGGATCGCATAGCCGTCCATCGAGGCGTTGTCCCAGGGCGGCAGGGAGGTGGACGCCACGACCGGCGACGCCAGGACGCGCCCGAGGGCGGCCTCGGGCTCCACCGGCCCCTCGGCCGCCAGCGCCACCGCGCCGGCCAGGACCGTCGCCTGGGCCGCCTCGACCGCCAGCAGCTCGCCGCTCATCGTGCCCTCCAGCGCCGTCTTGCCACCACCCACTCGGGGACTCGCGCCCGGACCGCCGCCCCGACGCTGTCCCGCGTGATCATGCCCTCCAGCCCGCCGTCGCTCACCACCGCCAGGCCGTCCAGGTTGCGTCGGTTCAGCAGCTCGACCGCGTCCCACAGCGGGTGGTCAAGCGCCAGGAACGGCGCGCCGGGCGGGACGGCCATGATGTCCGAGGCGCGCGCCGTGGCCAGCTTCGCCCGTCCGAGGCGCCGGACGCGCCCGACGCCCACGACGCCCAGCACCGTGTCCCCGTCCATGACCGGCAGGGCGCGCATCCCCTCGGGGTCCAGCAGCCGCGAGGCGAACGTGTCCACCGTGAGGCCCGGCGTCACGCGCGGCGCGTCGCGGACCAGGGCCTCCTCGACCGTGGCGCCGGTGAGATAGCGGTCGATGTCGAGACGCTGCTCGAGCGTGCCCGACGCGCTCGAGAGCAGCCAGCCCATGGCGATCAGCAGGATGCCGGTGGACAGGTCCGCCACGAGCATGCCCGCGGCGCCGAGGCCCATAATCGCGAACCCCGTGAGCCGCCCGATCCGGGCGGCCCGGTCGCGATCACCGCCCCGCGCCCACGCCAGTGCCCGGACGGCGCGCCCGCCGTCGAGCGGCATGCCCGGCAACAGGCTCAGCGTCCCCAGGATGAGGTTCAGCGCGCCCACGACGAACAGGCCGCCCGCCACGGGCCCCGCCGGCGACCCGACGTTCCCGAGGACGAGCGACAGGGGCAGCACCGCGACGGCGAGGACGAACGAGACGATCGGGCCGGCGAGCGCGATCGCCAGCTCGTCCCGGGGGCGCCCGGCCTGGATCGCCAGCGGCGCGAGGGAGCCCATGAACCCGAGCATCACGCTGGCGGTGGGCACGCCGAGGCGCCGGCCGACCAGCGCGTGGGCGAGCTCGTGGGCGACGACCGACACGAGGAACGCGACCGCGACCCCGGCGCCCGTGAGCCACTGGAGCGGGGCCGCGAGCCCGGGCGCCATCACGCCCGCCTGGTCCGCGCCGATCAGCACGACCACCGCGACGAGCAGCGCCAGCGACAGCGAGACACGGATCTCGATCCCGAACAGCCGAGCGATCGGGACGCCGCCGTTCACGATGCCGGACCGGGCGATGCCGGGCGGGCCGATGCCGCGGCGCGGCGCCCGCCGACGACCCGCAGGAGGATGCCGAGGACGACGATCGCCACACCCACGACGACCGTGGTCTCGGACCAGAACTGGTCGGGGAAGAGCTGGACGAGCCGGTCCGTGCGGGGATCGAACAGGAAGCTCCCTGCCGGGAAGAACAGCTCGTGGAACGCCTCGAAGGCGGCGTCGAAGAGCAGGACGCCGAGGCCGCCCCCGACGACGGTGACCACGACGATCGCCGTGCCGGCCTTCGACAGGCGGCGCCACAGCCGGGTGCGCGCCGCGGCGCCCCTGGCGAGCAGGAACGCCGCGGCCAGGACGGCCGCCCCGCCGATGGCGACGACGTAGAACCCGGCGAACACGCCGCGGACGTCGCGCATGTGCTGGCGCTCGCGGTCGTTGAGGACCGGCGCTCCGTTCAGCTCCACCGCGAAGTCGGGCGGTCCGATGACCAGGTCGTGCAGGATCGCGTTCGTGACGGCGTGGAGGTCATCGGCCGCGAAGCCCGTCCACGCCCCGGCCTGGGCGCGTCCCTGCTCGAACCCCACCCAGACCGGGTTGAGGAACATGAGGATCGACAGGGCCACGACGACCAGCGCGGCGGCGATGCCGACGACGACGGCGGCCAGCGTGCCGCGGAGGGAACTCATCAGGCTGCGATGGTACCGGCCAGGCGAGGTTGGGCCGGTCGAGGCCGGGCCTCGAG
>Ga0302299_10002557_pt1 | contig 11107 bp, 14 predicted proteins | sample III_Fen_N3_4_FD_198795 | JGI IMG/M metagenome (GOLD analysis project Ga0302299, IMG submission 198795) | Peat permafrost microbial communities from Stordalen Mire near Abisko, Sweden - III_Fen_N3_4 | ecosystem: Environmental > Terrestrial > Soil > Wetlands > Permafrost | place: Sweden: Abisko...
GCCGCTCACGGCCCGGCGGGTCTCGATGGCCGCGGACAGGGCGAGGACGAGCCCGCCAACCAGGGCCATGCACGTGGACACGCCCGCCGCGAGCCCCAGGAGGAGCGCCACCAGGAGACCGCCCCGGTCCAGGCTCCCCGCACCCGCGGCGAGCGAGGCGATCCCCGTCACCGTGGCGACGACGGCGATGAAGGCCACGAGCAGGACGCCACCCGCGGCCGTGACCCAGACGCCTCGGTCACGCTCGAACCAGGGCGTTCCTCCGATCTCGTAGCCTGCCGCCCTGATCGCGCCGGCGATCGCGGCCGCGGACACGGGTCCCGAGCTGTGGACCTCGACGCGGCCATGGACGGCCGAGGCAACGGCACGCTCGACGTTCGGCAGGCGCTCGACGGAGCGCTGGATGCGGACCTCGCAGGACCGGCACGTCATCCCGGCGATCGCGACTGTGGTGGAGATGCTCTGGACCGCGGGGGTGGGTGTGCTCGACAGAGAGAAGCGGGCCGCCCGCTCGCGCTCGGCGATCCGAGCCTGCCGGCGCTCGACGGCCGTGCGGTGGACCTGTTCGGACGTCTGCGGATCGTCCTGGCCGGGTCGAGGGGACACCGGGACGCTGCTCCTGGTCACCCGACCACCACGACCGTTCCGCGCATCCCGGCCTCGTAGTGGCCGGTTGCGTGACAGGCGAAGGCGTACGGCCCCGCGCCGTCGAAGGTGTACGTGAGCGATCTCGTCTGCATCATCGCGATGCCGGCGACCTCCGGGGTGCCGGCGGCGTCCGCGGCCACGGCGTCTGCCCGGCCGACCATGAACTCGTGGACGAGCGGTCCCATGGCGGTCACCACGAAGGTGATGGTCTCGCCGCGGGCGACCGTGATCGTGCTTGGGTCGAAGGTGTAGCCCGGACCCGCGATGACGCGGATGACCCGCGGCGAGGCGGCCGTCCCGGCCACGAAACCGGCGGCGCGGGGCTCGAGCCCGGTCGAGGGGCGCCGGGCGGTCGATGAGCCGCTCATCATCCCGGCGCGGCCGCCGCCAGTCATCCCGCCCGGGGTGACGCGGGAGTGGGGGCCCACGAGTGTCGTTGCAACGGCTGTCGTCCCGATCACAAGCAACACGACGGCGAACAGCAGGACGACCAATGGCGGTATGCCGGCGCGCCCGGCTGCATCGTTGTTCATGGGACGATGGTGCGCGGAGCGCTGCGGAAAGTGAATGCAGCCAGGAGCAAGCCTTGCTCAAGTCCTCGTCAAGCGCCTCCTCGTCAAGAGTCCCGGATCAGGCAGGGACACGGAGCCGATCAGGCCGCCGGCAGCTCCACGAGGAACGTCGAGCCTCGCCCGGCGCCGGCGCTCTCCGCCCAGGACTGGCCGTCCATCGCCTCGGCAAGCGCGCGCACGATCGCGAGGCCGATCCCGGATCCGCCGCCCGCCCGGCTCCGGGCCGGATCCACGCGGTAGAAGCGCTCGAACACGGCCTCAAGCTGGTCGGGCGCGAGCCCGGGGCCGTCGTCGGTCACGGAGACCCGGACATGGTCTGGCGTCTCGGAGGTGGTGACCCGGACCGAGGAACCGTCGGGCGCGTGCCGCAACGCGTTCGACAGGTAGTTCGACAGGATCTGGGCCAGCCGGTCGCGGTCCGCCACGGCGATCGCAGGTCCCTGCGGCAGCTCGATCGCGATGCCCCGGGCCTGCGCCTGCGGCGCGAGCCGCTCGCCCACCTCCCGTGCGACCTCGGCTGCATCGACGGCGTCGATCCGCAGTGGCAGCTGGTGAGCCTCGGCCCGCCACAGCTCGGACAGGTCGTTGACCATGCGCGTGAGGCGCGCCGTCTCCATGCGCAGCAGGCTCCACGTCTGCGCGGACGGCTCGATCACCCCGTCCTCCAGCCCCTCCAGGTAGCCGTCCAGCGTGGTGAGCGGCGTCCGCAGCTCGTGCGCGACGTCACCCACCAGCTGGAGTCGGCGCCGCTCCGTCTCTTCCAGCGAACCGGCCATCTCGTTGAAGGACGTTGCGAGCGTGCCGAGCTCCCCGGGCTCGTCTGCGGAGACGCGCTCGGCGTAGTGGCCGTCCGCCACCCGGTGTGCCGCCCGGGCGAGTGCTGTGATGGGGCGCGCGATCCGCGCGGCGACGCCGAGGCTGACGACGGTCGCCGTTATGACCGCGATCACGGTGGCGGCGATCAGCGCCTGGCGCATCGCGTCGGTGAAGGCGACGAGCGTCGCGTCGGCCATGGCCTCGCCCATCGGGTCGCCGGGCATGTGGCCCATCGCCTCCGCGAAGTAGCGGGGGCCGATCAGCAGGACCGCGATCCCGACCGTACCCAGGGCCGCCGCCACGACGACGAGGAACGCGACGAACAGCCGAGCCCGCAGCGACCCGGGGAGCATCAGTCGGCCTCCCGCAGCCGGTAGCCGACGCCGCGGATCGTCTCGACGAACCTCGGACGGGCGGGATCGTCGCCCAGCTTCCGCCGGAGGTTGGCGATGTGGACGTCCACGAGGTGGTCGTCGCCGGTGAACTCCGGACCCCAGAGCGTGTCCAGGAGCGCTTGGCGGGCGACCACGATCCCGGGCTCGCGGGCGAGCGCGGCCAGCAGGTTGAACTCCAGCGCCGTCAGGTCGATCGGGGATCCGTCCACGCGCACGACCCGGCGGCCCTCGTCGACCTCCAGCCCGGCCGGTGCGGTCCCGGCTGCGGACGCAGCCCCCGCCGGGCTGCCTGGCCCACGCCTCGGCCTGCGCAGGAGTGCCTTGACGCGCGCGACCACCTCCCGGGGAGAGAACGGCTTCACCAGGTAGTCGTCCGCCCCGACGGTCAGACCCATGATCCGGTCAATCTCCTCGCCGCGGGCAGTCAGCATCAGGACGTACGCGTCGGAGAACGCGCGAAGCTGCCGGCAGACCTCCACCCCGTCGAGACCCGGCAGCATGACGTCCAGCACGACGAGATCCGGGTCCACGCGTCGGATGGCCTCCAGGGCCGTGAGCCCGTCGCCCGCGGTATCGACCAGCCAGCCCTCGCGTTCCAGGTAGCCCGTGAGGAGCTCGACGATCGGCGGCTCGTCGTCGACAACGAGGATCCGGACGGGACGCGCTTCCATGTGCTCAGTGTGCCACCGGCGCCGCCCGGGACGAGGCGCTGCCGGCGGGCGACCCCATCCGGCGGCCGGCAAGGACCGAAGGAGGGGTGAAAGGTGAGCCTTCCCGAGGTCCACCGAGTCCCACCCCACACCCGGAAGGAACTCCATGAAGCGCACGATCCTGCTCTCGCTGGCCGCGGTGGCCATCGCCGTCTCGGCCTGCTCGGCCGCCGCGACACCGGCTCCCGCGACTCCGGCTCCGGCGACGCCCGCGCCGTCCATGGCCCCGGCGATGAAGGACATCGTCGACACCGCCGCCGGCGCCGGCACCTTCACGACCCTCCTCAAGGCCGCGACGGCCGCCGGGCTTGTCGACACCCTCAAGGGCGCAGGCCCCTTCACCGTCTTCGCCCCGACCGACGCGGCGTTCGCCAAGCTGCCCGCGGGCACGCTCGACGGCCTGCTGAAGGATCCCGCGGCCCTCAAGAAGATCCTGCTCTACCACGTCGTCTCGGGCAAGGTGATGGCCGACAAGGTCGTCGGCATGACCTCCGCCGACTCCGTCGCGGGTCCTGCGATCAAGATCAGCGTCAAGGACGGGACCGTCTATCTCAATGACACCGCCAAGGTCGTCACCCCGGACATCGAGACGTCAAACGGCGTGATCCACGTCATCGACCAGGTCATCCTTCCGCCGGCCAATTGACTTGCCGCGGGCCTCGTGAGGGGCCCGCGCGAAACGAAGGCGGGGCCTCGGTGGCCCCGCTTTCGTGCATCCAGGGCGGTTTCGCGGGTGGCCGGGTCCGGCACCGCTCCGTGATGGGATAGGGTCTGAGCCACCGGCCTGGTCCCGCGAGCCCGCCCGCTCAGGAGGTCTTCGTCCCCGACGCATCGAACGCCATCGCGCGCTGCAGGGCCGCGGCCCGGAGGTCGGCCGGGATCTCCACCGGGCCGCCCATCGACCGGGCGTTGATCGCCGCCTGGGCCGCCTCCTCGACAACCCCGCCCACGAGCACGGCGAGGTCCGGCGTCCGGTGGAAGATCAGCACCCCGTGGTTTGCGAGCAGGACCGCGGGCATGCCGGGCCGCACGGCCGCGCGGATGTTGGCGACGGCCTGCTCCGACCCCCGTGGACCGTACGCCGCTACCGGGACGCCGTCTGCCAGGCCGAACATGGCGAGCGCCTCGATCCAGCAGCCGATGGCCCGGTGGGCAACGGCGTGGGCCGTGGCGAAGGGCGAGTGCGTATGGAGTACGCAGCCGACGTCGGGGTTGTCCTGGTACATCGCGGTGTGCATCGCAACGACGGCGCCCTGGATCGGGGGCAGGCTGCCCTCCAGCAGCGTCCCGTCGAGCCCGACCCTGACCACGCCGTCCGGTCCCAGGCCCCGCAGCGACGGGGCGGACGAGTAGTACATCTCCTCCGCGCCCGGGACGCGCAGGCTGACGTTGCCGTGACCGTTGGCGGAGATCGCTCCGCTGCCGACGACGCTGGCCGCGGCGGCCACGAGCTGCTCGACGATGGCCTTGTCCATGGGACGCTCCGTTCTCAATGTGTGACCGGACCGGGTTGTGAGTGCGCCATGGTGGCAGAAGTGGGGGATCCGGTCCACGACCGGCGCGGCAGATGGGTCCCGGACCCCATGACCTCTGGCCCATCGCACGGGTACCGGCCCGGTGCTACACGTATGCGCATGGATACCAACCGCCCTCATCTCACGCGCCCGGATCTCGGGATCTCGCGTCGGCTTCCGGCGCTCCTGTTCTCGCTCCTCCTCGTCGGCTCGTTCGTGGCGTCCACTCCTGCCGCCACTGATGCCGCGACGTACACGTACGTCCCAGTGTCAAGCCTGACGCACGCGACGAGGGTGGACCGGGTCGTCATCTCGCGCGTCCACATCAACGTTCCCGTCCGGAACGGCGTCATCGGCGCGACGGTCCACGAGCGGATCGCCTACCACTACCCGGGGACATCCTGGCCCGGCGGGCACTCGAACACGTACTTCTATGCGCACGCCCGCGTGGGCTCGTTCCTCAACCTCAAGTACGTGCACGTCGGGGACATCGTGCAGATGCACCTCGTGAGCGGCGGCTGGGTCAAGTACAGGGTGACCACGGTCAAGCGCGTTCGCTGGAACGATGGGCGCTGGACGCTGCTGACGTCGTCGGAGCGAGTGACGCTCCAGACCTGCACGGGCCACACCCGCACCGCAGCCCGGCTCGTGGTGGTTGCCGTCCCTGCGTACTGATCGCGGCGCGCACGGCCGTCAGGACGCCTGACGGCTGCGCGCACGCCCGCTCGGGTGGCCCGGATCCCACGTAGATACGACTTGACTTCTTAGCGCTCTGATCGTATATCCACGTCATGACCATTGAGCGGCCTGCCGCACTCTTCGACCGCGTGACGGAATGGGACGACCTCGTCCGCTTCGCCACCGAGCCGACCACGTCATTCCGGATCGGGGTGGTCTCCGGGCGTCGCCGCCAGGGGAAGAGCTTCATCCTCGACGAGGTCGCTCGCGGGGTCGGCGGCCTCTACCACCAGGCGATCGAGGAGGAGCGAGCCCCGGCCCTCGAGCGGCTGGGGGCGGCGCTGGCGGCGGACCGCGGCCTGCCGGGCGGCTCTCTTTCCTTCCCGGACTGGTCCGGCCTCCTGCGCACCCTTGCGGAGCCGACAACCGCGTCCCCCGCGACCGCGCCACCGCGCCTCGTCGTGATCGATGAATACCCGTACCTGCTCGCGAAGTCGCCCGACATCGCCTCCGCGATCCAGCTCGCGTACGACGCCTCGCGGCTCGGGGGACAGCCGCCCCTGCGGTTGATCTTGTGCGGCTCGGCGATGTCGGTGATGGCGGAACTGCTCTCCGGTCAACGGGCCCTTCGGGGGCGGGCGGTCCTCGACCTTGTCATCGACCCCTTCGACTACCGGGAGGCGGCAGCGTTCTGGGGGGTCCAGGGAGATCCGAGGCTCGCATTCCTCCTCTTCTGTGTCGTCGGCGGCACACCCGGCTACCGGGACCTCCTCGAGATCGGTTCGCCCACCTCGGTCGCCGACTTCGGGGCCTGGCTGGCTCGCGGGGTCCTCAATCCGTCGCACGCGATGTTCCGCGAGGCGGACTACCTGCTGGCTGAGGAGCCCAGCCTCACGGACCGCGCGATCTACCAGTCGGCCCTCGCGGCCATCGCCGCGGGTCGCACAACCTCCGGTGCGGTGGCCGGGGCGCTCGGTCGGCCGGAGACATCGGTCACCCACATCATCGACGGCCTGGAACGGGCGCGCTTCATCGAGCGGGCAGACGACGTCCTCCGCTCGCGCCGCCCTGCACTGCGGATCACGGACGCCATGCTCCGCTTCCAGCACGCCGTCATCCGGCCGGACCTCCATCGGTTCGAGTCGCGCCAGACGCTCTCCGCGTGGTCGGATGCCGGGGCGCACTTCGAGTCCGGGGTCGCCGGGCCGGCCTTCGAGGCGATCGCACGAGCCTGGACGGCGCGGTACGCCTCCACGGACACGCTGGGCGGAACCGCGGCCCGCGTCGGCTCCACCGTGGTCAACGACAGCGCGGGTCGCTCCCGGGTGGAGATCGATGTGGTCGCCCTCGATTCCCGGTCAGACGACGATGGCCGCGCGACTCCGGCGCTTCTCCTGATCGGCCAGGCCATGAGCGGGCCGGATCCGCGAGGCATGGCGGACCTGCACCGACTCGAGCGGGCGAGGGAGCTGCTCGCGGGTCGGGCGCGGGTGGAACGGACTCGCCTCGCGATCTTCGCGGCCGGTGGGTTCAGCGCAGACCTGCAGGCCGAGGCGACCCGCCGTTCGGACGTGGTGCTCGTTGACCTGGAGCGCCTCTACGCCGGCGACTGAGTGAAGAGTGCGGTCAGCGACCTTGACACTCTCGGGTTCGCTGCGCCTGACGGCGGCGCGCCTGGCGCCGCGGCGTCCAGCGTCAGCCGGCGAGCCTTTCCGCTCGGGTCCGCAAACAGTCGGAGTAGTCTGACCGCATCGCCTGCGTCGGCAGGTACGACCGATCGACCAGCTCGAGGGCCGCAGCGAGTCGTTCCGCCGGGCGGCGCAAGATCGCAGCGGCCACGGGTGGCGCAAGACGGCAGACGTCGGCGAACCGCAGCCAGGCCTCTCGGCTCATGAGCTGGTCATCGCGCGACAACGGAAGGGCGAGCGAGGACGAGTAGTCATTGTAGACCGCGGTGCTCACGATGTTGTACGCAGGCGACAGGCTGTGGCGTCCGTCGGCGCCGGCGAGGAGGCTCAGGTTCTTGGCGTGCATGTCCCCGTCGCCAACCCACCACGCGAGGACGAAGCGCTCGAACAGGCGGATGAGGTCGGCCGCGGCGCGGGACGAGTAGCGCCCGACGAGCCGCGCGCAGTCGACGCCGGACAGCTCGTACTTCTCTGAGGGCATGATGCCTGCGAGCTGGGCGAAGTCCTCCTGGCGCAGCTTCCGCCCGTCCGGCAGGCGGTCGAAGCGCTCGACGATGTAGGACAGGGACCCGTCCGCGAGCCTGATGAGACCATGCTCGGGGACGAGGACCCCGAACACGCGGGCGATCTGCATTTAGACGTGCTCGTCCTCGGGCAGCGCCGGGAACTCTGCGTTATGGGGCTTCAGGATGTATCGCTGGTCCCCCCCGGCCACGATGCGGAGCGTCCTCCGCCTGTCGCGGACGAGCCCCAGCGAGATCTTGGGCTGCACACCGGGCATGACGGTGTGGCCGAGCGTCGCGAGCGCGACCGTCTGGATCGTCGCATCCGTGAGGTCGATTGCCGGCGTCGCGTCGGCGCCGAAGAGTCTGCGAAGACAGGCGACGTGGTACTCGCCCGAGGGCACGGGCCGGAGGCAGACGAGGCACGACGTGGACCCGGTCGCGGCCATCAGGCGGACCCAGGGATGATCTCGACGGCTCCGATGCAGTCGACCGCAGTCGCGAGGAGCAGGCCGAACGTGTCGTTCTCGTCCACTCGCAGCTTGGACTGGGCAAGGAGTCGCAGCCACCCCTCGGGAAGGAGGCCGGCGAAGAAGGGGTGGAGGCCGACCGTCGTCCAGGGCCCGCCGTCGAGCGGCAGGGTCAGTGACGCGGGGACGGCGCGAGCGGCGGCACGGTAGGCGTCGTCGTATGCGAATGTGACCTGCAAGGGCGACTCGCTCTCGACGAGCGTTCCGACGCGCTGCCCGTCGAGGCGGACGATGGCCTGGCGCTGGCTCAAACGTTGCCGCCCTCGAGGTCGACGAGGCCGAGGCGCTTGCCGAACAGGCCCAGCACGCGGTTCACGGCGTCCATCTGAAGGGTCGGCTTGCCGCGCTCGACGTCCACGATGAACTTCGCGCTCACCCCCGCGTACAGCGCGACCTTCTCCTGGGTCCAGCCCAGCGCGCGGCGCTCGCTGCGGACGAAGTTGCCGATGTCGGTCTGCGTGCTCATTGGCGAGGACTCACCGATCGGTGCGATCTGGCGTTGACTGCACGAGCATCGCCATCCATACGTCGTTGTCAACGGAAGATCTAACCGTTCGGTGCGACCTTCACCCCCGGGGGGTTCTCCTACCTGTGGGGCGGTTGCAGACACCGCGACACGACTGACGCACCTAGCGATGACATCAGATGTTGACTTATGATGTCAACCTTGGTAGGCTCACCGGCATGGGCACCACGTTTCCGCTTCGATTCAGCAACCCCTCCACCCGTGAGCACCTGCGACTGCTTGCCGAGCAGCTCAACATGTCGATGAACCGTCTCGCCGAGGACATGATCGAGCGTGAACTCGCTGCCATTTCCCTCGGGATCGAGAGCGAGCTCGAGGAGACGCTGCGGCGGCTGCGCGGCCTGAGCGCGCAGGACATCGAGCGATCGGTCGAGGCGTGGGCGGCCGCCGAAGGACAGCGCGACCCGATCGTCGCCCGGATGGCGGCGCCAGTCGAAGACGAGTTCGGCGTGGCTCGCGCTTTCGGCGCCGGGCGCTGATGCCCATCCCCTGGAACGACGACCCGCCCGGATCGCTCGTCACGATCGCGGCCAACGTCGCCGCCCTCGGGCGGGACCTCCTCGCGCAGGCCCGGACGCGCGTGGACCCGGTGCTCGGCCTCGCGCAGGACTGGCACCGGGCGATCTACCAGGGCGTGCCGCTGCCGGTCCCGTACTACGCGGGCGAGTTCCGCGACACGGACCCCCGCTTCCCGCAGTTGACCGGCTACGACGTGATCGTCGGCGGTCAGCGTGGCGTGGGCAGCTCGGACGTGGCGTCACAGCTCGCCGCGTTCGAGCAGGCGATGCGCAGCGTCGCCGTGAGCCTCGATGCCGCGATCCCGTCGGGGAGTCCGCCTGCCTCCGGGCCAGAGCTGGTGGCCGTGATCCAGTTCGCCGCGTCCGCCCACGGCGAGTGGGTTCGGATCCACCCGTTCGCGAATGGCAACGGGCGGACGGCGCGCTGCTGGGCCAACTTCGTTGCGCTCCGGTACGGGATGCCCGCCTTCGCGACGATCAAGCCTCGTCCGGCCGACCTGCTCTATGCCCAAGCTGCGCACGACTCGGTGAGTGGCGACCACACGACTACGGAGGTCCTGTTCCGGGGCATGCTCCGCCAGGCGGTTGGCCCGTAGAACGCCGTCGGCACCACGGGACGGGCCAGCTCGCCCGTCCCGTGGGTGGACCGGTGTCAACAGCCCGCGGCCCCGGTGAGCCGGGCGAGCCGAGGGTGAGGGGCGCGACCTCGAGACATCATCTACGACCGAGGCAGTTCCTCGCGCGGATCGATCGGTTCGCCGGGAGATGGCGTCTCGAGGAGCCTCGAGCCGAGCCGATACCAGCGATCGCGGGTGCTCCCCGCGGGGACGAGGTACCCCCAACGGCTGATCACGCGCCGCCCGCGCCGCGCGCCACCCGCAATGAGTCCGATCGGCCTTCCAGAGTCGTGTGTTCCTGCTGATCCTGTTCACCGTCCAGCCCCTGGTGACCCTCGCCATGCGGGCGGCCAAGCCAGCCCTGGCGACGGGCCTGCGGGCGCGTGGCCGAAACATTCACTGCATGCTGGTCGTCGGGACCGGCCGGCTGGCCCGCGACTTCGCCGACAAGGTCGAGGACAGGGCCGGGCTCGGGATCCGGGTCATCGGGCACCTCAGCGTCCCGGACGGCACCGTGGTGGAACTCCGGCGACCAGTCCTGGGCACCATCGACGAGATCCACCGCATGTTCCACGAGCTGGTGGTGGACGAGGGGGCCGTCTGCCTGGAGCCGAACACCCTGCAGTACCTGGAGCCGGTCACCCGCCTGGCCGCGGACGAGGGCAAGGTCGTCCGGGTGCCGGTCGACCCCATCGGCCTGCCGCTCCCGAACGCACGGGAGGAGGAGTTCGAGGGCTTCATCGTCCGCTCCCTCGTGTTCGACCAGGAGCACGAGCTCGGCCTGGCCGCCAAGAGGCTGATGGACGTGGCGGGCTCACTGCTGGCGTTCGTCCTCCTCAGTCCGATCCTGCTGGGAGCGGCGCTCGTGATCCGGCTCCGCGAAGGGTCGCCGGTCCTCTTCCGGCAGACGCGCGTCGGGCTCCACGGGCGCCCGTTCACGATCTACAAGTTCCGCACGATGGTGCGCGACGCCGAGGCGAGGATGGGGGAGGTCCGGCACCTCGACGAGCGCGACGGGATCATGTTCAAGGCCACCGATGACCCACGGATCACCCGCCTGGGGCGCACGCTCCGGGCCACGAGCATCGACGAGCTGCCCCAGCTGTGGAACGTCCTGCGGGGCGACATGAGCCTCGTCGGCCCGCGCCCCTCCCTCGTGAGCGAGGTAGCCGAGTACGACATCTGGCACCGCCGGCGCCTCTCCATGAAGCCCGGGATCACGGGGCTCTGGCAAGTGGAGGCGCGGGGCGAGCCGGAGTTCGACCGCTGGGTGGAGCGGGACCTGGCCTACATCGACCGGTGGTCCCTGCTCCTCGACGCACGGATCCTCCCCAGGACGGTGCCCGCGGCCGTGACCCGGACCGGGAAGTAACTCTCGGCCTCAGGGCCCGG
>Ga0302299_10002558_pt1 | contig 11102 bp, 10 predicted proteins | sample III_Fen_N3_4_FD_198795 | JGI IMG/M metagenome (GOLD analysis project Ga0302299, IMG submission 198795) | Peat permafrost microbial communities from Stordalen Mire near Abisko, Sweden - III_Fen_N3_4 | ecosystem: Environmental > Terrestrial > Soil > Wetlands > Permafrost | place: Sweden: Abisko...
CACCCGCACGGGTCAGCCGGAGGTCGGGGGTGTCGTAGTAGGTGGCGGTCTGCTCGACCGCCGTCTCGTCGTCGGCGGAGCACAGGTCGTCGAGTGCGGGCAGGAGCCAGTCGGCCGGAACGGCGAACTTGTACTCGCGCTCGTATCCGCCCTCGGCCATGGTCGTCAGATCAGGCCCGGTGGGCGCGTTCCAGGGCACGGGTGTACAGCTCCCGTTGCGCGTTGATGCCGTGGTCGTCGGGGACGCGGGTCCAGGTCCCGTCGGCGTTGAGGTCCCACGCGAGCGCGGTGTCGGAGAGCTCGGTGGCGAGGATCTCCTCGAGTCGCTCGCGCAGCGCGGAGTCGTTGACCGGCGCGAGCGCCTCGACCCGGCGGTCGAGGTTGCGGGGCATGAGGTCGGCCGAGCCGATGTACCAGTCGGCGGTCGCGGGGTCGGCCCCGAATCGGTAGATGCGGGAGTGCTCGAGGTAGCGGCCCACGAGCGAGCGGACCCGGATGGTCTCCGAGAGGCCCGGGACCTGGGGCCGCAGGCAGCAGATGCCACGGGTGATGAGGTCGATCGGCGTGCCCCGGCCCGACGCCGCGTACAGCTCGTCGATGAGCGCGGGGTCGACGAGGCTGTTCATCTTCATGGTGATGGCCGCGCGCCCGCCCGCGTCGGCCGCCTCGACCTCGCCCGCGACGAGCTTGAGCAGCCCCGAGCGCATGGAGTGGGGCGCCACGAGGAGCCGGCGGTAGCGCACGTTGCGGGCGTAGCCGGTGAGGTAGTTGAAGAGCTGGCTGAGGTCGGCGCCCAGCTCGGCGTCGGCGGTGAAGAGCCCGACGTCCTCGTAGACCTTGGCGGTGCGGCCGTTGTAGTTGCCGGTGCCGAAGTGCGCGTAGCGACGCAGGCCGCCGGGCTCGTCGCGCACCACCAGCACCGTCTTGCAGTGGATCTTGAGACCGAGCAGGCCGTAGGTGACGTGCACGCCCGCCTCCTCGAGCGCGCGTGCCCACTCGATGTTGGCCGCCTCGTCGAAGCGCGCCTTGAGCTCGACCAGGGCGGCGACCTGCTTGCCGCGCTCAGCGGCACGAATGAGGTTGTGCACGATGGGGCTGTCGCCCGACGTGCGGTACAACGTGACCTTGATGGCGAGCACCTTGGGGTCGCGCGTGGCCTGCCGGATGAACTCCTCGACCGACGTGGCGAACGACTCGTAGGGGTGCTGCACCAGCAGGTCGCCCGCCTGGATGACGCCGAAGAAGTCGAGCGGGCCGTCGTCGGGCGGGGTGAGCCGGGCCGGTGTGACCGGCACCCACGGCTCGTCCTTGAGGTCGGGGCGGTCGAGGTCCTGTAGCGCCCAGAGCCCGCCGAGGTCGACCGGGCCCTCGGCCTCGTAGACGTCGTCCTCGCTCACGTCGAGCTCCCGGCAGAGCAGCTCGCGGATCTCGGGGACCATGTTGCGGTCGACCTCGAGGCGCACGGCCCGCCCGAAGCGGCGGCGGCGCAGCTCGAGCTCGACGGCCACGAGGAGGTCGTCGGCCTCCTCCTCCTCGAGCGTGAGGTCGGCGTTGCGCGTGACGCGGAAGGCGAAGTGGTGCTCGATCTCCATGCCCTCGAAGAGGCGGTCGAGGTGCGCCGCGATGACCTGCTCGAGCGGCACGAACCGCTCGCCGTCGGGGAGCACCACGAACCGGGGCAGGGTGGCCGGCACCTTGACCCGGGCGAAGCGCCGCTCCTCGGTGAGCCGGTCGCGCACGGTGACGGCGAGGTTCAGCGAGAGGTTGGAGATGTAGGGGAAGGGGTGGCCGGGGTCGACGGACAGGGGCGTGAGCACCGGGAAGATGCGGTTCTCGAACTCCTCGACCAGCACCTTGCGGTCGTCCTCGTCGAGGTCGTCCCAGCTCGACAGCACCACGCCGTTGTCGGACAGGCCCGGCACCACCTGGGTGAGGAACACCTGCTCGAGGCGCGCCGACAGCTCGGTGACGCGGTCGCTGACCGCGAGCAGCTGCTCGGCCGGGGTGCGCCCGTCGGGGGTGGTACGGGTGAGGCCCGCCGCGACCTGGTCCTTGAGGCCGGCGACGCGGACCTGGAAGAACTCGTCGAGGTTCTGGCTGAAGATGGCGCAGAACTTGGCCCGCTCGAGCAGCGGCACCGACATGTCGGCCGCGAGCGCCAGCACCCGCTCGTTGAAGTCGAGCCAGGAGAGCTCACGGTTGAGGAACCGCTGCGAGCCGTCGGCCACCACCGCGGCTGCCTCCCGGTCGGTGGGCGCGAGCAGCCCGGCCGCGGGTGGGCCGTCGCCCGCTGCGTGCTCACGAGGAAGTGCCATCGGCTGCAGGGTACCCCGGGTCGGCGCGAACCAAGAAGGGGGAACCCGCAGCGTTCACGTGGGCTTCACCGAAACACCGCCCCCCCGTGGCCGCGCGGCCTCTCAGAAGAGCTCGGCGGCGCCGACCACCCCGGCGTAGTCGAGCAGCGTCGAGGTGACGAGCCGGACGGGCCGGTTGCCGAACACCTTCTCCTGCACGACGCGCTCGACGCGCGCCACGAAGGGGTCGCCCAGGCGGCCTCCGAGGCCGCCGCCGATGACCACCAGGTCGATGTCGACCACCGTCACGACCGACGCGATCGACAGCCCGAGGGCCCGGACCGCGTCGTCGAGCAGCGCGGTGGCGACCTGGTCGCCCGCCTCGAGCGCCTCGGCGAAGATCTTCGACTTCATCCGCTCCTCGCCGGCCAGGTCGACGAGCGCCGAGGGCTCCCCCGCCGCGTGCCGGCGCCGGGCCTCGGCTTCGAGCGCGGCGCGCCCGGCGTAGGCCTCGAGGTGGCCGATGCCGCCGCAACCGCACACGCGGCCCTCGGGCCAGACGGTGGTGTGGCCGATCTCGCCGGCGCCGCCGGTGTCGCCGCGCCGCAGGTCGCCGCCGAGGATGAGCCCGCCGCCCACGCCGGTGCCGACCCACACGGCCAGGAAGTCGTCGGAGTCGGCGGCCGCGCCGTGCGTGCCCTCGCCCAGGGCGGCCACGCTCACATCGTTGTCGAGCCGGACGTGGACGTCGCCCCCGAGCCGCGCCGCCACCAGGTCGGCCAGGGCCACGGGCTGGCCGAAGCCGACCAGGTTGGGGGCGTGGGCGAGCACGCCGGCCTCGCGGTCGACCTTGCCGGGCGCCCCGATGCCCACGTGGGTGACCTCGACGTCGTTCGCCTCGGCCGTCTCCTCGATGAGCGCAGCGATGGCCTCGACCACCGCCTCGGGCCCGTCGGTGGGGGTGGGCACCTTGCCCGGGTGGTGCGGCTTGCCGTGGTGGACCACCGCGGCCATCACCTTCGTGCCGCCGAGATCGACCCCGACGGTGGCCATGGCCCTCAGGCCTCGTCTTCGGGGACGCCCAGGTCCCAGTCGAGGAGCAGGCGCTCGCGCTCGGCGTCACGGACGACGCGCTCACGGTTGCGCCGGAACTGCGGGTCGTGCGGCGGGACCAGCTGCAGCCGGGCCATGACGCGGGCCCGGAAGTCGTCGATGAGGGCCCGGTCGCCGAAGTCGGACTGCACATCCCAGTGAGGTGACACGGGCCCGAGGTAGACGATGCGGGCGTGCCCGACGGGGGCTTCCAGCTCGGGGGTCGGGATCTGGGACATGTCTGCTCCTGCGTGGCGGATGGGCGGACAACCCTACCGCCTGGGGCGCCGGCGACCCCCGGCACCAGCGCCGGGACGCCCGCGACGGGGCCCGAGGGTCAAAACCGGGTCAAGTGACCCCTGTCGGCGGCCCCGGCGTGTTACAAGAGCTTTCGCCGCCTCGCGCGATCCTGCCCCCAACGCCGCTCGTACCGGCGAGCGCCAGGGGTCCTCGAAGAGCCGCCCGGCGAAGATCCGGGCAACCCCCGGAGCACACGAACGGAGGCGACATGGACCTGACCTGGATGCAACGAGGCAACTGTCGGGAACACCCGCCCGCAACCTTCTTCCCCAGCGACGGGGTGGGGGTCGACCGGGCCCGAAGGATCTGCGAGACCTGCCCCGTGCGGGAGCCCTGCCTGGAGTACGCCCTGGCCCAGCACATCGACCACGGCGTGTGGGGTGGGACCTCCGAGCGCGAACGTCGCCGGATCCTGCGCCGCCGGCGCAGCGGTCAGCTCACCCGCGTGTCGTGACGCGGTAGCGGACCTGGTGGGGGTCAGGCGGAGGTGCTGTCGGACTTCCCGGTGGCGGGCTTCTCGTCCTCTTCGCTCTCGGAGAGCCCCTTCTTGAACTCCTTCTGCGCGGAGCCGAGGGAGCGGGCGAGCTTCGGCAGCGCTGTACCGCCGAACAGCACCAGCACGATGGCCAGCACGATGAAGAGCTCGGGTCCTTCGAGGAAGCCGAGAATCAGCGGTGATGTCATGCGGGTCACGGTACACCTCAGAGGTGGGAAGTAGGTCTTCGCGGATCGGGATCCGTAGGGCGGAGCGCCCGGAGCAGCGCCGGGTCCCGTCGGGATCCTGACCGCTCCTGGGCGCCCCCGCTCCCTCGGGACCGGCTCGACAGGTGTTCGGCGCCGCGGCCCGGGCGGATGACCCCCCGGTCCCGGGCGCGCGACCATGCGGCGTGCTCGAGTGCGTCGTCAACATCTCCGAGGGGCGTGACCAGGACCTGATCGCGCGCCTGGCGGCCACCGCCGGGCGGGCCCTGCTCGACGTCCACACCGACGAGCACCACCACCGCAGCGTGCTCACCCTGGTCGGCGAAGACGCCCCGCGGGCGGTCACCCGGGCCGCGGTGGCGACGCTCGACCTGGGCCCCCACGAGGGCGTGCACCCCCGCATCGGCGTCGTCGACGTGGTCCCGTTCGTGCCCCTCGCGGGCGACGACGCGGCCACCGCGCTGGCGGCACGGGACCGGTTCGCCACCTGGGCGGCCGACGAGCTCGGCGTGCCCACGTTCCTCTACGGGCCCGAGCGCTCGCTCCCCGAGGTGCGCCGCGGGGCCTTCACCACCTTGCGGCCCGACCACGGCCCCGCCACGCCCCACCCCACCGCGGGAGCCATCGCCGTGGGGGCGCGGCCCCTGCTGGTGGCGTACAACCTGTGGCTCGCCGTGCCCGACGTGGTGCTCGCCCGCCGCCTCGCCACCGCGGTCCGGGGTCCAGCGGTCCGGGCGCTCGGGTTGCCGGTGGGCGACCGCGCCCAGGTGTCGTTGAACCTGATCGACCCGGCGACGACGGGGCCCGCGGCCGTGTTCGACCTGGTCGACCGCGCCGCACGCACGGCGGGGAACCGCGTGGTCGGGGCCGAGCTGGTCGGCCTGCTCCCCGAGGCGGTGCTGCGGGCCGTCGACGAGGAGCGGTGGGAGCAGCTCGACCTGGCGGCCGGGCGCACCATCGAGGCCCGCCTCGCGGCGGGCGGGTGGGAGCCCGAGGGCTCCGGGGGCTAACCGGCGACGACGCGCTGGGCGAGCGCCCGCGCCCGGCGCAACCGGCGCCGCTCACGCTCGCTCATGCCGCCCCAGATGCCGAACTTCTCGCCGTGGGTGAGCGCGTACTCGAGGCAGTCCTCGCGCACGACGCAGCCCCGGCACACCTCCTTGGCCTCGCGCGTGGACGCCCCCCGCTCGGGAAAGAACAGATCGGGGTCGACGCCGAGGCAGTTCGCGTAGTCGTGCCAGCTGTGCTCTTCGGTTTGGTTGGTCGAGGTGCTCTGCATGTCGACCTCCTAGGCCCGTTCGGGGACCTCGCCGGATTGTCGGACACGGTGTCCGGCCGATGAGGCCCGAGGTGCTGTGACCCGCCGGGTGGCCGGTCCCCGCATCCTCCCCCCGGGAGTTCGGGTGACTGGTGTCACCGGTGGAATTACAACGTTGTGATGATGGTCCGTCCAGCGGGATTTCGCAAGGGGGAAAGCGGATTCCTCGCCCGACCATCCCCCAGGCGGCCGCGGCGGCGCGCTAAAGGGCCGCTCGTGAGCGGGCCGCTCGACCTTCGTTCGCGGCGCGCCGTCAGCGGGCGCGGCGGTGCGTCTCGCGACGCTGCTCGAGGAAGTCGACGAGCACGAAGTCGCCGAGCGTGTCGGGCGTCGTGAAGAACGCCCGACCCTTGTTCAGCTTCGTGAGCTGCTCGATGAAGTGCTGGAGGTAGCCCGAGGCGTCGAGCATGAAGGTGTTGATGCGGATGCCCGCCTTGGTGCAGCGGGCCACCTCGGTGAGGGTGGCGTCGATCGTCTCGGGCACCGGCGGGTAGTTGAAGAACACGTCGCCCGACGAGGTGATGTGGGCCGTGGGCTCGCCGTCGGTGATCATGATGATCTGCCGCGTGCCGGTCTCGTGCGCCAGCATCTTGCGGGCCAGCACGAAGCCGTGCTGCATGTTGGTGCCGTAGACGAAGTCCCACGACACCTCGGGCAGGTCCTCGGGCTTGATCTCGCGGGCCACCTCGCTGAAGCCGACGATGCCCAGGTAGTCGCGCGGGAACTGGCTCGAGATGAGGCTGTGGAGCGCCATCGCCACCTTCTTGGCGGCGAGGAAGTTGTCGCGCATCGGCATGGAGAGCGACAGGTCGACCATGAGCACCGTGGCGGTGCGGACGGCCTGCTCGGTGCGCTCGACCTCGAAGTCCTCGGGCAGGAGGTGGACCGGCGCCCCGCCCCCGGTGCGGGTGATGGCGTTGCGGAGGGTGCGCTCGATGTTGAGGTTGAACGGGTCGCCGAACTCGTAGGGCCGGGTCTCGTAGGAGCGCTCGTGCCCGATGCCCGTCTCGGCCAGCTCGTGCTTGCCGAGGCGGTCGCGGGTGAGCTGCTTGAAGAGCTCGCCGAGCGCGTTCTGGCCGATGCGCCGGATGCCTGCCGGCGTGAGCTCGAAGCGGCCCTCCTTCTGCTCGATGAGGCCGGCCTCCTCGAGCATCTTGGCGAGGTCGGCCAGGCGGTCGAGGCTGCGGGCCGCGTCGTCGCCGAGGAGCTCGCGGGCCCGGTCGATGTCGACCTCGGCGAGCGCGCCGGGGTTGGCCGCGCCGCGCAGCAGGTTCTCGAGCTGGTCGATGTCGCCCAGCTGGTCGAACAAGCCGGCCGCGTCGGCGAAGTCGAGCGGGTCCTGCCCGGAGAAGTCGTAGCTGCGCTCCCATCCCATCTGGGGGAAGAGGCTGCGCAGGTGCTCGCCGAGCTGGTCGACCTGCCAGCGGAGGTCGAGGTCCTCGAGCAGCTGGTCGGAGAGCGCCTGGAGCTGGGCCCGCTGCTCGGGCGTCATGGAGTTGAGCATCGCCTGCATCGCGGCCATGCGCTGCGCCATGACCTCGAGCAGCTCGTCGAGCGACTGCGGGTTCTCGGGGAACAGGTCGCCGAAGTTCTCCATGAACTGGGCGAAGTCGGGCTCCTCGCCGTTGGCGCGCTGGTCGAGCATGCGGTTCAGCTCGGCCATCATGTCCTTCATGCGGGCGATGTCGGCCGGCGACATGTTCTCCATCGCCCCCGCCATCTGGTTCACCTGCCGCTGCATGAGCTGCTGGCGGAGCTTGTCGAGCAGCTCCTCGAACCGCTCCCGAGCGCCCTCGGAGGTGAAGTCGTACTCCTGCAGGTCCTTGACCATGCCCGCCAGGTCGGGCGAGAGCAGGTCGAGGTGCATCTGCCGCTCGGCCACGACCTCGTCGGTGAGCTCCTTGCGGCGGGCGTCGCCCGACTCCTCGGCCTCGCGGGCCAGGTCGTCGAGCGCGGCGCGCTCCTGGTCGACGACCTCGCGCAGCTCCCCGGCGATGTCGTCGTAGACGCCGCCGAGGTCGTGGTTCTCGAGCAGCTCGCGCCGCTGGTCGCGCAGCTGCTCCATGAGCTCGCGAAGCCCCTCGATCTGCTCGCCGTTGCGGTCGCGGAAGCCCTGCTGCAACAGGCGCCGGAGGGCCGCCTCGAGGTCACCGTGGTAGAGCAGGTCGTCGGTGATCTCCGAGAAGACGTCGCCCGCGTCGAGCTCGAACCCCACCTGGGTGCCGTCCCAGCGCGAGTAGCGGAAGTGGGGGCCCGCGGTCATGGCCGAACCCTACCGGCGGCGCTCTGGTTTTCACGTGCGTGGGTGCACCGCCACGGTGCACCCACGCACGTGAAACCGACGATCACATCGGTGGAAGGATGCGGCCATGGCGTTTCCGAGCTCGTTCTGGTGGGGCACGGCCGCCGCGTCGACCCAGACCGAGGGCGCGGCGCCCGCGTCCGACTGGCGCGCGTCCGAGCGGGCCGGGCTGGTGCCCCCGAGCGGCGACGGCAACGGCTTCGCCACGGGCTTCGCCGACGACCTCGCCCTGTTCGCCGGCCACGGCCTCACCCACCACCGGCTCACCCTCGAGTGGGCGCGCCTCGAGCCCGAGCCCGGCCGGCACGACACCGTGGCCGTCGAGCACTACCGCACGGTGCTCGAGGCGGCGCGCGACGCCGGCGTCAGCCCGTGGGCCTGCCTCCACCACTTCTCGTCCCCCGGCTGGTTCAGCGTCGACGAGCACGGCTTCCCCGACAAGCGCAGCCGCACCTACTTCTGGCCGCGCCACGTCGACTTCGTGGCCGACACCTTCGGCGACCTCGTGGCCGGCTGGGTGCCCATCGCCGAGCCCGGAGCGCATGCCCGCAACGGCTGGCTCGGCGGCGGCCACCCGCCGCACGTCGACGACCGCCAGAAGTTCCCCGAGGCGCTCGAGGCGCTGCACCTGGCCAACTTCGACGCGGCGCGCCGGCTGCGCGGCCTCGGCCGGCCCGTCGCGGCGGTGCACGACCTGTCGCCGCTGCGCTCGGCCGACGCCAGTGCCGAGGCCGACACCTGGCGCCGCATGCTCGACGACGTGCAGCTGACGTGCTGGGTCGACGCGCTCCGCGACGGCTCACTCACCGTGCCGGGCCGCGCCGCGGTCGAGCAGCCCTGGTTCCGCGACGCCTTCGACCTCGTCGGCATCTCGTACACCCACGCCATCGGCGTGCACGGCGACGGCTCGTTCTCGCCCTACCCCGCCGACGCCCGGGTGGGCCCGCTCGGCTTCGCCCCCTGGAGCGACGGCTTGGCCGAGGTGCTGCACCGCGTCGCCGAGCTGCTCCCCGACCAGCCCCTCCTGGTCGCCGCGCACGGTGTCGCCACCGACGACGACCGCTGGCGCACTGACCTGCTGAGGCGCTCGATGGAGCTCGTCGGCGAGGCGCTCGACGACGGCATCGACGTGCGCGGCTTCTTCCACGCCACCGGCATCGACGCCTACGACTGGCGGCGCGGCTTCCAGGCCCCGTCGGGCCTCTTCGACCGGGACCGCGACGCCAAGCCCAGCGCGGCTCTCGCCGCCGAGGTCGCGCGCGGCGCCTGACTGCGCCGTTCCCTCGCGAAGCGACCCCCAGAAGTGGTCGCATAGCGACCACTTCCACAGAACATTCGCAGACGGGGGTGGGTCAGCGGCGGGCGCGGTAGGCGGCGCGGGCGCCGGCGGCGTCCTTGTTGAGCCGCTTGGAGAGGTGCAGGCCCTCGAGGACGAACTCGACGGCGCTGGCCACCACGGCAGGGCTCTCGTCGCCGCCGGTGAGGGCGGTGACCGGCTCGCGGAGGGCGGGCACCTGCTCGACGAGGGCCACGTAGTCGGCCACGGCCACGTCGTCGCCGGCGTTGATCACCGAGCCGTCGTCGAAGGCCTCGAGCACGGTGCGCATCTCGTCGAGGTGGAGGCGCTCGCGGAACTCGCTCAGCACCGCGGCCTTGACCAGGTGATCGAGCACCTCGCCGCCGCGCTCGTCATCGAACGACTCGAGCTCGACCTTGCCGGAGGTGGAGGCCGCCAGCGCGTCGAGGTCGCAGATGCGGGGCGCGGCTTCGGACTCACCCAGCCGGAGGGCGCGCCGGGCCGCGCTGGCGAGCAGCGCCTCGGTGTTGGTGACGGTCATGCGCACCGACACGCCGGACCGCTGGTTGATGTTGGGGCTCTGCCGGGCGAGCTGGCTGATGCTCGACACGACGCCCGCCATGAAGCCGGGCACCTGCAGGCGCAGGCCCTCGACCTCGAGCGGCGTGGACTCCTGGATGGCGATGGCCGTCTCGGTCTCGGCGTCGAGCGGGTAGTGGGTGCGGATCTGCGACCCGAAGCGGTCCTTCAGCGGCGTGATGATGCGGCCACGGTTGGTGTAGTCCTCGGGGTTCGCCGAGGCCACCAGGAAGACGTCGAGCGGGAGGCGGATCTTGTAGCCCCGCACCTGCACGTCGCGCTCCTCGAGCACGTTGAGCAGGCCCACCTGGATGCGCTCGGCGAGGTCGGGCAGCTCGTTGATGGCGAAGATGCCGCGGTTGGTGCGGGGCACGAGGCCGTAGTGCAGGGTGAGCTCGTCGGAGAGGTAGCGACCCTCGGCCACCTTGATGGGGTCGACCTCACCGATGAGGTCGGCGATGGACGTGTCGGGGGTGGCCAGCTTCTCGCCGAAGCGGTGCGAGCGGTGCACCCACTCGATGACCGTGTCGTCGCCGTGCTCGGCGACCAGGTCGCGGGCGTAGCGGGAGATCGGGGCGAAGGGGTCGTCGAGGATCTCGGAGCCCGCCACGATGGGCAGCCACTCGTCGAGCAGCTCCACGAGCGAGCGGATGACGCGGGTCTTGGCCTGGCCGCGCTCGCCCAGGAAGATGACGTCGTGCCCGGCCAGCAGCGCGGTCTCGAGCTGCGGCAGCACGGTGTCGTCGTAGCCGAGCACGCCGTCGACGATGGGCCGGCCCTCGCGGATGCGGGCCACGACGTTGCGCCGCAGCTCCTCCTTGACGGGAACGGACTTCCACCCGGAGTCCTTGAGCTGACCGAGGTTCGCGGGGCGAGACGACATGGCGGCCAACCTACCGGCTCACCAGAAAGAGCGGACGGGCGGGACGACGGTAGGTTTGGCCGCCATGCCCGCCGGCTCGCAGCTACCTGACCTGGGGCTTGCCGGAACCTGGCGGGCCGCGGTGGCCGACGACGAGCTGCGGCGGGTGTGGGCCGACCCCGACTTCGACGACGCGACGTGGGCGCCGGTGCAGGTCCCTGGGCACTGGCGCTCGTCCGAGGCCTTCGCCGACGCCGACGGGCCGCTGCTCTACCGGCGCCGCTTCGAGGCGGCCGCCGGCGCCCCGGGTGAGCGGGCGTGGCTGGTGCTCGACGGCCTCTTCTACCAGGGCGACG